>Ga0066256_1002540_pt2 | contig 14763 bp, 6 predicted proteins | sample ThiBio_1000_biof_FD_87107 | JGI IMG/M metagenome (GOLD analysis project Ga0066256, IMG submission 87107) | Wastewater bioreactor microbial communities from Cape Town, South Africa - Thiocy_expt_1000_biof (version 2) | ecosystem: Engineered > Bioreactor > Thiocyanate-remediating >...
TTTCCTGGTAATCGTCGGAAACATCCTGCCAGTAGCTGTGGAACAGCAGCGGGAAGGGCGTGACGATGACGAACATGGTGATGAGCTGCACCGCTTCGTAGAGGATGCGGCGTGTCTTCGACAAGGTCACGCTCGGCACCTTGCAGTAATCGGCATTGGTGGGCACCGCCGGCGAGCCGTGCCAGTGGGCGTCGTCGGGAATATGCTGGCCGCGCTGCAGCGACGAGGCGTGGCCGAGCTGGGCGCGGTCGCCGATCGAGGTGTCGATGTCGAGCACGCAGCCGACGCCGACATGCGCCTCACGGCCGATGGTGATCGACCCGGTATGGATATAGCCGGCCTCGGCGCGATAGCCGAGGATCATCGATTCCTTGCGCAGGATCGAGTTCGCGCCGATGGAGATCAGATCGGTGCAGACCGGTATGGTGCGGCATTCGACGGCGGTGTTGCGGCCGAGCCGGGCGCCGAGCAGGCGCAGGTACAGGCTGTAAAGCGGGCTGCCGCGGAAGAGCACGACGGGCGCGGTGCGGATCAGCGTCTGCACCACCCAGAAACGATAGTAGCGCAGGCCCCAGATCGGGAAGGATTCCGGCTTCCAGCGGCCGACCAGCAGCCATTTCATCGCCACCGCGAAACCGGACATGCCGAAGAAGGTCAGGGCCGAAAGCGCCACGCAGCGCAGATAGAGGTTCACCGGCTCGTCCAGCGCGTCATAGACCCAGTTGAGGCCCTTGTTGAACAGCCAGAGGCTGACATAGCTGTAAAGCGCATAGAACAGCGCCTGCGCCGCGCCGCAGCTCCAATAGGCGAGCGACGAGGCGCGATGGGTGAGCATCGGCTCCTCGACCGCCTCCGCCACCTCCTCGGGACCGCGCAGATGCCGGGCAAGGCCGGCGACGGTCGGGAACAGATAGATGTCGCGCATGGACGCGGTCGCCCACTCCTTGCGGGTGCGCAACCTGGCGCAGAAGTGGGCCATCAGCAGCGAATTGGCGCCGAGATCGTCGAAGAAATGATCCTCGACATAGATGTCGTCCATCTTCAGCACGTCACGCAAGGCGTCGGTCAGGAAATGCTCGTCATCGGTGGAAGGCAAGACCTCCTTGCGCTCGGTGCCGAGCCTGAGGCTGGTCGGCTTCGGCAGCTTGCGGGTGTCGACCTTGTCGGAGACGGTCATCGGCAGTGCCGGCAGCTCTTCCAGATAGGACGGCACCATGTAGTCCGGCAGACGGCGCTTCAGCTCGCCTGCGAGATCGGCGCGGGCAATCGCGGCCATGCCGGACTTCAGCGCGTAATACCCGACGAGTTCGACACGGCCCGGCTCGATTTCCCAGGTGGTGACGGCGGCCTGCGCGATGCCCGGCTGGTCGAGCAGCACGGCCTCGATCTCGCCGAGCTCGATGCGGTAGCCGCGGATCTTCACCTGCGTGTCGATGCGGCCGTGATATTCGATCTCACCCTCGGCATTGATGCGTGCGAGATCGCCGGTGCGATAGATGCGGTGCGAGGGATTGTTGGGCAGGCCGATGAAATCATGGATGAATTTCTGGGCCGTCAGATCCTCGCGGTTGAGATAGCCGGCGGCAAGGCCGATGCCGGCGATGCCGAGCTCGCCGAGTTCGCCCGGCGCGACCAGCCTGGGCTCGTCGGCGTCGAGGATGGCGATGGAATAGGTAGGCAGCGGCGCGCCGATGGTCACGGGGCGGTCGGGCGTCAGATAGCCCATCGTGGCGGTGACGGTCGCTTCCGTCGGGCCGTAGGTGTTGAGGATCTGGCGGCCGGGCTTCGACCAGCGGGTGACGAGATTGTGCGGGCAGGCCTCGCCACCGACCAGGATGGCGCGCAGGCTCGGCACGTCGCTTTCGATGGAAGAGAGCAGCGTCGGCGAGCAGGCCATGCAGGTGATGGCGTTGGCGCGCAGGAAATCGGCCAGTTCCTCGCCGACCAGCGTCAGCTTGCCCGGCGCGGGCACGACGGTGGCGCCTGCGGCGAAAGGCACCCAGATCTCTTCCGTCGAGAAATCGAAGGCAATGGTCATGCCCTGATAGACGCGGTCGCCGGGGCGGTATCCATAGGCGTCAGCCGCGACGCGCACGAAATTGCAGATGCTCTGGTGGCGCACCGCCACGCCCTTCGGCTTGCCGGTGGTGCCCGAGGTATAAAGAATGTAGCAGATGTCGTCGGTGGAGGCGGCGATATCGAGCGGGGCGCCGGACAGGGCGGCAACCTCGGCACTGGCGCTGTCGATCACCACATGCGGCACCGAAAGCCCTGCTGCGCGCTCGGCATAACCGGGCACGGTGACGACCAGCGACACGCCGGCATCCTCGACGATCAGCGCCATGCGCTCCTGTGGGAAGGCGGGCGCCAGCGGCACGAAGGCGGCCCCGGCCTTCATCACGGCGAGGATGGCGATGTAGGTCTCGGCGGCGCGGTCGAGAAGCAGCGCCACGCGGTCGCCGGACTTGACGCCGCGTTGCGCGAGCAGCCGGGCGAAACGGTTCGCCTGCGCATCCATCTCGGCATAGGTCCAGTGGCGGGCGCCATCGATGACGGCGGTGGAGGGGCCGAAGCTCTGCGCAAGCCCCTCGAAGACGCGGGAGAGCCGCTCGCCGGGACGCCCGGCCCTGTCGAAATCCCTGCCTGTCAGCACCGGCGGGGGCGCGGGGGAGGGGGGGACGTCGTCTGCTGCGCGCCCGCTGTCGACCGAGGCGGCGTCGGCCTCCGCACGAGGCCCCCCATGTGCTTCCGCATGCCTTTCCATGCCTTCCCACAAAAATCGCCCGGCGGCGGGAAACGCCCCCCCCCCGCGCCGGCGCCCCGCCGCCCCCGGGCGAGCTTTGATCCTGTCTCTTGGCGGGATTGTGACGGAAATCCGCATTGCGCAACCAGGAGGGGGCGAAATTCACGCTTTTATTTGCGCTCGTGCGATTTTGACACAGGCGAGGAATGCCGGCGCGCCCGGTGCATGGGTCGCCGCATCGAGACGCGACGGCTCGCCGGGCCGGCCGCTCGGGATGCCCGGTCCGCCTGCGGTGACAGCTTCCGGACATCATCCGGCGAAAATGGCCTCCGACATGTAACTTTGCCGGCGATATTTGCATCCGGCAGTAGTTGTCGTGTTGACAAGTTTTATAAGGAAAGCTCTACTGTCTTCTATTCTATAGGCGCATGAACGGTGTCGATGGAGGGCGACGTGACGAAGTATCTCACCGCGAAATGGGGCGCCCTTGCGGCGCTGGTCTCCTCGTCCTTTCTCCTGCACGGCTGTCAGACCGAGGCCGGTCGGCCGACCATTTGTGCCTCCGGCAGCCAATCCGCCCAATGCAAGGTTTCGAAGAAGAATTCTGCTGCGGCTCATGCAATGCATAGAGCTTCCGCCCGTCATTACTGATCCTTGAATGCTGACGATCGACGTCGAAACGCTCCGCGCCACCGCAGCGGGTTCCGATTTCGCGCGCGGTGTTGCGACCCATGTGCTGGCCGCGTGCGAAGACATTCACCGGACGCCGTTGATCTCGATCGAGAAGGAGGCCGGGCGCGATGTGATGCTGCCGACCGCGCGACGGTTGTTTTCGCGGGTGACCACGCTTGCCATCAGCGATTGCCTGGCAGGCGGCATGAAGAACCGATTGCGCGGCGGGCGGGAGATCCTGGCCGCCGCCGGCTTTCCCGACTGGAATCCCGGCCATTTTCTCGATGCGGCGGAGATGATGACCGCCGTGGCGCTGGGATATGGCTGGTTCGGTGCGGTCATGACGGCTGCCGACCGAGAGAGGGTGCGCGAGGCGCTCATCGACAAGGGTCTGCGGCCCGGCCTTGCCGCCATCGAGGCCGACGCCTTCTGGGTGACGGCGCGGCACAACTGGAACACCGTCTGCTGCGGGGGGATGATTGTCGCGGCGCTGGCCTTGCGGCGGGAAGCGCCGGCGCTGTGCGACACCGTTCTGGACCACTGCCGACCGGCCATGGCGGCCGGGCTTTCGGCCTATGGCACGGATGGCGGCTATCCCGAGGGACCATCCTATTGGGAATTCGCCACGCGTTATGCCGCGCTCGCCCATGCCGCGCTGCTGGAGGCCGGCCTGATCGAGCAAGTGCCACCGGCCCTGGCGCGAAGCTGGCGCTTTTCCCGCGACATGACCGCGCCCTCGGGCGAAGTCTTCGATTGCGGCGATACCGATGCGCGGGTGCCGCGCTCGCCGGTGCTCGGCTGGCTGGCGCGCATTTCCGGCGATGTCGAGGCTGCCGCCTGGCAAGGCGTGGCGCCGGGCGAGCCCTCCGCCCTCGATCTTCTCTGGTGCGGCGCCGACGCCGCTCCCAAGGGAATGCCGTCCTTGGCTTCTTCCCCTTCTCCCCTTGGAGGAGAAGGTCCGGGCAACGGGATGAGGGGGGTGCCGCAGGCACAAAATTCCGGGAATTCGCTCGTCTCATCCGGCCTCTCATGCCGGGAAGGCGAACCACGGATTTCACCTGCCCTGCGGCCAAATGAGGGAAGAAGGGAAAGTGGGAAGACGGCCTACCCCGAGACGGGTGCTGCGCCGTATGTCCACGCTTATGAACCGGCTGGCATGTCGGTGTTGCGCTGCGGCCGGGGCTGGGCGGGTCTCAAGGGCGGGGGCAACGCGGCCAACCATGCCCATCTCGATCTCGGCGTCTTCCTCTATGAAATCGACGGCATCCGCTTTGCCAGCGATCTCGGGCGCGAAAACTATGCCGTACCGGGATATTTCGACCCGAAAAGACGCTTCTCCTATTTTCGCACCCGGACGGAAGCGCATGGCACGCTGCGGTTCGGCGAGCGCGAGCAAACGCTGGCGATGCGCGGTCGCCTGCTCGGCACGGCGGCGCGACCGGAAAGGCTTGGCGTCGCCTATGCGCTGGAGGATGCCGGCGGCGTGGCCTGGCGGCGCGGGCTGCAATTGCGCGACGACGGCCGGCTGGCGGTCGTCGACGAGGTGGAGGCGCGGGTGCGCCTCACATGGCAGGTCTATACCCTGGCGCAGGTGACGATTGCCGGGCGGAAGGCGATGTTGCGGCGCGGCGGCGTCAGCGTGTCGGCCGCCATCGTCGAACCGGAGGGGGAGGCGCGGCATTCAGCACCCGCCTGCTCGCCGCCGGGGGAAAGCGATAATTCCGCCTACACCCGATTTTGGGTCGAGACGCAGCATCCGGGCCGGCTGCGGGTGGATTTTTTGCCCGAGGGGGCGGGGGAGGCGGGCGCCATCGCGCCCATCGCCGAATGGGGGCTTTCGATGCCGGCGGGAGGATAAGGCGATGAAGCTTTTCGATTGGATCGCGGAGCGGCGGCGCGGCAAACCGCCGCCGGAGGGGGAAGCGCCGCCGACCCTGCATATCTATGCCTCGCAGCCGGCGGTCACCGCCATGCTGGTGACGCTGATCGGCGTCGAGGAGGCCCATATCGACGGCATCATCACCGCGACCACGGCGAAATTCGGCAGCAGACATCGCATCGTCTATGTCACCGACAGCCTCGATTTCATGCGGTTCCGCCATCGCAACGCCCTTTTCGAATATCTGCCCTCGATCCTGGAGCAGACCCTGCACGCCGCCGAAATGCCGTGGGATTCCTACATGGCACGGCGCTGGCAATTGCTGCTCTCCAAATGGAAGCCGCTGCATATCGTCAGCTACGGTCAGAATATCGATACTTTCCTGGCGGCCGCGCCGCGACTGGCGACGGGTGGCGGATGAGCCTTGTCCTCGATATCGTCTTCGTCGCCGATGTCCGTTTCGAAGGCGGCACCTCCACGGCATTGGCAACCGAAATCATCGCTGCCGCCCGCGCCGGCCTGCGCACCGGGCTGCTGGCGGTCAAGGGGCCGCTGCTTGGCCTGCCTTTTCCCATGCATCCCGATCTGCGTCGGCTGATCGACCACGGTTTTACCGAACGCATCGACCCTGACATGCCGGTCAGGGCCGGCATGGTGCAGATCCACCATCCGACGATCATCGAGAACCGGCCGGACCGGCGCATCGCCATCACCTGCGACGTGCTGCTGATCGTGCTGCACCATCCGCTCTACGACGCCGCCAAACGCAGGCAATACGATCTCGAGCGCGTGGTGCGCCATGCGCAGGAGGCTTTCGGACGCCAACCGGTGCTCGCCCCCGTCAGCTCCGTCGTTCGCCACAGCCTGACCTGGACGCTGCCGCCTGACACCTCCGTGCTGGAAGAGGATTGGCCGAACCTGATCGACACCGACGACTGGCCGCGCCGGCCGGATCACCCGGTGGGTTCTCCCATCGTCATCGGCCGCCATTCGCGCCCCGATCCGCTGAAATGGCCGTCGCGCGAGGAGGTGGGGCAGGTCTATCCGGTCGATGGCAAGCGTTATCGCATCCGTATCCTCGGCGCCGGCGATTATCTCGCGGCGAAATACGGCACGGTGCCGCACAATTGGGACATGCTGCCCTTCGCCTGGGAGGGCATCGCCGATTTCCTGGCGACGCTGGATTTTTACGTCTATTTCCACGATCCCGCCTGGTCGGAAGCGTTTGGGCGCACGATCCTGGAGGCGCTGGCCGTCGGGCTGGTGGTGATCCTGCCGCCGCATTTCGAGCCGCTGTTCGGGGAGGCCGCGGTCTATACCGTCTCGGCCCATGTCGAGCGGGTCATCAACCGCTTCATCGACGATCCTGCGTTGTTTCGCGAGCAGGGGGAGCGGGCGCGAAAATTCGTCGAGACGCAGCATGGCGCCAGCCTTTATTCCGGCCGCATCGCGCGGGTGATGGCGCTGCTGGCGGAAACGCCCGTGCATGACGAGGCCCCGGTTCGGCCCGTGCCGCCGCTGCCTATGCGCAATGTGCTGTTCATGTCGTCGAACGGCATCGGCGTCGGCCATGTGGCGCAGCAGCTCGCCATCGCCAAGCGGCTGCCATTGCGCCTGAAACCGGTCTTCGCCACCATGTCCTATTCGATGCGGGCGGCGGTGGAGGCAGGATACCAGGCGCATTTCCTGCCGCATCACCGTATCCTCGACGCCACGCCCGACGACTGGAACGATGCGCTGGCGGAAGAGGTGTTCGAGTTGATCGCCCATCTCAACCCTGCCGTCTTCGCCTATGATGCGACGGCCGTGTTCGAAGGGGTGACGCGGGCGCTGGAGATGTTTCCCGGCCTGTTCAAGGTCTGGGTGCGGCGACCGCTCTGGCGCGAAAGCCATGCGGTCTTCCTGCAATTTGCCGATTGTTTCGATGCCATTGTCGAGCCTGGGGAACTCGCCGAGGATTTCGACCACGGGCCGACGGAAGCGTTCCGCAAGGAGGTGCTGCTGGTGCCACCGGTTCTGCATCTCGATCCCGCGGAGCGGATGCGGCGCGAGGATGCGCGCGCCGCCCTCGACATCCCCGAGGATGCGCTGGTGGTTGCCGTGCAGCTCGGCTCCGGCGCCAATTTCGACATGACCGGCGTTCGCCGCCGGCTGATCGCGGAAGTCTTGCGCCATCCGCAGACGCTGGTGCTGGAAATCCGCTCGCCGATCGCGGCGGAAGCGGAAACGGCGGAGACGCCCGGCGCGCGCCACCGCCTCGTGTCGCTGTTCCCGAGTTTTCGCTACAGCCGCGCTTTCGACGCGGCGATTTCGGCCGCCGGCTACAATGCCTTCCACGAGCAGGTGCTGGGCGGCATCCCGACGCTGTTCGTGCCCAACGAGGCTGACGAGATGGACCTGCAGGTCAAGCGTGCCCGCTGGGCGGAGCTGACCGGTCATGGCTGGCTGCTGCGCCGCGATTTCGACCTGTCGCTTGCGCCCCGGCATATCGAACGGCTGCTCGATCCGGCCGAGCGCGCGACTATCGCAAAACGCTGCGCCGCCATCGCATGGGAAAACGGCGCCACCGAAATCGCCCGCTATCTCGAAGACCATGCCAGGCTGGTGCGCACCGACCGGGATGTGACCAGGCCATGACGGGCGAAACCCCCATCCGCTCGTTGCGCGACGACGCCCTGTTCGTTTCCGCCAACGGCATCGGCCAGGGACATCTGACGCGGCAACTGGCCGTGGCGCGCCGCCTGCCGACGGGCGTGGCCGCCGCCTTCCTGACCATGAGCTACAGCGCCTCCATCGTCCGCGATCTCGGTTTTGCCGTGCATGTCCTGCCGCATCATCATCTGACGGGCGAGGCGCCGGACGTCTGGAATGCGCGGCTGGCCGAGGAGATCGAACTGCTGCTCGATGCCCGCGCCAGCCGCACGCTGATCTATGACGTCAATTTCGTCTTCGATGGCGTCATCGAGGTGTTGCGAAGACGGCGCGACCTGCGCTCGGTCTGGATCCGCCGCGCCATGTGGCCGCAGCACCACGCCGCCTATCTCGGCGCCGGCGTGCATTTTTCAGAGATCGTCGAACCCGGCGAATTCGCCGAAAGCTATGACAACGGCCCGACGGTTCTGGCACGCGAGCGGGTGACGGCTGTTTCGCCGGTGCTGCTGCTCGATCCCGACGAACGCATGGAGCGCGAGGCGGCCCGCGCCGCGCTCGGCCTACCGCCCGAGGCGACCATCGTGCTGCTCGACATCGCCCGTGCCTCCAGCCAGGCGCTTTCGGAACGGCACCGGCAGATCGACGCGTTGCTCTCGCAGCATGGCGTTCATGCGGTGGAGTTGAATTCGGCCTTAGCGGCCGCCGCGGAGCGCACCAGCCACCGCCCTGGCCATAGCCGGTTGACGCTCTATCCGGCCTATCGCTTCAGCCGCGCCTTCGATGCGATGATCGTCCGCGCCAGCTACAACACTTTCCACGAGAACATCGCAGGCGCCGTCCCGACGCTGTTCGTGCCCGACGAGGCGGTGGACATGGACCGGCAGGTGGACAGGGCTCGTTTCGCGGCGGATAATGGGCTTGGCCTGCTCTGCCGCCTCGATGCGCCGGAAGCAGATATGCGGGCGGCAGTCGCGACGCTGCTTGATACGGATGCACGGGCGCGGTTGACGGCGGCTTGCGCGGCCTTTGTCGCCGAGCGCGGCGGGTGGCAAAATGGCGCAGATGATGTCGCGGGCATGATCATGCCGCCGTCAGTGCAGGAGCGTCTGCGGCCCGTGAAATGAAGCCCTGCCGAAAACCCCTTCTCTCCTTGGGGGCGAAGGGGGAACGGCGTCTTAAATCGATTTGCGACTGTCCTGCCGTTGGGAGGGAGGTTGCTGCATCGATGTCTGGAACAGGAGGCGTAGAAAAGATACATGCCATTGCCGGACAGCCTCTGTCTGATGCCCTGGATCCACGCGCATGTGGATGCGCAGGGCCTGCGTGGCCTCTGCTGCATGGACATGCGTCGCTTCGATGGCCCCGTGCATAACCATTCCGTCGAGGATTACTGGAATGGCGAGGAGATGCGGGCGATCCGCCGGCAGATGATATCAGGGCGCCTGCCGCCGCGTTGCGCGGCCTGCAAGGGCGACGGCAACCGGGCGTTGAGCCTCAAGGACGAGGTGACCGCCCGCTGGCCGGATTGGGCCGAGATCGTCGTCGGCGAGACGGCGGAAGACGGCAGCACGATGCTACGCCCCTTCACCTTCGATTACCGCAACTCCGTCTGCAATCTCAAATGCCGCACCTGCGGCCCGCATTCCTCCACCACCTCCGAGGCCGAGGCCCGTGCCGTCGAGGCCATCGGCGCCATCGAGCGCGATGCCGGTCGCTGGGACCAGGCCTATCGCGCCAAGCGCGACGCCGGCCATGACAGCGCTCGCAACGAGCTGGTCGCCGCCGCCCGGCAAGGACGCATCCGCCAGCTTTATTGGGCCGGCGGCGAACCGCTGTTCGATGCCACCCATTGGGAGGTAATGAACGCGCTTGTCGAGGGCGGCCATGCGCAGAATGTCGATGTCGCCTATAACAGCAATCTCACCCTGCTCTCCTTCAAGGGGCAGGGCGTGGAAGACCTGTGGCCGCGCTTCCGCTCCGTGCATGTGCAGGCATCGGTCGACGGTCTCGGCAAGGCCGGCGAATATATCCGCAGCGGCTTCCGCACCGAGACTTTCGTCCGCCATGTCGATACCCTGCGCGATCTCACGCGCGAGGTGCCGGCCATCCGGCTGACGCTGGATGTCACAGTCACCTCGCTCGGCCTGCTGTATCTCGGCGATCTCATGCAGTTTTCCGTGGAGCGGCGGCTGGAGACGACGGCCAAGCTGATGGCGCCGCGCCGCATCAATTATTACCTCGCCGTCGATGCCCTGCCGCCGGCGGTGGCGCGCGACTGGTCGGACCGTTGGATGACATGGATCCTGCGCCATGATCATGAGGGGCTGCTCGGCAGCGTCTATGACGTGCTGCTGCACCATCGCAAGCGCGAGGTGAGGCCCGATCCGGCGCTGCTCTCGCAATCGGCCCACGCCATCGCCGCTTTCGAGGCGGCGCGCAAGGAGGCCGGCCTGTTCCGGCAGCTCTGCGCCGTCGATGCGCGTCTGAAGGATTTTGCGGTTCCGGCGTGAACGGCCAGGACAATTGCCTTGAATTTCCGGCAAACTGGTCGCAAGACTTGATGGCTGGAAAGAAAAGGCCCGGTTCCAATCTGCTGAAAGGCGTGGGACATGCTTCGATCGATCGTTCTTGCCGCCTGTCTTGTCTTCCTCGCCGGCCCGCTCCGGGCGGAAAACCGCATTGCGCTGGTCATCGGCAATGGCGGATACCAGCAACTCGCGCGCCTGCCGAATGCGGTCAGCGATGCGCAACTGATCGACAAGTCGCTGACCTCGGTCGGCTTCAAGACCATCCTCATCACCGATGGCACCCGCCAGCAGATGGTGCAATCCATGAAGACCTTCATGGAGGCGGTGACGCCGGAGACCAGCGTGCTGGTCTATTATGCCGGACACGGCATCCAGTTCGGCGAGGAGAATTACCTGATCCCCACCGACAGCCAGCTATCCTCGGCCTCCGACCTGCCGCTGGAAGCCTTTTCGCTGCGCATGATCACCGAACAACTCGAGCGCGCCCATCCGCGCATTGCCATTCTCGTGCTCGATGCCTGCCGCAACAATCCCTTGAAACGGAAAGGCGCGGCGCGCGCCGGCGAGGACCAGCCGGCGCCCGGTCTTGCCAAGGCGACGGGGCCGCTCGGCACCTTCATCGCCTTCGCCACCGCCCCCGGCCAGGTGGCGACCGATGGCGCCAAGGGAAACAGCCCCTTCACACGGGCATTGGCCGACCTGATGACCGCCCCTGGTCTGCCCATCGAGCAGGTGTTCAAGCGGGTGCGCGAGCGCGTGATCGACCAGACCTTCGGCAAGCAGGTGCCCTGGGACAATTCCTCGCTGACCCGCGACTTCTTCTTCGTCGAGGCCTTTGCCGGCCTGCCGAAATTCAACCCGGAGGCCAGCGCCGACGCCCAGGCCTGGCAGGTGGCCGCCAACGAGGACATCGCCGCCTCCTACGAAACCTACCTGAAATCCTATCCGCAAGGGCTGTTTGCCGATCTGGCGCAGATGCGGCTCGATTCCTTCCGCCAGGACGTCAAGCCGAAGGCGGAGCAGCAGGTGGCGTCGCTCACCCGCGACCGCAAGATCAACGCCGCCGACGACCTCACCACCTGGAACGCCATTCCCGAAAAGGGCCGGCCGGAGCAATATCGCGACTATCTCGAAAAATTTCCGGACGGCGTGTTTTCCAAGCTGGCGCGGCTGCGGCTGGAAGACGTCTCGCGCTCCAATCTCTCGGAAGTGACCGGCATCACCACCAAGATCACACCGAATTACGAAGAGTTCGCGGAAAATCCGCTCTATCCCGAAATCACCGATTGCGACCGCGAGGCCGGGCATGTGCAGGAAATCGCCGATCCCTCGGTGGGTGTCTATTTCAAGCAGATCGTGCCTGAGCGAGCGGTGCCGGCCTGCCTGAGCGCCCTGAAACAATATCCCGACAGCCTGCGCATCCTGATGAATTACGGCCGGGCGATCGATGCCGCCGGTCGCCATGACGAGGCGCGCTGGATCTACAAATCGTGCGCCGCCGCCGGTTTCCCCATCGCCTTCCGCTCGCTCGGCGTCGTCTATCGCGACGGGCGAGGCATGCAGAAGGACCTCACAGCGGTCAGCTACAGGCATGAGCGGGGCGTTGCGAGTGCGGACGGGTGCGCCGAATGTACACTCGCGGGCTACTATGTGTGTGACATGGGCGTCGAGGCCAATGCGCAGAAGGCTGCCTATTGGCTGTGGCGCGCCGCCAAACAGGGCTTTGCCCCGGCCATGGAAAAGCTCTCCGCCTATTATCTCGATGGCAAGGTGCTGGCCAAAGACCCTGTGCAGGCCGAACTTCTGCTGCAGGGCGCCTCGGAAATGGGCCATATCTATGCCGAATACCAGCTCGGCAATCTCTATGTCGACGGCAATCTGCTCAAGCGCGATCCCGATGCCGGCCTGCGCTGGATCACCCAGGCCGCCCGCCAGGGCTATAACGAGGCGCAATATCGGCTCGGCACGCTCTATAAAGATGGTGTCGGCGTGAAGAAGGATCCGGCCGCCGCGCTCAACTGGTTCACGCTCGCTCGGGCGAACGGATTGGAGAAGGCCGGCGAACCGGCGGATGCGCTGGCGAAGTCACTTGGCAAAAGCGCCTCGCGCAAGGCCAAGCAGTTCGCCATGGAATTTAAACCGGTCGTTGTAAAGTAATCACCCGAACGGGTGAGTAAAACCGGCCACTTCGAGCAGCGGATACCAGGTCGGGCAGAATATGAATCTTGACTGAAACAAGGCAGACCGGTAGGTTTGGGATCAAGTGCCTGGAGGGAGGTGCTATGCGGCAAGGCGTGAACCGTCTCGCAGTGTTAGGACTATTTTCCGTTCCGCAGGTCGGCTTTGCGCAATCGGCGAAGACGGCCGGCTATTCCCGCGACGATGTCGTCAACTTCCTGATCGAGCAGGCCGATCTCGGCCAATCGCGTGCCGTGTGCATGGGTACGAAATCCGAATGCGCGGCCAAGACGAAGCCCAAGGGTTTCGACATGCTGCTGACCTTCGACCTGGATTCGGCCAGGCTCAGCGAAGCGGCGCAGAAGAACCTCGACATCATCTCGCAGGCGCTGATCGACGGCCGCCTCAAAGCCGCGAAATTCCGCGTCGAAGGTCATACCGACGCCCGTGGCGGCGACAAGTACAACATGACGCTCTCGACCGAGCGCGCCGATGCGGTGGTGAGCTATCTGGAGAAGAAGCAGGTTCCCGCCGACCGCCTGCAGGCCATCGGCTTCGGCAAGAGCGTGCCCCGCACCAGCAACCCCTTCGACCCGGAAAACCGCCGGGTGGAGCTGAAGCTGTCGACGGAGTGATTTGAACAGGCGCCGCCGAATGTTTTTGGAATGAGGCTTTGCCCCAAAACACCTTCTCCCTCGGGGCAGAAGGCAAGGAGCGGCATCGATATGCGCTCCCGGCTGCGCGTTGGGAGATGATGATGAAGACCGCGTCAGCCACAAAGGACGCGGCGAATGTGTGTTTCTCCGCGTGCGAAACGAGCCGGCCATGGATATCGACGGTCTTCTTTCCCCGATCAATGACGAGGCTCCTTGCGGGCCCGACCTCGATGGCGACGGCGACAACGATTATTTCAACTACACCCTTGCCGCAGAAAGCCGCCTGCCGGAAACCTTCTTCAATTTCAAGACCGAGAAGATCTTCGACCGGACCACCATCAAGCTGGACGACGAAAGGCGCAAGCTCAACGAATTGCTCGGCCGCTCGCGCGACCTGCGTCTTCTGGTGCTGATGGCGCAGTTTTATGCCAGCGCCGGCGATTTTTTCGGATTTTGCCGGACAATCGACACGGTCGCGGGGCTGCTTTCCAGATACTGGCTCGACGTCCATCCGCAGGCGCAGGATGGCGATCTGGAAATGCGGCGCGTGGCGCTGGAAGGGCTGAACGATCGCGCCAAGGTGGTGATGCCGCTCATCCATGCGCAGCTTTTCGCCGATCGCCGTGCCGGCCCCGTCTCGCTGCGCGCCTGGCAGGTGGCCCAGAGGCCGGAAATTGCCTACAAGGACGAGGAAAAGCCGAATCCCGCGCTGTTGCGCGAAGCGTTTTCCGTCGTCGAAAACCGCGCCGGCGTCGATGCTGCCTTCGAGGCCGTCAATGGCGCCAATCGGCGGCTTGGCGAGATCCGCGGCCGCTTCCAGAGCGAGGGCGCCTTCGAACAGGCGCCGGTTTTCGACGAACTCCTGACGACCCTTGCCGATATTGGCAAGCTGCTGCTCGACAATGCCCCGCATCTGCAGGCGGTTGCCGCGGCTGCGCCGGAGCCGTCGCCCGAGCCTTCCCCGGCGGAAACGGCCGTCGCGCCGGCGGCATTCCCAGCTCCCGTCCGGCCGCCATCCGCAGCGGGCATCCAGAGCCATCGCGAGGCGCGCGCCGCGCTTTCGGCACTGGAAACCTATTTCGCCGAAAACGAGCCGTCTTCTCCGGCGCTGATCCTCGTTCACCAGGCGCGGCTGCTGATCGGCCGGCCGCTGGTCGAGGCGCTCGCGGCGCTGGCGCCGGCGCAGGCCGGCGGCGCGATGCTGATGGTCGATCCCGCCTCCGGCTTCTGCCTCGACATGGAACGGATGAAGCAACTGACCGTCGCCGTTCCCGCCGAGGACGGCGCCGGCCCCGGCATCCTGAGGCGACTGGCGGGGGCGGAGCCGGGGATGCGCGACCGGGGCGAGGCGCCGGCGGCCACGCTCGGCATCGAAGAGGTTCTGGCGGCAAGGGGGCCCGCCCGCCCCGGCACCCACCCTCTTTCGCGGGCACGCGCCCAGACGGGCAGCCACTT
>Ga0066256_1003592_pt1 | contig 14757 bp, 4 predicted proteins | sample ThiBio_1000_biof_FD_87107 | JGI IMG/M metagenome (GOLD analysis project Ga0066256, IMG submission 87107) | Wastewater bioreactor microbial communities from Cape Town, South Africa - Thiocy_expt_1000_biof (version 2) | ecosystem: Engineered > Bioreactor > Thiocyanate-remediating >...
GGGTGGGCGGGGGGCGTCGCTTGGTGGGAGCGCATTCTCCCCGCCGGGGGGGGGGGCGGGGTGCGGGGGGGGGGGGGGGGGCCCCCCCCCCCCCCCCTACCCCGCCCGGGGGGTGGGGCCCGGCACCTGCGGGCCGGGCGCCTCCCCCGCCACACCTGGGTACGACCTGGTGGGCGACGTGACGGCGGTGGGGGCGGGCGTGACGGGGCTGGCAGTGGGTGACCGGGTGGCAGCCATGCCGACACGCGGCGGCATGGCGACGGTGGTGGACCTGCCAGCGGGTGAGGTGTACAAGATCCGCGGCGACCTGGACGTCACCCGCGCCGTGTCAGGCGTGCTGACCGGCGTGACGGCGTACCAGCTGGTGCACCGCGCGGCGCACGTGGGCGCGGGCGCCGTGGTGGTGGTGCACGGCGCGGCGGGCGGCACGGGCGCGCTGGTGGCGGCGCTAGCACGGCTGGCGGGCGCGGCAACGGTGTACGGCACATGCAGCAGCCGGAACGCGGCGGCGGTGGCCGCTGCCGGCATCACACCCATTGACTACGCGGGGACCGTGGCGTGGGACGCTGCCATCCGCGCTGACATGACGACGCGCGGCATCGCGGGCGCAGACGCTGTGTTTGACCACGTCATGACGGGCGGCTACACCGGCCGCGGCGTGGCGCTGCTGCGCCGCGGCGGCCGCTACGTGGCGTACGGCCTCACCTCCAAGTCCAGCCCCGGTGAGTTCTCCACCGGCGCCGCCATCGGCGCCATGTCGCGCCTGTGGGTGCAGGGCGCCATCAACTCCTGGTTTGACGGCCGCCTGGCCGAGTTCTACAACATCACGCGCCGCCGCGACGCCCACCCCGCCGACTTTGCCGCCGACCTGGCCACCGTCATGGACCTCATCGCCGCCGGCTCGCTGCGCCCCACCGACGACGGCCGCGTGTGGGACTTTGAGGGCGCGCGCGACGCCCTCCTCTCCATCGCCGCCGGCACGCACCGCGGCAAGCAGGTCATCCGCATGGCGCCGGCTGTTGGTGCTGCGGGTGGGGGTGAGGGTGCAGCAGCGGCACCGGCGGCAGCGGCGGCGGCAGCTGGTGGTGCGGGCTCTTCGTCGTAAGTGCATACAGGTTGTGTAATTTGTCGCCATTCAAGTGTACTACCGATACGTTGGTCAATGCCCCAGCATGGACGAAAGCAGGGCCATGGCGCGCGCCGCGGCGGCGCCGCCAGCAGAGGCACCTGCCGCACCACCGCCGCCGCCTGAGGGCGCACAGGCGCGGGCAGCCAGCGTGGCGATGGCAACCGTCGGCTCCTTGAGCAGCGTGGTGGTAATACGCGTGGCGGCGGACCGCGGCAGCCAGGGCGGCAGGGGCGCGTCAACCCACGCCGTCAGGAAGGTGCGCAGCAGCGCCACCACGTCAGAGTTGGTGGGTGAGCAGCCGTGGCGGGCGGTGGCACCCACGATGACGACGCAGGCGCGGGCATATGCGTCCAGCAGGATCGCCGTCGCCACCGCCCGCGCCTCAGCTGCAGCGTCGTCGTCGTCTATTCCACCGCTGCTGGTGTGGTGTGGCAGCACGCGGGCCAGCGAGGCATCCAGGAGGTAGCGCAATGCGGCGAGGGCATCACGTCGCGCGACTGGCGTGTCGTGTACCGGTACCGCTGACGCACCGTCACCGTCGCCGTCGCCGCCGGCAGTGTTCAGTATGGCAGCCGCTGCGGTGGCTGCAGCAAGTGCGTCGACGCCACCACTACCAGCCGGCCGCCACCCTGCCGCCACCAGCCCACCGCCTACCGCCGCCGCCGCGCAGGCGCGTTGCTTCGTGCGTGACACCACAGACACGCTGGCGGCGTGCTTGCGGTATGCCAGCAGCGGAGCGCCGAGGTTTGTTTGCGCCGCCGCCGTTGGCACGTGTGCCGCCAGGTGCAACCACAGCGCGTAGTCCTCCGCCAGCGGCCACGTTGGGTGCGTCGTGTACGGCGTCAACTGCGCGGCGTCGGTGGACGACGGCGGGTGCGCAAAGGGGCAGTCGCGCGTGCATGCGTCACGGAGGGACACCAGCGCGCTGCGGCGGATGACCACAGTGGGGTGCGCCAGGGGGCACATAAACCACGCATGCCAGCGAAGCAGTTCAGGATGTGTTGGCAGCGTTACCACCTTCAGCGCCTCTGGGCGCGCGGCGGCCGTGTCGGAAAACATGAGCACGCCGCTGCCGACCACCCCTACCTCTGGATGGCACCGTAGGTACGCCGCCTGTGCGCGCAGCCGGACGGCAGCCGCAAGGTCGTCGGCGTCCATACGCGCCAGCAGGTCGCCGCTCGCCGCTGCCATACCAGCATTCAGTGCAGCAACCAGGCCGCCCTGTGTCGGCAGCGTCACAAGGTGCAGTGCAGTGGGCGGCGCACCCGCTGCCGCCGCCGCTGCCGCAGCAAGGCCAGCACTGCCGTCAGTTGATGCATCGTCTACTAGCACCAACTCCCACCCGGGCGCCACCTCACCAGCGCGCTCCGCTGCCAGCGCCGAGGTAACAATGGATGCCACCGCGTCGCCAATCCAGTTTGCAGCATTGTGTGCCGGCATCACAATTGACAGCGATGGCGGCGGCGGCGGGGGTGAGGTGGATTCGCCTGGCGCAACAGCACGACGCAGTCGCCACGCGCCGACATGCACTCGGTCCCACTCCTGACCCGCATACCACGGTACGTCCAGCTGCAGGTCCCAGTCCGTCGCCGCAGCCACCGCAGCGGCGGATGTGGGGTCCGCGGGGTCAAATGAATCTGCGGTGGCAGCGGCGGCAGCGGGGGCATACACGGGGGCGTGGCATACGTCCTGCACCCGGTTGCGCGTCACCACCACCGCCGCCTGGCGGGTAGGGCAGGCAGCACGCCAGCCAGCGCCGTCCTCCCGCGCCGCCCACACCGTGTTCAACAGCACCTCCAGGGCATTGGGTTGGCGGAAGGCGTGGTGCGCCGCGCCGTCCAGGCACGCGGCCACGTGGGCGCGGCGGTACATGCCGGCGCACAGGTCCCAGGCGTAGCCCCAGTCACCGGCACCGTCCGCCAGCGCCCAAGTGAGGGATGACGGCGGGGAGTAGGTACACTGCCCGGATGCGCCCACGCTGAACGGCGTGCTCACCGGTCGCATCGTCGCTGGCGGCTCACACACTGACGACGACGGGTGGCTGTAGCATACGTTGGGTGCCAGCTTCCACAGGTACGCCAGCAGGCGGGGGTCGGCATCCATCAGGTCGGCTGCCGGCGCCAGCGCCGGTGGCGACAGCCACAGCGCGTCGTCCACCATAAACAGCACGTACGGCGCCGTTATCTGCGACGTCACCAGGTCCACCAGCAGCGGCGCAAACCCGCACTCCGGCGCCTCCACGCACCACTCCACCGGTGGCTCGCTGCGTGCCGTGGCGGCAGCGAGGGCGGTATAGGCGGCATCCACAGCCGGCGTGGCGCCGCGTGCCACGATCACATGCACCGCCGCCAGGCCGGTGGCGGTGGTGGCGACTATGGGGCCCAGTCCCACACCCAGTGACCGCAGCGCCTCGCGGCATTGGAAGGGGCGGTCCTTGGTAAACAGTATGACCGCCACCTGGGGTGGGCTGGCCACGGCAGCGGCGGCAGCGGGGGAGCGGGCGGCATTGGTGCCAACGTCAGAAGTAGCAGTAGCGGCATCGACAGTGCCAGCAGCATCAACGGTGACATCGACAGCGGCAGTGGGAGGCGAAGTGGGCGTTGCCATGGTTGCTGCAGCAGCCATCGTAGCTGCTGCATCGACAGTGCCAAAACCAGCAGCGGCATCGACGGCGGTAGTGGGCGGCACCACGGGCGTTGCCATGGTTGCTTGGGTGCAGATGGGTCTAGCAGCGGATCACACCGTTGTGGCGGCAGTGATGGGGGGAGGGAGGGAAAATACCTGCAATGCACACAAGTACTGGCAGGTTGCGTGGTGTGCGATTATTGCGCGTGCGCACCGCGGCGCGCGCGCGCGCTCAATTGTCCGAAACGGCATCGACCGTACCGACACCCATAGACTCGGACTTCAGAATCTCCTCCTCCTTGTTCACCTGCTTCCCCACCGTGTGAATGGTCCCTGCCACTACCATGCCGCGCGCCAATCAGTGAATTTCAAAATAGGAGGTCGTCAAAGGCGCTGGAGATGCTGGCGGGCGCGCGCACAGCAGCGGCAGCAGCAGCGGCCGCAGGCGCCGCTGATGTTGGCACTGCCACCGCCGCGCCAGCGGCGCCACCTCGCGCTGCTGCTGCCGCGGCAGCCGTGGCGGCAGGCAAAGAGGCGGGAGCGACGGAAGCTGGGCGCCAAGCCGGCATGCCGGGTAGTGCCGCCATGCGACTGCAAGACGCGTGCATGGCGCCGCCAGCGAACGGAGCCAGGCTGCCCTCCACGGCGCGCGCGGCAGCGGCCAGGCGCGAGGCGCCAGCGGTCAGCGGCTGCAAGCAGCAGGCGCACAGCGGCGCGGAAGAGGCAACCGCAAGCGTGGCGGCACTAAGGACGGCGGCAGTACCAGGTGCCACCAGCAGGTCGCTCAGCGCGTGCGCTGCAGCCATGACGCGCGGCGGTTCGGTGCTGGGCGTGTGTTTGCGCGTTGTGGCCAGCGGCGCCGTCAGCCAGGCACGCACCGCTGCCGCGTCGTCTGCCAGATCAGCAGCGGCGGCGGCGGCAAATGCGTGTGGCGGCAGGTCGCCCGTCGCGCCTGCCACCGTCGCAGTCAGCTCCGCCACCAACGGCGTCAGTACGCCAGCCACCAGGGCGCCCGCCGGTGAAGCGGGCGGCAGGCGGCGGGCGGCGCGCAGCAGGTCAGCGGCGCCGCTGGCAAGTGTGCCCAGTGCGGCACCCACGACGGGGCGGCTGCCGCCTGGTGGGAAACCGTCACCCTCCCGGGCGGTCACCGCGGCCAGGATGCACGCCGCCAGGCACACCGCTAGCGCGCGCAGAGCCTCTGTCAGGCGGCCGCTGGCGCTGGCACCCGCCAGCACCGCCACCTGCAGCGGCTCCGTGGCAGGCGCGTCATTGGACAGGCCCGCCTCGTCCAGCAGCGCAGTGATGGCGCCTGCCACGGCACCCACCGCTCGTGCGCCGGCACTCGCAGCGGCAGCCCACCACGCTGCCCATCCAACCGCTGCCGGCTCCCACACCAGCGCCGCCAGCGCCGCGCGCCGCAGCAGCACCGCCTGCGCCACCACGCCCGCCGCCACATCCACCGCGCACACCTGCAGCAGCGTCGGGACCGCACCGCTGTGCGCCAGCGCCGCCACGTCGCCCGGCGGCGGGATGAGCAGTGGCGCAAGGGTGGCGCCAGCAAACGGCGCTGCGGGGGCGTCAGCCGGCACGAGTGGATCACCGCGCGTGGCGGCGGCACGTGCCACACCCAGCACCGCGTCCAGCAGCGCGGCGTTGTCGCCCTCCGTGACTGCCAGTGCAGGCGAGCCCGCCAGTGGCGTGCCGCGCAGCTGCACTGCCCGCCATGTCGCCCACGCTGCGCTGCCATCTGCCTCCCCGCACCGCTTCACCGCCGTCTCCAGCGCCTTGTACAGCACCGCCTCCTCCAGCCGGTCGTCATCCTCCTTGGCAGCCGCCTTGGCCGCCTCGTACCACGCTGCCAGCGCGGCACTCACATGCCGCCGCAGTGCGCCAGCAGCCGCCACCGCGTCGCAGCTTCCGCCCCCCTCCCCGCCACCACGCAGCGCAGCAACCACGCCCGGCGGCCAGCGTGCCAGCAGCCGGCTTTCGCTGGCCGCCAGCGGTGGCACCGGCTCCCACAGCGTGCCCTGCGGCGCCACCGCCGCTGCCGCCACCTCAGTAGTGCCGAGCTGCCCGCCGCTGCCCACACGAGCGCCAGCACCAGCCCCGGCCCCGCCGGCGGCTGGCGGCATGCCCGACTCTGCATTAACTACGCCTGGCTTGTGACTGCCATCAGGCCGCGCACCCGTCAGCGCCGTGGCAATGACAGCCGCAAAGTCGTCCGGGTTGTCCATCATGGCAAGAGCCGCCAGCGCAGACGACGTTGGTGCCGGAGCCGGCTGTGCCGGTGCGGGTGCGGGCGCCGGTGCGGGTGCTGGCGCGGGTGGTGCAACTACTGCCTCCTCAAACCCGCCAAAGTCGGCGTCGTCGTTGCTTGGCGTCGCCGCGGCTGGCAGCGGCGGCGGCACCTCGCTGAACGCCGCAAAGTCGTCATCATCGTCATTGCCGGCGGCGGCGGTGGCGGCGGCCGCGGGCGCTTGCGTCGCGGGTGTTGGGGCTGGTGCGAGGGCTGGAGTGGGGACTGCTGTGACAGCCGGCGACGCAACAAACGCAGCAAATCCGTCATCATGGTGCACCGTCTGCGGTGCCGGCGGCGCAGGTGCTGCAGCAACGGCAATAGGCGCAGAAAACTCGCCAAAGTCGTCGTCGTCGTGGGCCGCCGGCCGCGGCGGCGGCGGTGCAGCAGTCACCACCGCCGCTGCTGCTGTAGTAGTAGGCGCCGCAAAGTCACCAAAGTCGTCGTCGTGGTGGGTAGGCAGCTGCTGCGGGACGGTGGTGGGTGGTAGGACCGGCATCGACGGGATGGAAGCAGGCGCTGCAAAGTCGCCAAAGTCGTCGTCGTGGTGCGCAGGCGGCAGGTGCGGCGGCTGCGGTGGCGGCACTGGCGCCACGGCGCTCGGGGAGGAGAAGTCGCCAAAGTCATCATCATCGGCGTTGGGCACCACCGGGACAGCTGGCTGCGGTAGCGGCGGTGCAGGTGCGGGTGCAGCGACCGGCATGCCTGGTGGTGGCAGCGGCGCGTCCTGCAGGTCGCCCGCAAACATATCGTGCAGTGCAGCTGCCAGGGTCGGCTTCAGCGCCACGCCCACTGCCGCTGCCGCTGCCGCTGCCGCTGCCGCTGACTGTGGTGGTGCGGCGGCGGCGGCCGGTGGGGCGGAATGAAACGGTGCAAAGTCATCAGCGTCGGCGCCGGCATGCGCCGGCTCAGGCACCGCTGGTGGCAGCGAAGGCGCGGCGACAACCGGCGCCGGCGCCGGAGCTGGGGCGGCCGCTGCCATGGGCGCGGGCGGCGGGGCCGCAAACAGGTCAAAGTGGGCAGGAAGCGGCGCCGCGGGTGCCGGCGGTGCAGCAACGCCAACAGCGGGGGCGGGAGCAGGTGCCGACCGCGCTGCGGTGGCGGCAGTGGCGGCAGCCGCCTCGCGAGAACGCGCTTCGTCCTCTGCGCTGGTGGTCACAGCGCGCGCCAGCTCCACCGCGTCCGCCAGGCTGTGTACGCGGCGCACCTCGTCCTTACGCAGCGCGGCGGTGGAGGGCGCGCGCGGCAGGGAGTCCAGGCGCAACAGGACCTGCGTGAGCACTTCGTCACACGCCGTCAGGCGCGCCTGCAGCGCGACGAGGGCGCGCACCGTGTAGGTTGGCGTGTTCCCCGCGCCGGACGTCAGCCCCAGCGCCGCCTGCACCGCCACCAGCACGCCCTCCACCGATGCCGTCACGAGGCCCAGGCTGGACACCGTGGTCACCACCGCCACGTCATCCGTGCCATCCATGCGCGCCAGACTGGCCGCCGACGGCAGCGATGAAATGAGCGCCACGGCATCCGCGTGCGTGAATGGCGCCACCGGCACGGTGTCAATGGCAGTTGGCGTCGCCGCTGGCCGGCGGCCGCCGCCGCCTGTGCCACTCCCGTCCCCGCCACCACCGCCACTGCCACTGCCAAGGAACTCGTTCATACTGAGCACGGGCACCAGTGCCGCATGCGTCGCTGCTGCTGCACCCGTTGCTGCAGACACTGCCGGTGTGGCTGCTGGCGTGCCGCCCGCGGCGGAGCCACCTCGTCTCCGCGCCGCCGCTGGTGTTGCTGTCGCGACGGCAGTAACCGAGGGGCCCGCCGGGGGCTCAGGCGCAGGTGCCGGCGCAGCGGCGGTCGGGGTAGGAACAAAGCCTGGCAAGGAGGGCGCCGTCACCGTCGGCGCCTTGAATGCGCGCTTCAGCTCAATGCCGCCACCGCTGCGCGTTGCTGCCGCCGCTGTCGCTGCTGCTGGTGCAGGTGCTGGTGTTGGTTGTGCTGCCGGTGGCGGTGCAGGCGCAGGTGCAGGTGCCGGTGCCGGCGCAGGTGTCGGAGCAGGTGCAGGCGCCGGTGCAAACGCTGGTGTCGGAGCTAGTGCAGGCGCGGGTGCCGGTGCAGGCGCAGGCGCAGGCGCCGCAAACAGATGCGCGGCAGGCGGCGCCGCAACCAGATGTGGTACAGGAAGCGCAGCGGCCACATGTGGTGCAGGAGCCGGCGCGGCGTTGGGCTCCACCAGCGCATCAAAAATGGACAGGCTGTGCGTAGACGGCGCGCTGGATGCCATCGGTGCCGCCGCCGCCGGACGCGGTGCTGCTGCTAGTGAGGACGCAAGGGTTGGGGCGACCACCGGCGCGGCAGCAAAGTCGCCAAAGTCGTCGCCCACCGACGGCGTCGGCACGCGCGGCGGCGGCGGGTTGGCGTTGCTGCTGCTACTGCCAACAAACTCATCAAAGCCGTCGTCAGCAGAGGAAGACGACAGCGACGACGGTATTGCAACCGTGCCCGCCGCCATAACAGGCGCCGCGAACGGAGCGGCGGCAACGTGGGCGGCGGCGGCGTGTGACGGCATGGTGGACAGGATGGGCAGCGGCGGGATGGTAGCGGCGGCGGCAGCGGCAACAAAGTCGTCAAATGAGGCGCTGCCGGCGGATGGTCTGGGCGGTGCAGCTGCAACAAAGCCACTAAACTCGTCACCCCCTGCTGCCGGGGCATGTGCAGCGGTAGCAGCGGTGGCAGTGGCGGGAGAAGTGTGGACGGTGTGTGCAGTATGACGATGAGCGGTGGCGGGAGTGGCGGCAGCAGGGGCGGGGTGCGTCGCTGCTGCTGCGGCAGCAAACTCATCAAAGGCATCGACAGCAGACACGTGTGCCGCTGGAACCGGCGGCACCGTGTGGTGCGGCGGCGCAGGTCGTGGCGGCGTCGCCATGCTGCGCGGCGCCGCCGTGCCGGCACTAGCGCTGGTGGCCCCGGCACCAGCAGCGCCGAAAGCATCAAACGCAGGGATGGCTGCAACAGGCGGCTGCGGGTGGTGTGCCGGGCTGCCATACGCATACGGCGGCGGCGGCATGCCGTACGGCACACCACCATAACCGCCCGTGCCGGGGTACCCGGGTGCCGCCGGCGCCGGCGGCGGCATGCCACCCGCTGCCGCGCCTGGGTACCCCGCCGGCGGCATGCCGCTGTACCCTGGCGGCGGCACGCTGCCATACCAGGGCGGTGGCACGCCACCATACGCTGGCGGCTGCCGCCCGCCATCGTACCATGGCGGCGGTGCGCCATACCCTGGCGGCGGCGCGCCGTACCCTGGCGGTGGTGCGCCATACCCTGGCGCGCCATACCCTGGCGCGCCATACCCTGGCGGTGGTGGTGAGCCGTAGCCACCATAATGCGCCGGCGGGTGTGGCGCCGAACCACCAGCAGCAGTGAAGCCAGGAGTGAGGCCCTCAAAGGCGGGCGGCGGGAGGGGCATGCGCGCCATGGCGGCGAGGGCGGGCGCGGAGACGTCGGCGCCCGCCTGCGCCATGGACACGGCGCGCAGGGCGACGCAGAACTGCGGGAAGGTGAGCGCGCCCGCGTCGCGCGCGTCTGCCAGCGCCCACACGGCGCGCAGGGTGCCCTGTGGCAGGCCACTGCGGCGCAGGAAGGCGACGCCGGCGGCGGCAGTGAGTGTGCCGGTCGGTGGGCTGCCGCCGGCGGTGGGCGGGGAGGAGCCGGTGGCGGCGGCCCACAGGGAGGCGCACAGCGCCGCCTCGTCGGCGGAGGCGGGGTGCCACGAGGGTGGTGCGGCCATGGTTGGGGTTGGCGGGTTGGTTGGGTAGGAGCGAGGCTGCAGTGGACAGACCAGTCAGGAGAGGAGGCAGCACGACAGCGAGGCAGCGGGTACAGTCAACGGGCAGCTCGGTGCAAGCTCGTAGGTGGCCAGGCGTCAAGAGACCCTACTCCAATAGGCAACAAGTAAGGGTCACCACCCCAGTAGACGACAAGAGAGAACCAGCTAGCAACGCCAAAGCGGCCAGCCCAGTAGGCGACAAGAGAGGACAAGAGAAGGTACCCGACTAGGTGACAAGAGGAATTAGGTCTCGAACGCGAGTTTTCAAAATTAAAAATCGGCCACGGCAGGGTCAGCGCACGTAACCCCCGCTTCCTGCGTTAAATATGAATACGGAAATGGAGGCAGTGTCAATTTTGCGGCCCGGCGCGCGGGCCCCACCAATTCTCATGGTAATCATAAAGGACACGACCTCTATCTTTCGCTTCTTTTGGGAGGCAGCGCCTCTCTCGCCGCCCTCTCCGACAGGAAAAAGAACGGCCGACATGGGGTAGATGGGTGCCGGTTGGGGGTGGGTGTGGCGCGTGAACGCGTGCCGTGACGTAATTATTGGCGGGGAGTGATATGACTGGTAAGTTGTACCACGCGTGGGGCTGGGCGCTGCTGTGGGGGTTGCGTGTCGTGATTTAAGTGATAGAATTGGGGGTAGGCAGGAGGGAGCCGTTGGCGACGCACCGTTCGACTGGTGTTTGTGATATTTTGGGCGGATTGGTGCTGCTACTGATAGTGCAGGTTGACTAGTTGGTAGCAGTGGTGATGGTGGAACTGGTGGTAGTGCAAGTTTTGTTGGAAGTGTGATGGTAGCGGCGATATGGTGACGGGACGGTGACAGTCGACCGTTGGCGTGTGGCGCCCATTCCCGCTGCTTGTCTTGCCATAAATCGGGTACATCGGTGCTGCTTTTGACAACGGCGGTGTGTATATTTAGTAGCAGTGATGATGTAGGTATTGGTGCTGCTGCTGGTAGCGGTGGTGATGTGATGGTAGCGACGATATTGCGAGGTGATAGTGATGATTGAGCGACCGTTGGCGTGTGCTGCACATCCTGCTGGGTTGTTGTATAATACTACTGTTTTTGGTGGCATAGAGATAATGTGCTGTACAGGGGTGGTACTTTTGTTGCTATTGGTGCGTGTTATGCTGCTGGTTATGGTGGAGGTGTGTTGATGGTGCCGGTATAATTGGTGGTAGTTGGGGCTACAGGTTACCGTTGGTGTGTGCCCTCCACCCGGGCAGCTTGTGGTCATAATTCAGGTACATCGGCGCTGTTATTGATGGTTATTGCTGGCTGGTGGGTAGCTGTGATGATGGTGGATCTGGAGCTGCTGCTGTTTATAGTGGAGGTGCGGTGATTGTTGTAATCGGGTTGGTGGTAGTGAATGGCGTGAGCGACCGTTGGCGGGCGCCCGCCATTCTGCTGCTGTTTGTCTTGCAATGAATCGGGTACATTGGCGATGATCTTGATGGTACAAGTGAGCGAGTGGATGGTATGAGTTATGTTAGTTCTGCCGCTGTTGTTGGTAGCGGTGGCGGTGCAGTGATTGTGGCGATATGGTTGGTGGCAGTTGTATAGTGAAGCGACCGTTGATGCCAACCGCTAACCAGCGCCATTCTGCCATGCCACTGGCACTCTGCTGCTGATATTGATGGCAGAGGTGGTGGTAGTAGCAGCAGTAGTTCTGATACTACCGCTGGTGCTGCTGCTGGTAGCGGCGGTGGTATTGTGACTGTGGCGATATGGTCGGTGGTAGCTGGGCATGGCCGTTGGCTTTGTGTGCCATCGCCGCTGCTGCTGTGTGCAATATCATGAATAGCTGCTGCGCCTCGGAGGGTGGCAGGTGCAGGTGTCTGCGAAATTTTGGTGGTGATATTGATGGCGGCGCTGCTGCTGGCGTTCTGCTGCCTTTGCAACGAGTTGGCGCTGGATGGCATTTGGCAGCGCCCTGCCCGCGCAACGCGTTCCGCCAACACACAACGCTCCGTCACCTCCCACCCGCCGCTGCGCAGGCACTGCATTGGTATTGATTTCACATTGGCAACACTTGGCCATTGGCATTGGCTCCAACCGACCATTCCACCCGTCGTCGTGTCCAGGTATTCAGCCTGGCACACACGACCACCATGGAGGGCCTGTTTGACGACTACTTTGGCAGCCCCGGCGGCGGCGGTGGCGGCGGCGGCGGCGCCACCACCGGCGCTGCCACCACGCCGGCGGCACACACGCCAGCGACAACGGCCGCCGCCAGCACGCCCGCCGCGGGCGCCAAGCGGCGGCGCGAGCCGTCCCTGCTGGCCACCGCCGCCGCCGCCAGCCGCACCAAGGAGGACTACTGCCGCAAGGACAAGTCGCTGAGCGTGCTGTGCGAGAAGTGCGTATTGGCTGACCGGCCACACGTGGCGTCGTCGGCAGTTCCCCCCACCTCACCCCACCCCACCCCAACCACCCGCAGCTTCATGAAGCACTGCGTGAGCGTGGCGGGCACGTCCAACTACGTGTTTTGCCTGGATGACGTGGCCAGCGCGCTGGCGATGGAGCGGCGGCGCATCTACGACGTGACCAACATCCTGGAGGCGCTGGACATGGTGTCGCGCAAGGACCGCAGCACGTACGTGTGGCACGGCACGGCGCACCTGGCGGGCACGGTGAAGAAGCTGCGCGACGCGGTGCTGGTGGACGTGGGCGAGGCGGACCGCATCCTGCCGCCCGCCGCCTTTGCCGCCGCTGGCAACAGTCGTACGTACCACCACCAACAAGCGGCGGCCGCCGCCACGTTTGTGGGCTGCCTGGAGGGGCAGGCCGTGGCGCCCGCCATCCCTACCCCCCCCGCTGCGGCGGCGGCCGGCGCCCTGGCGCCCCGCGCCGTACTGCTTGGCGCCGCGCTGCTGGCGCACCCGGCGCCCCCGCCCCGCTGGCTGTCCCCCGTGGGCCTGCCGCCTGCGCCCGCCGGCCGCTCCCCCGGCGCCGTGTCCATGGCGCCGCAGCCCCTGCCACCCACTGCCATGGCCCTGCCGCCTGGCGCCATGGCCGCCCTGCTGGCGCCGCTGTGTGACGCCGCCGCCTGGCGTGCCACGGTGCGCCGCCTGGCGGCCGCCGCCGCCGCTGGCCTGTCTGGCGCCGGCGACGGCTCCTGCCCGCCGCCGCCACCGCCGCCACCCGCTGACGCTGACTCTGCACGCCTGCCCGACGACACGCTGCTGGAGGCGGCGCTGGAGGAGGTGAAGCTGCCGCCCACCACCCGCCTGCGCTCCCTGCCGCTGCTGTCAGAGGTGCTGTCCGTCACGGCGGCGAGCGCGGACCGCGAAGCGCCCTCCATCGCCGCCGGCCACGACGGCCTGGTGGTGACGTACCGCCGCCCCTGCCGCGATCGCAGCCTGGGCGTGCTGACGCAGCGCTTCATGAAGCTGTTCCTGCTGGACCGCAAAGTCATGACGCTCGACTTTGCGGTGCCGCTGGTGCTGGCGGAGGAGGGCTCTAGCAGCGGTGGCGACGGCGTGACGGAGGGCATCAACATGGCGCTGCCGTACGCGGCAGAGGACGGCACCACGTGCCAGGCGCCTGCCAGCGGCCTTGCGCCGCCGCCGCCGCCGCTGCGCCCACGCCTGTCGCCTGCCACCGTACCTGCTGCCGGCGGCGGCGCATCATCGCTGACGCGCGAGGAGTACGCAGAGGCGGCGCGCGTGGCGGCGGAGGGTGTGGTGCTGACGGCGGAGGAGGCGCGCGAGGCGGCCGCCACGGCAGAGATGGTGAGCCGCAAGGGCCGCCGCCTGTATGACATTGCCAACGTGCTGGTGGTGGTGGGCCTGCTGGACCGCGTGTACGTGCGCTCCAACCGCGTGCGCCGCCAGGCGTTCCGGTGGCGCGGCCCCGCCTACGTGCCCGTCCTGCCCGGCGCGCCGCTGCCAGAGTGGGCGGTGCGCAAGATTGCGCCGCCGCTGGCGTGCGTGCCGCTGCTGACGCAGTCGCCCGGCGTCGCGTCCTCCTTCCCCGCTCTTACCAGTACCACTTGTACTGCCGCAGCAGCTGTGGGCAGCACCGCGCGGCATGTGCCCGCTGTAGCAGCACCCGTGCCTGTTATCGTCGCCGCCGCAGCCGCTCCCATCGCGCCTGTTGCCGCCACCGCGGCTGCTGCTGCTGCTGCTACTGTGCCAGCTCCCTACCAGCACCCGGCGCCGCTGCCCCACGTGGCGGCACCCGTGCCGTCAGTGGCGGCGCCGCAGCCTCCTGCAAAGCGGATGGCACTCGTCGCCCCCCTCACCACCGTGGTGCACAGCGCGGTGCCGCCGCGCTCGCAAGCATCCGCATCGGCACCAGCAGCGGCGGTACCGGCCGCGTCGGCGGCGGCGGCAGCATCACGGCCACAGCCGCCGGCGACCAAGGTGCGCATGTTTAAGGGGAAGGGCAAGCGCGGGCGGGTGGCAGCAGCTGCCGCGGCGGCGGCGGCACGCAAGCGCATGATGCGTGCGCAGGCGGCGGCGGCAGAGGCGGCGGCGGCAGCGGCGGCGGAGGCAGCTGCTACCATTGGCAGTCTGGAGGCGGGTGCGGGCGTGAATACCAGTACGGGCGGCGTGACGGGTGAGGACACGAGCAGCTTGAACCACAGCCTGCTGAACGACTCGGTGGCAGGGTGGATTACCAGCATTGCGGGCGGCGCAGGCGCGGCAGCTGCCAGCGGCAGTGGCCGTGCCAGCTTGGGCGGCGGTGGTGGTGTCAGTGGTGTTGACGGCGGCGCGGCCGCCCGCATGGCACCGGCCAGCGCTGCGGTTGTCGCTGCACCACCGATGTCACCGCCGCGTGCTGCCGGCGTCAGCGGCATGGCTGGCGCGTCTGCGGCTGCCGCAGCTGCGGTCAACGGTGCTGCTGCCACTGCGTTCCAGCCCACGCCCGCC
>Ga0066256_1003593_pt1 | contig 14753 bp, 15 predicted proteins | sample ThiBio_1000_biof_FD_87107 | JGI IMG/M metagenome (GOLD analysis project Ga0066256, IMG submission 87107) | Wastewater bioreactor microbial communities from Cape Town, South Africa - Thiocy_expt_1000_biof (version 2) | ecosystem: Engineered > Bioreactor > Thiocyanate-remediating >...
CGAACATCGAGAGCGGCGCGACCTGCGAATAGCGCAGGTTGCGGCGCAGATACGCGTCACGCGCGCCTTCGCTCAAGGCCGCCTCGTCGTCGCCGTCGGTGATGACGTTGCAGCCCTTCTTGCCCATGATGATCGCGGTGCCGGTGTCCTGGCACATCGGCAGCACGCCGCCGGAGGCGATGTTGGCGTTCTTCAAGGCATCGAGCGCGACGAACTTGTCGTTGTCGCTGGCTTCCGGGTCGTCGAGAATCTTGCGGAGCTGCGCCAGATGCCCCGGCCGCAGGTAGTGATTGATGTCGCCGAACGCAGCTTCGGAGAGCGCCCGCAGCGCCTCGCGCGACACCACCAGCATCGGCTTGCCCAGAACCGTCTCGACCTTCACGCCCTCGGCGGAGATTTTCCGGTACGGCGTCTTGTCCGCGCCCAGCGGAAACAGCGGGGTGTGCTTGTAGGGCGGAACGGGCTTTTGCGGCGGGACGGCGACGGGAGCGTTCATGGATGGTCTCTCGGTTCAAAAAGCGCCTTGTTTTCAATGGGGCAAGACGCCGGAGGCTCAGGTTTGAACCGTTCTAATCGGTTTTCCGACAAAGGGAAGATGGTCGAAGGCCATTGCAGGGCGGCTGTGCGCGGCAAGCGGACGCGTGACCCTCCCACTTTTCAGAGTGCATTTTCAGCATGGATTTTCAGGCATGACATCCGCCGCCCCGGGGATGGCCGATCCACCCGCCCCTGCTCCCACCTCGCGCCGGACCGGCCTGCGTCTCGCGCTCTCGGCGGTGGCGCTGGTCGAGGCATGGTTCGGCCTGTCCGACATGCCGGTGCTGTTCGGCGACATGTCGCATATCGCCGATGGTCTCGGCGGCGGGCTGATCAAGGCCAATCTCGCGCTGCATCCGGTGCTGGCGGTGGCGGCACTGGCCTTCGCCGCCATGGGCCGCGTGCGTCATGCCATCGTCGCGCTCGGTACTGTCATCATCATGGTCTGGCTGAGCGACATGCCGTCCATCGTGGCGCACGGGTTCGACCTGCGCGGCACGTTCAGCGCCGCGGAAACCATGGCGCGGATCGTCGCCTTCCCGCTGATCGCCGCCTGCGCCATCGCCTATGCCGCGCATGACGAACATCTCGGCCGCGCGACGTTCCTCGCCGCGGTGCCGGCGCTGTTCAATGTGGTGATGATCGTGGGCTTTGCGGTGAGCGTGATGATTTACGGATTCTGAGCGCGGTCATCCCGCAGCCATGCGGAGGCGTCACGCAACCGCTGCCTGTCGTGCTCATGGGCAAGTTGAGCCTCGCCGCGCTCGAACGCTTCCACCGCCTGACGTCGCGCTGCCGCCCGCAGGCCCGGTGAATTCATCGCCGCGATGCTGCGCAAGGCCTTCTGCAAGCGGATGCAGACCTCCACCAGCGATGCACCATCGCGCCCCACCGGCGTGAACACATCCTGCACCAGTTCCTGCGCGGTCAGCGGCGGCACATACACGCCCGGAAAGTCCACCTCATCGCCCTCTTCCGTCTCATCGGGCAGCGACCATTCATGCAGCACACGCACTGCGGTGCCGATCACGTCGATGGCGGTGCCCGGATCGTTGACCGCAGGCGACAGCGCCCGCGAGGCGATCTCCGCCAGCACAATCAATCCGAAACGCGGGTCCTGATCGAACGAGCGTGCATCGCCGACATTGAACGCCTTGCGCACGCGCTCCGCCGTGTTGTCGTCCGGCTGTTTCGAGAGCGAGGCCAGCGGCCGGTCCGGCGTGGCAAACCCGCCGGGCAGCAGATGCACATGCACCTCGCAATCCTGTGCCTTCGCGATGGCGGACAGCGTGCCCATGTCGATCCGGTCGACATAACCGATGCGCGACGCCGCCACCGGCTCTGTCCCGGCAGGGACCTTCACGGCAGGATGCCCGCCGAGATAAGGCCCCTTGACGGGCGCCCGGGCCGCCCCCGCCGGCCCCCGTGCGCCCTGATCGACCGTCTCGCCGACCCGGCCGAGTTTCGACAGGCGGTCGATCCAGCGCAGCAGGGTGAGGATGATCACCGTGATGACCACCAGCGTCACCACGAACAGCACGAAGCGTCCGCTCGGCCCATAGAGCCCGGTGGACAGCGCGATGATGCTGACCAGACTGAAGACGAACGTCCCGATGAAGGTCGCCAGCGCCCGCTGCGCGGTGCGGTCCTCGACCAGAAGCTGGGTCGCGCGCGGCGTTGCGCCGCTGCCCGCCGACGCGAAGGCCTGAACCATCGTGGCGATGGAAAACGTCGTCACCGCCAGCATGCTGGAGGCGAGAATGCCGAGAATGCGGTCCACCGCATCCGCGCCGATCTTGCTGGGAACGTCCATCGGAATCAAAGGATCGAGCACCAGCGCACTGAGCGCGGTGACGATTCCGACAAGGCTATAGACAGCGACGGTGAACCAGAGTTGCCGGGTGGCGTCGCGCAGCCGCCATATCCACCGCGTCAGCATGTCGAATCCTTCCCCTCGCCCCTTGTGGCTGCGCGATGATAACGCGCAAATAGCCGAATTGTGCCGCGGCCCATGCCCTTAGCCATGCTCTTGCACTTGCGCTTTCCAGACGGTTCAATGGCACCGGGGGTCGAACAATGACACACCGCACTTCTCTTTCCAGAACGCCTGTCTTGAAATCCGGCCTGGCCGCGATAGGCTTGGCCTTAGGCTTGACCTTGGGCCTGGCCCTGACCGCCCCCAGCCCAGCCCGCGCCGACCGCTGCGACGATCTGGCCAAGGACCTCACCGCACAAATCCCCGGCCTGAAAATCGGCAAGACCATCGCGGGCGTGATCTATCTCGAACATCCCGCCGTGACGCAGGCCTCGCTCGGCTGCCCGAGCCGCAACCGCAGCAACGACGTGTTCGCCTCCACCGACAAGAAAAAACCGTCGCCGGACTTCTATGACTTCGTCGCCACCGCCGCCGCGCTGGTCTTCACCATTCCGAAGAACGACACGTTGAAAGGCGCGCAGCGCTGCGTCAGCCGCACCAACATCATCCGCGGCTACAATCTCGATTCACGCTACCGCCGCCTCGACATTCATTGCACGGTGGCGAAGAGCGGCGTGCGGATTACGATCTCGCGGGAAAAGGGCGTGTGAGGCGAAAAATAGCTCAAACAATGTATCTTCAATGCGAACAATCTGGAGAAAATTATGAATTCATCGAAGTCGCGATGAAATTCTCTAAGGACATCCGAACAAATGTCTTCGCGCTCAAGAACAATAAAACACTGAAACAGACTATAGAACACAGCCGCTATTCAAAGCTTAAGAAAGAGACGGAGGAGCGATTTAGAGCCGACTTAGACAAACCTCTCGGCACGTTCCTTCTCGAGCTAAAAATCAGAGACGACCAATTTTATAAAAAATTTTTGAATAAGCATGGCGACTCCACTTATTCAATCTTTGGAATAACGACAGCACACCTTCTTAAACTCAAAGGAGTGTATGCATACACATCCCGAGATAATCTTATGTATATCGGCCGCTGCCGAGATGCCATCGGCAAGCGCGTAAACCAGGGATATGGAAAAATTCATCCGAAGAACTGTTATATTGATGGGCAGGCAACCAACTGCCATCTTAATTCGCTTATTACATCGGACTGTCACGGTGTTCGATTTTGGTTTCACCCGCTGGAATCTGACAGCAAAATTGTCGATGTGGAACGAAGGCTAGTCAGAAAGTATTCCCCGTCTTGGAATCTTCATAAGTTTCTATAGCGACATGGCCCTGCCAAAGTGTGTCAGCTAAAATTATTTGTCGGGAAAAATAGCAATGGCTAGGAAGCGGCCGCCGATGCATCCGGGCGAAGCCTTCGCGAGGAGTTCTTGCTTCCTCTCGATATGTCGGCAGGCAAGCTTGCAAAAGCCTGCGGGCTGCCGCGCACCCGCATCGAGCGTATCGCGAACGAGCAGACAGGGATCACGGCGGATTCCGCTTTGCGGATCGGCCGAGCGCTCTCGACCACCGCCGATTTCTGGATGAACCTGCAGAACCGCTATGACATGCAGGTGGCGGCACGTGCACTCGGTCCCGCGCTCGACAAGATCAAGCCACTCGTTCCGGAAGATCAGGCCGCCTGACGCGCGCGAAGCTTTGCGCTCATCATCGACCTGAGATGCTGAGGGACAGAAGCCGGGCTAGACCTGCTGAACATCATCGGTTGACAATCTCCATAATAAGATTATATTCCTATTTATCCTGCCCCACATTGAGGGGCGTTCGCGATCGTCACGATACGCGGGGCGGGATGCGGTGGCCGCGTGCGGCGTCGCTCCGACGGTCAACGGTGGCGGGCTCGCTTTGCCCGTGGGATCACCGGCGGAGGACGAACGCGCCGTTCGCGGACGGCCCAAGTCGCGTTATCCCGGCGCATCGCCTTGCGCCACGGGCAGCGCCAATGCTCCTCCGCGAGGAAGGGCGGCGGCGTGTCAGTCCCGCCAGAGTGGTGATCACCGAAGGGCCGGTCACCGGGGGTTTTCGCGAAGCAAGCCGTTAAAACCATTGCGTGCGGAACGCCGGATGTTTCGGCGTGACCGTGGCGACTATGCTCGTGTGCTTTTTTACTTTTGCACACGGGGCTGCGGATGCGCATGCGCATCCAGCGTTCCGCGCGCCCTCATTCAGGGCGAAGCGATGAAAGAAGCCCGGGCGCCCCCGCGCCGTCACAACAACAGGGGCGATGATGCATGCCGTTTATCGGCGCGGGCTTTATCCGGCGCGAACGGGGCAAGCCCCGCGCGCGGTGCCGTCACAACAACAGGGGTGATGGTGCACATCTGAACGTGCGGGCTGTTTGACAACTAAATCGGAAATGCCTCCGCTCACGGACGGACGATCGCCGTCATCCTGAGGTGCGAGCCAGCGTAGCCAAGTTTACGCAGGCTACGCCTGCTATGGCGAGCCTCGAAGGACGACGGCGAGTATCATATCGCAGCCGCGCATCCTTCGAGGCTCGCCGCAAACGCGGCTCGCACCTCAGGATGACGCGACACTGTTGCGGAAGGCCGGGTTCGGGCCAGAGAGAGACCCCCTCCCCGTCACCAAAACGTGACGCGCGGCAACACAACGCCGCCATGGCGCGGGCATTCACTGGGCGCGCCGCGCATCACCCGGTCGACCGATCAACGCCAGATCACGTCAGGAGTGACTGCCATGTGTGACTACAGCCTGCACGCCGTCGCGAGCCGCCCCGCCAGGACCGGCGACAAACTGATGTCGACGAAATTTCCGCTCACCGTGACGCGCGGCTTTGCCGCCGAGGACGACCCACGGGTCGCGGTCTGCGTCCTGCCGGGGACGGAGCTTGCCTTCGAGAAAGAGGTCGAGTTCGAAGGCACGTTCTTCCGGAAGAAGATCCACGCCGCCGTCGCGCGGTTCCGCACCGTCGATACCGACAATCCGAACCTTCATCACGATGCGCTGGAATTTCCCGACGGGCAGATCGTGCTGCTGACCAACCTCGTTCCGGGTCAGCGTGCCACGGTGCTGCAGCTTCCGGCGATCCCGCTCTACGAGCGCGAGCCCGCGGCGGAGCAACCGGCCGAGACCGGGACGTTCTTCGTGATCCGCTAAGGCCTGAGCGCGCGGCTTACGCGGCGACGCAGCTCTTCACATAGACGCGGCGGGCGGAGCCGCGCAGCTTCTGGTCGATCGCCTGCTTGAGGCATTCGACACGGGCCTGCGCGACGCAAAGCTGCATCTGGTCGCGCGCCTGATGCTTGCCGAGATGCTTCGCACTCACCGACTGGCGGCAGCTTTCGCGACGGCCGACACGCACCGGCGATTTGCCGCCGGTCGGCACGGAATGGGCGATCTTCGCGCCCTCGGGCGGAGCGGACGCGATCGCATTCGGCAAGGGATTCTGCGCGATGGCGATGTAGATGGCGCCGCCGAGCAGGGCAGCATAGATGGCGGGGGTGACGATGCGCATCGGTCCTCCTGCTTCGCGATCCGGGTGAAGACAGACCAGACCGTCCGAATGCGACAGCATTGCGGCAGGCTGGCCGATTCGGGAACCCTTCACAGCGGACTCATCGAGCGGGAACTGGAATAAGCTCCCGCCGTCAGGCCTGCGTCACCGGAGCGGCATACTGTTCGTCGGTGACATGCTCGAGCCAAGTCGCGGCGCTGCCGTTCTCCGATTCCTGCATCGCCAGATGCGTCATCATCGTGGTCGGCGCCGCGCCATGCCAGTGCTTCTCGCCCGGCGGAATCCACACCACGTCGCCCGCACGGATTTCACGGACCGGCTCGCCCTCGGTCTGAAACCGCCCGCAACCCGCCAGCACATAAAGCGTCTGTCCGAGCGGATGGGTATGCCATGCGGTGCGCGCACCCGGCTCGAAAGTGACGCGCGCCGCATTAAGCCGCGCGGGCGCCGGCGCTTCGATCACCGGGTCCATGTACACCGTGCCGGTGAAATAGGAGGCCGGCGCGCGGCGGGTCGGCACGGAGCCGGATGGTGTGATCTTCATAGGGCACCTCTTCAAGGTCGATATGGGCAATCTTCCTGGATCAACCAGCGTTTCGCGACCCGAATGTCAAGGCGTCACGCATCCAGTGCCTTGTAGTGGCGGAAAAATTCGTCCTCCTTGAAAAGGATACCGCGCCCCCTGGGGAGGAATGCGTTGAAGTTGGGCCGCGCGGCAACACGATCCCGCACTTCGATCACGCGCGGCACCTTGCGTTCGAAACGCTTCATGTTGTTCGGAAAGGCGTAGCGTAATCCCTCGACGATCTGAAACAGCGACAGATCGACATAGCAGAGCCTGCGGCCGTTGACATAAGGTCCGCCGCTGCCCGCGATCAGGCGTTCAAAATAGCCGAGGAATTTCGGCACCCGCTCGTCCCAGAATGCGCCGCTGCGCTTCTTCGCGGCGGAGCGCTGGTCTTCAAAATAAAGTGTCGGCCCGAGCGGATGATGGGTGTCGTGAATCTCCACGACGAAATCCGCGATGGTGAGTTGGAGCTGATGCACCCACAGCCGCTGCGGCTCTGCCTTCGGCGCGAGGCCATGGCGCGAACCGATGTACAGCAGGATGTTCGCAGTCTGCCCGATCACCAGCTTGCCGGCTTTCAGGAATGGCGGGGCAAACGGCGGCGTGCCCTTTGCGGCCTCCATCATCTTCGACATCCTGCCGACGCCGCCGGACCGGCGCGCAACATCGACATAATCCGCGCCTGCATCTTCCAGCGCGAGGCGGACATCCCCCCCCCGCCCCTGAATGGTCGGCCAGTAATAGAGTTCGTAGCGCATGAGGGCCTCGCATATGAAAACGGCGCGGTCATCGCCGCGCCGCTGGTCAACGCAGCAGGTTCCGATCAGTTCGCGGCGAAACAGTACAACAGGCCATCGCCGCCGGTGCTGCGCAGGTCAGCCTGTGAGCAGCCGCCATCCGGCCCGCGCGATCCATGCGACGAGTTCCACGATTTCGACGGTTCGTCGTCGCGAAGCCCGAGACGGTCGGAATGGCCCATGACGGCGGAGCCCTGCACACTGCTTGTCCAGTTCTTGCAGGTCCTGTCCTCGCCTACCGCGAAGGCGGTTCCGTCCGGCTGCGAGCCGGTGAGAATATCGTGACGGTTCGGCTGGTCGCCGCGACCGTTGATGACTTCGGCCTTCTCGTTCAGCGCAGTCTGTTTGGTGAGGCCATTGGCACCATGCAGATCGGCGACGTCCCTGGCGACGACAACGCCCTTGGCGGGGAGCTGTTCGAGCACCTGTGCCGGGCCGACGTGGATGAGCGCGCCGAGTGGGTGCTGCGCAAGGGGGCGCTGTGGAACGAGGTCACGGACAAGCTGGGCCAGAGTGGTTCCAGCCTCTCGGGCGGCCAGCAGCAGCGTCTGTGCATCGCGGGCGGCGTGGCCATCCGTTGTCCGCGCCGGCGAGACCGCCAAGATTGCCGCCGTTACCGATCGGCTTGCTGGTGATGAAGAATGTCATGTTGGCCTGCTGCGCGTGAAGCGGGGCGGCGGCGAGGCAGCAGAGCGAAGCTGCAAGGACGGACATCCGGATCATTCGTCTCTCCCTTTCGAAATTGATTGAAGTATCGGCCTCACGATCAATTCAGATCAACACACAACGCCGCGAGTTATTCCGGGATGCATCGGCCAAAATAAAAAGGCGCCGCGCGAGCGCGACGCCTTCGATGTATTGGCTCAACAGCGGTTCAGGTGAACTGGATCGCCGAGACTTCCCATCCGCTGCCCGGACGGCGCGTGAAGGTCCAGACGTCGGTCACCTCGGTCGGCGTATCGCTGCCTTCCACGATCTTGCCGGTGGCCTGTTCGACGGTCTTGTCGATCAGCGCGTAACGCAGCGCCACGGTGGCATAGTCGGTCTGGCCTTCGCGCCAGGCTTCCGCGAGGTCGCCCTGCAGCAGCTTGACGCTGGACACCGTATTGACCACGCCGCGCTCCTTGTTCGCGTTGAGGTCCTGGGTGAAATACGACACCATTTCCGGCGTCGCCAGCGTGTGAAGCCGGGCGATATCCTGATTCGACCAGGCGTCGTTCACCTCGCCGAGCAGCCGCTCGAACGCGTCGTAGTCATCCGGCTTGATCTCAAGCGGCGCGTCGTTCGATCCGCCACCGAGGCCAAAGCCGAAACCGGAACGCGCGTTGGCGAGCGTCCCCTGATCCGGCGCAAGCGCCGGGCCCGGCGCAGCCGAGGCACTGGCATAGGCCGACGCGTTGCGGCGCTGCCACCACGACATGGCGAGCCGCACGACGAAGTAGATCAGCGCGAGCTGGATGACCAGTCCGAAGATCGACGACAGGCTGCCAAGGCCGCTGAAAAGGCCGCCGCCGAACAGCATGCCGAACAGGCCTGCACCGAGGAAGCCCGCGGCGAGACCGCCAAGCATGCCCATGCCGGGCCGATTGAAGAAACCGCCGCGCGAAGCTGCCGCGCCCGCGGCCGGATTGGTCGCGCCCGGTTGCGTGATGGAACGCTGCATCGGCTGCGCCGCATTCGGCGCGGTGCGGGTCGTCGGGGGCGCAGACCATGTGCGCGAACCGCGGCTGCCGCCACCGCCGACACGGGCGTCCGCGGCCGACGAAACGGCAATGGCCACGGGCATGGCCAGAGCCGCTGCAACGACCAGCGTCTTGATGATAGCGCTTGGGCGCTTTCGAAAAATCATGTTCGTTTCCTCTTGGCCCTCATGGGGCGGCGATCCCCGGCAAGGGGACACGCCATAACATGGGCACGGATGAACGAAAGGAAAGTGGAGAGATGCCGCACCCCGTGCGGCGCTCAGTCGCGGGCAACCGGCATTCTGCCCGCTTTATGACAAATTGTTCAGGACTCCGCCGTCATGGTTTCCTTCACCGCCGCCACAAGCTGGCTCAACGTGAAAGGCTTCGGCAGGAAGTTGAACTGCTGGCCTTCCGGCAGGCTCTTTTCAAACGCATCTTCGGCATAGCCGGACACGAAGATGATCTTGAGATCGGGATTGGTCTTGCGCATCTCGGTGAGCATGGTGGGGCCGTCCATTTCCGGCATCACCACGTCGGACACCACGAGGTCCACGACACCATCCTCTCGCTCAAGCGCTTCCAGTGCATCGAGCCCGTTCTCAGCTTCGATCACCGTGTAACCACGCGAACGCAAGCCGCGCGCATTGAGCGAACGCAATCCGTCTTCGTCCTCGACCAGCAGGATCGTGCCCTGCCCGGTCAGGTCTGGCGCCTTCTTGGCGGGCGTGGCCGTTGCAGTCTCGCCGGCGGCAGTTGCAGGCTCCTGAACCGCCGAGACTTCGGGATGGTGGCGCGGCAGGAAAATCCGGAACGTGGGGCCGCGATCCGGCACCGAGTCGACATAGATGAAGCCGCCGGTCTGCTTGACGATGCCATAGACCGTGGAGAGGCCGAGGCCCGTTCCCTTGCCGACTTCCTTGGTGGAGAAGAACGGCTCGAAGATCTTGTCCACGATATCGGCGGGAATACCGGTGCCGGTGTCAGTCACCTCGATGCCGACATAGTCCGCCACCGGCATGCCTTTATATTCGGCGCGCTCGATATCCTTCGCGGAGACGTTGGCGGTGCGGATGCTGAGCTTGCCGCCTTCAGGCATCGCATCGCGCGCGTTCACCGCGAGATTGACGATGACCTGCTCGAATTGCGACAGGTCAGCCTTCACCGGCCACAGGTCGCGGCCGTAGACGAATTCCGGCTTCACCTTCTCGCCGACCAGCCGCTTGAGCAGCACGTTGATGTCGGAGAGCACATCGCCGATGTCGAGCACCTGCGGACGCAGCGTCTGCTTGCGCGAGAACGCCAGCAGTTGCCGCACCAGCGCCGCGGCGCGGTTAGCGTTCTGCTTAATCTGCATGATGTCCTGGAAGGACGGATCGGTCGGCTTGTGCGCGTTGAGCAGGAAGTCATTCGCCATCATGATGGCGGAGAGCACGTTGTTGAAATCGTGGGCGATGCCGCCGGCGAGCTGGCCCACCGCCTGCATCTTCTGCGACTGGGCGAAGCTGTTCTCCAGCGTGCGCTTTTCGGTGATGTCGAGCAGATAGACGATGGCGGCTTCCGCGTCTCCCGCCGCCTGCTCGACCGAGGTGACGAAGAACTGGCCCCAGCGCTCCCGCGTGCTGTCCAGCATCGCATCGACCGGCGGAATGTCGCCCTGCCCGTCCGCGGCCTTGTTGATCGCCGCGACGAGTTCTCCGCGATCGCGTTCGTTGACGACAGCGAAGATCGACTTGTTGGCGGCACCTGTCGGCGACAATGACTGCGTCAGCTTCGCAAAGCGGGCGTTGGCGCGCACGATGTTGCCCGACTTGTCCACGGTCGCGATCGCCATCGGCGTGTGATCGAAGAAGCGCATAAAGCGCACTTCCGCCGCGCGCTGCGGATCGGCATGATCGTCGCGTGCGCGGTTGATCACCAGGGTACGCGACGCGCCGGGCGTACCGTCCGCGCCGAAGGCCAGCTTGTGATAGAGCCGCACCGGCATGGTCTTGCCGTTGCGCATTCGCAGATCGAGATCGAACGCTTCCGTCTTGACCTCGCCGGGCTCCGGCACGATCGAGGTCAGAAGCGAAGCGCCATCGCCGGACATGATGTCGGCGACCTTCAGGCCGCCCGAGCCGATTTCGGCGAGATCGTAATCCAGCCAGTTGGCCAGCGTCGCATTGACATAGACGAGTTCACCGGCCGCATTGACCGAGAAGAAACCGCACGGCGCATGGTCGAGATATTCAATCGCGTGCTGCAGTTCCTGAAAAACGTCTTCCTGCCGTTCGCGGTCGCGCGTGATGTCCGCCACCGACCACACCGAGAATTTCGACTGTCGCTTGTCGGCGCCGAGCGGCCGGACCCGCATCCGCAGCCAGCGGCCATGATTGCTGTCGACGCCGGCGACACGGACTTCTTCCTGCTGCCGTTTGCCTTCGCGCGACGCCTTGAGCAGGCGGAACACGGCTTCGGAGACATCAGGGTTGCCGATGAAGACGCGCTCGACCGGGCGCACGTCGTTCGGACCGGAGGCACCGGTCAGCGCCAGATAGGCCGTATTGGCATAGACCACATGGCCGCGGGAATCCGTCACCGCCAGCCCATCGAAGGCATGATCGGCAATCGGGCGCATGATCGGATCTTCCGCCAGCCGGTCGGCGAAGCGGACGATCCCCGCAGCGAAGGCGAACAGCGTGAACAGGCCGACCATCGCCAGCAGAGCGAGCAGCGCGAGGATGTAAGGCTGCGCCTGGCTGCGGCCCAAGGTCATGAATGCGACGGCGGCGGCGATGATCGCGCCGGCCACCAGCAGGACCAAAAGGATGCTGCCGCTGCGCGGCGCCGAGCCATGGGCTGCGGGAAAAGGGGAACGCAGATTGCTGTCCGTGTCGGTCGTCATTGCAGCCTGTTGGAATCGGCCCTGATTGTCTCTGAGTGCCTGAATCGACGCGCTCACGCAAACGACATTACGACTGCGCCAAGCACCGCGCCAGCGCCGGGGGCCTGATTCGCCGGATCAGGCCCGGCTGAACCCGCGCCTCAGCCGCATGACGTAGCCGATGACTTCGGCGACGGCGTGGTAGTGCTCGACCGGAATCTCGTCATCCACCTCGACGCTGGCGTGGAGCGCACGGGCCAGCGGCACATTTTCCACGATCGGTACGTTGTTGGCGGTGGCGATCTCCCTGATCTTGAACGCCAGCACATCGACGCCCTTGGCGACGCAGATCGGCGCGGGCATGCCGCGCTCATATCGCAGCGCCACCGCGTAGTGGGTCGGGTTCGTGATGACCACCGAGGCGGTGGGAACCGCCGCCATCATGCGCTTTTTCATGCGCGCGAACCGGATCTGCCTGATGCGGCCCTTGATATGGGGGTCACCTTCCGACTGCTTGTATTCTTCCTTGACCTCCTGAAGCGACATCTTCTGCCGCTCGAACCACTGCCGATACTGGAACAGGTAGTCGAGGACGGCGACCATCGCGAGGATGGCGACCACGGTGCCCATCAGATGAACCGAGATCGTCTTGGCCACGCCCAAAAGCGTGACCGGATCGAACCGGACCAGCGCATCGAGTTGATGGCGCTCCGGCCACAGCACCACGGCCATCACGATACCAACAGTGATTATCTTGAAAATGCCCTTCAGGAAGTTCGCACCGGCCTGCTTTCCGAACAGCCGCGCCGCGCCCGCCGCGGGAGAAATCTTGCTGAGCTTGGGGCTGATCGACTGCGTCGAGAACACCAGCCGGTGCTGGATCAGATTGCCGCAAACGCCCGCGATCAGCAGCAGCAGCAGCGGAACGCCGAGAGCGCCGATCAGGACGTATTCGAGCTGGCCGGTCAGCGACAGCAGGCCGGGCCCGTCGACACGAATCTCATGCATGTTCATGAGCAGATTACGCATCGGCACCAGGATTCCTGAGCCGATCGAGCCGGAGAAGGAGGACAGCAGCAGCGTCGATGCCGCGATCACGAACCAGGTGTTGACCTCCTGGCTCTTGGCGACGTCGCCCTTTTCCAACGCATCGTCGAGACGTTTTTGCGTCGGGTCCTGTGTTTTGGATTCCTTGTCCTCGTCGGCCATACCCTGCCCTCAGCCCCGTGGTGAGAGTTGGTTGAGGACGCCGCCGAAATAATCGAGGAACGTGCCCATCATCGTGGCGATGACGATGGCGAGGATCAGGAAGCCGCCCATGATCGAGAGCGGAACGCCGACGAAGAACACCTGCATCTGCGGCATCAGGCGCGCCAGTACGCCGAGTCCGAGATTGAAAACAAGACCAAACACGATGAAGGGCGCGGAGAGCTGAATGCCGATTTTGAACGCGGTGGCGAAAGCATTGGTCGCCAGCGCAGCGACATCGCCGCTCGACATCAACTCGCCCGGCTTGAAGGCGTTGTAGCTCTCGTTCAGCGCCGCGATCACCAGATGATGCGTGTCGGTCGAGAACAGCAGCGTCAGCCCGAGCATGGTCAGAAAATTGCCGATCAGCGCGCCCTGCTGCCCCTGCGTCGGATCGACCGCCGTCACGAAACCGAGACCGAGCTGCTGCGCGATCACCGAACCTGCTACCGCCAGCGCCGCCAGCGTGACGCGCGCGGTCGCGCCGAGCACGATGCCGATGATGATTTCGTGCACCATCAGCACCAGCATCGGCGCCATCGATGTCATGCTGACATGATAATCGGCGCGATGAAGCGGCAGAATGATGAGAGTCAGCGCCAGCGCGATGGCGAGACGAACCCGCACCGGGATGTTGGTTTCGCCGAAACCGGGAAGCAGCATCACCATGGCGCCGATACGCGCAAAGACAAGGATGAATGCTGCAGCAAGCGCCGGGAGCAGCGAAATGTCGATGCGCATGGAAAGCGTGCCTCTGGAAGATCTGCGCTGTGTCCGAACATCGCAGCCTTCCTCATCATGCGCTACCCGCCGATGATTCGCGACGATATCCGCAGCATCTGGCTGTTCAGCGCGTCGGCCATGAACGGCAACGCCAGCACCAGCGTGATGAAGATGGCGAGAATCTTCGGCACGAAAACCAGCGTCTGCTCCTGAATCTGCGTCAGCGCCTGCACCAGCGAGATCGCGACACCGACCACAAGACCCACCACAAGAAGCGGTGACGACACCTTCACGATGGTCCAGATCGCATCGCGCGAGACATCGAGAACTTCAGCACCTGTCATTTCAATCCCCTGCCCTTCGGGCGTTTGCAATCCCACGTCCTTCGAGGCTCGGGCGCTACGCGCCACTCGCACCTCAGGACGACGATCCTTCTTTTTCCGTCACCCTGAGGTGCCGTAGCGAAGCGGAGGCCTCGGAGGGCGACAGAAAACCGCGCTCCGCCGTCAGATCGGCATCCGGAGAATGTATTCGCAGGCCCGAATGACCCTGTCGCGCACCGACACCAACGTGGAGACGGCGGCGACGGTTTCTGCCACCGCGGGCACGACGTCCATGACGTTGGCCTTGCCCTGTGCCATCGCCACGCTCTGTGCGTCCGACTTGCGGCCCGCGTCCAGCACGCCGTTCATGGCTTCCTTCAGCACCGCGCCGAACGAGGGACCATTGGTCTCTCCGGCCCGGCCGAGGCCGCCGGCGCCTCCGGCGGTATCCATGATCTTCGCAAGGCTTGCATAGGCATTGGCGGCGACTGTCGGTGAAGCCATGATGAGATGTCCTGTCAGGCCTTGAGAATGTCGAGGGTGCGCTGGATCATCCGGCGCGTGGCGGAAATGATGTTAAGATTGGC
>Ga0066256_1003594_pt1 | contig 14753 bp, 6 predicted proteins | sample ThiBio_1000_biof_FD_87107 | JGI IMG/M metagenome (GOLD analysis project Ga0066256, IMG submission 87107) | Wastewater bioreactor microbial communities from Cape Town, South Africa - Thiocy_expt_1000_biof (version 2) | ecosystem: Engineered > Bioreactor > Thiocyanate-remediating >...
CACAATGGCAGCAGCCGCACCGTGGTCGCGCACCAGCGGCCTGCAGGCGGCCTCCTCTCTACTAATGTTACGCAGCGCACTCAGTGCCGCGTGCACCACCGCCGCGTTGTCGACGTGCTTCTTTAGTATAGTCACCACCGCTGCACCTGCATTGGCGTCACGTGCAAGTAGCGCCCGGTCCTCCTCCTCCTCAGCCATATTGCAAATCACCCAGCACCCTGCGGTTGCCACCTTAACATCGTTATCATTCCGCTTCAGCGCAACAGCCACCGCGGCGATGACGCTGGCGTCACGTGCAAACACCTTTCGTGCTTCAACCGATGCCGCCAGGTTGCGTAGTGTGCCGGTTGCCGCCCGCGCGACGTCGGCACCATAAGGGTTTTGCTGCACCGCTGCTACAATGGCTGCCGCCACACCGTGGTCACGCACCAGCGGCACACAGCATTCTACATTGACGCTGATGTTCTGTAGCACACACAGGGCCGCATGCGCCACCCACGACGCCAAACCATCCTGCTTCAGCACTGTCACCACCGCAGCAGCTGCATTGCCACAACCGCGCGAAAGGAGTGCATCGCGGCTGTCCTTCGAGGCAGTAAGACTCCATAACACGCCGCACCCATCATATGACACGCAGATGTCACCGGCATGCCGCTGTAGTATCGCTATTGCCGCTGTGTCTGCGCCATCGCGCGCCAGGTCCCAACGATTAGCTTCTACAAATGTCAGGCCCCGTAGCGCGCCGCATGCAGCAGCCGCCACTCCTTTGACGTCGGCGTACCGCTGCAGCGTCGCAATAACAGCTGCCCCACAGCCGTCACGCTGCAGCGCCAGCGCGTGGTCGGCGGCAGTCGTCAGACATCCCAGCGTGGTACACACGCTTTGTGCAACCGTTGGATCGGCGGCGTCGCTCCGTAGCGCCGCAACTAACGCGCCACCGATACCATCACTTTGCACCAGCAGGCCCCGAATAGGCTCATGCGCAGCAAGGTAAAACAGTGAATCACAGGCAGCGTGCAGCACCTCCGCATCGTTGGCGTGCGCCAGAAGCGCTGCCGCCAGCGCGGCGCCCACGCCGTCCTTCTGCAGCTGCACCGCTGCGTCGGTGTTACTGGTACCGGAACACGCCTGGGACAGGTTGCGCAGCGCGACACAGGCAGCAAGCACCACCGACCCGTCTGCTATAAACGCACGTAGTGTGGCGGCAGCTGTACCACCGTCGCCAATCCGCTTCCTGGCAAAGTCGTGCGTTGATATCCTGACTACCAGCTGAAGTATTGCATCCCGTGCCGCGGCGGCGGACGCCGGCAGCAACTCAGTGGGCACGGGGCGGCTGACGGCAGTGGTGCCGGCAGCAGCGTCATCTGCCGCTGCTGCCCAATGCGTTGCCAATGCAGCCGCGAGTGTGTGTGCCACGGCAGCCATGGTCGGGCGTGCCGCCGGGTCGGGCGCCAAGCAGTGGGCAATTGCGTCCACTACCGCTTCCGGCACGCCGCGCTCAACCAGCGCGGCTGTCGGTAGCAACCCACCTACCGCTGTGCCCATCAGCACTTGCTGCGCCACCGCGCCCCAGTCACGCACGTCGCCGCCTGTACTTCCAGCGGTACCAGCCGCAGAGTTGTAGCCCACCACCCGCACCACCGCGTCACCTTCATCTGCTGACGACAGCAGCACGTTGGCGGCCGTGACAGCGCCGTGCACGATGCCTCGCGCATGCAACGCTGCCAGTGCGGCAGCAGCTTGCCACACAAGCCGCAGGCGCGCCGTTGTGCCGACTTGCGCCAGCGTACCATCTGGCGCCAGCACGGCACTTGCCAGACTGCCGGCCGCACGTTGCGCCACAGTGTAGAAGGCCGGCGCGCCAGGGTCGCCATCAACGTCGATCAGCGCGCCATACACCGGCAGCACGCCCTCCGCACGCACGCTGTACTGCACTTGTACGCGCGCCAGCCACGCGTTGATGTCGGCGGCCGTGGCGGGGTGCGCCTGCTCGATGGTGACCGGCTCGTCATACAACGTACCCGCGTACGTCACGGTGTTGTTGGTCGTGTTGCGCGCTAGCACGCGGCGCCCACCGGTGGCACCCGCGTCAAACACCACGTCGGCGGGCGACAGCACCCAGGGACCATTCAGCGCCTCGGGGAGCACACCGGCGGGCAGGGCGGCGAGCAGGCGCGCGGCAGCTGCCGTCACCGGGATAGTGATCGGCATGCCAATAGGTGCGGCGCCCGCCCCAACTTCCACGGCCGCCTCCATGATGAGGGATTCGGTTTGTGTGGTGTGCGCCCACGGATGAGATGGTGGCGGCTGATGTCACAATAAGTGCTGGCGCAGTGGCGTTGGCGGCGCTCACCACAGTGACACCACTCAAAGTCACCAATGGCGCGCAACAGTGCAAGAAGGTGACCGCGCTGCACCCACACCAAGCCACTAGCAACCAAACGAGGTGTTGCTGTATTGCCGCGAAGGAGCGGGAGTATTGGCCGTGTGCGTCGCTCCTATTGAGTTGCTGTTGTTGTTGTGCGTTTGCCCATCCTGCCTGCTTCAAAGACGCGGCCTGCCAACTCGAAAACTAATTAATTAGGTTCAATGCAGTAGGGTCAACGCGTCATCGCAGCACAGTTGCAAGACAAGGTGGGTGGGATGGGCAGCCATGATGCGCCGCAGCGCAGCAGCGTCTTCGCTTGTCAGCGGTGGCAGCGTGGCGTGCAAACAACAATACCTCGCCAGGTAGCACAGCGTGCGTGTGATCGCATTCACCGCATTGGTTCCGCTGGCAACATGGCGCTGCAGGGCCGCCAGAACAGCTGCGCCGGCGCCTTCGACATTTGCCAGCGCCATTCGGGCCGCGTGCAAGTGTGCCAGGGCCCACAGTGCATTGCAGGCCGCCGTCACAACTGTGACATTCCCCACATGTCGCTGCAGGAGGCCAACCACCACCTCTACAAGGCCTGCCGGCACAACCAGTGCACTGTTAGCTTCCCTGCCTACAATTCTACACAGCGCCCAGCACCCGGCACCGGCCATGTCTGCGTCACTGCCATGCAGCAACAGTGCTGTTGCCAGCGTTTCGACAATAGGTTGCTCAGCCATTGGCGGGTTGCTGACATTGAGCAAGTTGCACAGCACACCAAATGCCCCCCGCACAACGTCCCTATTGTCGACGTGGAGCTGAAACGCCGCTACCATGGCTGGCATAACGCCAAGTTCATGCAACAGCCGCATACGCATTGTTTCGTCAATACTCATGTTCCATATCACGTTTAAAGCTGCACCCGCCACCGATGCGTCGGTGACGTGCTGCTTCAGCACAGCAGCCACTGCAGCGCAGGCATTGCCGTTCTGCGCCAGCAGTTCCCGGCCTGCCCTCTCAAAGGCGATATTATATAGCGCCCAGCACCCATCCGCCTGCACCCCTGCGTTGCCGACATGCTGCTGCAACACAGCCACCACTGTGTCACAGAGGTTGTCAACACGCATCAGCTGCTCGCTTGAGTTCTCTACGGCCGCAAGGTTGCTTATTGTGCCGCATCCCATCCGTGCAACCTTCACATCGATCATATGCCGGCGCAACGCCGCCACAATGACAGCAAGTGTAGGTTTATCGCGCACCAGTGATGCACTGAACGTCACATCGCTAATTTCCCGCAGCGCGCTCATTGCCGCATGCACCACGGTTGCACTGTCAATGTGCTGCTTCAGCACCGCCACCAACTCAGCACCTGCGCTGCCGTCCCGCGCCAACAGCGCACGACCTCCCTCCACAGTCGCAAGTTGACGTATGCCCCAGCTCCCCGCGGCTGCTACATCTGTGTCGCCGGCGTGCCGCTGCATCGCAGCCACCAATGCAACACCAATGTTGTCAACACATGCCAGCTGTTCACATGCGTCATTGGATTCCCCTAGGATCCGCAGTGTGCCGCACGCCGCCCGCGCCACCTCCACATTGTCAGCATGCCGCTGCAACGCCGCTACAATGGCGGCACCCGCGGCATGGTCACAAACTAGCGACTCGCAAATGGCATCCTGGCTGCCGGTACTGATGTTCCACAGCGCTTCCAATGCCACATGCGCTACCGATGCGTTGCCGACGTGCTTCTTCAGCACCGCCACCGCTGCAGCGCCTGCGGTGGCGTCCCGCGTCAGCAGCGCCCGGCCTACTTCCACTGCTGCAAGATGCCGCATGCCCAAGCACCCTGCCATTGCCACCTCCGCGTTGCTTGTATGCCGCTGCAGCGCAGCCACCATCGCATCGCCAACCCCGTCAACGCACAATAGCAGCTTGCCTGCCTCGTCTTCGGTCGCCAGATTGCGCAGTGTGCCGTACGCTGCCCGCACCACCTCCACATTGTTGGCGTGTTGCTTCAGCGCCGCTACAACTGCAGCCGCTGCGCCGTAGTCTCTCACCAGTGGTACGCAAGTGGTCCCGTCGACGCTAATGTTCCACAGCGTATGCAACGCCGCGTTCGCCACCAGCGCAAAGTTAGCATGACGCTTGAGCACCGCCGCCACCACGGCAGCACAACCATCGCTACCGGTACCACAGCGAGCAAGGAGCGCCTCGCGGCATTCCTTTGAGGCAGTGAGGTTCTTCAGCACTGCACACCCATTGCGCGCCGCGTTTGCGTCAGTCACATGCAGCTGCAGCGCCGCTAGCACCGCCGCGCCAGCGCCGTCGCGCTCCAGGCCACTGCAATTGACATCCGCGGCCGCCAGGTTGGAAAGTGCGCCGCATGCGGCAGCCGCCACCTCCGCGTTGTCAACGTACCGCTGCAGTGTCGCAATAACAGCGACGCCGCAGCCGTCGTGTTGCAGCGCCAACGCATGGTCAGCAGCAGCCGCCAGGTATTTCAGCGTGGCGCACACCGTGCGTGCGACCGCCACATCGACGGCATCGCTGCGCAGCGCCGCAACCAGCGCGACGCCGACGCAGTCACACTGCACCAGCAGGCCCCGCGCTGACTCCTGCGCGGCTAGGTTGTGCAGCGCGTCGCAGGCAGCAAGCAGCACTTCCGCATTGCTGGTGTGTGCCAGCAACGCTGCGGCCAGTGCTGCACCTGCTCCGCCCTTTTGCAGATGTGATGCGGCCGCCATAGTCAGGTTACGCAGTGCGGCGCAAGCAGCGCGTACCACAGCCACGTCCGTCACAAACGCGCGCAGTGTGGAAGCAGCAGCACCGCAGCCGCCTACCAGCTTCTCAGCATCGTCCCTCGTTGCCGCTCGCACTGCTAGTTGCAGCATGACATCCCGTGCCGCAGCGGCTGACGCCGACTGCGGCTCGCTGGGTGCGAGGTGACGGATTGCTACCGCTGCCGTTACAAGTGCGGCCGCAAGTGTGTGGGCCACGGCGGCCATGGTAGGGCGTGCCCCCGGCTCGGTTGACAAGCACTCCCGTACCACCTCCACCACCGCCGCGGGTACGCCACGATTAACCAGCGCGGTCATGGGTGGCGGTCCACTATCGGGGAGTGTTTGGCTCGCAAACACGCGCCACGCCAGCATGCCCCAGTCATGCACGTCGTCGGTTGCACTCCCGGTACCAGCAGACGTGCAGTTGTAGCCCACCACGCGTACGGCTGCGTCACCCTCATCAGCGGAGGACAGCAACACGTTGGCGGGTGTGACGGCACCATGTAGAAGCCCTCGTGCATGCAGCGCTGTCAACGCGCCGGCGGTTTGCCACGCCAGCCGCAGACGCCCCGGCGTGTCAATGGGCGCCAGCACCCCATATGGCGCCAGCACCACACTTGCGAGGCTGCCGGCTGCGCGCTGTGCCACGGTGTAGAACGTCGGCTCATCAGTGGCATCGACGTTGATCAGCGCGCCATAAACCGGCAGCACGCCGTCCGCCTTCACGCCGTACTGCAGCTGCACGCGCGCCAGCCAGGCGTTGATGTCATCGAGGTGCGCCTGCTCGATGGTGACGGGCTCATCATACAGCGTGCCGGCGTACGTCACGGTGTCGGCGGTTCGAATGAGCACGCGGCGCCCACCGGTGGCACTCACGTCAAACCTCACGGCAGTGGGACTCAGCACCCAGGGCCCATTCAACGCCTCTGGCGCCACGCCGGCGGGCAGGGCGGCAAGCAAGCGGGCAACAGCCGGCGTCACCGGGATGGTGATTGGCGCGGCAGCCGCGCCTGTCACACGTTCCTTGACAGCCTCCATTGCTAGGAAGTGGGTGCACCAATAACAAGGACGGTGGTGGCTGACGGCACAATGAGCGCTACAACGACAGTACCGGTAGTGGTGGTGGCGGCCCACCACACAAAGTCACAACTGGCGCGCCACAGTGCAAAAACGTTTGCTGCGCTGCACACACACCACGCCACCAACATCCAAATGTGTCGTTGCTGTTTTGCCGTGGCAGTGTTAGAATTGGCCGCGTGTGTCGCTGTCATTGAGTTGCTGTATGTGTTTGCCCTGCCTGCTTGAAGGCAACTCGAAACCAACAAGTTCAACGCAGCAGGGTCAACGCGTCGTCACAGCACAGTTGCACGCCACGGTGGGTGGGGTGGGCGGCCATAATGCACTGCAGAGCAGCGACGTCTTTGCTTGCCAGTGCACGGGTACCAAGCGTAGCGTGCAAACAACAATACCTCGCCAGGTAGCACAGCGTGCGGGTAATGGCATACACCGTGAAGGCGTCGCCATGAGCATGACGCCGCAGCGCCGCCAGCACAGCTGCACCGGCGCCTTCGACGATGCGTGGCAGCGGCACTCGAACCCTGTACAAATCTACCAGGATCCACAGCGCGTTGCACGCCGCCTCCACAACGGCGGCATCGCCCACATGTCGCTGCAGGAGGCCAACAACAACCATTACGATGCGCTCCGGCGCAACCAGCTCACGGTTTGCCTTCACGCCTGCAATTCGATACAGCGCCCAACACCCGGTGACCGCCACGTCTACGTCGCGGCCATGTAGCAGCAGTGCCATCTCCAGCGCGTTGACAACAGCTTGCTCAACCACCAACAGACTGGGTGCCTTGGCTCCCAGGTTACGCAGCACACTACACGCCGCCCGCGTCACGCCAACATTGGTGGCGTGGCGCTGCAGCGCCGCCATAAGGAGAGGTATCACACCAAACGTACCGGTACTACCGGTACCTGTAGTAGGGTGCAACAGCCGCACACACGTTGTTGCATCAACAGTCATGTTCCACAGTGCACGCAGGGCTGCGACTGTAGCAGTCGCGTTGTCACCGTGCTGCTTCAGCACCGCCACCGCGGCAGTGCAGGCACGGTCATCCCGCGCTAGCAGCGTGCAACCGCTGCCCACCTCTGCAATGTTGCACAGCGCCCCACACCCTTCTATTGCCACCTCCGCATTGCTCCCATGCAGCCTCAGCGCCGCCACCACCGTGTTGGCAATGCTGGCGTCCCGCACCATCAGCGCACACGCGTCAGCTGGGATTGCCAGGTTGCGCAGTGCGCTGCACGCCGCCCGCGCCACCGCCACGTTGCCCAAATGGCGTCGGGCGACCACCACAATAGCTGTGGCCGCGTCATGGTCGCGCACCAGCTCCATGCCACCAGTTGAAATGACGCTCGTGTCAGCCAGCACGCTCAGCGCCGCAAGCGACACGAACGCGGGACCAACGTGCTGCTTCAGTACCGCCACCACAGCAGCGCCTGCACTACCGTTCGGTGGAAAGAACGCACCGTCCTCACGCTTGACAGCCAGCGCGCTCAGTACCCAGCACGCCGCCGCCACAACCTCCACGTCGCTGACATGCCGCTGCAGCGCAGTCACCAGCGCGACACCAATGTTTGCAGTACAAGCTAGGTGCTCGCGTGTGCCGATGGGCGTCCCGAGGTTCTTCAGTGTGCCGCACGCCGCCCGCGCCACCTCCACATTGTCAGCATGCCGCCGCAGCGCTGTTGCAATGGCGGCACCTGCGCCATGGTCGTACACCAGCGGCTCGCAGGTGGCCTCCTCACTGCTCATGATATGCAGCGCATTCAGTGCCACGGCAGCCACCGACTCGTTGTCGACATGTTGTGTCAGCACTGCTACCACAGCAGCATCTGCAATGGAGTCAAATGCAAGAATTGCCCTACCCATCTCATCATCTGCCAAATTGCAAATCACCCAACACCCTGCAGTTGCCACGCCCACGTCGCTGCCGTGCCGCAGCAGCGCAGCCATTGCCGCGACAACGACGCTGGCAGCACGCGTAATAAGCAAATTGCGTGCTGCAACGGATACCGCCAGGTTGCGTAGCGCGCCACACGCCACCCGCGCAACGTTAGCATCGTCAGGATGACGCTGCAGCGCGGCTACAATGGCCGCTGCTTCGCCATGGTCACGCAACAGCGGCACACAGCAGTCAACCGTAACGCTGATGTTCTGAAGCACACACAGGGCCGCGTGTGTCACCGACGCATTGTCAGCATGGTGCTTTAGCACTGCCGCCACCACAGTGCCTGCACTGCCACAGCCGCGTGCAAGGAGTGTCTCGCGGCTGTCCCTCGAGGCAGCGAGGTTCCACAACACACCGCATCCATTGCGCGCCACGTCTGCGTTGTCGACATGTTGCTGCAGTGCCGCCATCACCACTGCGTCCGCGCCACCGCGCACCATATTGCAACGATTGGCTTCCACGCCCGCCAAGTTACGGAGCGCGCCGCATGCGTCCGCCGCGACTTCCTCGTCATCGGTGTAGCGCTGCAGTGCCGCAATAATAGCTGTCCCACAGCCGTCATGGAACAACACGCGCGCGTTGTCGGCAGCAACAGCCAGCCCGCGCAGTGTGGCGCATACAGTGCGCACCACCCCTACATCGGCGGCGTCGCTGCGCAGCGCCGCAACCAGCACGCCACCGACGCCGTCACACTGAACCAGCAGGCCGCGCACAGATTTGTGAACAGCCAGAATACTAAGTGCGTGGCAGGCAGTGCGCAGCACCTCCGTGTCAGTAGTGTGTGCCAGTAGCGCTGCCGTCAGCGCGGCACCCACGCCGTACTTCTGTAGCTGCACCGCTCCGTCGGCGCCACACACACTAGACAGGTTGCGTATCGCGGCGCACGCAGGGCGCACCACTGTCACGTCCACTACAAACGCATGCAACGTCGCTGCAGCGGCACCGTCGCCGTCTATCAGTCGATCGGCATCGTCTCTCCGTGCCGCGCGTACTGCCAGCTGCAGCATGGCATCCCTCGCGACTGCAGCCGACGCCACCGACAGTGCGTTGGCATTTGAACCGGCCGCCACGCTACTCTTCGCCAGTGCCGCCGCGAGCGTGTGCACAACAGCGGCCATGGTTGGGCGCGCCGCCGGGTCAACTGATACACAGCCCCGCACCACCTCCACTACTGCCTCTGGCACCCCGCGCTCAACCAGCGCAGCCATGGGTGGCAGCGGCCCACCTGCCGCTGCTGCCGTTGGTGTGCCTGTCAACACGCTCCACGCCAGCGCGCCCCAGTCGTGCACGTCGCCGGTCGCACTCCTCTCTGTGGTACCGGCACGGGTACCAGCCGTGAAGCTGTAACCCACCACGCGCACGGCAGCCTCACCTTCATCGGCCAACGAGAGCAGGACGTTGGCGGGCGTGACGGCACCATGCAAAACCCCTCCCTCATGCAGTGCCGCCAGCGCGACAGCAGATTGCCACACCAGCCGCAAGCGCACCGCCATGCCAATGTACGCTAGTGCGCCATCTGCAGGAAGCACTGCACTCGCCAGGGTGTCAGCCGGACGTTGCGCAACGGTGTAAAAGGTAGGCACGCCGCCGCTGTCTAAAGTAACCATTGCGCCGTATACCAGCTGCGCCGGTGCCGGTGCCAGTGCTCCCTCCCCCTTCGTGCGGTGCCGCCACAGCAGCTGCACACGCGCCAGCCACGCGTTGATGGCGTCGGGAGTGGCGAGGTGCACCTGCTCGATGGTAACGGACTCGCCGCACAGCGTGCCCGCGTACGTCTTTGTTCCTGTGGTGGTGTTGAGAGCCAGCATGCGGCGCGCGCCCGTGGCGCCCACGTCAAACACAAAGTCGGCGGCGGGCAGCATCCAGGGGCCATCCAGCAGCGTGAGGGAAACGCCAGCCGGCAGGGCAGCACGAACGCGTGCGTGTGCGTCAAGTGGCCGCCGGCAGCATCGTGTGGCAGCGTTGCCCATGGTGCATCGGGGGTGCTAATGGAGGTGGGCCGGCACGGTGCACAGTGGTGACGTACGCTCACGCAAAACCGCGGCGACAGTGCACTCGCTGCTCTACCGGTATAGCGCGCTACAGATACCCCACGCAGAAATGGTGCGCAGAACCTGCGCCGCCGCCGCCAGCAAACGCGGAAGGCGGGTGGTTGTGGTTGGGGGCCCTCCCGAGTCTGTCAGCGCGTTGGCGTGTTGACTGCGCGCCGATAGCCGCACTGCTGCACGGGTGCACCGTCTCTATCTCGGCATCATGCGGCAATTCGTGCACGGGGATCGTGTGTAGTTGCAGTATGCATTGCTATCAATAATCGAGTGTTGTTGGCTGCCAATTCGAAACTATGTTCAATGCAGCAAAGTCAACGCGTCGTCACAGCACAGTTGCACGCCACGATGGGTGGGGTGGGCGGCCATGATGCGCCGCAGAGAAGCAACGTCCTTGCTCGCTAGTGGGGCAAGCGTGGCGCGCGCACTGCAATGCGTTGCCGCGTAGCACAGCGTGCGTGTGATTCCGTACACCTTGTCGGCGTCGGTGCCGGCATGGTGCCGCAAGGTCGCCAGCACAGCTGCTGCGGCAGCGCCTTCAACACGTGGCAGCGCCATTCCAACCGTGCGCAACTCTGTCAGCGCCCATAACGCGTTGCACGCCGCCTCCACAACGGCAGCATCGCCCATATGTCGCTGCAGGAGGCCAACAACAACCATTACGATGCGCTCCGGCGCAACCAGCTCACGGTTTGCCTCCAAGTATGCAATGTTATGCAGCGCCCAGCACCCGGCGACCGCCACCTCTACATCGCTGCCGTGCCGCCAGAGTGCAGCCATTAGCTCGTCGACGACAGCTTGCTCGCCCACTACAGGCATGTCACATGTCAGGTTGCGCAGCACGCCAACCGCCGCCCGCGCCACGCCGGCATTGTCAGCATGACGCCGCAGCGCCGCCACAATGACTGGCAGCCCGCTAGGTTCATGCAGCAGACTCACGCGCATTGTTTCGTCAACACTCATGTTCCATACCGCGTGCAAGGCTGCGTCCGCCACAGACGCGTTGTTGACGTGCAGCTTCAGCACTGACACCACTGCAGCGCAGGCACTGTCATCACGCGCCAACAGCGTGCGCCCGTTGTCCACACCTGCAAGGTTGTGCAGTGCCGCACACCCGACTATTGCCACCTCCACATTGCTCCCATGCCGCTTCAGCGCCGCCACCACCGCGTTAGTAATACTGGCGCCCTGCACCATCAGCGCGCACGCCTCGGATGAGGATGCTAAGTTGCGCAGCGTGCCGCACGCCGCCCGCGCCACCGCCACGTTGTCCGAATGTCGGCGGGCAGCCGCCACAATAGCTGCGGCCGCGCCATGGTCGCGCACCAGCTCCATGCTACCGTTAGACATGACGCTTGTGTCACACAGCACGCCCAATGCCGCAAGCGACACCGACGCGTCTCCAACGTGCTGCTTCAGTACTGCAACCAATGCATCACTTGTACTCCCGTCCGGTGCAAAAAACTCGTCGTCCGCACTCTTGACAGCCAGCGCGCGTAGCACCCAGCACGCCGCCGTCACTACCTCCACGTCACTGACATGCCACTGCAGCGCAGTCGCCAGCGCAATACCAATGTCGACAACGCTTGCTAGCTGCTCGCGTGTGCCGTCGGGCGTCCCAAGGTTCTTCAGAGTGTTGCATGCCGCCCGCGCCACCTCCACATTGTTGGCGTGCCGCCGCAGCGCCGACACTACGGCGTCACCCGCGCCATGGGCAGACACCAGCGACGCGCAGGTCGAGACCCCGCTGCTGATGTTTTGCAGCGCACTCAAAGCGGCATGGACCACAGCCGCATTATTTTCATGCTTGGTTAGCACCGCCACTGCTGTCGTACCACCACAACTATCACCACCACCGCACACTGCAAGGATTGCCCTACCCGCCTCATCGGCAACAATACTGCGAATTGCCCAACACCCTGCAGTTGCCACGCCGATGTCGCTGCTGTGCCGGTGCACCGCATGCATCACCGTGGTAACAAGGTTGGCGTCAGAAGCAAGCACCTTACGTGCTTCAACCGGTTCAGCGAGGTTGCGTACCGCGCCGCACGCCGCCCGTAGTACATCACCATGGTCGGCATGTCGCCGTAGTGCCGCTACAATGGCTGCTGCTGCACCATGGTCACGCACCAGCGGCAGGCAGCATTCTGCTTTGATGCTGATATTCATTAGCGCACTCAGCGCCACATGTGCCACCGATGCGCTGTCAACGTGCCGCTGTAGCGCCGCCACCGCCGCTGCACCTGCAGCAACACCATCACTTGTAGCCAGTGCCTCACGGCCATCCTTTGAGATGGTGAGGTTGCACAACACGCCGCACCCACTGCGTACCACGCTTGCATTGCCGACGTGCTGCTGCAGTGCTGCCACGATTGCTGCAACTGCGCCGTCGCTCACCAGCGCGCTGCGATTTGCATCCGGAACAGCCAGGTTTCTCAGTGCATTGCACGCAGCAGCCGTCACTGTCGCGTTCGCAACGTGCCGAAGTAGTGTCACGATGGTAGCTGCGCCACAGCCGGCACGCTGCAGTGCCAACGCGCGGTCGGTGGCAACGGTCAGGTTTTGCAGCGTGGCACACACCGAGCGTGCGACAGCCCCGTCAGCGGCACTGCTACGCAGCGCCGCAACCAGCGCGCCGCCGACGCCATCGTTCTGTACCAGGCGACGACGCGCGGGCTCGTGCACAGCCAGGTTGTTCAGTGCAGGGCAGGCAGTGCGCAGCACCTCCGCATCCTCGGCGTGCACCAGTAGCGCTGCCACCAGCGCCGCACCCACACCGTCCTTCTGCAGCTGCGACGCGGCCGCGGCACTGCACCCGCGCGACAGGCTGCGCAGCGCGACACAGGCTGCGCGCACCACTGCCACATCTGCCACATATGCGCGCAACGTGGCGGCAGCGGCGCCACCGGTACCACTGGTAACCAGCGCCCGCGTCGCTTCAGCGGACGTCGTTTTGAGTGCCAGCTGCAGCATGGCGTCTCGCGCCGCCGCTGCCGTTGTTGACGGCGGCGGCGCCGGCGGCTCGGCGGGTGTGGCGGTGTTGCTGCTGGTGGTGATGTTGGTGGTGGTGGTACTAGTTACGGCATCGCATGCCGCAGCCACCTTACCAGCCCTGGCACTTGTTGCCAATGCAGCTGCAACCATGCGCGCCACGGCTGCCATGGTTGGGCGCGCCTCCGGGCCGGGCGCCAGGCACTCGGCGATTGCGTCCACCACCGCCGCCGGCACGCTACACTCCACCAGTGCTGTTGTTGGCGATGGCCCACCTGTCGTTGGAGCTGTTGGTGTCCCCGTCAGCACGCTCCACGCCAGCGCACCCCAGTCGTGCACGTCGTCGGCCGCACTACCGGTACCGGTCGTGGAGCTGTAGCCCACCACGCGCACGGCAGCCTCGCCCTCGTCGGTTGATGACAGGAGCACGTTGGCGGGTGTGACGGCACCGTGCACAAGCCCTCGCGCATGCAGTGCCGCCAGCGCGGCAGCAGACTGCCACGCCAGCCGCAGGCGCGCTGCCGCACCAATGGTAACCAGCTCGCCATCCGCAGCCAGAACCGCACTTGACAGACTGTCGGCGGGCCGGTATGCCACGGTGTAAAAGGCCGGTACGCCAGTGGAGCTGTCAATGTCGACCAGCGCGCCGTACACCAGCTGCGCCGGTACTGGCGCTACCGGTGCCGGTACACCCTTCCCCTTTGCGTGGTGCTCGCACAACACCTGCACGCGCGCCAACCAGGTGTTGATGGCGGCGGGCGTGGCAGGGAACGCCTGCTCAATGGTCACGCGCTCGCCGCACAGCGTGCCCGCGTACGTCACGGTGTCCGTGGCGGCATTGAGAGCTAAAATACGGCGCGTGCCGGTCGCATCGACGCTGAACACAACGTTGGCGGGGCACAGCATCCAGGGGCCATCCAGTAGCGCATGGTGGACGCCGGCGGGCAGGGCGGCGCGCAGCCGGGCTGCTGTGTTGTCAGCAGCCGCCGGGTGCGGCCGCGTGTTGTTGCACTGCGAGGCGGCGGTGCCCATGATTGCTTGCGGGTGGTTCTGAGGTGGGTAATGATGCCAATGGAGGTGAGGGTGGCACCGCGGTGCGTAATGGTACGATGCACAGTGGTGGCTGGGCGCTACCGGTACCGGTTGCCGGCGGCGGCAGTGCAATGCTGAGTGCACTCGCTGGTCTACAACGCTTCCTGACCTCCCGCGCACAGAAATGGTGCAGTAGCGCGACACACGCCGCTGGTTGTAACGGAAGCCGGCGCGTGGGTTGTGTGGTGGGGCCCTCTCCCGAGTCTGCCAGCATGTTGCCATCGACTCGGGCTGCGCGCGGTTGGGATGCTGATACCGGTAGGTTGCCGCGATGGCCGCGGCGCCGCGCGCAGTGCCAACTCAGTGGCAACCCAACAACTCAGTGGCAACTCGACTGTGACACACTGGCACTGCCGCCCTGTCGCCGCCTAGCGCCTTCCGCTCCAATCAGTGAGCTGGCCAAGCGCCCTTCCGGCCATGGTGGCACGGTGCCAGTGGCCACGTGGCCACGCCGCCACGTGGCCAGCGCCCTTCCGAA
>Ga0066256_1003596_pt1 | contig 14745 bp, 12 predicted proteins | sample ThiBio_1000_biof_FD_87107 | JGI IMG/M metagenome (GOLD analysis project Ga0066256, IMG submission 87107) | Wastewater bioreactor microbial communities from Cape Town, South Africa - Thiocy_expt_1000_biof (version 2) | ecosystem: Engineered > Bioreactor > Thiocyanate-remediating >...
CCGCCCTCGCAGGCGATGCACAAAGCGTCGGCCACGAAGGTTTCGACCGTGCAGCCTTCCGCTTCCATGGCTGCCTTGGTACCGGGGAAACCGGCGACCATGATGACGTTGCGCGGGCTGGTCGGCAGGACGTTGAGGTTGAGGCCGCTGCTTTCAGCAAATTCCTCTTCCGGCGCATGGATCAGCTTGATGCCCTTGTCCTGCAGCAGGAAATAGAAGGCGGCCGGCATCAGCGGCGCATGCACCAGCGCCAGGTCGTCGGCCAGCGGGCTGATCACCGACATCAGGTGCAGGCAGGCTTCCGCCCCCTGCCACAGCGGCAGGTCGAAACCGAGCACGGTAATACCGTGCGGCGCCAGAAGCGCAGCGACCTGATCGATCCCCGACTTGTTGGAACGCACGCCGCGACCGATCACCAGCGTCTTGGCATCCACCCAGACGCAATCACCCGATTCAACCGTACCCGGCGCTTCCAGCCGGCCAAGGATCGGCACGCCGGCGCGCGCATACGCTTCTTCGTGCAGGGCCGGCTCCGCCAGGCGCAGCTTCTTGCCCATGCGCAGGATGACGGCGCCATGATCGGTGACGAAGGACGGGTCCTGGGTGAACATCGAATCGGCAAGCCCGTCGCCATCGTCTTCCATCCAGACGATTTCCGTACCGGATTTTTCGACGAGCCGCGCGAACTCGGCATATTGGGCGATGGCGCGGTCGGCGTCGAAGGTCGGGCCGTAGTGCCAGGCCTTCGGATCGGCGGCTTTCAGGCTCTTGCCCGGCCGACGCATCAAAACCCTGCGCAACTGCGTCGACATCGCCTGCGAACCGAAAGCACCCATTCGAAAACTCCCCGGAGAACGGCCGGCCAAGAATAAAACCGCCAAATTTGTGAAGATGCGAATTATTATACGCTTGAATAATTTTCGTACAAGTGCAAAACTCCCTGTCATCACGGTTGTGAAACCAGCGGCACGAGCCGGAAAATCGAACGATAAGCTGGACGGGAACAGTGCAATCAGCAACCGGGCGATGACTGCCCGGCCGAGGCGGATCTCTTCATGACGGATTCGGCGCAAGCCATTGAAATATCCAATCTTCACAAGCGGTTCGGTCCTCTTGAAGTTCTCAAGGGCGTTTCGCTGACAGCCAATCAGGGCGATGTGATCGCCATCATCGGCGGCTCGGGCTCGGGCAAATCCACCTTCCTGCGCTGTATCAATCTCCTGGAGCTGCCGAGCGCCGGCACGATCAGCATCCATGGCGAAACCATCGCCATGAAGGGCGACGGCCATGGCGGCCTGATGCCGTCCAATCGCCGCCAGGTGCAGCGCATCCGCACCCAACTCGGCATGGTGTTCCAGAGCTTCAACCTCTGGCAACATATGACCGTGCTGCAGAATGTCATCGAGGTGCCGGTGCATGTGCTCGGCATGCCGAAGGACAAGGCAGTCGAGATCGGCGAAGCCCTGCTGCGCCGCGTCGGCCTCTATGAAAAGCGCGACGCCTATCCTGCCTTCCTTTCCGGCGGCCAGCAGCAGCGCGCCGCGATCGCCCGCGCGCTCGCCATCCAGCCGCTGGTCATGCTGTTCGACGAACCGACCTCGGCGCTCGACCCGGAACTGGTCGGCGAAGTCCTCACCGTCATCGGCGATCTGGCCAAGGAAAAACGCACGATGATCCTGGTGACGCACGAGATGAAATTCGCGCGCGAAGTCGCCAGCCATGTCGTCTTCCTGCACAACGGCCTCATCGAGGAACAGGGGCCGCCGGCCGACATGTTCGGCGCACCGAAATCCGAGCGGCTGAAAAAATTCATCAGCTCGATCCACTAACCAAACGAACCAACAAGAAAAGGGGAAAACAATGAAGAACATTCTCAAGGCCCTCACGGTGGCGGTCGTGCTCGGCGCAGCACCCTTCAGCGCCGCCATGGCCGAACAGGTCAAGCTCGGCTTTGCAGCGGAACCCTATCCGCCGTTCACCTCGCCCGACGCCAACGGCAAGTGGGTCGGCTGGGAAGTCGAATTCGCCGACGCCATCTGCAAGGAAGCCAAGCTCGATTGCGTCATCACGCCCGTCGCCTGGGACGGCATCATCCCGGCGCTGACCAGCAAGAAGATCGACATGATCGTCGGCTCCATGTCGATCACCGAGGAACGCCTCAAGACGATCGACTTCTCCGACAAATATTACAACACCCCGACCGGCCTGATCGGGCCGAAGGACCAGACCTTTGACGCCAAGCCGGAAAGCCTGGCCGGCAAGGTGATCGGCGTTCAGGTCTCGACCATCCACCAGGCCTATGCGACCCATTATTTCGGTGCCAAGGGTGCCGAGATCAAGGAATACCAGACGCAGGACGAAGCCAACCAGGATCTGGCCGCCGGACGTCTCGATGCCGTCCAGGCCGACTCCATCGCGCTCGACGCCTTCCTGAAGTCCGAAGCCGGCGCCTGCTGCGATCTCAAGGGTTACGTCGAAGACGATCCGGCCATTCTCGGCCTCGGCGTCGGCGTCGGTCTGCGCAAGGAAGACGGCGCGCTGAAGGAAAAGATCAACGCCGCCATCAAGGCGATCCGCGCCAACGGCACCTACGACACCTTCTCCAAGAAGTATTTCGACTTCGACGTCTACGGCAAGTAACGCCACCGTTTTCGCCCTGCCGGCAGACGATTGCCGGCAGCGGCCGAAAGCCTGGTGTTTGACGTCCCGGCGGCTTTCCGCCCTCCGGCGCGTTTCCAACGTCCCATCGGATTCTTCTTATGGCTGCTTCATCCGCGACGATGTTCGACCTCAGCCTGTTGTCACTGTCGGCCCCCGGCTGGGGCGGCGTGATGCTGGGCGGCTTCGTCAGATCTCTTGAGCTTGCGATCGGCGGCTATTGCCTCGGTATCGTCCTCGGTATCGGCGGCGCCTTCGGCAAGCTGTACGGCGGCCCCATCCTGCGCGATCTGCTGGAGGTCTACACGACCCTGATCCGCGCCGTGCCGGAACTGGTGCTCATCCTGCTGCTCTATTATGCCGGCACCGACGCGGTGAACCAGCTGCTCGGGCTGTTCAACTACGGCCCGGTCGATATCAACGGCCTCGTCGCCGGCATCTTCGTCATCGGCGTGGTGCAGGGCGCCTATTCGACGGAAGTGCTGCGCGGCGCGATCAAGGCGGTGCCGCCCGGCCAGATCGAGGCGGCGCGCGCCTACGGCATGTCGCCCTTCCAGGTGCTGCGCCGCGTCACCCTGCCGGCGATGCTGCCCTATGCCATTCCGGGCCTCTCCAATCTCTGGCTGATCGCCACCAAGGATACGGCGCTGCTCGCCGTCGTCGGCTTCAGCGAATTGACACTGGTGACGCGCCAGGCGGCCGGTTCGACCAAGGCCTATATGATGTTTTTCCTGGCGGCCGGCGTTCTCTACCTGCTCCTGACGCTCGTCTCCAACGTCGTCATCGGCATCATCGAGCGCCGCGCGCGCCGCGGCATGGCGGACCCGGTATGAGCGAACACGTGCCCGCCCTGCCCGTCTACACGCCGCCGAAGGCCCGCAGCCTGCTGGAGCCGCACCGGCTGTTCCTGATTGCCGTCTTCGCCGTCATCATCTTCTGCATCGTCTGGTTCATGCGCTGGGACTGGATCCCGCAATATCAGGGCCGGCTGCTCTACGGCATCGGCCAGACGCTGATCCTTTTGTTTTCGACGGCGATCGCCGGTTTCCTGTTTGCCGTGCCGCTCGGCCTGGTGCAGGTTACCGGACCGCGGCCGCTCGCCTGGCTTGCCAAGGGCTTCTGCACGCTGATCCGCGGCACGCCGCTGCTCTTGCAGCTCTGGCTGATCTATTACGGCCTCGGCTCGATCTTCGCGCAATATCCGGAGATCCGGCAATCCTTCCTCTGGCCCTATCTGCGCCAGGCCTGGCCTTACGGCTTCGTGACGCTGATGATTTCGTTTGCCGCCTATGAAGGCGAAGTCATGCGCGGCGCCTTTGCCGGCGTGCCCAAAGGCGAGATCGAGGCCGCCAAGGCGTTCGGCATGCGCCGCTTCACGCTGTTTCGCCGCATCTGGCTGCCGCGTGCCATCCATCGCGCCCTGCCGACGCTGACCGGAGAAACCGTGCTGCAGCTGAAATCGACGCCCCTGGTGGCGACCATCACCGTCATCGATGTTTACGCGGTGATTTCCAAGGTAAGGCAGGATACCTATCTGACCTATGAGCCGCTATTGCTGCTGGCGCTCATCTACCTGTGCCTGACCGGCATGATGATTGTGGCGTTCCGTTTCGTGGAAAACCGCATTCCAACCCGTGGTGCGTGACATGACCTATCAATTTCCGAATACCATGCCCGATCTCGTGGCGACCCGCCATTATCTCCACCAGTATCCGGAGATCGGCCTTTCGGAATTCAAGACCTCCGATTTCATCGCCGAACAACTGACGGCCATGGGCTACGAGGTCACCCGCGGCCTGGCAACGACCGGCATCGTCGCGACGCTGAAGAACGGCACGTCGGGCAAATCCGTCGGCATCCGCGCCGATATCGACGCGCTGCCGATCGTCGAGGAGACCGGCGCCGACTATGCCAGCAAACATCCCGGCATCATGCATGCCTGCGGCCATGACGGCCACACGACCATGCTGCTCGGCGCGGCCAAGATGATCGCCGAGCGGCGGAATTTCGACGGCACCATCCACCTGATCTTCCAGCCGGCCGAGGAAAACTTCGGCGGCGCCAAGATCATGATCGAGGAAGGCCTGTTCGAGCGCTTCCCCTGCGACGCCGTGTTCGGGCTGCACAACGATCCCGGCATTCCCTTCGGCCAGTTCGCCCTGCGTGACGGCCCGATCATGGCGGCGGACGACGAATGCCGCATCCGCATCAACGGCAAGGGCGGCCACGGCGCCGAGCCGCAGGAAACCGCCGATCCGATCGTCCCCGGCGCCAGCATCGTCCTGGCGCTGCAGACCATCGTTTCGCGCAACATCCATCCGCTGGAGCCGGCGGTGGTCACCGTCGGCTCGTTCCATGGCGGCACGGCGAGCAACATCATTCCCGGCCATGTCGACATCGTCGTCGGCATCCGCTCCTACGACCCGAAGACCCGCGACGAGCTGGAACGCCGCATCACGCTGATCGCCGAACGGCAGGCCGAAAGTTACGGCATGACCGCCAGCGTCGATTATCAGCGCAGCTACAGCGCCACGGTCAATCACACGGAAGAAACGGATTTCCTGCGCCGGGTGGCGCGGAAATTCGCCGGCGAGGACAAGGTGGTCGAACTCGCCCGCCCGTTCATGGGCAGCGAGGATTTCGCCTATATGCTGGAAAAGCGGCCGGGGAGCTATTTCTTCCTGGGCACGCAGCGGACGCCGCACGATCCGCAACTGCACCACCCGAAATTCGATTTCAACGTCGACATCCTGCCGATCGGCGCCGCCTTCTGGGTGGAACTCGCCGAAGCCTGGCTGCCGGCGAAATAGACGCAAGAGTTTCGGCCGTCGAAAGGCGGCCGAAACCCACTGGAAAGAGTCAGGGGAAAACGCCGCAGATAACGGCTGCGACGAACAGGAAAGCGGCAACGAACAATCCGTTGTTCAGCAAGGTCACGAACTTCTGGCGCCGGGTAAACACACGGCCGCGGACGGGCTGCTTCGGGCTGATGACATTCTGGTAATGTGCCATGGATTCCTCCGATGCATCGATGTTCGACATCAGTTCTCCGGTTTTTCTCGCAGGCAACGAACGATCATGCCGATCGTTCCTGCTATTCTCTTATTCATAGAGTATCTCTATCGCTTTTATAGAGATAATTTTCCGTCTTGCTGACACGGAGGGGAAAATTCACCCGATCGGCAAGGAAAAGGCAGGCTCAATAAAAGACGTGCCATGGCCAGAGCATAGGCCGTTCTTCGTCGTCCTTACGTGCTCCATTCCCGGTCGTTTCGAAAACCGGCTTCGCCTTCCTGGCCTTTGCCGGTGCCGGCGCTGCAGCGTCCGGCGAAACGGGATACGGAGACAGATAACCAAGGGTCAGTCCACCGAGATAGAACATAAGCACCTCTTTCGAGCGATCTCCAATGACACAATCATGCCATATTTGGGACCGGAGTCAACTATGTCTAGTCTTTTTGTCGATAATTAGTATGGCGCTAACCATCCTGAATAACCAAAAAGAACAGCCTGAAATTGAATCTTCGAAATCGGCCGCACGCCTTAACAATTCAGGATTTAAAGCGATCGGCATCCTCTCTCAAAACCGCTGCAAAGCATGGTAAAGAAGGTTTCCTTAACGGACTTCCCGCACCATGCCTGCCGATAACCATGACGCAATCCGACGCAGAGTCCCCTCATGAACCCGGTTCGGTCCGAGCGAGAATTCCAGAACATCTTCCGTCGATTGCAACTCGCACTTGAATCCTCGCGGATCGGCGTCTGGGAGCACGACCCGCAAACCGACGAGGTCCTGTGGGACCTGCAGATGCATGCCCTGTACCAGACGGGGCGCACCGACCCGATCGTGCATGCCGACGACTGGACGAAGGCGCTTCATCCTGACGACATTCAAAAAGCGATGGCCGATTTCACCCAGGCCGTGGCGCACAAGGGCGCCTATTCCTCCGATTTCCGCATCGTGCTGCCGAACGGCGACATCAGGCACATCCGCTCCCGTGCCCATTATTTCGAGGAAGCCGGCCGCGCCACCCTGATCGGCGCCGAATGGGACATCACCGCCGACATCCACCTCAACCGCGAACTGACGCTGCAGAAAGCCATCGCCGAAAGGCGGGCCATCGCGCTGGAGCGCAGCCACGCGCAGATCGAACATGCTGCCGACCACGATTACCTGACCGGCCTTCCCAACCGCCGCTATTTCGACCGGCGGCTTGCCGAACTGTGCGAAGGTGGGAGCGCGCGCAGCCTGGCGATCCTGCACATCGATCTCGACAATTTCAAAGCCGTCAACGATACCCACGGCCATGCGGCCGGCGATGCGGTGCTGATGGCGACGGCACAGATCCTGCGCAACGCCGCACCGGCAGGCAGCTTCGCCTCGAGGGTCGGCGGCGACGAGTTCATCCTCATGCTGCCGGATTTCGGATCGACCGACGAGGCCATGGCGCTGGCTCGCGCGCTGGCCCGCCGGCACAAGGCGGGCGTGATGCACGACGGCACGCTGCTGAAAACCAGCCTCTCCATCGGTCTCGCCTGGACGACGGACGGGAACACCGCGTCGCTTCTGGCCGATTCCGACATCGCCCTTTATGCCGCCAAGAAGAACGGCCGCGGCCGGATCGAACGCTTCCTGCCGGCCATGAAAGAGCAACTGATCCGCGAGCGCCTTTTGACCGAGCAGTTGAAGCAGGGCCTGGAGAATGGCGACCTCGTTCCTTATTACCAGGTGCAGGTCGATGCCCGCACGCGCGCCGTGGTGGCGATGGAGGCATTGGTCCGCTGGCAGCATCCGGAGCATGGCTTGCTCCTGCCTGAAGCCTTCCTGGACATTGTCGCCGACGCCGACCTCGCCGCTCAACTTGACGAAACCGTCCTGCTTCGGGTTCTCGCCGATCGCCTTGTTTGGCAATCGGCGGGAATTGCCGTGCCGCGAATCTCCATCAACATCTCCGCCGGCCGGCTCGCCGAACCCAGTCTGCTGCAGCAGCTCGCCAAACTGCATATCGAACCGGATGCCATAAGTTTCGAATTGCTGGAAACCATCTTTCTCGACGAACTCGACGATACAGCGCTCTCCAATATCCAGAAGCTGAAGCATATGGGTATCGATGTCGAGTTCGACGATTTCGGCTCTGGCCATGCCTCCATCGTCGGTCTCGTCAAGCTGAAGCCCAAGCGTCTCAAAATAGACCGGCGGCTGGTGTTTCCGATTATCGCCTCGGCGGAACAGACCAGCCTGGTCAGTTCCATCGTCGACATCGCCCGGACGCTGAACATCGAAGTCATAGCAGAAGGCGTGGAAACGCTGGAACATGCCGAGATACTGGCCAATCTCGGTTGTCAGATCCTCCAGGGCTATGCGATCGCCTTTCCATTGTCGGCCGTCGATCTCGGCGCCTATCTCGGCAAGCACGGCAAGCAGGCTGCACCGGCAGTGCTGCACGACGCCTGACCGCAAAATTTTTGCGTGAATTATTCGAACCTAAATCACCCATACATTTGTAAATGCACTATAAAGATGCTTGCCTTCGCACGCGATTTCGCCTTCTCTTGGGTTTCCACAACCGAAAATAAAAAGGGGAGAAACCATGAAGGCATTCACGTTCAATCGTCATGTCGCGGCCCTGCTGGTCGGCTCGATGCTGATCGGCGCCAGTCCGGCGCTGGCCGAAACCGTCCTTCATCGCGGCAATGCCGGCGAGCCGCAGACGCTCGACCAGGCGCACACCTCCATCAATATCGAGGAATTCATTCTCAAGGATCTCTATGAAGGCCTGACGATCTACGACGCCGGCGGCAAGATCGTGCCCGGTGCCGCGGAAAGCTGGACGGTCTCCGACGACGGCACCGTCTATACCTTCAAGCTGCGCGACAACGGCAAGTGGTCGGACGGTTCGCCGGTGACGGCGGACGATTTCGTCTTCTCCTTCCAGCGTGTCGAAGATCCGAAGACGGCGGCCGGTTATGCCAACATCCTCTATCCCGTGAAGAACGCCGAAAAGGTCAACAAGGGCGAAGTCGCCGTCGACCAGCTCGGCATGAAGGCCGTGGACGCCAGGACGCTGGAAATCACCCTGGAGCGCCCGACCCCCTTCTTCCTCGAACTTTTGGCGCACCAGACGGCGCTGCCGGTCAGCAAGGCAAGCGTCGAGAAGAACGGCGCCGACTTCGTCAAGCCCGGCACCATGGTGTCGAACGGCGCCTTCAAGCTCGTCAGCCACGTGCCGAACGACAATCTTGTCGTCGAGAAGAATCCGAACCACTGGGACGCCGCCAACGTCAAGCTGGACAAGGTGATCTTCTATCCGATCGACGACCAGGCCGCCTCGATCCGCCGCTTCGAGGCCAAGGAGATGGACCTCGTCTACAATTTCTCGGCCGACCAGATCGATCGCCTGCGCACGGCTTACAACAGCCAGGTGCACGTCTCGCCGACGCTCGCCACCTATTATTACGCCTTCGATACCCGCAGCGAACCCTATAGCGACGTCCGCGTCCGCCGGGCGCTGTCCATGGCCGTCGACCGCGACTTCCTGGCCAAGGAAATCTACAGCGGCTCGCAGATCCCGGCCTATTCGATGGTGCCGCCCGGCATCGAGAGTTACGGCGAACCGTCGCGTGCCGATTTTGCCGGAGACTCGCAGCTGGATCGCGAGGACAAGGCCGTCGCCCTGATGAAGGAAGCCGGCTACGGCGAAGGCGGCAAGCCGCTCGCCATCGAGATCCGCTACAACACCAACCCGAACCACGAGCGTGTCGCCACCGCCGTCGCCGACATGTGGAAGAACACCTTCGGCGCCACCGTGACCATGGTCAATCTCGACGTCTCCTCGCATTACGCCTACCTGCAGGAAGGCGGCAAGTTCAACGTCGCCCGCGCCGGCTGGGTGGCGGATTACGCCGATGCCGAAAACTTCCTGGCGCTCAGCGTCAGCACCAACAAGACCTTCAACTACGGCAGCTTCAACAATCCTGATTACGACGCCCTGATGAAGAAGTCCTATGAGGAACGCGACCCGGCGGCCCGCTCGAAGGTGCTGCATGAGGCGGAAGCCCTGCTGATGCAGGAACAGCCGGTCGCGCCGTTGCTCACCCAGGCCGACCTCTGGATGGTCTCCGACCGCGTCAAGGGCTGGGAAGACAACGCCGCCAACCAGCATCTCAGCCGCTTCCTGAGCGTTTCCGAATAATCACGACCCTTTTGGCGCACGGCCGGTCGACGTCTGTGCGCCAACCCGGGAGAGTGCGGGAGCGCCGCCATGATTTCCTTCGTGCTGCGACGGCTGGCGAGCGCCGTGCCAACGCTGTTCATCGTCGTCACCATCTCTTTCTTCCTGATGCGCTTCGCGCCGGGCGGTCCCTTCAATCTCGAACGGCCGCTGCCGCCGGCAACGATGGCCAACCTGGTCCGGACCTACCAGCTCGACCAGCCGCTGTGGCGGCAATATCTCACCTATCTCGGCAATGCGGTGACCGGCGATTTCGGCCCGAGCTATATCTACAAGGATAACAGCGTCGCCGAGCTGATCGGCAAGGGCCTGCCCTATTCCATCGAACTCGGCTTCTACGCCCTGCTCGTGGCACTCATCGGCGGCGTGCTGGCCGGAACGATCGCTGCTCTTCGGCAGAACAGCACTCTCGATTTCACCATCATGTCTCTGTCGACCATCGGCGTCACCGTGCCGAATTTTGTCGTCGGACCCGTCCTGACGCTCATCTTCGCCGTCTTCCTGTCGCTGTTGCCCGCCGGCGGCTGGGGCGACGGGTCGCTGCGTTTCCTCATCCTGCCGATGATCGCGCTGGCCTTGCCGCAACTCGCCGTCTTCGCGCGGCTGACGCGGGGCTCGATGATCGAGGCGCTGCACACCGACCACATCCGCACCGCCCGCGCCTACGGCCTGCCGCCGCGGGTCGTCGTCGTCACCCATGCGATGCGCGCGGCCATGCTGCCGGTGGTTTCTTACCTGGCACCCTGCGCCGCGGCGCTGCTGACCGGCTCGGCCGTGGTCGAGACGATCTTCACCATTCCCGGTGTCGGCCGCTATTTCGTGCTCGGCGCCCTCAACCGCGACTATACGCTGGTGATGGGCACGGTGGTGCTGATCGCCATCTTCGTCATCCTCTTCAACCTTATGGTCGATATCCTCTACGGCCTGCTGGATCCGAGGGTCCGCCATGACTGACGCGGCCGCTCCCCGTTCCGTCAAGAGCCGCAGCCTCGTGCAGCTTGCCGCGCTGCGCTTCCGGCGCAACAGGCCGGCACTCGGCGGCCTGATCATGCTTGCCCTGGTCGCCCTGTTCTCCTTTGCCGGCCCTTCCGTCATCGGCCACAGCTACGACCAGGTCTTCCCCTCCTATGTCTCGGTGCCCCCGAGCCTCGAACCGCGGCCGCAGGCCGATACGCTGAAGGACGTCATGGAGGGCGTGGCGACGCGCGCCCGTGTTTCGCTGAAGGAATTTACCGTCGACGGCAACAGTTTTGCCGCCACCGTCACTGCCGAACAGCCGATCGATCCGCGCACGACGCGCTATTTCGATCGCGCCAACGAATTCGACGACACCGAAGTCGCCACCACCGAAGACGAGGGCCGCACCCTGAAACTGACCGGCACCGTGGCACGCGAATATTTCCTGTTCGGCACCGACAGCAACGGCCGCGACCTGCTCGCCCGCGTCATGCTCGGCGGGCAGATCTCGCTTTCCGTCGGCCTGCTGGCGAGCCTCGTGTCGCTGACCATCGGCGTGCTCTACGGCTCGATCTCCGGTTATCTCGGCGGGCGCATCGACAATGTCATGATGCGTTTCGTCGAAATCCTCTATTCGCTGCCCTTCGTTTTCCTCGTGGTGGGCGCGGTCGAGTGGCTGGCCATGGCGCGTCTCGTCCGCGGCCAGACGCTCGCCTTGAAACGCCGCGAATTCGTCGGTGCCGCCCAGGCGCTCGGCCTCACCGACTGGCAGATCATTCGCCGGCACATCATTCCCAATACCATTGGTCCGGTGGTGGTTTTCGTCACGGTCGTGGTGCCGAAAGTGATCCTCTTGGAAAGCTTTCTGTCCTTCCTCGGCCTCGGCGTGCAGGCGCCGCTAACGAGCTGGGGCGTCTTGATCGCCGAAGGCGCCAACAACATGCAGTCGGCCCCGTGGCTGCTGATCTTCCCTGCCATCTTTTTCGTCGTCACGCTGTTTTCGCTGAATTTCGTCGGCGACGGCCTGCGCGACGCGCTTGATCCGAAGGACCGCTGACGATGGGCGAAAACCGCGAAACCATTCTTTCGGTCAGGGATCTCAAAGTCACTTTTACCACGCCGGACGGTCCGGTCGAGGCGGTCAAGGGCATCGATCTCGATGTGCGGGCTGGAGAAACACTGGCCGTCGTCGGCGAATCCGGTTCAGGAAAGAGCCAGACGATGATGGGCATCATGGGATTGCTCGCCAAGAACGGCAGCGTCACCGGTTCGACCAGCTATCGCGGCAAGCAATTGATCGGCCTCGATACCAAAGCCTTGAACCGGGTGCGCGGCGCCAGGATCACCATGATCTTCCAGGAGCCGATGACCTCGCTCGATCCGCTCTACACCATCGGCCGCCAGATCGCCGAACCGCTCGTCCACCATCGCGGCTTGAGTTTCAGGCAGGCGCGCGCCCGCGCCCTGGAACTGCTCGACCTCGTCGGCATTCCCGAGCCGGCGCGGCGCATCGACAGCTATCCGCACGAAATGTCCGGCGGCCAGCGCCAGCGCGTGATGATCGCCATGGCGCTCGCCAACGAACCGGACCTCTTGATCGCCGACGAACCGACCACGGCGCTCGACGTGACCATCCAGGCGCAGATCCTCGATCTCCTGCGCTCGCTGCAGCAACGCTTCGGCATGGCGATCATCCTGATCACCCATGATCTCGGCGTGGTGAAGCATTTTGCCGACCGCGTCGTGGTCATGCGCCGCGGCGAGGTGGCGGAACAAGGAAGCGCCGAAGACATCTTCCAGCGTCCAAAAGCCGATTATACGAAGATGCTGCTGGCCGCCGAGCCGTCCGGCCACAAGCAGCCGGTCGCAGCCAGCGCACCGGTGATCCTCGAAGGCCGCGGCGTCACCGTCGATTTCAGCCTCGCCCGCGGCTTCCTGCTGCGCAAGAGCAACGGCATGCTACGAGCGGTCGATCATGTCGACCTGACGCTCCGGCAAGGTCAGACGATCGGCATCGTCGGTGAATCCGGCTCAGGAAAGTCGACGCTCGGACGAGCGCTGCTGCGCCTCGTCGCCAGCGACGGCGCCTACCGTTTCGAAAATCGGGATATTTCCAGGTTCGACCGCGCCGCCATGCGGCCGTTGCGCAAGCAGCTGCAACTGGTTTTCCAGGACCCTTACGGCTCCTTATCACCCCGCCAGACGGTCGGCGAAATCATCACCGAAGGCCTGCTCGTCCACGCCCCCGATATCGACAGGGCCGAACGCGACCGGCGTGCGGCAGAGGCCTTGCGGGAAGTCCATCTCGATCCGGCGGCACGCAACCGCTATCCGCACGAATTCTCCGGCGGCCAGCGCCAGCGCATCGCCATCGCCCGCGCCATGATCCTCAAGCCGAAGGTGGTGATCCTCGACGAACCGACCTCGGCGCTCGATCGCTCGGTGCAGAGCCAGGTGATCGAACTCTTGCGCGAGTTGCAGGCGACCCACGGCCTGTCCTATGTCTTCATCAGCCACGACCTTGCCGTCGTCAAAGCCATGGCGGACTACGTCGTGGTGATGAAAAGCGGCAGGATCGTCGAGGAGGGAGAAACCGAAGCGATCTTCCTGCATCCGCAAGAGGCCTACACCAGGGCGCTGATCGGCGCTGCCTTCACGCACTGAGCCGCGACCGCGCATCGGCCAACCTGTCCGGCGCCGATCTCCGGAAGACAATGATTTCCAAAGCCGGCCTTTCCTTTTGAAAGGACTGTCCTAAATTGCCTTGACCCTTGTTTTTATGGATACAGCATGAAACCCGGCAGCTCTTTTGTACGGTCCACGATGCTGATGCTGGCGGTCGGCATCGTTATCCTGCTCGTGATCGTTGCGTCTTCGCTTTGGCTCGTCCACCAGAACGCCAAATATTCCGACCAGACGGCCGAGCTTCGCCGGGTGCGCAGCGCCACCATCGACCTGTTCTCGACCATACAGAGCGCGGAAAGCGGGCAGCGGGGCTTCCTGCTCACCGAAGAACCGAGCTATCTCGATCCTTATGCCGAGGCGATTTCCCAGCTTCCGGCGCGACGGGCGACCCTTTCGAAAAATATCGTCGGCAAGCCGGAATACGAAACGCACCTTGCCGAACTGGATGCCCTGATCGACGGCAAGGTAAAGGAGATGGAAGGCACGATCACGTCCGCCAAGGCCGGTGACCGCGCCGCGGCTCTGGACATGGTGGCGACGGATGCTGGGAAAAACAGCATGTACGCCATTCGCCGCATTCTGGAGGGCTTCCTGGCGCAGACCGATGAGCGGCTGCGCGTTATCGTTGTCGATCAGCTCAGCGCCGCCAATAGCCTGCAATGGGTGACGCTGGGCGGCGCAATCGCCATCCTTCTGGTTGTCGGCGGCTCGGTCGCCATCATCCTGCAGCATGTGCGTGATCTGTCACGCGCCCACGCCGAGTTGGCGATCCTCAATGCCGGCCTGGAAACACGCGTCGAGGAGCGAACCCTCGATCTCATGCGCGCCAACGACGAAATCCAGCGCTTCGCCTACATCGTCACCCACGACCTGCGTGCGCCGCTCGTCAACATCATGGGTTTCCTCAGCGAATTCGAAAACGGCCTCAAGGACCTGCGTAGCCACATGCTCGCAGCCCCGGAGAAGCAAACGGACGAAAGCGAACGCCTGGCCAAACTTGCTGTGGAGGAAGAACTGCCGGAAGCCATGGGCTTCATCCGTTCGTCCACACGCAAGATGGATTCGCTGATCAATGCCATCCTGAAGATTTCCCGTGACGGGCGCCGCAAGCTGATGCCGGAAACGCTCGACCTCAAAGCCACCATCGATGCGACCGCTTCCAGCATCTACCACCAGATCTCGGCCTCCGGCGGCGAGTTGGAGATTTCGGTAG
>Ga0066256_1003597_pt1 | contig 14744 bp, 8 predicted proteins | sample ThiBio_1000_biof_FD_87107 | JGI IMG/M metagenome (GOLD analysis project Ga0066256, IMG submission 87107) | Wastewater bioreactor microbial communities from Cape Town, South Africa - Thiocy_expt_1000_biof (version 2) | ecosystem: Engineered > Bioreactor > Thiocyanate-remediating >...
ACGTGCCGGGCTGGCCCCCGGCGGGGTAGGGGAGCCCGCAAGGGGGGTGTTTTGTAGTTTGGTGGAAGACGGGCCGGGCGGCCCCCCCCCCGCCGCAGCACTTGCCGTACGGCGTCCACACCGAGCCGCCACCCGCGCCACCAGCCAGGCCACCACCGCCGCCGCCGCCGCACTGCACGCCCGCGCTGATGCCCCCCACGCCGCCCGCCACCGGCCCCACGTACGTAGCGTTGGCCCCATTGCTGCCGGCGCTGACGTTGTACGGCGCCTCTGCCCACAGGTAGTCCGTGCTGGTGCTGTTGTCCGGCGGCAGCCTGAGCCCACCCGCAAAGCCACCCACCGCGCCACCCACCGCGCCCGACGGCGCCAAGGCGCGCCCGGTGGCAAACTGCATGGCACCGTCGACAGTGGTGTAGTAGGGACCCAATGAGTCGTACCCAATATGCACGCCATTCTTGAACCCCATCGACTTCCACAGAGGTGGCTGGTTGGCAGGGCAGCAGCCGCCACCGCCGCCGCCAGGCAAAATGTACAGCAGCGTCAGCACGTTGCCAGCGGCATTCAATGCCGCCATGCTGGTGGCGCCGCCACCGCCGCCGCCCACGCCGTCGCCATTGTCGCAGCCAGCCGTGCCACCAGCGCCAATGTTCAACCGCAGCTTCACGGTGCCGCGTGGCCAGGTGAACGTCTCACCATAGTTGTTCATCAATCCATTGCCCCCTATGCTCACCGACGTGTACCCGCCGGTGGCGCCGATCAGCAGCATGTACGCCGTCTCCACGTCCGGCGGTATCGTCACGTCCACCACGCCGGGCGTGTAGCACGCGTACGTCACATTGCGCGCCGGCGTTGTGGTGCAGGCCGCCAAGTTGTTTGCAATGGCGTTGACGCCAGCCACGCAGGCGGCAGCCGCCGCCAGCCACAGCCGACGCGCCATCTGCGGGTGACGGTAGGGCGGTGTGCGGGCGGTGGGGGCGTTGGCGGGTGGGCATGAACGTGCGTGGCCGCGTGTGGGTATGGGGGAGACATGGAGACCCGGCAGGGTCCTACACCAACTTTACCGCCACTGGCTGGCAGCCTGCTTGTTGGTGGCAATGGCAAGCTGCTGCTGCTGCTGGTTATCATATTGTGGCAGTGCATTTTGTGCCGGTGGTGGAACCGGACGGTCACTTCGCGCGCAACAAAACAGGATGGTGCCATCATGGTGGGTACGCCAATGCACAGCGACGGCGCTGACAAACGACCTCCACACCGCCAGACACCATCTGACAGCAGCAACCGTGGTGGTCCCCCGCGTCGTAACGAGCCGTGGTGGCCGCATGCGGCAGCGCGGCCACTCTGTGCGCGGTGCGCCGTTTCTGTCGGCGCATCAACCAGGATGGTCCGTCGTTCGCCATCGCAATTAACTCATGAACGCGACGCACATCGTACCTTATTGTGCCGCAACTCTGCGCACCGCTGCATATGTCGCATTATTGCGCGGCCATTGCCACGCCACGGCGCGGTACTACGGCGTCTGTGCAGTGTGCACCGCACCGGCTGTGTGCACCCTGCGGCCGACCAGTCCGCGGCCACACTTCGCACGTCCGTTAGTTTTTCAAACTCAACAGAGTCAACACTCAAAGGATGCAAAAAAAAATGAACCGGCACTGATCGTGCCACGCACCCTTGGACGCTCCACGCACGCACGCTACAATTGCAAGTAAATATTGAAGGCACCAGCAGCTGCCGGGGGTCCCGAGATTCCGCGGTACCGTCGAAAAATTGGATTGTTTCAACGTCGGGATTTTTTCCAATTCCACTCATTCCTACCCGCCATATACCCCCATGCCACATAATACCCGCAGCGGCGCGGCAACAGTACAAAAATAGCGCCGACGCGCGAGTTCGTTTGTGTATAGTGCAGCTAGCGTCGTTTTTTGTAGGTTGGTGAGAAGAAACACTTGTATTTTTGCCTGTATCTTACGGTTTTTGCACCGATTCTGACGCCCTCGCCACGCCCTCGCTCTGACCTCTCCACGCCCACGTCCGACCTCGCTACTCCACATACCATACGCGTCTCTCCCCGCCACTGGCCCTCGCGCCATCTCTCCACACACGCGTCTCTCCACTCCCACAACCTCGCACTCTGACCCCTCAACACTTTGACATCTCCACCCTCCACCCCGCTACCCAAAAGATGGAGGTGGTGGCTAATGGTACGGCGGTGGTGGCGGCGGCGGCGGCGGCGGCGGCGGAGGGTGCGGCGCGGGGGGGGGGGCGGCGGGCGGGGGGCGGGGGCCCGCCGGGGCCCCCGCCCTCTGGCGGCGGGGCGGGCCTGGGGGCCGCGCCGCCCGGTCCTGCCGCCGCGCTGGCGTTTGCGGGCGCCACGACCGGCAACTGGGCGGCGTCGTGGGTCCGCAACTTGCGGGAGCTGTGGGGTCTGGCGGCGCGCGCGCGCGAGGTGCACGCGGAACGCATGGCGCTAGTGAAGGAGCTGGAGGCGGCGCGGAAGGATCCCGCCCCAAGTGATGATGGCGCTGCCGCCGCCGCCGCCGCCGCAACGAAGGCGTCTGCCGACGCTACGTCCTCCGACAATAGCGCGCAGAGTGCCGTGCTGCGCGCGTTGGTGCGGGTGGCGGGGCGCGGCAGCGCCCTGGTGGTGTGCATTGCCGCGTCACCCGTGCTGGAGCACGCGCTGCGCTTCCTGCTCACCGCCGCCAAGACGTTTGCGCTGGTGCAGCGCAGCCGCGGCGTGGGCATGTTCATTGACGGCGCGGTGGCGGGCACGCTAAACGCCACCACCGCGAGCCTGGCGGTGGCGCAGATCGTGTCGTTCCACGTTGCGGAGCTGGCATTTGACGTGGCTGGCATGGTGGTGACGCGGTCACTGCCGGAGGACGTGTTCAAGGGCCGCCTGCGCTTTGCCTTCCTGCGCGCCATGCTGACGCAGGACCTGCAGTGGCTGACGGCGGCGACGCAGGGCGATGCGCGGCTGAACGGCGTGTACAACCGCGGCACGGCGGCAGTGACGGAGGCGGCAGGGAAGCCGCTGAAGCTGCTGCAGCACATGCTGCAACTGGCAGTGTACGGCTATGCCATGCTGAGCGTGGACCCCGTGTTCGCAGTGGTGGCGCTGGCCGTGCGGCTCACCGTCCTGCGCCTCGTCGCACGCACCAGCCGCGCGGTGCGGTCGGCCATTGACCAGCTGGACACCGCCGAGACGGCGGCGACGACGGACTCGACGTCGGAGATCATGTCGCAGGCGCGGCAGGTGCAGCTGTTTGCGTGCGAAGACGCCATGCTGCGGCGGCAGGCGGCGGCACAGGCGACCGGCAACCGCCTACGACTCAACGTAACTACCTGGCGCAGCCTGCTGGGCAACGCTGACTCCTTCGCGCGCTCCGCCATTTCTACCACCGTGTCCCTCTTTGCCGGCTTCCGCATCCTGGGCGGCGCGCTGTCTATGGGCGACTACACATACGCGGCGTCGCTGGAGGGCCACGTGGCGGGCGCGGTGGACGGCATCGTGGGCATGTACGCCGACTTCAAGCGCGCGGTGCAGGACTCGGAGGCGTTCTTCTTTGTGCTGCGTCGCGCGCCGCACTCCACCGCGGTGCCCGACGCGCCGCCCACAGCCGCTGACCTGGGAACCCTGCTGAACGTGCTGTCCGACGTGCTGCACGGCGGCGGCGGTGCCGACGTGGATGCACCCGCCGCTGACCCCACCGCCGCCATCGACATTGTACGCCTGTCCACCGTCTCGGCCTTAGACGTGTTCCGTGCCGCACGCCGCCGCGTGTGCTGCTCCCGTACCAGCAGCACCAGCACCGGCACCGGCAGTGCTCTCCCCGTCAGCGTGACGAAGAAGACGGACGCCATTGTGCCAGATGACCCGCCTACCACCGCCGCTGCCGCCACCGCCGCTGACCTCGCGTCTTCACTTGCCGGCGCTGCACCGCCACTGCCGGCGCTGGGTGACATTGTGTTCAACCACGTGGGGTTCACGTACCCGCCGCCGCCGCCGCGCCTGCCCACAGCCGCCGGCAGGTCATTTGAGTGGCACGACCTGGGGTACCTGCGAGAGCTGGTGGCGCAGGTTAAGACGCGGGCACACGAGCGGAAGGAGAAGGCGGGGAAGGAGGTGCTGCATGACCTCAACTTTACCATCCCTGCCGGCACCACAGCAGCGTTTGTGGGGCCGTCAGGTGTGGGCAAGACCACCGTGTTTCAGCTGCTGCTGCGATTTTATGAGCCCACTACGGGCGCCGTGACGCTGGGCGGCACGCCGCTTGCGTCCTTCAACGCGCCGCAGCTGCGGCGTGTCATTGGCTGCGTGGAGCAGACCGCGTACCTGCAGGACGGCAAGAGTGTGGTGGAGAATCTGACGTGGGGGTGGAACGCGGGCGACGCCGACTTCCCCACCCAGGCAGCCATTGAGGACGCGTGCCGGCGCGCGCACTTCCTGGACGTGGTGGACGAGATGCCGGACAAGTGGGACACGAAGCTGGGGTGGTCCTACCGCCAGCTGTCGGGCGGGCAGCAGCAGCGGCTGGCCATTGCGCGCGTGCTGCTGCGCGACCCGCAGATCCTGCTGCTGGACGAGGTGACGTCGGCGCAGGACACCGCCACCGAGCTGGAGATCCGCGCCGGCCTGGAGGAGGCCATGAAGGGCCGCACCGTCATCCTGGTGGCGCACCGCCTCGCCACCGTGCAGGCGTGCGACCGCATCTTTGTGTTTGACAAGGGCGCCATTGTGGAGGCAGGCACGCATGCCGAGCTGTACCGCCTGGGCGGCAAGTACACCTGGATGGTGGACGCGCAGAGCCTGGACCGGCCGGTGCGGGACGACGCAGGCGGGTTGGGTGACATTGACGGTGGTGGTGGCGGCGGTAGTGGTGATGACGACACCGGTGGCCGTGTCGGCCGCGGCGGCCGCGGTGGCCGCGGTAGCCGTTTCGGCCGCGGTGGCGGTGGTGGCCGTGGTGGCGGCGGTGGCGGCGGTGGCCGCCGCGGTGGTCGCCGCGGTGACAGGGAGGCACGACCAGAGGGTGCTGCTGCTGATGCTAGGGATACGCCGCACGACGATGCCGCCGTCATCGCTGCTGCAGCCGCCATCACCACCACTCACACACTGCCACCGAGCGGCCCGATCGTGGAACGCAACGTCAGCGTGCTGGATGACCACGGCTCGCTGCCCGACTCAGACAGCGATGACAGTACCGGTCGTCCCGCCCTAGAGTCGCCTGCGGCGACCAGTGGGGGCGCCCGCCTTGATGCCTATGTGTCGCCCACGTGGCGCTCCCCCATCACGGCTGGCAGCCCCGGCACTGCCTACCTGCCTGATTCGCTGCTGTGCAAGCCGTGTGCCGCGCGCGTGCAGTTCTCACGCGACCTGCTTGCCACGACATCAGTACGGCGCCGCGGGCACCGCAGTGGCGGCGGTTGGGGTGGCGGCGGCGGTGGGGGTGGCGGTGGTAGCAGTGGTGGTGATGGTGGTGGGCCCGGATTCCGCGGGGGCTTCGGTGGCGACACCGACGCGCACGCTGCAGCCGGCCCACCGCCAGCCACCGCTGCCACCTTCCGGCGCGCCATTTCGTCGTAACTGCGTGGTTTATAATTAGATCGGGTGCGGATGTGTTGCCGCACCCACGGCATACATTGTGGCCCACACTTGTACTCGACAGTCAATTGAAGTAGCCACCACCGTCAGAGTCATGCCGGCGCCTCGGGGCAGGTGCACGTCTGTGAACACCGGCACTGCGCTTGTACACAGTCGCAGTCCACCGTGTTGCCGGCGTCAAAGGAGTAGCCGCCCACCGTGCCGACGTTGCAAGCGCAGTCATGCAGCGGCGTGTGCGGTGGCAGCCCGCCGCCCGCAGGCGCGGGTGCAGCTATCCGGTCCCCCGCATACGAAGACGGCCGGATGTGGCAGTAGCACGTCTTGTCACAGTCGCACGTGCGTGGCTGGCAGGTGCACGACAGCGGCAGTGCTGTGCCGGCCGGCACTGCAAAGGTCGCGGCGGCCGCGGCTGCTTCCAGCAGCACCGGGCTGCTGGACGCGGCGTCTTGGGCTTCCAACTCCTGCATGGTATACAGCGCGCTGGCAGGCTGCGCGGGGGTGGGGGGATTGGTGGGGTAAGGAGTGGTATGAACTGTGCCGCCGTCATCGCGTTCTTGCATTGGATGCGTACCGTCAGTGCTGCAATGTCTGCCAGCAGGTCCGTCAGAGCGCTGCCCACCTCGTCGCGCGACAGCGCCTGCGCAGCTGCTTGCCATGCGACCGCGCTCAGCAGGCCTATCAGCAGTATCAGCCAGACATTAGTTGTGCCGCCGCGTGGCAGCCGTTGCCGTGTAGCCATGACCGGTTGCGATAACCCGCCACGGCGACAACAATAATTGTTGGAAATCCACCGTCGGTCTCAATTATAAACCACGCCGCAGCGCTGCAAATACACAGTACCGGGAGGACCGACCATGATCAGCGTGTGCGCCGCTGTCACCTGCAATTAATTGCGATGGTACCAGGTGGACACAGGTGTTGCCGGTGGCTGCTGCTCAGGCTGTCGGCTGCAGCGCAAGAGGGTCAATTGAAGCACGCGAACGTGTGGACCCATTCAACGCAAAACACGGTAAAGACGCAAAATGCGCACAAGGAGTAATCAACTTAAGGCGCCTAGCTTCAGAATAAATGCTTGGACCGCGCCGTGAGGTTCGCCTTTGCTGCCAGTAACTCAGTAACTGTGCAAACTGCTAAAAGCGGCTGGGGCCGCGATACGGAGGATGCGCCGCGCTGCCGGCAGCACCTGGCGCGCCGACAACCGGTAGCCGTGGGGATGGGTGCCGGCTTGGCACACCACCACCACCGGAAGGGGCGGCGGCGGCAGTGGCGGCGGCATCCGCCGCCAGCATGGCCTCAATGGCGTCAGGTCGGCCGTACATGACGGAGGGCGTGCGACCCAGCGGGTTTGGCGCAATGAAGCTGCGCCGGCCGCCACGCAGGCCGCGTGCCGGCGCCACCTCCTCTACTCCGCCATCATCATGCGGCGCCCCCGCGCTGCCTTCGTGGCCGTGGTCAATGTGCCGCGGCGGCGGCAGGGGCGGTGTTCCCCATCCACCAGTGCCAGGCACCGGCGCCGCCAGCGCCGACCCGCGGCGGCTGGCGACGGCACGCAGCGCAGCGGCGGTTGCCGTCCCCGGCATGCCGCCCGCAGCAGCGGCGGCGCTGTCACCCCCCTCCGGCGCCACCCTAGAGGCATCGCCCGCCGACAGCCTGCGAGGTGTCGGGGCACGGGAGCTGCCGCCGCCGACCCCCCCGCCGGCCGCCGGGGGCACGCGGGGGTTAGCCCCCCCGCCCCCCCCCCCCCCCGCCCTGCTGCCCACAAAGGAGCGCCGCGGCCGCAGCGACCACTCTGGAATGGCTGCTTCCGGCCCCGTGGCGGTGGTGTGCGCCTCGGTGGGAACGCCCGGTACTGCCGAGGCCGGCTGCCGCAGCGCTAGTAGGCGCGACATGGTGCGGGGCGTCGCCGTCAGGTCCACAATGTGCGCTGGGCTGTCATCCCCATCGTCATCGTCAGGGGCTGGTGTCAGTGGCGCTGCAGCGGCCCTGCTGCCGCCATCTACGACCACCGCGCCGCTCAGAGTGGCAATGGAGGCGGCGCGCAACGCGGCACGGCTGGCAGGTGAGATGTGGGGGTTGGTGAACCGCCCTGGTGCAGAATGGCCCCCGCCGCGTACCACGCGCGGACTGGTCACCGGCATTGTTAACCCCGCGCCGCCCGCTGGCGCCGTCACGTCGTAGTCGTCGTCGCCGTCGCCATCCTCATCGGGCGCCACGGCTGGCGAAGCGCGAGGCGACGGCAAGGGGTGTTGCGCAACAGGCGTTGGCGTCGGTGCCGGTGCCGGTGCCGGGGCCGACAACGGCGGTGTGGGTGGGTAGCCCCTGCTGCTGCCGCGGCTGCTGCCGCTGCTGCCCCGACGACTGCGCGACGTACCGGTACCGGTGGGCGACCCCGTCGGCACGGGAAGGATGGTGGCCCAGTCATTGGGTGTGCGTGGCAGGTTGTGGGAAGCGCCGGCAGTGGTGTCCGCGTATGAGAGTGGGTGGCCCACGCCGTCGGTATCGTCGTCAGCGGTCGCATCCACAAAGGTTGCCGCCACAAGCGCGTCGGCGTCCGCCACGCTGCGGTAGTGCGAGCGCCGGCGCTCTGCCCCGTCGACAAACCCAAAGCTGCCACGCCGCTCCTGCCATGCCGGCACTGGCCCGCTGCCGCGCCGACCGACCGCGTCGGGGGCAATGTGATGTGTTGATTTGGAAGCGTACAACGCCCGCACGGCGTCGTCTTCGGCCAGCGATGCTGGCGAGCCACGCGCGCCGTGCCCACGGTACAGCGCCTCCACGACGCCGTCATCAAACGAGCCGGCAGTGGCTGCAGGCACCTGCGGGTCGCCATCCCTGGTAACAAGTGTACCAGCGCTGGAGGCAGCCTCAGACCGGTTTGTAAAGAGCTGCGGCATGCTGCCGTTTGCTGTGACAACCACCTCTGCCACCTCTTCATCCTCGTTGTCCTCATCATCCTCGCGCCGTGCTGCAATGCGACCCAGCACGGTAGCACGGGCTTGCCCACGTGCGCGCATCTTCTTGCGTCGCTCGCGGCGGCGGTGGCGTGCAACAGCCACCGCAACACAGATGCACAACGCGCTGAAGCCAATAAACAATCCCACACCGATGCCCAGCGTCATGAAGCCGGCTGCCGGCGTCGCCGCCTCCATGCTCATTGGGATGGAGCTTGAATTGGCGGTAGCCGAGTGCGTCGGCGACCAAGAATGCGTGCTGGCCGCGCTTGCTGTGGTTGAACCCGTTGACGTGGCGCTGGCGCTGCCGCTGGCGGAACCGGTGGCGGACGCAGACGGTGTCACAGTGCCGCTTTCTGTGGCGGTGGCAGATACCGTACCCGTACCCGTCTTCGTGGGTGACGTCGTTGTAGAACTGGTTGTTGATGCCGTCGTGGTCGCTGTTAGCGACGCCGTCATTGTTGGTGTCTCTGACCCGCTTGCAGTGGCAGTGGCGGACCCGCTTGCAGTGGCAGTGGCGGACCCGGTTGCGGTGGTGGTGGCAGACCTGGTCCCAGTTGCCGTCGGCGTTTGCGAGACCGACGGCGTCATCGACGGCGTGACTGACGGCGTGACTGACGGCGTAACTGACGGCGTGACTGACGGCGTCACCGACGGCGTCATCGACGGCGTCATTGACGGCGTCATTGACGGCGTGGCAGACGGCGTGACAGACGGCGTCACTGACGGCGTGACAGACGGAGTCACTGACGGCGTGACAGACGGAGTCACCGACGGCGACACCGACGGCGTGACAGACGGTGACGTTGACGATGACACTGAGACCGTTGCCGTCATTGACGTTGATGCAGTGGCCGTGGGAGTGGGCGTCTCAGACTGTGACGCTGTTCCGGTGGGCGTCGATGACGGTGTCGATGTCTCGGTCACCGACGGCGTACTCGAGCCAGTTGCCGTGGTGCTACTGGTTGCCGTCATGGTTACAGTCGCGGTTGCCAACGCCGTCGTTGACGCTGATGAGGTCGCGGTTGCTGAATCGCTTGACGTTGCAGTCGCCGACACCGACGCCGTCCCCGTGGCGGTTGCGGTCTGCGTTGCTGTCTCTGTCACTGATGGCGTACTGGACCCAGATGCCGTGGCGGTTCTTGTTGCGGATGTCGTTGCCGTTGCAGTTTCCGACCTGGACGCCGTCGCCGTTGGAGTGGCTGTTGCGGTTGCCGACGTCGATGCCGATGACGTCGCCGTTGCCGTCCCTGTTGCGCTGGCTGTCTGCGTTGCCGTGCCAGACACCGACGGCGTACTTGACCAAGAGGCCGTCGGCGTGACTGTGGGCGTCATTGTTGCCGTGCCGGTCGCCGACGTTGTCTCTGATGGCGTGGCCGTCATCGAGGCGGTTGACGTGCCCGACGAGGACGCGGACGCCGTCGGTGTTGCAGACAAGGACGACGTGCTGGTACTCGTGGAAGTACCAGTGCCGGTACCGGTGCCCGTACCAGTGCCGGTGGTAGTGCCCGTGCCGGTGCCGTACGCCGTCCCTGTACCCGTGCCACTCAACGACGCAGTCGCCGTCCAGCTGCCCGTCACGCTTACTGTGGACGAAGCAGTCAGCGACGCCGTACGCGACGTAGTACTTGTGCCGCTTCCAGTGCCCGTGCCGGTGGCAGTGGGAGACGCCGTTGGCGTCCTCGTGCCCGTGGCGGTACTGGATGCTCCAACGGTCTTGGAGCTGGTTGCTGTTGACGTCCCCGACGGCGTCACCGAGACCGTCACCGACGCGCTGCCCGTGCCGGTGCTACTGCCAGTGCCCGTTCCCGTTTGCGTCCCTGTGCCCGACGCTGTGGTCGACGCCGTGCCGGATGCCGTGACAGACGGCGTGACGGACGGCGACACCGACGACGTGACCGACGACGTGACTGACGCTGTGACCGACGGCGTGATTGACGGCGTGATTGACGGCGTGCCAGTTCCCGTGCCCGTGCCAGTGCCCGTCCCGGTGGCTGTCATTGTGCCCGACGGTGTGACCGACGGCGTGCCCGACGACGTGACCGACGGCGTGACCGACGGCGTGACTGACGGCGTGACAGACGCAGTGCCCGTCCCGGTTCCCGTGCCGGTACCTGTCCCCGTGCCCGTCCCCGTCCCCGTCCCTGTACCCGACGACGTGACTGATGCTGTGACAGACGGCGTGACTGACGGTGACACCGATGACGTGACCGACGCCGTGCCCGTCCCTGTACCAGACGACGTGACCGACGGTGCTAATGACGCTGTGACCGACGGCGTGCCCGTCCCAGTGCCCGTTCCAGTGCCGGTGCCCGTGCCCGTTCCAGTGCCGGTGCCCGTGCCCGTCCCAGTGCCTGTCCTTGTGCCCGTCCCACTGCCCGTCCCTGTACCCGACGACGTGACCGACGGTGTCAATGACGCTGTGACCGACGGCGTGCCCGTGCCGGTGCCCGTCCCAGTGCCCGTCCCAGTACCCGACGGCGTGATCGACGGCGTGACCGACGGCGTGACCGACGCCGTGCTAGTCCCCGTCGGCGACACACTTGGAGTCATCGACATGGAGGGCGTCCGCGACGGCGTCTTGGACGGTGGCACGTAGCCGCTGCACAGCTCCGGAGTGGTGGCAGTGAAGGAGTAGTTGCACGACGGCACCTCCCACTGCGAAACCACTCGCAACGGCCCGCACGACAGGTACATGTTGGTGATTCGATTCGGCACCACGTTGGTGGCGACGCAGTACCGACTCTCGCCATCCACAAACCGGCTCACGTATGACGTGTTGCCGTTGCTGTCGGTGCTGTACGTCCGGTTGGCGACCGCAAAGTTGCCACAATTGATGTTCATCGCGCCATTTGACCACGACGACTGCGTCTCCAGCACAATCGTGAACATGCCGTATACGTACGTCACGCCTGTCAACCAGTCCGGGTCAAACGGCAGCGCGCCCGCCGCCGCCAGCGCCGCCAGCGCAAGCGCCGCTGTGAGCGGGGCGCGGGCACCCATGGTGGTTGGCACGGCCAAGAAACGCAGGGTGTACCGGTACCGGTAGGTGGGTGTGTCCACTAGGATGGTGTGGCCGCCGCCCCCCGTTGGTTGTCCAGCGCGCCCGCCGGTGCAACCTACGCCACGCAGGCACACCCCAGCTATCAGTTGCACACTTTCCCGCGCGTTGCCGGCCGTGGATGCGCAGCGCCGGGGCGTTGTGCGCACCGCGGAGTCGGAGTGAATGTGAATCGACCTCCACCGTCCTGTCGCCGGTCGGACGTGCGACGAATACCGATACGCCGTCCAACGATGTGCACTCTATTTCTATTGTTCAGCGCCGACGCCGGCGGCGACACGCCACAAAGCGGACTACCACCTGCACGTCAACTTGTATGCCTGTAAAATGCGCGGCGTGGCGCCGGGGGTTGGGTTTTTGTTGCTAGTTGGTTGACTGCAGCACTGAAAAACTGCCGGTGGCGCCAGGATGGTCACGACGGACGACGCCGCGCGTGCCCCTTGCCCTCAACCGTTCTTCTACCGTCAGCCGTCAGCTTTGTGTTTTCCGATGGCCGTGCGTCGCGCCGTCGTGGCGGGGGATATATGACAGTTAAATTTCGCAGGCCGCAAGTAAATAATAATACCCGTACGGAACTGGCGGCAATGTTGTGTATTGCGGCGGGCAGCCGCGTGAAAACACGCGGCGCGGTGCGTTGGCTTCTGTGTTCAGGCTGATATGGAGGTTGAACTTCGAGTCGGCGGCGACAGCGCCATGGGCGGGCGTACCGGTATCTAGCAATGGCAGTCAATGGCAATAGTTGCTATAATGATACTGTCAATGAGCGCTGGGACGTGTTAACTGGGCACGGAGGGCAGTTGGCCGCTGGCAGCGTCGACTGCAAAGTCTGTGCTGCGTGTGTTGTTGCTTGTCACAGCATCTTGCCTTTGTTACAAGTTTCAACATCTTTGTGGTTAGCATGCGCGCATGGCATCATGTCCTGCGACGGTGCTTTGCGCCGGAGGCGGCGGCGGCAGCGGCGGCGGCGGCGGCGGCGGCGGCAGCAGCGGGAGGCGTTGCTGTGGATGGAGTAGCTGGCGCGGCCGTCTCTCGCCACTCAGCGTCCATCTCAAACAAGAGCAGCGCACGCGCCGCCAGCATGGGGGTCAGCGCGCGCACCAGCTGCGCGTGGTCCACCGTGATAATGCCGCTGCGCAGCAGGTGGTCCCACGGCCCAGCCTTACCGCCAAAAGCAAATAAGTGCCCACTTTCCCGCAGCGACTCGTTGTGCCGGTAGGGCGCCACCACCACATGCACTGGGTTGGGCCTGGCGCATCAGTACCGACGTCCGCGTCCGCAACGGTGCCGCGTTTTTTTGCAACCACGTCTTCCTTGACGCGGATACCCACGTCCTCCATCGTCCGCGCCACCTCCGCCGGCGTCAGGAGCGCCGCGTCGTCGCCGCCAGGTTGCGGCGTTAACACGTGAAACGCAAACGATGCGGCCGAGGCCGCCGGCTTTGGCGCACGGGCATCTGCATACGCTGCAGCGGCCGTCCACACTGGCGCATCGCGCGCCACCTGCCGCTTTGCTAGCCCCTCATGCGTGTTGAGGCGCCACACGTTATCCACCGTCAGTTCGTCGTACTTGTAGGCAGCCACACGCAGCCGCAGCCATGCCGCCAATAGCGACTCAAATGCGCTGCCGCCGTCGTCCTCTGTCCCTGCCGCCAACAGCGCGCTGATGGCTTTGCCCAGCTTGCCAGCTACACCGCGCCGGCTGCCAAACTCCGACAGCTGGTACATCGTGAGGTGCGGCGCAGCTTCATTGTACCGGTCGTCGTTCTTGGCGTACACAAACAGCCCCTCCATGACGTTCTCTCTCAATGGCTTTGAGCGGTCGGGGCTTGAGCTGCTAATAGAGAACACCCAGCCCGCCAGCACGGCGGACACGTGGCACAGGTCAACGGGGACGACATGGCGCTGCACGAGCGCGTGCAACGCTGGCACCGTCACCGCCTCCCCTGTGGCGGCCAGGTGCGCCCACGCGTCACGTACGTACTCCAGCGTGCGTGGGTGACCACACGTGTCGCTGATGGCAATGCGCACCGCGCGCGGCGGCTTGGCGGCAGGACTCACCGCTGCGCACAGCATGCGCTCTGCCGCGGTTTGTGCAATCGGCGCCAGGTGCACGTATACGGTGGGCACCCTGCGCACGTAGTGGCTGTCGTCGTCACAGAAGCTGCCATAGTCGTCACCGTTCATCGCCGCCGCCACCGCTTTGAATTGGCTGGGGCGCCAACGTTGCAAATGCCCTCCAATGGGCACCAGCGGGCCGCTATGTCGTGGATGGGGCACACCAGCGTCGTCGGCCAGCAGCACTATGCCGGCGCGGCCCAGTCCCTCCTTCTGCAGCGCGTACAGGCAGCAGCCAATCGCATAGGCGGAGTTGCGCGGGTAGGCGTTGGGGACCTCGTCTGCCTGCAAGCGGGCATAGAGCGTGTCCAGAGACAGTGGCTCGCCGGCTGGGTCCACGAAGAAGCTGTGCAGGATGCGTACCGCAAGGCCAGCGTCGATGTCGTCGTCGTAGGTGGCTGGCGCTTGCGGCATTGCGTCGTTGTAGGCCACGTACACCGGTACGCTGGCATTCAGCATTGCCGCAATGTCAGCGTCAAGGCAGGTGTCTGCAGTCCAGCCGGCGGTGGTTGTCAGACACGCCAGCGTCTGCAGGAACAGGGTCTTGCCGCACCCAGGCGAGCATTGTGCCACCACTAACGGGTTGGTGTAGCGGCGCTCAATGCCCCGTGTGCTGCCGCCATCAGCCCCCTAATAGTTCAGGCGCCGCGGCGTCGCGAACGCGGCTGGGGTGGCGCGGATGGGGGGAAAACGCCCCCCAACCGCCTCTGCCATGGCGCTGGCTGAAATGGTACCGTCCGGCGCCATCAGTCGCTGCCCGCTCAGCAGCTGGCCAGGGGGGAAAGAGGCGGTCAGCAGCGCTGCCCCACGCTTGCGGCTGGCAGCCGGAACGGCAGCATGCACCTTTGCCAACAACGCCACCGCCCACCGATCAGGATCATCACACGCCTTTGCGGCAGCGCTCGTTGTGGCAAGCGTGCGGCGCCCAGCACAACTGGCGCCAGTCGCACACGCCGCCGCCATTGTACTTACCGGTACTCGTTCCACCAAACCGGTGTCAGCGCCCCCCACAACGG
>Ga0066256_1003598_pt1 | contig 14743 bp, 1 predicted proteins | sample ThiBio_1000_biof_FD_87107 | JGI IMG/M metagenome (GOLD analysis project Ga0066256, IMG submission 87107) | Wastewater bioreactor microbial communities from Cape Town, South Africa - Thiocy_expt_1000_biof (version 2) | ecosystem: Engineered > Bioreactor > Thiocyanate-remediating >...
GCGCCCCCCCCCGCCCCCCCCCCCGCCCCCCCCCCCGGGGGCCCCGGCGCCCCCCCCCCGGGAGGCTGGGGGGGTTGAAATTCTTGGGGCCCCCCCCCCGGCCAACCGGCCCCCCCCCCCCCACCCCCCCCGTCCCCCGCCCCAAAGTGGGGGCCCGGCCCCGCCAGCACCGCCAGCACGTCGTCCGCCATCACCGTGGTGCGCTCCATGGGCACCTTGCTGTCTGACGCCGCCTTGGCGTCCGCAGCAGACAGCGCCGCGCGCTGCTCGCGTTGCAGCACCTCCGCCACCGCCGCCAGGTCCGCAGATGCTGACGGCCGCGGTGGCCGCCGGCCCTCCTCATCTCGCGCGCCGCCGCCACCGCCACCACCGCCACCCCCCTCACCCATTCGTGCCGCACTGCTCATGTGCCACCGGTGCCCCGGCACGCTACCACTGCCTCCACTCCCACCGCCGCCGCCGCCGCCACTTCCAACGCCGCTGCCACCGCTACCGCCCTCGCCGCCGCCCGCCGGCGCCAGGTCGCCCATCACCTCCCGCCGCTGCAGCTCGTTGGTGATGTGCGCCCGTGCCAGCGCCAGCACCAGCGCCTTGTCTGGCAGCGTCATGTGCGGCGGCAGGATGACGCGCATGTCGGACACGGTGGTAACCATGTGGTCAAACGCGGCGCGGCGCGGCACGCCGGACGCGTGCCACATCTCCAGCCGGCTGGCGGCGCTGCGCAGGAACACGACGATGGACTTGATCTCCTCCTGCCACCGCTTGAAGTACACGAAGCTGTAGCCCGCCAGGAAGGTGCGCATGTACGTCACCGCGCTCTCATCCACGCCGTCGCGCTGCGGCGGCGGCACCGCGACGCCGTCACGCTCCGCCGCCGCCACCGTCGACGCGTAGTGCTTAAAGTTCTCCAGGTTTGACGCCTCCGTGGCGGTCGCGGCACGCACCCGGTCCGGTTGTGTTGACTTGGTGGGCATGACGGTGGTGCAGGCAAAGGTCGGCACTGGCGTGCGCCGCGGGCCTGCCGCCGCCTCGCCACCACTGTGCCCACTGCCTCGCACGCCCACCTCCATCCGCGCGCGCCACGCCGTGCTACCGGGCGGCCGTATGCCAGAGTGCGGGTATGACGCCGCACCACTCAACCGCCGGCCACCACCAACTACGCCGCCGCTGCCATCCCACCGCCCCCCGCCCGAGCTGCCTGCCGCACTGCGGCTGCCGCCACCAACCAGCAGAGGTGCAGTGGGGCCGGAGCTGGAGCCGGCCGCACCATCGCTGCCACGATTGGACGGCGGCTCAGGTGCGCGCGCTAGCGGCAGTGGGGAAGTGGGCGCCGTCGCAGATGCCGCGCTTGTCGAAGTAGCCGTCGCTAGCGCTGTCACCGGCGGCGGCAGTGGGTATGCCAGTGGCACCACGTGGACGCGCATCGTGCGTGGCGGCGGCGGAGTGGTGTGCGCCGCTGCAAAGACGTCACCAAAGGCAGCTAGCAGGCGCTGCAGCCAGGGTGTGTACAGAATGGCGCGCGCACGGGCGTGCTGCAAGAACCATGACGGCGCGCCGCCAACGCTGGCATGCACGGTGGGCGGGTCGGGCGGCGCGTCAGGGGCGGCAGCGGTGGGAGGTGGAAAAGCGAGCAGCGCTGGCTGCGGCAGCAGGAGTACGCGATACGGGCACGCCTCATCGCGCAGGATGCCGTGCTGCGGCACGTCAGGGCTGCCGCCGCCGAACGCCGCGCCTGAGCCGCTCGCCCGCCACGCACGCACCCGCGCTGCTGCTGCCACGCGTGCGCGTGCCGTCTGCAGGCCCAGCAGCTGCGCGTGCAGAGCGGCAAGCGCGCCAATGCGGTCTGCCGGCGGCGCCATCGCGGCGTCCAGCAGCCGCAGCTGCTCCTCCATGGCGGCGGTGGCCACCTCCGGCGGCGGGCCCACGCCTGCCAGCACCGCGTGCGGCGGCATGACGTCGTACGCCGACGCGTGCACCGCGTTCATGTGCATCGTCGTGTATGTCGACTGCCGCGGCTCGTCCTTCACAACCTCCATCGCCAGGTACCCCTGCGCCGCCAGCATCTCCGTGTGCGGCGCCACCGCCCCGCGCGCGCCCAGCAGCGTCAGCGCGGGCACCGAGCCCAGCGACACGCCCTTGGCGGGCGGCGCCACCACGCCATTCAGGAGCGCGTCCATCGTCACCGCCGCGTGCTCCACCACCATGCCCACATGCATCCACCGAATGGTACCCGCCTCCACCGGCACCGGCGGCAGTGCGGGCGGCGGCAGCCGGCTACCCACGCCCCCGGAACGGCCTGCCACAGCCCCTCTTCCACTCCCACTCCCACTACTGCCACCGCTGCCGCCGGCGCCGCCGCTGGTGCCGCTACGACTGGAGCTGCTGGTTGCCAGCGAGGTCGTCGCCGCGTCCTGCGCCGCCGCCATGGCGCCCACCCAGTCGCTGCGCCAGCCAGCCAGCGTGCTCGCTGCTAGGCAGTCCGCCTCCAGGCGCAGGCCGCCCATGGCAATGTGCAGGAAGCGGTCCGGCCCGCCAATCGCCTCTCGCGTCTCCAGGTCGTCCACTGCCGCCCACTCAATAACGAAGGGGTAGCCCGGCCCGCCGCCGTCCACCTCCACCTCCACCGTATCGCCAGTGTCGTCGCCGCCGCCCTCGCCGCCACCCTCGCCGCTGCCTTCGCTGCCGCTGTAATCAGCTACGTCGTCACCGTCCTCTCCGTCGCCACCCCCATCTGTAGCATCGCTGCCAGACGCCGGCGCCGGTGTCGCATCCCCACCGCCCGCGGCGCCGCCGTCCGCTTCCGTGCCGCCTGCAGTGCTCGTGGCGGCGCTGGCACTGCGGCTGGTGGTGCGCCACGGTGGTATGGCCACGCCTGGCTGCAGAGGCGGGGAGGTGATGCCACCAAACGCAATGATGTCGTCACCATCCACGCCAATGGGCTCGCCCTCCTGCAGCACCAGGGAGTACAGACGGTGTGAGTGCCAGGGGCGGTCGTGACGCACGCGCGCATCGACGCCCAGCCCGCTGCCGGGTGTGCACGCCAGCCCGTCATCCCGCACCGCCTCCGCCCGCGCCAGCTCCACCACAAACGGCGCATGGGAGGCAGCGCCAGCTACCCACGGGCCACCAATGCCTGCCACCCCGGGCCCCATCTGTGGACTCGCCACCACGCCGCCACGCCCGCCGCCGGATCCACCGCCTGATCCACCGCCGCTGCCTGCAGGTACCACGCCATAAAACCGCTGCTGCGCCCACACCGGCAGCTCCGGCACCGCAGGCTCCACCAGCAGGCGCGCGCGGGTCATAGCGACACGCACCAGTGGCAGCACGACACCCGCACTTGGCGACTCGCCGCCGTGCGCCTCGCCCTCCCACTCGTGCCCGCCGCCGCCGCCACCGCCGCCACTCGACTCCTCACTGCCACTCTCAACCCCGTGCCAGGCTGGCGCGGCGGTACCCCCAGGCGGCGTCGCCGCCGAGGCCACAGTGGCGCGCACCACCGCCACACCCTCCAGCGTCAGCGTCGCCACGCCGCCAGGCACGCCGCTCCAGTAGTCGGCGTGTGGCGCACTACGGGCAGGCAGCGCTGCTGACACCGCCGACACGCCGCTGCGACACGCGGTGGCGGACAGCGACTCCAGGGCTACTGCCACCAGGGTGGCATCCTGTGCCACCTCCCACTCACCGCCACTTTGCACCTCCACCCCACCGCCACCACCTCCAGCAGCAGCAGCGGCCGACGGCCCCAATGCGCGGCCAGCTAGTAGCGTGACCTGCAGGCCCGTGCCCGTGGCGGCAGCAGACACGCCGGCGGCATCCGCGCCACCGCCCGGCGCCGTGCTGCCCACGCGCACGCGCCACGCCGCCACCGACAGCCGCAGTCGCCGTGCAAACAGGGTCAGCGACGGGGCGGGCGCCACACCGCTGCTCACCCACGCTGCCACCATGGCGGGTGGCAGTGGCGGCGCGGCGGCGGCGTCCATAAACGGCAGGGCGGCGTACCGGAAGGGGGCGGTGGCGGCAGCAAGGCGGCGGATGGCATCCAACGTCATGGCGTGGCGCACCTGCTGCGCGGCAGCTACACCCTCCAGCGTCGTCGGCTGTGACTCACCCGCCAGCAGGGCACGCATGGCCTTGGGCGCCATGGCACGCAGGCGCTTAATGTACGCGGTGTTATTCCCACCACCGCCACCACCACCGCCGCCGCCGCCGCCGCCGCCGCCACCACCACCGCTACCGCCGGTGGCGGTTCGGAAGCCGCTGGTGAACCGCCCCCGCATGGCTTGTGCAAGCGCCCCAGTATCCAGCGCGCTGCCGCGGCGTGCCGTGTGCCCATGGCGAGCCGTAGGGGGGCCGTCCGCCGCCTCCGCATCACTACCGACACCTCCAGTACCACGCCCGCCGGCCGCCGTCACGTCGCCGCCACTGCCACCCACCTCGATGCTGTTGCTGCTGGAGCTACTGTTGCCTGCCACCTCGCTGCTGGTGGCATGATGCCCGCTGCTGGCACCCTTGCCGCCAGCGCGCCAGGGCCCCGTGCCAATGGCCAGCAGCGCCGCGGTGGCAGCGCGCGCCTCGGTCAGCGTGCCTGCCATGGTACTCGCCAGCTGCGCCGCGGTGTAGCAGTGCTCCAGCGTGGCGGTGGTGACTGCCACGCCCACCGCCACCGACGCCGTGGCGTCAAACATGGCGCCCGCCAAGTCGCTGGAGGTTGGGCACGCCACCACCTCCTCGTCGTGCGTGCACCAACCCACCGTCGCCGCCGCCGTTGGTGGCGCACTAGCATTCCGCCGGCGACGCGCTGGCGTCGGTGCCGTGCTCCCCACCGCGGGTGTGGGGGCAGCTGCCACCCCATCGTCGTCATCTTCGTCGCTCTCTTCACCCCCATCGTTGTCAGGTTCACCCTCGTCGTCGTCGTCGCTGCCGCGGCGGGACGGCTGCAGGCTCAACAGAGTGGAGGTGGCAGTGTCGGCACCGCGGCACAACACCACCACCTCCCTCATTGACGCCGCCGCCGCCACACCGCTCACGCGCTCCAGCGTCTCGCCGTCTTGCGCCTCGTCTGCCTCCGCCGCCACGCGGTCCACCTGCGTGCGGGCGCGCACGCCGTGCACCGTCATCGCCAGCTGGCTGGACCGCGGGCCCTCCACCTGGATGTCGGTGCGCTCCTGCCGCACATACACGATGGCATGCAGGAGGCGGGACTGGGAGCGCGTGGGACGGCCCGCGGGCCCGGTGGCAGTCGGCGCGCCCAGCTCGCTGCGGTACCCGCCGCCGCCAAACCCGCCGCCATGTAACTGCGCACGGATGACGTCCCACCGGCTGGCGCCGGCACCGGCGCCGCCCGGCGTGCGCAGTACGACACCCGCACCACCAAACCCGGCATTGGCATCGCCGCCGCCGCCCGCCGCCGCCCCACTCGTGGTGGTGCCGGCGCTTGCGGCGGTGCGCCACGCCGCGGGGTTTGCCATGGCCGCCGCGGCAGCCTGCCACACCAGCGCCAGGCGCGCTACAAATGGCGCCTCAGCGTGCCGCAGCCACACCTGCAGGTTGCCCGCCTCGCCAACCAGCACCACCTTCTGTGCGTTGCTCTCCACCGTCGCGCGGGACGGGTGCAGCATGAGCAACGGAGGCGGACGAGCAGGGCTACCGCCACCCAACCCGCCGCCACGCCGCGGCGGCAGCGTCTCCACGCCCGCGTGCACCGCCTCCAGTGCCACCTCAAAGTAGTCTTGCTTGGAGCGCAGCGCCGCGGCGGCGGCAGCGGCGGCGGTGGTGGTTGTGGCAATGGGTGCCGTGGCAGCGGCGCGGGTACGGTTGGTGCGTACCGTGACGGTACCCACGTCCAGCAGCAGGGCGGCCGCCGACGTGGCGCCCGCCGCCGCCCCGACCGCCAGCGCTGCCGTCAACATGCCGGTGCGCGTGTAGTGCACCCACGCCAGCTCGTCAGGGAAGTGCGGCAGCACGAGCGGCAGCGCGAGGTGCAGCCCGTGCACGTCCACCGCCACCTGCAGTGATGACGCCAGCGCGCCCTCCTCCTCGCCGTCGCCGCCGCCGCCCTCCCAAACCCCTGCAACGACGGAGCTGGCACGCCGGCGTGCCGGGGCGGCGGCGCGTGCGGCGCCCGCCAGCAGCGCGTCTGCTGCATCCCGCACGTCCTGCGTGTATGACGTCCACCGCCAGCCCGCCAGCGCGGCCCACGGCGGCCGCGTGGAAAACACGTGCTGGAAGGTAGTGGCGGTGTGCGCCCAGAACGACGCCACCTGCGCCGCCAGGGCGGCATGCAGGATGCAGGCCACCGGTGCGACGGCCAGCGCAAAGGCGTCTGGGGCGTAGGCGGGTGCCAGCATGTCGCCCACCTCGTCGTCAGGCAGCAGCTGCAACGGCGCCAGGCGGTTGGTAGCCACCGCATCACGCAGGGCGGCCACCCACGCGTCGCGCGCCGGCGTGCTGCCAGCCGCCAGCAGCAGCGGCGCGCGGGTGGGCAGCAGCTGACTACTGTCAGTCGCCTCGGACACCAGCAGGCACACGGAGCGCACCAGCGCCAGCAGATCGGGCGACAGTGCCGCAGGGGCGGCCAGGCTGGCGGTGGTCCCAGTTACCAGGTGTGGCGCCAGTGCCGCTGCCAGGTCGTCGGTGCTCACTGCGGCGGCGGGCGTCACCACCATGTTGCGGTGGAGGCCAATGAACACGGGCGGCGAGGGTGGGGGCAGCGCATACAGCGCCAGCTCGGCGGAATTCGCCGGAATGTCACATCGCGCCAGGCGCCAGCCGGTGGCGTCCCACACCACACCGCCACCGCTGCCGCCCACCGCCTCCAGCCGGCGAAGTCCAGCCACCGCTGCCTCCGTGTCTGCTAGCCAATCGCTGGCGCCACCCGGCGGCGCAGCAGCGCTGGAAGCACCGCCGCCACCCTCTGCCTCCAGCACTGCGGATGGGACCGCCAGCCAGCCGCGGTACGCTGCCGCCCCACCACTGCCGCCGTCGCCCTCACTGCTGGACCAGCGCGGCGGGCGCGGCATGCGCAGCGCCGCCAACGCGTCGCCGGACGCACTGCCACCGGTGGTCGCACTCGTGACGACGACCTCCTCGTCGTCGTCCTCCTCCGTCACGCCAACCACGTCGTCTACCCTGCGTTCATGGTAGCCGCTGTGGTGGCTGCCGCCGTCGTCGGCTGCAGCGTGCTGCCCAACGCTGGCGGGCAGCCGCGGCGGCATGACGGGCGGCGTTAACCACCAGCGCGAGGTGCGCGGGAGCGGGGTGCGTGCAGCTGCCGCGCGCGCGGCACGCGCTACCTCTGCTGCGCTGGCGTGCCCGCCGAGCAGCGTGCGCAGCGTGGCGGCAATGGATGGCGCGGGCGGCAAGCGGCCAGTGCCGCCGCCACCCTGCCTGCCTGCGTTGGTGCGCAGCGATACCGCCAACACGCCCGCTAGCGCCGCGTCACCCCCACCGCCACCACCCGCACCAGATGCCAGCGGCGCGCGCAGCCAAGGTGACATGCGCATGCTGCCGCCACTGCCACCCGCCCAGCCGCCGTAGCCGCCAAATGGGCTGCCGGCTGCAGCCGACAAAACACCGCCGGATGGTGTGATGCCAACGGCGGACAGGCCCACCACTGCCAACCGCTGCATGGTGGGCAGCGGCAAGCAGGCGGCTTGGCGGCCCAGGGCGCGGCATTGGAACCGGAAGGCGTGGTGCATGGGGCACCAGGTTGACCACATGAAGGAGGCCATCGGACCGGTGCGCAGTGCAACGGACAACGCGTCACGCAGCTGCCGCACAACGGGCCGCGCCAACAAGTGCGACACGTCACCACTGCGCGCCTTGCGTGCAGCCACCACCTCTGCCGCCGTCGCCAGCACGCCCTGCGCCGCGTCAGCAGGCAGCGCTGCACCACCGCCGCCACTACCGCCGCTGCGGCCGCCTGGCGGCGCAGCCGCCCATGCATCAACGGTGGCAGCCACACGCAGGAAGGCCGCTACCTGCACCTCCAGTGCCGCAGCCACCCCGCTTGCTGCCGCGCCGGCTGCTGCGGCCAGGACAGGCGTGCCGCCCGGTGGCACGCTGGCTGCGGCGGCGGCCGCACCACCACCGCCACCACCACCACCACTGCCACCGCCAGATCCACTGCCACTGCCGACGGAACCAATCGCCGCTGCAGCGGGTGCCATGTCAATGCCGGCGTGCGCCACGGCGTCTGTAGGCACGTTCAGGCGCAGGAAGGCGTCACACGCGAGCCACAGGGTGGCAGCGGCGGCGGCGCCGGCGCTGGACACAAACCGCTGGCGGAACTCAGCGTCGCGCAGGGTCACCTCCATGGGCGGCGCGCCACGGAAGAGGAGTGCCTGCAAGGGCGGCGCCAGCGCGCAAGCTTGTACCGCGCCGTCAGGAAACCAGGCGGCCGGCACAAGCCACACCGGCGGCGTCGACGCGCTGCCCTCCCCGCCGCCATGTGTGTACCGCGGCAGGTGCAGAATGCGCGGCTCCAGACGCAGTACCCGCGCCAGCATGGCCTCCAGCTCCGCTTGCTGCCGAGGCGCCGTAGTGGCAGTGGTGGACACGCCACCCGGTGTGGGCGACGCGTGCGACAGCGGTGGCGGCGGCGGTGGCGGCGGCGGTACCAGCGAGCGGGAAGGTGGCGGCGGTGTCTGCGACGCGGCGTGCGCAGACGGCGGCGTTCCGGTAGTAGTTGGGAGAGCTGCGCTGCTGGGAGGCGTGCCCGCAGCAGGCGCAGCGGCAGGGGGCGCAGCAGAGGGCGGCGACGATGGTGCCGCGGGTGGCGGTGGCGGGGGTGGCGGGCGGAGCAGTGGGGAGGCTGCCAGCGCGGCAGCTATGTGGGCCGCGTCGCCAGCTACCACCGTAACGGGCGGCACGCGGCAGTGGTTCACCGTTAGCGTCGCCAGTGACAACTCCAGGGTAGACTCGGCGGGCGCCACACGCGCTGTGACCGCATCCAGCGCGGTGGCGGCCGCCTCCACCATCAGCGAGTTGTCGTAACCACGCAGCTGCAGGCGCAGCGTGCCGACGTGCACGTGTGCGCGCATGAACGTGTATCCTACCGCGGCACCCATCGCCGCCTCGCCTGCCGTGTCGGCGTCCACAAACGCATGCAGCAGCGCGGCATCTGCGCGCGCCAGCGCCGGCGCGCCAGGCAACAGCACGCGTGCCAGCGGCTCGCGCGCCAGTCGCGGTGCGCGGGCACGCACGGCGGCAGCGGCAGGGCCGCCAACAATGTGTGCAAGGCGTGCCGTCACCCACCACTGCAGGAACAGTTGCGCCTTGGGCTTTGTGACGCGCGGCGCCGACAGCGCGCTGTGTGGCAGGGGCGGCACCAGCTGGCGTGTCAGGCACGCCGCCAGGCCGGCGCCCGCTGGCGTGGCGTCGCTGATAAGCGGCAGCGGCAGCAGGTGCAGCGCACCCAGCTGCAACGACGTCACAAACAGGCCCACAGCGCCAATGGCGGCACCCGTGCCACCGCCACCACCGCCGCCTGTGGCGTCCACTGCCGCCGCCACGGCGGCGTCGTCCTCCGCACCAAACGCACCTGCTGCCAGGGCGGCATCCACAATGGCTGCCAGCGGCCGGCGCACAATGGTGGTGGCAGGGGAGGGCGGCGCGCTGGGCGCGGCACGGCCCCACGGCAGCGCCGACCGCATCATGCGCGCCAGGCGGGAGCCGACACCAGGGGAGGGCGGCACCCAGGTGCCCGCACTGCCGCCGTCGGTTGCCCGCGGCGTACCCGCTGGCACACGCAGGGGCGTCAATCCCCACCCACCACCGCCACCGCCCCGCCGCGGCGTCGTCAGCACCGGCTCCGACGCCCGCCGTGCCGCGTCATGCTCTACCAGCGCGCTGCCACCGCTGCTGGCGCTGCTGGCAGCGCGCACAATACCATCGCCACCGGCTAGCCAGGCTGACGCAGTGGCATCCAGCGGCAGGCTGCCGCCATCGCCGCCGCTGCCGCCGCCGCCGTCACCACGCCGTCCGCCACCCAGCTCGTTAGCCAGCACGCGAGCCACCTGTGCCACTAGTGCGGTGCGCGCGTGCACATCAATGCGTGCACCAGCGTCCTCCAGCCACCGGTGTGCCCACAGGGCGCGCGCGGCATCCACAAACGCCACCAGGGCGTTGCGCGCAGCCGCCACCTCATCGGGCGCCTGCCCCGCCAAGTGCGTGTGTGCCACGGCGGCCGCGGCAGCAGCGATGTCGGCGCGTAGCGCAGCAGCTGCCACGCGCGCCTTGCGCAGCGACTGGCGCGCCACCGCCTCCGTCGCGTGCGCATGCCGCAGCGCCTGCAGGACGCCCAGGTGCGCCGCCACCAGCTCGCACTCCGCCTGCACGCGCCAGCTCATGACCTCAGTCGCGGTGCGTTCGCGCTCCGCGGCGCGCAGCTTGCGGCAGCCGATGCGCCACGCGCGGGCATCAGTGGCAGCATCGCCGCTGCCGCGCGGTGGCGGCACGACGACGGCGTGCGCGGGTACAAGGGTGGCGGGCACGTCACCCAGCCACAGCGTGTCGCGCAACCAGGCGGCGGCGGGGGTGGCTGCCTCACCGGGCGGTGCGCGTGACTCGGGCAGGAGTCGGCAGAGGGAAAAGCCAGGCAGCAGCGTGGGCGGCACCACCACAATGTTCCACATGGCCGCCCACTCCCGCTTGTACCGCGCCACGTATGCCTCCTGCGCCGCGCGCGCCGCCAGCTTAGACATGGCAAACACGCGCTCCTTGATGTCGCGCCGCACGCAAGTGATGGCAAACGCCCACCAGAGGCGCGCGCGCTCACGTGCGGCCGACACGGTGGCAGACAACCGCGCCGGGCCGCCGCCCTCCTCCCCCTCCACTGATGCCAGCGGCGGCGCAAAGGGGTTTGGTGGCGGCGGCGGCAGCGGTGACAGCAGCACTGCCACGTCAATGCCTATGGGCGGCCGCGCACCTCCAGGGCGTGCACTAGCTCCCCCACTGCTGCTGGCCCCGCCTGCTGCCGCCCCGCCGCCGCCCCCACCACACCCGCCAGCATGACCCGGCGGTACATGGCCCTCGCTCTCAATGTATGCCTTCATCAGCTTCTGCTCGCCGGCGCGCAGGCAGAAGGCGCGGTAGCGTGCCAGCGCCTCCGTCTCCTCTGGCGTCAGCAGGGCGCCGTGGAAGGTTGGCCGCTGCACCGACACGTACCGCCCAAACCGCTCCACATACCGGCTGTACGCCCACAGCGCGCGCAGGTGGCGGAACTGGCGCTCGCCCACCTCCACGTGGCAATGGTCAAAGTGCACCTCCACCCGCAGGCCGGTGGGGTCACCCACCAGCCGGCTTACGCCCATGTTGCGTTGCCGCGACACCTTGGCGTGGCCAGACAGGTCTGCCACCATAAGGTGGGTTGCCGCGCGGTCTAACCCCGTCCATGCCCAGTCATCGTCGCCAGCTTCGACGCCCTCGCCGCCCGCCGCCGCTGCTGACACGACGGCAGCAGCTGCAGCTGCTGCAGCCAGTGAGCTCCCACCACTACCACCACCACCGCCTCCACTACCACTTCCTTTTGCACTGTCACTATGTCGATGGTGCCGCGCGGCAGCAGTGGCAGCCAAGCCAGCAAGCGACGTTGCCCCCGCCGACGCCAAGTTCACCTCAAACGTTCGCGCTCCTGGCCCGCCAGCCACCCCACCGCCGCCGCTGCTGGATGATGGTTCGTGCATCGGCGCCTCGGCAAACGACGAGCTACGTTGGCGGCCAAAGGGCGCCGCCACCTCGCCACTGCCGCTGGCGCCAGGAAGGGTGGGAGGCACGAGTGTGGCGGTGGGGGTGGCGGCATATACGTGACTGCGGCCTGCCGCCAGCGGCGGTAAGCCCAGCGCTTGGCGACGGCGGAACGCCTCCCCAGCAGCGCGCAGGCCCTCCACCGCGTACGCTGCCAGCGTAGTGGGCGCGGTGGGCATGGACAGGAGGTAGACATGTAAGCCGTCCCACCGCACCTCATTATGCTGGAAGGTGGACTCGGGTGCTGCCGCGGTGGTGCCGCTTGCAGGCGCCGTGCCGCCGCTGCTGCTGCCGCCACTGGCAGCCGCCGCGTGTGATCCGGCGCCACCGGCACGCCCGGCGGCATCGCCATCCCCTGCGCCAGCCGCCCCACTGCCGCTGCCGCCGCTACCACCAGGCGCAGGCGGCGCACGGGGCGGAGCGCAGCAAGAGCCGGAACATTTAGAAAACTCGAAGCGCCGCAGCAGCATGCCAAGTTGGAACGGGCGTATGGGGTCTGACTCGGTGTCTGTAAACAGGATGTGCACGCGCTCAACGCGCACGGTGACCGCCGGCAGCAACGTCTGTGTAATCCATGCTACTGCGGTCTCCTTGGCTGCCAGCCACGGCACCGCAGCGCCGCGCTCCAGCCGTGCGTCGCCACGCGGTGCCGACAGCGCCTCCCCCGAGGTGCGGCAGTAGTGCGTCAAGCCAAACCGCGTGAGGCGCGCCATGAGGCGTGACGACAGGGCGCGGTTCAGCGGCTCCGTCAGCAACGCGGCAATCGTGTCACTGCGCAGTCGCGCGTCCTCCTCGCCCTCCTCCCCACCGGCGCTCCCTCCACGCGGCGGCGCAAATGCGGGCGGCAAGGGGCCATCCGGTGCGCTACCACTAGCTGCGGTGCTGGTGGCTGCCGCCGCTGCTGTGCCAGTAGCAGCAGCGCTACCGCGTCGGCTGCCGCCGCCGTTGTGAGCAGCAGGAGCTGGTGGTGGTGGTGAGCGCGCCGCGCGGGCAGCGGCGCGCGCCTTGGACAGCGGCTTCACCTTCAGCGTCAATCCCTCTACCACCAGCTCGATAGACGGCATGTCGCCCGTCGCGCCCAGCGCCAGGAACGCCACCTCCTTGATGGGGCACCGCAGCGTCAGCGTCTCAATGGTGCCCTCCTGGAACTCCACCGGCGCGCCCAGCGCCGCCAGCTGGTCCACCCGCAGCCGGAAGTTGCGCACCACCAGGTTGTCGCCCTCCTCCACCACCCACGCCGAGTCGTCGCCAAACGCGCGCAGCCGGTCCAGCAGCGTGCTGTAGATGTACGACCGCGGCACGATGAGCTTGGCCATGCCAAGCATGAACTGCTTGAACGTCTCCATGGCGGCGTGCTGGTGGTGGGGGAGTGTTAGCCGGCCATGCAATAGGCAGTGACGGCAGAGGTGGCTGCGGCCGCGGCAGCAAGCAGCAGCGACCACAGCAAGCGACGGTTGGCGACAGCGGCAGGGGCGACAAGGGCAGTAGCAGCTACGGCAGCGATGCAGCGACGTCAGCAGTGCAGCTGCACTTGCTGCACCACCAAGCAGCAGCAGTAGCGATAGCTGCACCAAGCAGGAGCAGCAGTGATCGAAGCTGAAGCAGCAGCCGCAGGGAGCGAGGGAGCGACGGAGCGACGGTTGGTCACAGTGTTACTAGATCGGTATCGATTTCAGCGGTGACAAGCACGTGGGAAAGTGCGGCCGCGCGCCAAACGACGCCGCCAGAGTGTTATCTATACAAGAATTGACGTCTTTGCTGAGTGTGGGAGTCATCCGAGTGCGTACGCGTTGGGAACACTGCTGCCAATGGGCAGGTGGCAGTTGGCCGGATGATCGCTGGATGCCTCGTATCCTGGGGGAGTCCCCCAGGATACCAGGGGGAGGTCCAAATTGCAGCCAGGTTTTCGTATGCAAGTCTCAGTGTTCTGGAGTAGATAGCAGCATTAATGGCTTGCTTGTCATATGTTCTATGTTGTGTTCTTGCTGGATCGCTCCAAACCCCAGTCATAGGTGGTGAAAATGCGTGTGGCAACTCTCTTTTTCTGCACTCTTGCCTGCGACTCCTGCCATACAGTCGTTCATACCTGCGCGCTTCCCAAAATGTGACAATGCGCACGCTGCAATATGCGCATGTAAATTCAACGGGAGCAAGCATTTCAGAGCATATATTATTGATTGTGCCGCAATTTACGTGTGAATAAGCTGTTTTTTGATACGATTATTGTCACTGAATATCGGCTTTCAATTGAGTGGGTGGCCACAACGCCAACGGCTACTGCTGCTGCTGTTGCTGCTGCTGCTGCACCTGCTGCTTCGCCCTGTGGCCACCTGCAGAACATATGCAGCCAGTACCTCCAAACAGTGTGGCTGGTTGTCACGTCCTAACCGCCGCGGTAGTTTTGTGAACGGGTGCGCAGCACGCAGGCTTGCCTCACTGCTCAACCAGAGGCACGCCGCCATGCACCGCCGCAACCTGTGGGCGACGCCGCCCGACTTTAGCGAGCTTGCGGCCGCATACCCCGCTTTCCGGGCCGTGTGCCTGCCTCCACCGTCACCTGTACCCTCGGAGCCCGTTGCATCAACGGTAGCGCCGGCAGAGCCGCCGTCACCGTTGTGCCGACTGGTGCTGGATTGGAAGCACCCCGACGCGCTGCCTGTTCTCACAGCAAGCCTGCTGCACCGTGCTTTTGGCATCACGTGGGACTGTCCCCGTGACCGCTTGGTGCCGCCGCTGCCAAACCGCCTGAACTACCTGCTGTGGGTGGATGACTTGGTGGCATCGTGGATGCCGCGGCTCGGCTACCAGCGCGGCGGCGCCACGAGCGCCATTGACATCGGGACGGGTGCCAGTGCCGTGTTCCCCCTGCTTGGTACGTAGTATTACGTTGCGTGTGTGTGTCATCGACCAGGTGGCTTTTGCAATACAGCACCTCCCCCCCGTTTGCCGTGCAGGGTACTGCGCGTTTGGGTGGCACTGGGTTGCCACCGACATT
>Ga0066256_1003599_pt1 | contig 14742 bp, 12 predicted proteins | sample ThiBio_1000_biof_FD_87107 | JGI IMG/M metagenome (GOLD analysis project Ga0066256, IMG submission 87107) | Wastewater bioreactor microbial communities from Cape Town, South Africa - Thiocy_expt_1000_biof (version 2) | ecosystem: Engineered > Bioreactor > Thiocyanate-remediating >...
GCGAGCGCTCCCATATGGAGTCCCTCGCGGCGCAGAGCGGCGAGCCAGAGGATGGTGGCGAGCGAACCGGTGACAGAGAGATTGGGGCCGAGATCGACGCCGATCAGCATCGCGCCTGCAATGGAATCAGAGACATGGGCCGCCTGCACCGCGCTGCCGGCAAAAAGTCCGGCCGGCAGATTGTTGACGAGGTTTGAGACGATTGCGACGGAAAGCCCGGCAGCGCCGACCGCCTGAGCCTGGGATTGCGCCGCCAGCAGCGCGAGTCTGTCGGAGAGGAGAGTGGTAAGACCGGTATGGTTGACCGCTTCGACAATCACGAAGAGACCCGCAACCAGGGGTATTACACTCCAGCTTATGCCACGCATCGTTTCCAGCGGATTTTGCCGCGTGAGTGTGAGAACGATGATGGTGGTGATGAGGCCGGCGGCGAATGTCGGTATACCGAGATCGAGATTCATGGCGGATGCCCCGATCAGGATGAGGGCCGTCACGACGAGTCCCCAGCCAGCCAGGCGGGCGCTGTACGAGAGGTGAGGCTGTTCGACATCACGGGCAATCGTATCGTCAGCCAACGCGCGTCGCTGCGTCCAATAGAGGCTGGCGGAGAGGGCGACGATGGAAACGATCGACGGCAGCAGGAAAGTCTGCATCCAGCGCGACAGGGGCGGCATCTCACCGCCGGCGAAGATGACGAGATTGGCCGGATTCGAGATCGGCAACACGAAGCTGGCGGCGTTGGCGATAAAGGCGCAGACCAGCAGGTAGGGCATGGGGTCCTTTACCCGCGCCGCCCGGCACGCTGCGTAGACGGCTGGCGTGAGCACCACGGCCGTTGCGTCGTTCGACAGAAATACCGTTACGACCACGCCGACGACATAGACGAGCAGAAAAAGCCGACGAGGGGAGCCCTTGGCATGCGAGGTCGCGATCGCTGCCACCCAGTCGAAAAGCCCTTCGCGCCGGGCAAGCTCCGACAGCAGCATCATGCCGATCAGGAACAGATAGACATCGAATCCTTTGAAGACGCCCGTCCACACGTCCGCCGGGCCGATAAGGCGAAAGGCCAGCAGCAGTGCTGCGCCAAGAACCGCCCATATTGCTTCGGGCCAGCGGAATGGACGCGTGACGACACCGAGGGCGGTCAGGCCAGCGATGCTCCAGGTGATGGCGGATTCTGTCATTCGGCTCGTCTTGGACTTAAGGTCTGAGCGGGTGTGTAGCACCGCTGCGCGGCAGCGCAAACCGAGGTGACGCTATATTTCGACAAATTCCCGCGGGATATGCCGACATGACGGAGCACTAAGGCTTCTTCTTCGTACTGTCCGTTTTCGTCGTCCCGTTGCGGAGCGTTTTGTCGGCGCGTTCGACGAGCACGGAGCATTCTGCATGGCGGATGACATATTCGACCGTCGAGCCGAATATGCGATCGAGAATATCGGACGTATGCGTCGCAAGAACAATGAGGTCGGCATTCCGCTCATTGGCGACGGTTAGCAACGTCCTTGATGCCGTGCCCATACGCACATCTATAGAAGCTGTAATACCAAGACGCCTGCACAGCGCGTCGAGTTTCTCTTCGGCCTCGCCGATAACGGAAACCGCCCAATCGTCCGGATTTTCGCGTCCGGGCGGAAAGCGTTCGACGATGTGAGCGACCGTCAGTTCGCCGCCTGTGGACAAGAGGGCGCGAGACGTGCGCAACAGGCGTTCGGCGCGCTCGCGTGAGCCCAAGCCTATCGCGCAGATGATTCTGTCATACATCACGTTCTCCCAAAAGCGCCTCGGCGTGACCCAGTTCTTCGATCTGGCCTGCAATCAATCCAGTCAAGCTTGCCCAGACAAGCAAACGTATGTCCAACACATCGGTAATGGCCGCATCCGTCAAGTCTGGATGCGAGCAAGATGAAGGCCATGCACATCTGCGCGCCAGCGGCTGATGCTCCTTCGCTTCAAGTTGGCCACCGCGATCGCAACCAGGTGATTCGGTCGCATGATGTGGAATTTACCTCAATGGAGGTCAAATGGTCGCGGTTTTCGTCGGCGACCGGGCGGCGCGATATGTCGAATGATTGCGCTCCGGACGAATGCGAGAATCGGCAGAATTTGCTGCAGTGCAAACAACTTAGCAGCTGTACCATGCTTGGCTGTCGTCGCAACAATATAAGGATATCATGGGCTTCTGCGTCAATCTGCCATCATTATGGAAGCGCCCTGCGACATCCTGCACGCTTTTGCGCAGTGCACAAACTGCCTTAGAACCATGTCGCGAACAACTTGCCGTGGGATCAACCCCTTGGCGAGACGGGCTCTGATATTCTTGTCGCTGACAAGAGGCAGAAAGCCAGTCATATTGGGGCTCCGATATCGTCGATTGCGGCAAGTGCGTTCTGGGTTCGACGAAAGATTGATGGTCCGCGATGCGGCCTATTCGGTCTTTGCTGGTCGGCGGACCCTCCTTGATGACACTGACTGGGAAAGGACGGGCTCACGTGACAGCCTCCTCCGCCACCGATGGAATGTTGGAAAGACGCGAGGCCCACCTCCCGCCTTCGTCGGAGAGTTTGTTAGTCGACGCCGCTGAGGTTGAATCAACAGCCGGACGATGTCGCGGACTTGGCCTCGCATCGACGCTGCTTAGTCTGTCCTCTCTTGGATGGATCGGTCAGGCGGCGATGCTTGCCATCGGCGTCGGAGCAATCAGCCGGGGTGGAGGCGTGGGCGATGTCGCCGCTCCGGCAGCCATCGTCGCTGCTATCGGCGTCCTGCGTGCCGGCCTGGACGCGGCGGGTGGGCGGCTGGCATTTCGGGCCGCGCGCCGTGAGCTAAGTAAGCGCCGTACCGCAGCAGCAGCTGCTCTCGCCGTGCGCTCACCTCTCGATAGCAGCAGGCCGGCGTCCGGTTTGGCGGCAAGCGTGCTGGGTGAGCAGGCCGAGGCGGTCGTTCCCTATCTCGCGCGGTTCCGTCCGACCCGCATAAGAGCGAGCCTGGTGCCGCTGGTCATGGTCGTCTGCATCCTGCCGATTTCCTGGTTGGCGGCATTGATCCTCGTACTTTGCGCGCCGCTCATACCGATCTTCATGGCGCTGATCGGTTGGCGCGCCAAAGCAGCTAGCGAGGAGCAGCTCGCCGAAACCGGCGGTATCAATGCCTTTCTGCTCGATCGCCTGCGGGGGCTCGCGACCATTCGCGCGCTCGATGCCGTCGATATTACGGCTCAGCGTTTGCGCGCCGATGCGGATTCGCTGCGGCTGCGCACCATGTCTGTTTTGAGGATTGCGTTTCTGTCATCGGCGGTTCTGGAATTCTTCGCCGCGCTCGGCGTTGCCGCGACGGCCGTCTATGTCGGCTTCAGTCTCCTGGGATCGATCGAAATCGGAACCTGGGGAGGCCCTCTCTCGTTGACACAGGGCCTTTTCATTCTGTTGCTCGCGCCTGCCTTCTTCGAGCCGCTGCGTGAGCTCTCCGCCGTTTGGCACGACCGCGCCAACGGCGAGGCGGCACTTTCCGCATTGAAAGAGCTGGCTTCATCGCGCCAGACCATCCTCGGCGGCATCGACGGGCAATCGCCTACTCCGGCATGCGATGCCACCGTCGAGATCGACGGCCTGGTCTTCCGTCACGGTCCGGAACGTGATGCCGCAATCGATCACTTCGATCTTTCCATTGCGGCCGGAGAACACGTGGCGCTCTGGGGCGCCAGCGGTTCGGGCAAGACCACGCTTCTGTCGCTGATTGCGGGCCTTGCGCGGCACGAGGCCGGCATCATCCGGATCGGCGGTATTCCGCTGCGCGACGATACTGCCGACGTACTGCGCCGCCGCATGGCATGGATCGGTCAATCGCCGCATATCTTTGCCGGCAGCGTGACGCGCAATATTGCCCTGGGGCGCGAGGGCATCGGCGCTCCAGCGGTCGCGTCAGCTCTCGCGGATGTTGCTCTTGATCGGGTCTTTACGCCGGAACGGGTGGCCGCAGTCGGCGAGGGTGGGCTCGGTCTTTCCGGCGGCGAGGCACTGAGACTGGCGCTGGCGCGTATGATGGTTGATGAGCGGGCCGATATCATCCTCGCGGACGAACCGACGGCGCATCTCGACGCGCAAACGGCCGCCGCCGTAACGGATGCGCTGCTGGCGCTCGCCGCAGGCCACATCCTGATCGTCGCCACGCATGATCCGGTACTTGCGGCAAGGATGAACCGCATCGTCCGGCTCGACGAGCAGAAGCGGAAGGTCGCAGCATGAGGTCTTCCTTCAACGCGCTGCTGCCACTCGTCAGGCTATTTTGGATCGAACGTGGCGCGAGCCTTGCGCTCGGTGCCGGCTTGTCCGGGCTGGCCATGCTTGCCGGCGGCGGATTGCTGGGCCTGTCCGGCTGGTTCATCACCGCGTCGGCCTTCGCCGGTCTGACGGTCGCAACTGCCGCGGTTTTCGACGTCTTCATGCCGTCGGCCGGCATACGATTGCTCGCGATCGGCCGCACCGCTGCCCGTTACGGCGAGCGGCTGGTCACGCATGACGCGACCCTTAGAGTTCTTGCCGCCTTGCGCGAGAGGTTGTTTCGCGGCTGGGCGGAGCCTTCCGCGGCTGCGGCCATGATCCGCCGGCCGGCAAAGCTGTTGTTCCGGCTGACGAATGACGTCGACGCGCTCGATTCGCTTTATCTACGCGTGCTGGTGCCGGCCGCTGTCGCGGTTCTTGCGGCTATCGCGGTGACGATCGCTCTCTGTTTCATCGATCCGCTGTTCGGCATCCTGGCAGGGGTTTGGCTTGTCGCGCTCTGTCTGGGCCTTTCCCTCGTCGCGGCGCGTCTGGCCCTGAAGCCGGGTCGCCGCCGCGCCCATGCGATGGAGGCCTTGCGCGCCCGCGCGATCGATCTTGTGGCCGGTCAGTCGGATCTCGCGATGGCTGGGCAGTTGCAGGCGCAGCGGACGGCGATTGTCGAGGCGGATCAGCGATTGGCCGCGGCCGACAACGCCTTGAACCGTATCGACAGTGGCGTTGCGGCCGGCTTTTCGCTTGGGTCGACATTCTTGTTGACGGCAACGCTGCTCGTGGTCGCCATGCTTGCCAGGCAGGGAACGATCGGCGCGCCTGCCGCCGCCTTCGCGCTGCTCATCGCCTTTGCCGCCACGGAGCCGTTTGCGGCGCTGCGTCGCGGAGCGCTGGAGCTCGGGCGAACCCTTCTTGCCGCAAGGCGCATTGCACCTCGATTGAGCCCGCCCGGAGCCTCAAGGCCGCGGATTGAACCGATTGCTGGCTACGCTTTCCAACTTGATGCTGTTGCCGCCGGACACGAAGGCGCATCTCGTCCTGCCTTGAGGGATCTCTCTCTTTCGCTGCCGGTCGGCGGGCGGCTCGCGATCGTGGGATCAAGCGGCGTTGGCAAGTCGACGTTGCTCGCCTTGCTCGCGGGTGAGATCACTGCGACGAGCGGTACGGTGGCCAGCCAGCCGCATGCAACGCTCACTCAACGCAGCGAGCTGTTTCGTGACACCGTGCGGAGCAATCTGAAGCTGGCAGCGCCGCATGCCGATGACAATCGGTTGCTCGATGCGCTCGCAGCGGCCGGTCTGCTCGACGATATCGCAGCGCTTCCGCATGGCCTTTCAACACAGCTCGGCGAAGGCGGCAGCGGCCTGTCCGGCGGTCAGCTTCGCCGGCTAGCGCTCGCAAGGCTTTTGCTGCGCGATACGCCGCTCTGGCTTCTTGATGAGCCGACGGAAGGTCTCGATGCCGCAACAGCCGGCGCCGTGCTTGCGCGGCTGGCCGCAGTGGCCGATGGGCGCAGCCTCGTCATCGCCACTCATATTCGCCGTGAGGCTGCCCTGGCCGATCGGATCGTCGCACTGGACGATGGCCGCATCACCGCCGTGGCTGCGCGCGGCACACCGGAATTCGAAATGCTTCTCGATCGGCTGCGGCCGGATTGAGGGGTAGTCAACATGCCCGCGGCGCGTCGAATGGCGCCGCATTCCTGTCAGACACACCGTAGGGGGTGGGAGAAAGACTATGGAACTTGATATTGTGGCGCTGTCGCGCCTGCAGTTCGCCATGACGGCGCTGTATCACTTCTTGTTCGTGCCGCTGACGCTCGGCCTTTCCGTGCTGCTTGCCATCATGGAAACGACATACGTCATGACCGGCCGCCAGATCTGGCGGCAGATGACGAAGTTCTGGGGAACACTCTTCGGCATCAATTTCGTACTCGGCGTCGCCACGGGCATCGTGATGGAATTCCAGTTCGGCATGAACTGGAGTTACTACAGCTACTATGTCGGCGATATTTTCGGCGCGCCGCTGGCGATCGAAGGATTGATGGCCTTCTTCCTCGAGGCGACCTTCGTCGGCCTGTTCTTCTTTGGCTGGGACAAGCTGTCGAAAGTCGGCCATCTGGTTGCCACCTGGGCGGTCGCGCTCGGCTCGAATTTCTCGGCGCTGTGGATCTTGATTGCCAATGGCTGGATGCAGAACCCGGCCGGCTCGGCGCTCAACCCGCAGACCATGCGCATGGAGATCGTCAGCTTCTTCGACGTCGTCTTCAATCCGGTCGCGCAGGCGAAATTCGTTCACACCGTTTCCGCCGGCTATGTCTGCGCCTCGGTCTTCGTGCTCGGCGTCTCCGCCTGGTATCTCCTGAAGGGGCGTAGCGTCGAGCTCGCCAAGCGTTCGATGACGGTTGCCGCATCCTTCGGCCTTGCCTCGGCGCTTTCCGTCGTCGTGCTTGGCGACGAAAGCGGTTATCTCACGACCGAGCATCAGAAGATGAAGCTCGCGGCGATCGAGGGCATGTGGAAGACCGAGCCGGCGCCGGCCGCTTTCACCGCCTTCGGCTTTCCGGATCAGGAGGCGCGCGAAACCCACTACGCCATACATATACCCTGGGCCATGGGGCTGATCGGGACGCGGTCGCTGACGACGGAAATCCCTGGCATCGACAAGCTTGAAGCGGAGGCCAAGGACAATATCCGCCAGGGCATCAAGGCTTATGACGCGCTGCAGAAGATCCGCGCGGCAAAGCCGGCAACGTCAGGCGAGACATCGCAGGATGTCGCCACCACCGAGGCGCGTTCCTCCTTCGAAGATATCGGCCATCAGCTCGGCTATGCGCTGTTGCTCAAGCGCTATGTCAACGATCCGCGCCAGGCGACCGAGGAGCAGATCGCACAGGCGGCGCGCGACACCATTCCGCATGTCCCAACGCTGTTCTGGTCGTTCCGCATCATGGTCGGTCTCGGCATGTTCTTCATCCTGCTGACGACAGTGTTCTTCTGGCTCTCGGCGCGGCGGCAGCTCGATCGCTATCCGCTACTATTGCGGGTCGCGGTATTCGCCATCCCTCTGCCCTGGGTCGCGATCGAGCTTGGCTGGGTCGTCGCGGAATTCGGCCGGCAGCCCTGGATCATCGAAGGCGTGCTGCCGACGGCGGCGGCCGTCTCCAACCTCGGCGCCGGCACCGTGCTTTTGACCATCCTCGGCTTTGCTGCGCTCTATACCGTCCTCATCGTCATCGAGATGACGCTGATGATCAAGGCGATCCGCAAAGGTCCCGATCCGGATGAAAAGCCGGAGGCCAAGCTGATTTCCGAAAACCTTGTTCCGGCTGCGGAGTGACCTGCCATGATCCTGCATGAATTGATCGACTACGAGACCTTGCGCATCATATGGTGGCTGCTTCTCGGTGTGCTGCTGATCGGCTTTGCCGTGACCGATGGTTTCGACCTTGGCGTCGGCACGCTGCTTCCTTTCGTCGCCAAGACGGATACGGAGCGGCGTATCGCCATCAATTCGATCGGTCCGACCTGGGAAGGTAACCAGGTCTGGCTGATCCTTGGAGGCGGCGCCATCTTTGCCGCCTGGCCGCCTCTCTATGCTGTATCCTTCTCCGGCTTCTACCTCGCGATGTTTGCCATCCTGTTCGCGCTCATCCTGCGGCCGGTCGCCTTCAAATACCGCTCCAAGCGGGATAGCGCTGGTTGGAGGGCAGGTTGGGATTGGGCCTTGTTTATCGGCGGTTTCGTGCCGTCGCTGATCTTCGGCGTTGCTGTCGGTAACGTGCTGCAGGGCGTACCTTTCCGCTTCGACGACGATATGCGCATCTACTACGAAGGGTCCTTCTTCGCGCTTTTGAACCCGTACGCACTCCTCTGTGGCGTGCTGTCGGTCGCCATGCTCGTCATGCATGGTGCGGCCTGGCTGCTGGTTAAGACGGATGGCGTGGTTGCCGCGCGCGCGCGCCGGTTCGGCATCGTGGCGGCTCTCGCCGTGATCGTGCTCTTTGCGCTTGGGGGTCTGTTCCTGTGGATGGGCATAGACGGCTATCATATCGCCAGCGCCATCGATGGCGAAGGCCCGTCCAATCCGCTTCTGAAGACGGTCGAGCATAGCGCAGGGGCGTGGCTTACCAACTACGGCACCCATCCGTGGATGATGATCGCGCCGGTTCTCGGTTTCCTCGGCGCGGCAGCCGCCTTGCTTGCCATGCTCGGCCGGCGAGAAGTCACGGTGCTGCTGTTCAGCAAGCTTGCCATTTTCGGCATCATTTCGACCGTTGGCTTGTCGATGTTTCCCTTCCTCTTGCCGTCATCGCTTGATCCACGCTCCAGTCTGACGGTCTGGGATGCTTCGTCCAGCCATCTGACGCTGTTCATCATGCTGGTCGTCACCATCATCTTCCTGCCGATGATCCTGGCCTACACCGCGTGGGTCTATCGCGTGCTGTGGGGCAAGGTCGACGAAGAGACTGTCAACGACAAGGGCGGTCACGCCTACTGATCCTCAAGGAGATTTTACATGTGGTACTTTGCCTGGCTTCTCGGCTTCCCCCTCGCGGCGGCGTTCGCCGTTCTCAATGCCATGTGGTACGAACTCGTGGACGATCAAGCGAAGGCGAAAGCGGAGCAACCACGATAGGGCATAGAAGGCCGGGCATCCCGACAGGATGCCCGCCGCTCGAACAGATTCGCTGAATGAAGCCTCCCGTGCTTATCAATACCTTGCAGACAACAAGGCACGCCATAGCCCCCCCGTTTGAAGCACTCAATCAAGGAGTTCGCGCAGACGGATTGCAAGTTGACGGGCAGTATATGGTTTCTTCAACCAGCTTCCGGCTTCCGCCAATTCGCGACCGGCGATCGTGGGTTCAGCATAGCCCGATGTGAACAGCACCTTGATTTCAGGGCGCAATGCCCGGACCTTATGTGCAAGTTCGTCACCGGCCATGCCACCAGGCATCACGACGTCGGTAAACAGCAGAGCAATGTCATGATTCTCCTGAAAAAGAGCGAGAGCCTCGGCTCCATTGCTTGCCTCGATGACATTGTATCCGGCATCGAGAAGCCGGGAGACGGTGACCCGTCGAACACGTGCGTCGTCCTCGACAACGAGGATACGCTCGAATCCTTGGGGAATGTCAGGCTTCTTGTCCGTGTCTGCGCGGGTCGATTCGATCGTCGAGCGTGCTTTCTGGGCTGGCAGAAAGATACGAATGCTCGTCCCTTGACCGATTTCGCTATAGAGCTGGACAAGCCCACCCGATTGCTTCGCAAAGCCATAGACCATACTGAGACCGAGGCCTGTCCCAGCCCCCATCCCCTTTGTCGTAAAGAATGGTTCGAAGGCACGCTCCTTTGTTTCAGTCGACATGCCGACGCCAGTATCGGTCACGGCGATCAGCACATATTCGCCTGTCCGGACCTCCGGATACATTCGAGCGTAATCGGCATCGAGCCTCTGGCGCGATATCTCGATCGATAGAAGGCCACCACGCGGCATCGCATCGCGTGCATTGATTGCAAGATTGAGGAGAGCGTTCTGCAGTTGCGAGCCGTCGACGAGTGCTTCATTTGTAGCGCCGGTAATCACCGTTCGCAGTTCGATCGCCTCACCCACGGTGCGACGCAAAAGGTCGGAAAAACCGGATACGAAACTGCCCACGTCCATAAGCTTGGGATTGAGAGGCTGGCGGCGGCCAAAGGCAAGGAGCTGGGCGGTAAGTTTCGCTCCGTCCTCGGCTGCTGCTTGCGCTTCCGAAACCAGCGGCAGCAGCTTTGTATCCTGCAGCCGAGTCTCGATCATTTCCAGGTTGCCGCTAATGACGGTGAGCAGATTGTTGAAGTCATGTGCGAGGCCGCCGGTCAATTGGCCAATGGCTTCCATCTTTTGTGATTGTCGAAGTTCCTCTTCGATCTTGTGGCGGCTCGTAAGGTCACGGACGAAGCCGGTAAATATCCGTTTGCCACTGGCGATCGCCTCGCCGACCGACAATTCCATCGGGAAGATCGTGCCGTCCTTGCGCTGCCCACTAACGACACGGCCATAGCCGATGATACGGCGTTCGCCGGTCGTCAGATAGTGGGATAGATATCCATCATGCGCCTCGCGATCTGGCGACGGCATCAGCATGGAAACGTTTTGTCCGTGAACCTCCTCTGCCGAATATCCGAACAACTTTTCCGCGGCGGTGCTGAAGGACGCAATCGACCCAGCTTCGTCGATAACGATCATGGATTCGGGGACAGTCGCGAGGATTGATCGCAGATGAGCCTCCCGCGCGGCCAGATCCGCCTGGATCTGCTTCAAATGACTGATGTCATTGTTCGTCTGAACGATGACCTGCTTGTCCGGATCGACCGACGACGCCGCAACCCAGCGGCTCGCGACGATAATGGGCCTGCCGTCCTTGTGCCGATGAACAAGCTCTCCTTGCCACGCAATCTGCCGAGCGACCTTGCTGCGTATTTCTTCGAGTGGCTCCGGAAATGTCGTCGACAGCAGCTCGTGAACGACCCGTCCAACGGCTTCCTTCTGGGTCCAGCCATAGAGCCGCTCGCATCCCGTCGTCCATCTCCGGATGACGCCATCAAAGTTATGGACGACAATATTGGCACTATCGAGAATCTGGGCGATTTCGTCCAGCCTGGTTTCCGCAGCTTGCTGTCCTGACGGCTGATCGTTCATGGAACTTCCATTTGCATTCGGTTAGTGGCGCCGCCGCGCCTTATCCAAGGAAATGACAGACGGATGGCCATCGTCGCACTCATCACCGTCTCCCGCCAGATGTGAAAGCATGGTGGCCTTCAAAATGCGGATGGAATGACGTCCCACGGGGCTTACGATACCCTTGTTTGTCAGCTTGGTCATGGTTCGGGAAACTGTTTCGATCGTGAGACCGAGATAGTCGGCAATATCGAGGCGGCTCATCGGAAGATCAACGACACTGCACGATCTGTCCTGCTCCTGTTTGCGCTGAAGCCGTTGCAGCAAAAAGCTACAGAGTCGTTCCTCGGCATTCTTGCATGACAGCAACACCATTTGATCCTGGGCTGCCGCCATTTCATCGCTGAGATAGACAAGCAGTTGCAGCCTCAGTTCCGGCGAGCTGCCAACCGTGTCCTCGAAAGCTTTCCGGGAGAAGCGGTGCAATCTGACAGGGGTTACGGCTTCGGCGCTATAAACGTAACGATTTCGGAGGGACACGCCGACAAGATCGCCGGGATAGAGAAAGCCCGTGATGACGCGCCTACCGTCCGCCATGATCTTGAAAATGCGCAGAACCCCTTCCACGAGTTCGAAAAGATGTTTTGCCTGGTCGCCTTCGAAGAACAACGTTCTCCCGACTCCCAACTGTTCCAATGGTTGCTTCAAGAATAATGACTGAAGACAGATCGGTTCGGCTTCGAAAGCAACAACAACGTCATTGTAAGCCTGAGCCTGTTCAACGCTATTCGCCGACAACATGACAATCCCTCTCAAATGTTGTTCCGATGGCGGATAGATTGCTGGCCTCCGAGTGACAGCCGAATGCCGCCCGTGTTAGAGATCGTGCAATTTTGTAACGGATTGTCACAGGTCGCAGCCCGTCTCTACTGGAACCCTTGCAATGGCCCCGGATCAACAGCGGCGCGGACATCTTCTGGTCGTGGACGACGATCCCAGGATCCGGCAGATGCTGACACGCTATTTCGAGGACGAAGGGTATGTCGTATGCACTGCGTCGAATGGTGTGGAGATGCGGGCGTCCCTGCAGCAAGAGAATTTTGATATCATCCTATTGGATTGGGTCCTGCCAGGCGGCGAGGACGGATTGGACCTTGCCCGCGAAATCCGCGGACAATCTGATATTCCGATCATAATGCTGACAGGTCGTGACGATGTGGTTGACAGAATCGTCGGGATTGAGGTCGGCGCCGACGACTATATCGCCAAGCCCTTTCATCTTCGGGAAGTGCATGCTCGCCTGAAGTCCATTCTTCGCCGCCGTCAGCCGGCGACAAAAGCTCGGGACAACGAACCCGGTGACGTGCTTCGTTTCGAAGGCTGGCAACTCGATATCGGCAAACGGCAGCTTCTCTCACCCGACAAAAACGAAATCGAATTGACCACCGGCGAATTCGACATGCTGGTCGTGTTCGCACGCCATGCCGGGCGGGTGCTCAACCGCGAGTTCCTCATGGAATCGACGCGTGGCCGAAATCTGGAGGTGTACGACCGGACGATTGACGCCCAGATTGCGCGGCTGCGCAAGAAGATCGAGACAGACCCCACGCATCCACAATTGATCAAATCGATACGCGGTGTGGGCTACGTCTTCACTGCCAAGAAGTAATTGGCCTTTCGCCGCAAGAATCCTCACGGATCTTCGTCGCCGCAGAAGGTCATAAACCCGTGATCCAGGCGATAGAACCGTTCTCCGTTATGCATCTGCTCCCAGTTGCCGGAATTTTGGTTCCAGAATCTGATTTGCTTGCACTTCAGCTTCATGGCCCGAGATCGAATGCGTGCGAACAGGGTTTGCGCAATGCCGCGTTCATCGGCAGCACTTGTCACGATCAGAAAGATGACGTCAAGCAATGGCCCAACGGTTGGATGATGCCAGTGCCTGTGGATACTTAGGCCCTGAATGTAACCTCGAGGATGCACCACGGCGAGGATCTCGTCCGTGCGGTTGGCGTCGGATGCCATCCGGCGCCATGCCACCATTCCAAGCGTTGGAACCGCTGCCTGGACGAGAGGATAGGCTTGCACGATCTGATCCGGCCGTAGCTCGGCGATAACATAGGTGCCAACCATGCGTCTTCCCCTCCAAGGATGTAACGAGAGTGGGCCACGCCATCGGCGCGGCCGCGCGCCAATTGGGATCAGCGTGTCATCATCAGGGGAACAGGTGTCTGCTCGAGCATCGAACGGGTCGTCCCCCCGAAAATCCACTCGCGCACCCGCGAATGCCCGTAGGCGCCCATGACGATCAGCTCGGCGCCGATGTCGACCGCATGCTGACGCAACACGTCCGAGACAGCACGGCCGCCGCTGGGCAAGACATCCACGGAGACACGGATTCCATGTCTTGCGAGGAAGGTCGCGACATCGGCGCCGGGCTCTTCGCCGTTGCTGCGCGTCGTCGCGGACGGATCGACCATGGCAACACATACGTTGTCGGCAGCGATCAGTTGCTCCATCGCGGCCCGGACGGCCGTACCTGCCTCGTTGCGGGAGTCCCAGGCAACCAGCACCGTTTTCGGGCGAAGAGAGGCTGCATATCCTTTGGGTACGAGTAGGATCGGCGCCGGCGACTGAAACAGGGCTCCGTTCAAGATCTCCGCCCCCATGTCGTCATGAGCCAGAAAGCCGCCGCCGATCAAGGTCAGGTCGACATAGCGCGCCCGTTCTCCGATTTCATTTTCCGCCCATCCGTATTCGGTAAAGAGGCTGGTCACGTCGAACGAAATATCGTCAGCCTGCAGTATGGTCTTGGAGGCAGCGACCTTTCGGCGAAGGCCTTCCGTCTGACGCTCGCGCTCCTCGATCCATATCGTCGATGTCACTTCGCCATATCCCCCGATCGGTGGTGCAGCGAGTGCCGTCACCAGCACGGACAAGTGGGCTTTCGCCCCCCGGCACAATTCGATTGCAGAATGCAGGTCGGCATCGTCCTGATCGACACCGATAACGCTCAGAATAGTCTTGGCTTGCATGGTCACGCCTCCTGTTTGAACTCGTTGTTCGATGGAGGCGAGCTTAAGCAAGAAAAGAAAGTCCGCGTTGATCTTCGTCAAGATTGGAGAGGGAGTAGGAATCGCAAGCATTCCCAGTTTGACATGGGTCAAGGCAAATGGCGCTGGCTCGCTCTATGATTGTGACTATCAGGCCATGCGCACCAGAGGCACATCGGATCGGCCTGTCTCGCCATCACCGACTAATATCTGCAACGCCTTGCTGCGGGCTTCTGAACGGAAGGAAAAATCGTGCCGGACATGAACCTGCTTCTCACATTCAATATGGGCTCCTCCACGCTGAAGATCGGTCTGTTTCAATGTGACATCCATAGCGCACGTCGCATCGGTAAAGGACTGGTGGATTTCAGCAGAAGCCCCCTCACCTTCCATCTGACCGAAGGACCCGCTGCCTTTGACATTCGTCTGGAAGCTGAGGCAGGAGAGGATTTGCGGGCTGTCATCGCGGAAGTATTTGAAGTGCTTGCGGCACATTTCGACATGGCTGCGGTTCGCATTGCGGGCCATCGGGTGGTTCATGGCGGCGATCGTTTCGCAGGACCTGTTGCTCTGGATGAAGCCAATATCGACGAATTGGACAAGCTGGTCGCACTCGCGCCTTTGCATCAGCCGCAGGCACTCCGAGTGATCCGTGCGGTGAAACATTTGCGACCCGCGCTCGCGCAGACCGCTTCCCTCGGTACGGGCTTTCATGCAACTCAAAACGACCTGGTCCGCCCATTTGCCCTACC
>Ga0066256_1003011_pt1 | contig 14740 bp, 12 predicted proteins | sample ThiBio_1000_biof_FD_87107 | JGI IMG/M metagenome (GOLD analysis project Ga0066256, IMG submission 87107) | Wastewater bioreactor microbial communities from Cape Town, South Africa - Thiocy_expt_1000_biof (version 2) | ecosystem: Engineered > Bioreactor > Thiocyanate-remediating >...
AGCGGCGTGAACTATGGCGGCGTACGCCGCCAGGGCCGCCCGGGGAGCCAGCTGCCGCTGGCGCAGCGCGCCCACCAGGGGTGGGCCGACCTGCCAGCGCTGATTGGCACCGATGGTGAATACCAGCGCAGCGGGCATTTCAAGATTGGCCGCAGCGAGGCGGACATGGCCGCGCTGGAGGCCTACGCCGACCTGAGCCGCGACTTTGATCTGGGCATACAGCTCATCTCTGGCACCACGCTGCGCGAGCGCTGCCCGTGGCTGGGCGGACGCGCCGTGGGCGGATCGCTGTGCCCCGATGACGGGCAAGCCAATCCGCGCTTGGTGTCGCCCGCCTTTGCGCTGGCTGCGCAGCGTGCGGGGGCGCAAATTCTGGAGCGCACACCGATGACCTCGGTGGAGCACGACGGCAAGATCTTCACCGTGCGCTCCAGCACCGCTGTGACTGTGCGTGCGCCCGTGCTCATCAACTGCGCAGGCGCGTGGGCTGGTGCGCTGGCCGCGCAGTTTGGCGAGGCCGTGCCCATCCACTCCGGCCACCCGGCCATGGCCGTGACCGAGCCCCTGCCCTTTTTCATGCACTGGAGCCTGGGCGTGGAAGGCGGCGGCATCTACTGCCGCCAGGTGGCCCGCGGCAACCTGGTGCTGGGCGGCGGATCGGGCGTGGCGCTGGATGCCGACCGCGCCCGCTCCGAGCGCAGCGCCATTGCCGCCTTGGCGGTGCAAGCGGTGGAGCTGCTGCCCGCGCTGAAAAACGCGCACTTCATCCGCACCTGGAGCGGCACCGAGGGCTACCTGCCCGACCGCCAACCCGTGCTGGGCCCAAGCAGCACCACGCCCGGCCTGATCCATGGCTTTGGCTTTGCCGGTGCAGGCTTTCAGATTGGCCCCGGTGTGGGCGAGGTGCTGGCCGAGCTGGCGCGCGATGGCCGCAGCACCACGCCGATTGATGCGTTTGCAATTGAACGATTTGTTCCCAAAGCAGTGGCTGAAGTGGCCAGCACTGCCACTGCCCAGTGACCCGTTTGCCACCGACCCGTCCCCACTCCCCCACCAGAAAGGAAACCACCATGACCTTCACCCCCCGCTTTGCCAGCCACACCCGCCGCGCCCTTGTGGCAGCCGCCGCACTGGCCACCATGGCTGTCGCAGGCACCGCTACTGCGCAGACCAAGACGCTGTACATCGGCATGAACGGCGGCACCATGGAGAAGGCGTACACGCAGTACGTGTTCCCGGCATTTGAAAAGCTGCACGGCGTGAAGGTGGTGGTGGTGCCCGGCACGTCCTCGGACATCCTGGCCAAGGCGCAGGCCAACAAAGACAAGCCGCAGATGCATGTGATGTTTCTGGACGACGGCATCATGGTGCGCGCCATGGGCATGGGCCTGTGCGAGAAGCAAAAGCCCAACCAGAACCTGAACGACCTGTACCCCGCCGCCCGCTTCAAGGACGACCTGGCCAGCGGCGTGAGCCTGGGCATGACGGGCATTGCCTACAACACCAAGATGTTTGCCGAAAAGGGCTGGGCCGCGCCCACGTCGTGGATGGACTTTGCCGACCCCAAGTACAAGGGCAAGGTGGTGTTCCAGTCCATGCCGTCGTCGTCGTTCGGGCTGCACGGCTTCTTGATGTTCAACCGCATCCAGGGGGGCAATGACAAGAACGTGGAGCCAGGCTTTAGCAACTGGGCCAAGACCATCGGCCCGAACGTGCTGGAGTACATCCCCAGCTCGGCCAAGATTTCGGAGATGGTGCAGACGGGTGAAGCCGCGATCTTCCCGCTCACGCCCACCAGCGTAGCGGCCCTGAAGGCCAAGGGTATTCCGGTGGAATACGCACAGCCCAAGGAGGGCTCGGTGGTGCTGATGACCGGCCAGTGCGTGATCGCCAAGAACAGCGAGCCCGAGCTGGCGCAAAAGCTGGCCGAGTTTCTGCTGAGCCCGCTGGCCCAGGCCAACGTGCTGCAGTTTGGCGCGCAGATCCCTACTAACCCCAATGCGCCCGCCGTGGGTGAAGGCGCAGCGCAAGTGGCACAGATCAGCCAGTGGATGAAAAACGCCGTGACGCTGGACTGGGACAGCGTGAACGCGAACCGCCCCGCCTGGAATGCACGCTGGAACAAAACCATCGAGCGCTGACAGGACGTTGAGAGAGCGTGGCGAACGTGTGAGCGGGCTACACCTGCTCACACCGGCGGGCCGTTTGTGACAAATTTCACCGGCCCCGCTGTCCCCTGCGGTGGTGGGGTGTCACAAAACCCTGCTTCGACTTCAGAATCCGGCGCCTGGACACGCTGATCCTTTCAGCCAGTCCGCCCACATTCGAAGAAGAGGGATACCACCATGAAACGCTGGATCAAATGGACCGCTGGCAGCGCGCTGCTGCTGGGCGTGATCGTTGTCGCCACCGCCGCCAGCGGTCTGTACCTGGCCGAGCAAAAGCGCAACCGCTACATCGACATCAAACCCCGCCCCGTGGCCTACACCACCGATGCGCAGACCATCGAGCGCGGGCGCTATCTGTATGCATCGCGCGGCTGCACCGACTGCCACGGCGCACAAGGCACGGGCCGCGAGTTCGTCAACGATGGCAAGGGCACGCGCATCGTGGGGCCCAACATCACGCCCGCTGGCGTGGTGGCACGCTACCAGCCCGAGGACTGGAACAGCGTGATCCGCCATGGCGTCAAACCCAACGGCCGCCCGGTGCTGGTCATGCCCAGCGAGGACTACAACCGCTTCACCAACGAAGACCTGAACGCCCTGGTGTCGTATGTGCGCCAGTTCCCGCCCAAGGAAGGCGCGCAGGCCGTGATCGATCTCCCGCACCCTGCCTGGGTGCTGTATGGGCTGGGTGCGATTCCTGACGCGGCCTCGCGCATCGACCACCAGTTGGCGCCCTCGCGCCCCACCGCTGCTGGTGTGACGCTGGCCAACGGCCAGTACGTGGCCAACATGTGCATCGGCTGCCATGGTGCCGACCTGTCGGGGGGCAAAATTCCGGGTGCCCCACCCGATTGGCCTGCGGCAGCAGACATCCGTCCTGGCACACACAGCGCGGGCACCGCCCTGGCCCGCTATCCCAACGCTGCCAGTTTTGTGTCCATGCTGCGCACCGGCAAACGACCGGACGGCACGCCCATCCAGGTCATGCCCTTCGAGTCGCTGGGTCAGTTGAGCGATGTGGATGCGCAGGCGCTGTACCTGTACCTGAACGCGCCCCCGGGCAGCGTGAAGCAGGAGGTGGGCAGCACCACGGCCGGCGGCCAGAAGAGCAGTGCCAACACCGTCCCCTCCGGGCCCGGCGGACTCAAGCTGCCTGGCTAATCTTGGAACCTCAGGGAGCCCTGCAGCAGGGCGGCCCATCAGAACCTGTTCAAAGTCTCAGACAAAGAAAGGGCGGAGCACTCCGCCCGCCCAAAGTGACTGCCCTGCTGACCCGCCCCCGGTGGACCACCCGCTGGCGTGGCAGGTCAGCTTCCGGGGTGCTGATGGGCTGGGTGAGCCGAAACAGGGGCCAGGCTGTAAGACCCCATGGGCCCGCCCGGAGTGTTGCCGGGGCCTACCGGCGCAGCCGGGGGCGCACGCCGCACGCGGGGCACCACGCTGAGCTGCACGGTATCCAGCACCGGGCCGGGCACCACATTCAGCGCCTTGCGCGGCAGGTCCACCAGTTGTTCGGCATGCCAGACGCGCACTTGCGCGGCGCCATCGGGCACGCTGGCGAAACGGGCGATGCCGTCGCTGTCGGTCTTGAGCGTCCAGGCCGAATCGGTCACAAACACATGGCCGCGCATGGAGCCGTGCAGGTGGCAGCCCAGCAACACCACGCCGGGCGTATCCAGCTTCACATCGGCAAAGTTGGCAGGCTTACCATCGGCCTTGCCCGCCAGGCGCAGCTCAAAGTTGGAACTGGCCGCCGCCGGTGCCGCCGTAGCGGACGCCCCCGTAGGATTGCCGCGTACATGGTGGTCCCAGCGGTCCTGGTTAGTGAACCGCACGGTGGAGCCGGGCATGACCACCGTGACGGCAGGCACAAACCGCATGCGCTCCTGCTCGATGGTGGGACTGGGCTGCAGCAGGCTGGGGGCTGCACCAGTGGTGGCGCTGGGGTACACCACCACCACGGCGTCGGGCACGGGCTTGCCGTCGCGGTCCAGCACCTGAATTTGGACATTTCCGGCCCAAGCGCTAGTGAATATTGCGCTGGCAGCTATGAAAAAAATAGCATTTCTCATCGTCTTAGTGTTTGGTGATCACATCGCGGTGCATGGGCGCCAACAAGGCCAGCAGGCGGTTTTGTTGAGCGAACGGTATGCCCTGGGCGTCCATGGCGCTTTGCAGCACCTCCACCAAGGCGTTGAAGTGGCCCTTGTTGATGTCCATGTCGGCATGGGCCGATTTCATGTCAGCGCCTTCATATTTGCAAGGGCCACCGCTCAACTGGCAGAACTGGTCGGTCAGGCTCTCCTTGAGGGCGGCTGGTTTGGTGTCCTTGAAGTGGCCGCCAATGCGCGGGTCCTTGACCACGCGGTTCACAAAATCGTCCACCAGGCGGGTGATGCCGGGCTTTTCGCCGAGCGCCTGGTAAAGGCCTGCAGGAGCTACAGGAGCGGCAGTGGTCGCCACCGGAGCCGCAGCGGTCTGCGCAAAGGCCGGGGCAGCAAGCCAGCCCCCGAGGGAGATGGCCAGGGCGATGAAGGTTTTGGAGTGCGTCATGACAATGTCCTCAGAAGGCGACTTGGGCCGACAGGTAGTAGCCCGTCTGGCGGCGGTTGTTGGTGATGCCAGGGACGATGCGGCCCAGGTCCACATAGGCGAGCGTGAGCGACACGTTCTTGCTGGGGGCCCAGGCCACAAAGATGTCTTTCCAGTCGTCCTCGCGCAGGGCGGCGCCCAGGCCGGCCGCCGCACCCAGGGCCTGCAGGTTGTTGGGCTTGAAGCGGTATTCGGCACCCACCGCCAGTTTCTTGTTGATCAGGTAAGCCACCGAGAACTCGGGCTGCAGGCTGCGGCTGTTCTTGCCGGGCGCAGCCGAGCCAAAGCCCAGCAGGCCGTTCTGGTTGGCGTTGGTGTAGCGCAGCGTGCCGTTGACCAGCACGCTTTGCGCCAGCAGCAGCTTGGTGGCGCTCACGTACACATCGGTGCCGCTGGTTTTGGTGCCCAGAAAGTCCAGCACCGAGCCGATGGAGCCCGGGTGCACCTGCTTGTGTTCCAGCCCCACCGCAATCTGCGGCATCCAGCTGTCGCTGTTGAGCACAGCATCGCCCGCCACCTTGAGCTTGATGCCCAGCACGTCCATCTTGATGTGCTGGCCCGGCGTCACGCCAAACGGCGCAATGCCGTTGAGCGCGATGGCGGGCGAGGCATCAAAGTCCTGCCGCGCCAGCGACAGCTCCAGGCGGTCGTGCAGGCCCAGGGCCACGCCATAGCCGTTCAGGCTGTAGTCCTGCGTGGCCGCGCGGGTGGCATAGGCGCTGACACCCACCTCGCCCTCGGTGGCGTTGCTGCCAATCACCGCCCAGGGGGTTAGCCCGCCACCGGCCGACCCGGCGATGGTGCTGACGCCGCCCGTGAGCAGCAGCTTGCCGGTATCGGCCTGGGCCAAGCCGCTGACCAGGGTCAGCGCGGCGGCAGCCAGAAGGGTAAATGGGGGCCTGTGGGTCATCGTGGTCTCCAGGGGGGGAATGTAAGAAGATGTTGCCATCTGAATACGCCCCCGGGTGACCAGCGGATTCACGAATTTTCAAAAATGTTGCACGGCTGCAGCAAACCGCTGGACAGGGGCCTACAGCATCCGCTGGATCAGCTCACCCTTGAACAACACCGGCCCAGTGGGCCCCGTCTCGCTGGGCACGCCGCCCTTGGGCTCCAGGCTGATGGCCAGGGCGGGTACCTGGCGCACATCGGCCTCGCCGGCGACCAGCTTGAGCAACTTGTCCTGGCCCAACACCCCCAGCGAGCGCGGCCCGCCCGCTGGCGGCAGAGCCCACAGCTGCAGCGACTTGTCCGCCCCCTCCTGAAAACCGCCCACGCGTTGCAGCACCAGCTGGTTGTTCTTGGGGTCAAAGGTAACCAGCATAGACGCGGCTGCCTTGTCGTCCGCCAGCACGGCCACGTACTGGATCTGGGGCGTGGCCTGCAGTTGCTGCTGCAGCGCGGCAATCTGCGCACCGGTGGTGGCACGCAAGCCTCCGTTGACCTGCACGCCCACCACCACCGCCGCCAGCGTGGCGATGGCCCCGGCAGCGGCCGCACCGCGCCACACCAGCAGGTTGCGCCACCAGCCGCCGGGGGCCTGGGCGGGCGCGGCCTGCCGGGCGGCCAGCATGGCCTGCTCCAGCTGGCCAGCCCGCACCAGGTTGTCAATGCGCGTCCAGACGGCGGGCGACGGCGCCACCTGCGGTTGCAGCTCGGTCAGGCCCGACCAGCGGGTCTGCCACACCAGCGCTGCAGCGCGCACGGTGGCGTGCTCACGCGCCAGGGCTTCAAAACGGCGGCGGGCGCCACCGCGCAGCGTGCCCAGGGCGTAGCTGGCGGCCAGGCGGTCCAGCAGATCAGGGTGTTGGGTGATGTTCATGGCGACGACCTCAGGCGTAGCGCGCCATGCAGGCACGCAGTTGCTCCAGCCCCCGGCGAATCCAGGTCTTGACGGTGCCCAGCGGCAGCTTGAGCTGCTCGGCCAGCTCGCCATGGCTCTGGTCGCGCAGGTAGGCCAGGCTCACCACCTCGCGCTGCTTGTGGTCCAGCTTGCCCAGGCAGTGGTGCAGCGCAAACGCCTGCTCGCTGGCATCGGCAGCGTCCATGGGGTTGGGGGCATCGCCCTCCAGCGTCTGCGCCATGGCGTCATCCAGCTCGTTCATGAGGTCGGCCCGGTCGGTGGTGCGCTTGCGCAGGGCGTCCAGCGCCCGGCTGCGCACAATGAGCCCCATCCAGGCCATGGGCGGGCTCAGCGATGCCCGGTAGCTGCCCGCACTGCGCCAGATGGTCAAAAACGCCTCCTGCAGCACATCCTCCGCCGCATCGCGGTTGCGGACGATGCGCAGGGCCAGGCCAAAAAGCTGCGACGAGGTGCGCTCGTACAGTCTTTTCAGCGCGGCGTCGTCCTGCGCGGCAATGCGGTCTAGGAGGTCCATCAGTTCACTGTCTGGGTGGAGGGTGCTCATGCGCCCATTCTCTGGGATTGATCGGGTGGGCAGGCCTTGCGGGGCTTTGCTGTAGGTGAATACGCCACAGCCGGCGTTTTGGATGTGGCCGGGGCACACCTTGTGAACGGGTCATGAAAGAAAAAAAACCGCCGGGCGTCTGAATCCAGGGGACGGGATCGGCCGTATTGCAAGGGCCTGTACGGCTTCCGCCCCGCACTGACTCCCCTTTCGCTACCGCCATGCCCCTGCCCTATCCACGGTCCCCTTTTCGTTGTGTTGCCCTGGCAGCCGCCCTGCTCTGGGCGGGCCACGGCGCTGCCATGGCCCAGTCGGTGGAGCGTGGTGCTGCGCTGTACGCGGCGCATTGCAGCGGTTGCCACAGCCCGGACCAGCACGGAGACGGCCCGGCACACCGGGGCGTGGTGGGGCGCCGCGCTGGCGCCCTGAAGGACTTTGACTACTCGCCGGCCTTGCGCGCTAGCAAGATCCTGTGGACGCGGGCCACGCTCAAGGCCTGGCTGACGGACCCCGAGGCGCTGATACCCGGCCAGGCCATGGACTACCAGCTTGACGATGCGCAGGACCGCGAGGACGTGGTGGCCTATCTGGCCACGCTCAAACGCCTGCCCGCACCTGCGCCTGTACCTGTGCCAGCAGCAAGGTAAAGCGCATTCCGCCGCTCAGGCCGTGGGATACGTGCCGGGCAGCAGGATCGACGAATCCACGTTGTTGATGTTGGTGTGGCCGCAGAACGCCATGGTGATGTCCAGCTCCTTCTGGATGATCTGCAGGGCCCGCGTCACGCCCGCCTCGCCGTAGGCACCCAGGCCATACAGAAAGCTGCGGCCGATCAACGTGCCCTGCGCGCCCAGCGCACGGGCCTTGAGCACGTCCTGCCCGCTGCGGATGCCGCCGTCCATCCACACTTCGATGTCCTTGCCGGCCGCAGCGGCAATGCTGGGCAGCGCCGCGATGGAGGACGGCGCGCCATCGAGCTGGCGACCGCCGTGGTTGCTGACGATGAGCGCATCGGCACCGCTGTCCACGGCCAGGCGCGCGTCCTCGGCGTCCATGATGCCTTTGAGGATCAGCTTGCCGCCCCAGCGCTTTTTGATCCATTCCACATCGCCCCAGTTGAGCTGCGGGTCGAACTGCTCGGCTGTCCACGACGACAGCGACGACAGGTCGCCTACGCCCTTGGCGTGGCCGACGATGTTGCCGAAGCTGCGGCGTTTGGTGCCCAGCATGCCCAGGCACCAGCGCGGCTTGGTGGCCAGGTTGATGAGGTTGGCGATGGTGGGCTTGGGCGGGGCCGAGAGGCCGTTCTTGATGTCCTTGTGGCGCTGGCCCAGGATCTGCAGGTCCAGCGTGAGCTGCAGCGCCGAGCAGTTGGCGGCCTTGGCGCGGTCGATCAGGCGGTTGATGAAGTCGCGGTCGCGCATCACATAGACCTGGAACCAGAACGGATGGCGACCCGTGTGTTCGGCAATGTCCTCGATGGAGCAGATGCTCATGGTCGAGAGCGTGAACGGAATGCCAAACGCCTTGGCCGCCTTGGCGCCCAGGATCTCGCCATCGGCATGCTGCATGCCGGTGAGGCCCGTGGGCGCAATGGCCACGGGCATGGCCACATCCTGACCCACCATGGTGGTGCGGGTGGTGCGGCCTTCCATGTTCACGGCCACGCGCTGGCGCAGCTTGATGCGCTGGAAGTCGCTTTCGTTGGCGCGGTAGGTGCCCTCGGTGTACGAGCCCGAATCGGCGTAGTCATAGAACATGCGCGGCACGCGGCGCTGGGCAATGACACGCAGGTCTTCGATGCAGGTGATTTTGGACAGGTTGGGCACGCAGGCTCTCCGGTATGGGAAATGCGCCAGATGGTAGGCGGTGGCGCGGGGCGCAGCCATCAAAATTTTTTCGACGACTTGCAACAAATTTCCAGCAAAGGGGTCAGGTCGCCCCGCCTTGCGCGCCAGCTACTGGGCCGTGGCCGCCAGGTCCGGCTCTGGCAACACCGCCTCGGGCTCGACGTCGGGCCCCCGGTACAGCATGAAGCGCATGCGGCCACCACGCTTGGCCGCGTACATGGCTCCGTCGGCATGGCGCGACAGCTCGTCGAACGTACTGCCATGCTGCGGGAACAGTGCAATGCCGCCGCTCACACCCACCCGCACCGGCTGCCCGGCCAGCTCAAACGCAGCGTCGCAGGCCGCCAGAATCTTGCGCGCCACCAGGCAGGCGGGCTCAACCCCGTCCAGCCCCGGCAACAACACCACAAACTCGTCGCCCCCTTGCCGGCACACGGTGTCGGACGCGCGCACGGCCGCCTGCAGGCGCTGGGCAAACTGCACCAGCAGGGTGTCGCCCACGTCATGGCCCAGGCGGTCGTTGACCTCCTTGAAGCCGTCCAGGTCCAGGTACATCACTGCCAGAGACCGGCCTTCGCGCCGCGCCTGCGCCATCGCCAGCTGGGCACGATCCTGCAGCAGCACGCGGTTGGGCAGGTCGGTCAGTGCGTCGTACTGGGCCAGGTGGGCCATGCGCTCGGCCATGGCCACGGCCTCGGTCACGTCGCGCAGCACGGCCACCGCACCGGTCACCGCACCATGGCGGTCCGTGATGGCGCTGGCCGTCTCTTCCACCTGGAAGCGCTGGCCGCTGGTGCGGTGCACCAGCACGCCCCGCACGGGGTCCGTGGCGGCGCCTTGCTGTATCGCGGTGCGCAGCGTGTTGGGCAAGGGCTCGTCGTTGTCAGGGCTGCGCAGGCTCACCACCTCGTCCACGTTGCGCCCGGCCGCATCAAACGCCTGCCAGCCCGTAAGGCGTTCGGCCACGGGGTTGAGGTAGGTCACCATGCCCCTGGCGTCCGAGCAGACCACGGCATCGCCGATGGATTGCAGCGTGAGGCGCACGCGCTCTTTCTCGTCGAACAGCTCATTCTCCATGCGCTTGCGTTCGGTGATGTCCGTCACTTGCACAAAGAGGCCGGTGACCACGCCGCGCTCATCGGTATCGGGTAGATAGGACACGATGCAGTGGCGCGGCAGACCGTCGTGGTCCTCGTCCGTGCGCTCAAAGCGCAGTGGCTTGCCAGCCAAGGCCAAGTCGTAATTGGGCTTGCTGGCTGCATACCGGGCCTCGCTCAGCAGCTCGCTGATGTGGCGGCCCCGCACTGGTGCCGGGTAGGTGCCAAACTCCTCCAGCGCTGCGCGGTTGGCAAAGCGGTTGCGCATACCGGCATCCCAGTAGGCAATCATGGAGGGCACGTTGTCCAGGGTGGTGCGCAGGTCGTGCTCGGCCTCGGTCAGGCGCGCCGACACCTTCTGGCGCAGCAGCAGCTCGCGCACAAACAGCAGGGCCAGCCCCAGGCAGCCCAGCATCAGCATTACGGCAAAGCCGCCCAGCACCAAGGCGCTGCTCCGCCACTTGGCCAGGATGGTGTCGGTGGACTGGGCCACGTTCAGGATCAGCGGATAGTTGCCCACAGGCCGGAAGGAGTACAGCCGCTCCACGCCATCAAGCGCGGCCGTGCCCACAAACGACCCCGAGCCCTCCGCCTGAAAGCGCAGCAGGTTGGGGGTGCCCGCGATGGACTTGCCCACGTCAGCATCGCCATAGGGGAAACGGGAGATTACTACCCCGTCCTGCCGGAAAAGGTTGATACCGCTGTTGGCGCCCAGATTCAGCGAACCAAATAGTTCATTGAAATAGCTCAGGCGGATAGCGCCGACCACCACACCGGCAAAACTGCCGTCTGCGTTGTAGTAGCCGCGCGAGATGGGCAGGATGTTCAGGCCCGTCACCCGCGAAGGCACGGGCTTGCCGAAGAACAGCCCCTGTTCGCCCCGGTCGCGGAAGGCCAGAAAGTAGTCGCGGTCGGCAAAGTTGACCCGGCGCGGGGCATTGGAACCCGAGTCCAGGATGACATTGCCCTGCGCGTCCAGCACCAGCACATCGCCCGCACCACGCGCGCGCAGCGAGTTGTCAAACACCACCCGCGCGCGCAGGTCGGGGGGCAAGGCCCAGACCTCGGGGCGTGCCACCTCCCGGGCCACGCCTTCCAGAGATTTGTCAAACGAATCCAGCGACCATGCCAAGCCCTGCTCCAGGGTTCTAGCCAGGTTGGCGTTGGTCTGCGCTGCGTAGCTCCACTCGTCGTTGCGAATGGTCCAGATGGTGCGCGCAAACAACGCACCAATGCCCAGAGCCACCAGCAAGGCCAGCCAGATCAGGCGGTGAGAGAAAAACTGGCGGAGAGATGGCATAGGGATAGTTTGTAACCATTTTAAACAGCCGCCTTAGCTGAGACTGAGTACCAAGGCACACCGTATTCCTCGGGATTGGCGGCGTCAATGCGCACCTGCCCGGGTGGGCGCCGCCGCCACACCAGCACCGCGCACCTCCAGCCGCACCTCGTCCAGCACCGTACCTTGGGCGTCGGTGATCTGCACCACATGCCGGCCCGGCCAGGGCAGCCAGGGCACCCGGGCCCCACGGCCCAGCGGTTTGCCATCCAGTCGCCACTGCACCGCATCGCGCGTGGCGGTGAACTGCAGGCGCTGGCGCGCGGGTGGAATGTCCGGGTCCAGCGCAATCACCGTGCCGGATGCCGGGGCGGTGATACGCGCCGGGGCAGCTACCGCAGCCGATGCGGGCGCTGCAGGGGTACGGGCGGCGCTTTTGGAGGTTTTTGGGCTAGATGCGGTAGTTCCATATGCCTCACCAGCTATTGAATCCATAGCAAACAAGGGCTGCTGCGTGCCGGAAACAAACCACTCGTCGCGCGCGGCCTCCAGCGGCTGGGGCGCCCCCGCGCCCGAAGACGGCCCCGGGCCGAACCGCACGGCCGCCCGCACCAGCCCCTGCGGTGCCTTGGGCGCGCGACTGGGCTCGCGGGCGTGCAGAAAGCCCATCACCGCCGCCCAGATGGGTGCCGCGCCGCTGGTGCCGCTGACCTCATGCATGGCTGCGCCGCTGGCGTTGCCCACCCACACGCCCACGGTGTAGCGCTCCGACCAACCCACCGCCCAGTTGTCGCGCATGTCCTTGCTGGTGCCGGTTTTCACCGCGGTCCAGAAGCGGGTGGCCAGCACGCTGTCGGTGCCAAAGGTGCGTGCGCGTGCGTTGCCGTCGGACAGGATGTCGCCCACGATGAAGGCGGCGCGTGGGTCGATGGCGGGCGTGAAGCGAGGCTTGGCATCGGCCGGGGCTACGGTGCCCTGTCGCCCGCCGTTGGCGAACGCGGTTGCAACAGGACTCGCCCGCCCGCCGTTGGCGAGTGTGCGGAAGGCATTGGTCAGGTGCAGCAACGGCACCTCGGGGCTGCCCAGTGCCAGGCTGTAGCCAAAGTAGTCGCCACTTTCGCGCAGCGGCAATCCCACGGCACCGAGCTGCCGGTGAAAAGCATCGGGCGTGACCATGACCAGCGTGCGCACCGCTGGCACGTTGAGCGACGCGGCCAGCGCCGTGCGCACCGACACCCAGCCCTTGAACTGTCGGTCATAGTTCTGCGGGATGTAGAGCCCCCCCGCCGTGGTGATCTGCGCGGGCGAATCCTCTACCAGCGACGCCGCTGTGAGCCGCCGCTCTGCAATCGCCTGGGCATACAGAAAGGGCTTAAGCGTGGAGCCTGGCTGGCGCAACGCCAGCACCCCGTCGACCTCGCTGGCCTGGCTGAGCTGGCCGGACGACCCCACCCAGGCCAGCACGGCGCCCGTGGCGTTGTCCAGCACCAGCACCGCGCCGTCTTCCACATGCCGCCCCCGCAGCTCGCGCAGGTGCTGCTGCAGGCTCTGCATGGCAAAACGCTGCAACGGTGCGCGCAGGGTGCTGGTCACCCGCTCGGGCACGGCGCTGTCCTTGTCCCGCTGGCGCAGCAGGTAGCGCGCAAAGTGCGGCGCCACGCCTTCGCTGGCATCAAAAGCGCGGCGCTGCAATGCAGCCGTGGTGAACAGGTCCAGCGCATCGCAATCCACACGCGCCGCTGGTGCAGCGGGCATGGCGGGGGTGGAAGGGGTGGAGGGGCGCTGCTGCATGTCGCGCAGCACCCCGCAAGCGCGCTGCGCCACCAACGCAGGCCGGGCATTGGGCGCACGCACCAGGGCCGCTGCCACTGCGGCTTCGCGGTCGTCCAGACCGTGGGCCGCCTTGTCAAACAGGGTGCGGCTCAGGGCGTCGATGCCCACCAGCTCGCTGCGAAACGGCACGAGGTTGAGGTACGCCTCCAGGATCTGGTCCTTGCGCCAGCGCCGGTCCAGCACCTGGGCAGCCACCGTCTGGCCCACCTTTTGCACCACCGTGCGCCCGCCGGGGCCCTGGCGCCAGTCACCGTCGAGCAGGCCCGCGAGCTGCATGGTGATGGTGCTGGCCCCGCGCGTGCGCTGGTTCCACAGGTTGCCCCAGGCAGCCGCCGACGCCGCACGCCAGTCCACGCCGCTGTGTTCAAAAAAGCGCTTGTCCTCGCTCAGCACTAGCGCCTGGCGCAGCGCGGGCGACACATCGGCCAGCGGCACCCACTGGCCGCGCCGCACGGTGGCATCGGTGCGCAGGCGCTGCAGCACCTCGCCTTCGCGCGAGAGGATCAGGGTGTCCGAGGGCTTGAAGTCCGCGCGCACCTCGTCAAACGTGGGGATGGCCCAGGCGCCCGAGGCGCAGGCCGCCAGCACCAGCGCGGCGGCCTGTGTTCGCAGGCGCAAGGTGAAGAAGAAATCGAAGGGAAGGAACACAAACACGCAGAGATCAAAGCGCCATCAGCGCGCTGCGCGCAGGCGCACGGCGTCGCACCAGCGCTGCGCCACGGCCGGCACGGTGACACACACCGCATCGTGCGTGGCGGTGGTCACGGCACGCTCCAGCAGCTGGATGTCAGCCTCGTGCTGGCGCGCCACATGCGGGTCCTCAAAGAAAACAGCGCGGTGGCAACGGCGCTCCAGCACCAGGTCGGCAATCTGCGCGTCGCCACCCAGCGGCCCGCTGTTGAAGCGCTGCACCCAGGGCTGCCCCTCGGGCCAGCCCTTGCTCCACGCCAGGGCGTTCAGTCGCTGGCCCGTGGTGCCAGTGGCCACCCGGTGGCGAAACTGCGACAGCACATCAAAGTTGCGATCCGCGAAGTCGAGCATGGCCTGTTTGCACGCGTCGTGCGCAATCAGCGCCAGCGTCTGGTTGCCATGGTCATGAAACCGGTCGGCCTGTGTGTCGGGCGCCAACCCGGCGTGGATGCGCTCCATCTCGATCCAGTCCCGTGCGCTGGCCACGGTGGAGAGAAACGGCTTGCCATGGATCACGCACTGCCGCTTGAGGGCCAGCGCCTCGGGGAAGATGGAAGAAGGGTCCACAGGGTCGGTGAGATAAATCGCGCCGTCGAGCGTGCGCCCTTCCCCCATGCCCACCACCTCTGCCACCACTTTCATCAACCCTCCGTCGCGCCCGTACGGATAGCGCACCAGCGGGCGGTACCCCTGCAGCATGCCCGCAGCGACGATGGCATCGTGCGTGCGACCCACGGCGTGCAGCCCTAGCTGCAGTTCCCGGATGCCCGCCTCGCAGGCGCGCAGCCAGGAAAAGGGCGCCGCGTCTTCGGTGCGGTGAGGC
>Ga0066256_1002255_pt2 | contig 14735 bp, 13 predicted proteins | sample ThiBio_1000_biof_FD_87107 | JGI IMG/M metagenome (GOLD analysis project Ga0066256, IMG submission 87107) | Wastewater bioreactor microbial communities from Cape Town, South Africa - Thiocy_expt_1000_biof (version 2) | ecosystem: Engineered > Bioreactor > Thiocyanate-remediating >...
GCTGAAAAAGGTCCCAAGGAGGAAATTCTGGAAGCCTTGTCGTAATTGTGAGAAGCAGCCGGAATGAGCCCGGCGGCTGCCTTTCGCGCGCGCTTTCTCGACGTATTGGCGTCGGTCTATATTTATAACGAGCACCGGGGATACACGTCGCTCGACCGGGTTCTGGAAGCGGCGCGCGCGCATTGCCCCGACGACACGGCGTTCATCGCCGCGATCGAGAAGCACCGCGCCGACGAGCACAAGCACTACCGCATGTTCCGCCGCTGGTTCGAGCTGGAGGGGCGCATGCCGCTGAAGGTGGACCGGACCTGCGGCCATATCGACCATTTCATCCAGAAGGTCTTCGGCTGCACCATCGAAGAGCTCGACACGCAGGCGATCGTGGCCGACGAGCGCGAGTTCCAGAAGCTGTGCCGGGTGATCATGCTCACCGAGCAGCGCGGCATGCGCCAGGTGGAAGTGCTGCTGGAAAACCGCCACGTCCGCTCCAACAAGGCCATGCTGCGGATATTCCAGGTGGTCGAAGTGGACGAGCCCGATCACTGGATGCCGTATCAGGGATGGCTGAGGGCCCATGATTGCGTGACCGCGAAATGGCGCGAACTGTGGGCGGATTACTGGATCCACAAGTCGTTGATGCTGGTGAAGATGCCGACCCTGTTCCTGCGCCGCGCCACACCGCGCCTTTCGAACTGGCCGGACGAGGATTCCTCGGTCTATACAACCACCGCCTAGGATACGGATTCCGAGTGGGGCGGGAGAGCAACGACATGGCCAGCGGCTTCCGGCGCGATTCGCCCTGGCTTGCACTCACCATCCTCACCGGGATCGCCACGGTCGGCTTCATCGACCGGATCATCGTCAATGTGCTGGTCGAGCCGCTCAAGGCCGAGTTCGGCCTGTCCGACACGCAGATCGGCCTGCTCACCGGCCTCGCCTTCGCGGTGCTCAATGTCGGGCTCGGCATATTCGTCGCCCGCCTGGCGGAGCGGAAGAGGCGGCTGACGCTGATCGCCGTGGGCACGCTGGCCTGGTCGGTGGCGACGGCGCTGTGCGGAGCAGTGACCAACTGGGTCCAGCTTCTTTTCGCCCGGATCGGCGTGGGAGTGGGCGAGGCGGTGGGGCTGCCGGCCAACCAGTCCGTAGTGGCGGGCTATTTCCCGCCCCACCGCCGCGCCACGGCCATGTCGATCCTGCTGCTCGCGCCGCCGATCGGCGCGTTCCTGGGCGCCGCCGGCGGGGCTTTCGTCGCGCAGGCCTATGGCTGGCGGATGGCCTTCATCGCCGCCGCCATCCCCGGCGTGGTGTTCGCGGCGCTCGCCTTCCTGTTCGTCGCCGAGCCGCCGCGCGGCCGGCACGACCGGGAGGAAAGCCCCGAAGTGCCTTCGCTCGGCTCGGTCGTGGCGCGCTTCGCCCGCCTGCCCAGCGCGCGCCACCTGGTCGCCGGATCAGCCATCGCGTCGATGATCGGCTTCGGGCTCAACGCCTTCGTCGCGGCGCTGCTGATGCGCAAGTTCGGCTTCTCGCTGGTCCAGGCCGGTTTCTTCTCGGGCGCCCTGGCCAGCCTTCCCGGCATCCTCTCGATCTCTATCGGCGGCGCGCTGACCGATCTGCTGGGCAAGACGAGGCCCGCCGCCTACGCGCTGCTTCCCGGCCTCTCGCTGCTGATCGCCACGCCGATCTACCTCTTCGCCGTGACGCAGGAGGATGTCGTCCTGCTGCTCGGCGGGATGACCGTGGCGGCCTTGTTCCAGTACACCTATCTCGGCTGCACCTTCGGCACGCTGCAGAACATGATGCACAGCCGCGCGCGCGCCACCGCCTCGGCCCTGCTCAATGTGGTCTACACGCTGATGGGCGGCTTCGGCCCGCTGCTGATCGGGCATCTCAGCGACCGCTTTCAGGCCGACGGCGAAACGGGCGGCAACGCTCTCGCCTGGGCGATGGCGGGGTGCGCGCTGCTCTACCTGTGGGCCGGGGCGCATTACCTCGCCGCGGCGCGCCATGTGGGCGGCGATCTGGCCGCGGTGCGGGAGGGGCGGCTCTAGCGACGGCGGAGGATCGCGGCAGCGGCCAGCAACGCCGCCGCCCAGGCCAACGGCAGCCAGTTACCGAGGATGGCAAACGGAGTGGGCGACGGGGCCGGCGGCACCAGTCCGTCGATCCGTCCGGCCCGATGCATCGGCACATGGCGGGGGCCCACGCCATGCGCGTCTATCCCCGCGCGGATCCCGGTGGTGGTGGCGCGCAGCACCGGCAGCCCTTCCTCTATCGCGCGCAGCCGCGCCTGGGCGAGGTGCTGCGGCGGGCCGAACGAGCCGAACCAGCCGTCATTCGAAGGGTTGAAGATATAGTCGGGGCGATTCGCCGGATCGACCACTTCGCCGGAAAAGATGATCTCGTAGCAGATCTGGATGCCCGCCTTGCCCCACCGCCCGAGGTCGAGCGTGCGCGGCCCCGGGCCGGGCCAGAAATCGAGCGAGCCGGGCACCAGCCGGCTCGCCCCCAGGGGCTCCAGCAACCAGCGCAGCGGCAGATATTCGCCATAAGGCACCAGATGGGCCTTGTCGTAGCCGCCGACGATCCGCCCGTCGGCGTCCAGCGCGGTCACGGCGTTGCGCGCGCCCGCCGCGGCGCCATTGCGGATTTCGAGATCGACCGTTCCCGTCAGCAGCAGGCTGCCCGGACCGATCGCCCGGCCGATGCGCAGCCGCGCCAGGCGCGGGTCGCCGAAAGCGGTGACATGGTCGTAATAACGCTGCGGATAGCCGTCGAGCAGATAGTCCGGTACCCCGGATTCAGGCCACAGCACCAGCCGGTGCTCGCCCGGCGTTTCCGGCACGGTCAGCGCAGCGGTCTTGCGATAGCTGCGCTCGAAATGCCCTTCGTCGTTCAGCACTTCCTGCCGGATGTCGGGCTGGACCAGCGTGAAGCGCAGGCCGCCGTCGCGTTCGGCCGGGCCGGGCCAGACCATCCCCGCGACCAGTGCAGCCGCCAGCAGCGCCAACGGCACGAAACGCCGGCCCGCCAGCAGCAGCGCGCCCGCGCAGCCCAGCAGCACGGCAAGGCCGGAAAGCGCATAAGTGCCCAGCCACGGGGCCAGCGCCGCGATGCCGGGGCTGCCATGGCCACCCAGCAGGACCACCCCCAGCGGGTCCCATGCGAAGCCGGTGAAGACCCAGGCGCGCAGCCATTCCGAAACGGTCCAGCAGCCGGCGAAGGCGAAAGCCGCCGCCCAGCCGCGATTCCCCCCGGCGATCCAGTGCGCACCCAGCGCCCCCAATGCGGGATAGACCGCGAGATAGAGCGAGAGTAGCGGCACCGCCGCCCAGCCGAGGACGGCCGGCATGTTGGCCTGATAGGTGAAGGCCGTGGCGATCCAGTTATTGGCGAAAGTGAAATGGGCAAGGCCGAACAGCCAGCCGAGCAGCGCCGCCTCGCGCAGGCCTGCCGCGCGCACGATCAGCAGGAAGAAGCCCCCCATGGCCGCAAGCGAAAGCGGCCACAGCCCCAGGGGCTGGAAACCCGTGGCCGCGAGCAGCCCCAAGCCGAGCGCGGTCCATCGCGGATGAGCGGCGACAGGGGCCAGAATCACGGTTGCGGAACGCATGGCAACGCCATGTGGCCCGCGCAATCCGGGCGCGCAAGCGGGATCGGCCTCCCCTCCTCACAGGGGGAGGATCGGTGCAGCCGTCAGCTTACGACTTCGAGAGTCTCGTCGTCGCCCTTGCGGCGCGTGCGGGGGCGGCGTTGCCGGCGAGGAGCCTCTTCTTCCTGCTCGCCTTCCGCGTCCTCGCGGACAATGGCGGGCGGAAGCGCGGCGGGATCGAGAACGTCCGCCTCGCCATCCTCATCCGCCTGCTCGGCCCCATCCTTCGGGCGTTCGCGGCGCGGGCGCCGGGGCTTGCTGGCGCGACTGTCGCGAATGAAAGGATTCTCCGCGACCTCCTGCTCGTCCACGTCGGCGCCCTCACGCCCACGCTCGCCCCCTCGTTCGCCATCGTCGAATTCCTGCGGCTCGTCATACTGGCCGCGCCCGCGGCTCTGCGTACGCGCGCCTTCATCCTCGAAATCGTCGAAATCGTCGCGCTCCGCATCACGCCGGGGGCGCACTTCGTCCTTCTGGGCGCGGGAATCGGCGATCACGCGGAAATAGTGATCGGCGAACTGCAGGTAGTACTCGGCCTGGACGCGATCGCCGTTGAGCGAAGCGTCATGCGCGAGCTTCCGGTACTTCTCCAGCAGCTGCGGCGCGTTGCCACGCGCGCGGCTGTCGATCCGGTTGAGTTGATTGCCACCTTGCGAGCGGTTGCTGCCGCGCCCGCGACGACGATTGTTATTGCGGTTGTTACTCAAGGGAATTCAATTCCTCAGCTTGAACCGCCGGAAGCGATTTCCGGCGATCGCGTGACCCCTCGCCACGCCGCGCACTGCCGCGCAGTCGCGGTCCCATCATCTGCATGCAGACCGGAGGCTGTGCCGCGGCGCTATAAGCAAATGTTGGAGCAAAACCGCGCGGTCGGGAAATCCCCGTCCAACCGCCGGTTCTGGCGCGTGCCTAGACGGTTCCGGGGGGTTTGCCAAGAAAAAATCGCAAGGTCAGCGCACGCGCCCTGCCGCCGAGGTCGCGGTGCAGCACCGCGTCGAATCCCACCTCGCGCGCAAGCTCCTCCACTACCTCCGCCTGCCCCGCGCCGATCTCGAGAACCGCCGCGCCGCCCGCCTCCAGCAGCCCGGGCAATTGGGGAATCAGCGCCCGGTAATCGTCCAGCCCCTCCGCTCCGGCGAACAGCGCGCCGGCCGGCTCCCATTCGCGCACGTCGGGATCGAGCGGGGCATCCGCCTCCACGTAAGGCGGGTTGGCGAGGATCAGGCCGAAGCGGCCGAGCCCGTCCGCCCAGCCGGCCTGCGTCCAGTCGTGCCGAAGCAGCTGCGCACGCTCGCCCAGCCCGAGCGCCGCGGCATTGGCCCGGGCCACCGCCAGCGCGGCATCCGACCGGTCGATCCCTACCCCCTGTGCGCCGGGGCATTCGGCCAGCACGGTCAGCAACAGCGCGCCCGAGCCCGTTCCGCAATCGAGCACGCGGGCGGGCGCCGGGGCCGCTTCCAGCGCTGCCTCGATCACCGTCTCGCTGTCCGCGCGCGGGATCAGCACCGCGGGCGAGACGGCGAAATCGCGCCCGTAGAACTCCTGCCGCCCGGTGATGTAGGCCACCGGCTCATGCCGCGCCCGGCGCGCGGCCAGCCCCGCGAAGGAAGCAGGCGGCGCATCCCGCATATGGCGCAGCAGCAATTCGGAGCGAGAGAGGCCCAGCGCATGCGCCATCAGCAGTTCGGCATCGAGGCGCGGGGTATCGCTGGTTCGTTCGAGCTGCTCGGTTGCCTTGCGCAAGACCTGTGCGATCTCACCACCCCCAACCCTCTCCTCTGAAAAGGAGGGGGCTTCCGGGTCGCGCGGTCCGCTCCCCCTCCTCTTCAGAGGAGGGGGTTGGGGGGTGGTGGAATCCGGCCTCTCAGCCACCCAACGCCGCCAGCCGCTTGGCCTCGTCCTCCGCGATCAGCGCGTCGACCAGTTCACCCAGGCCCGGCCCTTCGAGCACTTCGGGCAGCTTGTGGAGAGTGAGGCCGATCCGGTGGTCGGTCACGCGGCCTTGCGGGAAATTATAGGTGCGGATGCGTTCGGAACGGTCGCCGCTGCCGACCATCGCCTTGCGCGCCTCGGCTTCGGCGCCTTGCGCTTCGCTGCGCATCTTCTCGTAGAGCCGGGCGCGCAGCACCTGCATCGCCTTGGCGCGGTTCTTGTGCTGGCTGCGCTCGTCCTGCTGGGTGACGACAATCCCGCTGGGTAAGTGGGTGATCCGCACCGCCGAATCGGTGGTGTTCACATGCTGCCCGCCCGCGCCCGATGCGCGATAGATGTCGATCTTCAGATCCCTGTCGTCGATCTGGACGTCCACTTCGCTCGGCTCGGGCAGCACGGCCACGGTCGCCGCCGAAGTATGGATGCGCCCGCCGCTCTCGGTCACCGGCACGCGCTGCACGCGGTGGACCCCGCTTTCGAACTTGAGCTTCGCGAACACACCCTGGCCCGCCACGTTGGCAACCACTTCCTTGAACCCGCCGATGTCGGAGGCGTTCACGCTGATCGTCTCCACCCGCCAGCCCTGCTCGGCGGCGTAACGTTCGTACATGCGGAACAGGTCGGCGGCGAACAGGGCCGCTTCCTCTCCGCCAGTCCCGGCGCGGATTTCCAGCATGGCCGGGCGGCTGTCCGCCACGTCGCGCGGCAGCATGGCGACAGCCAGCCGACGCTCGGCTTCGGGCAGCTCCTCACGCAGGCGGGCGGCTTCCTCCTCGGCCAGCGCGGTCATTTCGGGATCGGGATCGTCCAGCCGCTCCAGCTCGGCCAGCTCGCCGCGCATGGTGCGTACTTCCTCGGCCGCCTTCGCCACCGGCTCCAGCTCCGCGTAATCGCGGCTCGCGGCAACGAAGGCGTCGCCTTCCAGCGTCCCGCTGGCGAGGCGCGCTTCCAGCTCCGCAAAGCGCTGCGCGATCTGGGCAAGGCGCTCCTGGGGGATGGTCATGCGACTATCCCGAGAGGAGAAATGGACCCTGAAACAAGTTCAGGGTGACGAAGGGGGTTGAGGGCAGTCACCGGATCACCGCTCCTTCATCCAAGCAGATTCTCGAAGATTTCTTCGATCCTCTCGTAAGCCGCTGTGCGCTCCGCGCTGCGCAGATTGACTGCTGGGGTTCCGTCCTTGATCGTCACCGCCGCCAGCGCGTGCGCATCGGCCCTGGCCGCCTTGTCGAACCGCTTCTTCGGCGATCCGGTGGCGATCATGTCGGCCGAAAGCCCGGCACGCCGCAACGCCGCCACCGCGCGAATCCCGAAATTGAGCGCGGCATCGTCTTCAATTGCGAGAATGACATCGAGCACGGTTTCGCCCTTTTCCCCCACCAGCATCGCCAGCCGCTCGATCCCGGCTGCCCAGCCCACCGCCGGCGTCGGCGCACCACCGAGGCTTTCCATCAGCCCGTCATAGCGCCCGCCGCCCAGCACGGTGCCTTGCGCGCCCAACCGGTCGGTGACGAATTCGAAGGCGGTGTGGCGGTAATAGTCCAGCCCGCGCACCAGGCTGGGCGCGCGGATCCAGGTCACGCCCGCCGCATCCAGCCCGGCGGTCACCGCGCCGAAGAAATCCTGCGCCTGGCCGGAAAGGTAATCGTCGATCCTGGGCGCGTCGGCGGTGAAGGGCTTGTCGCGCGGGTCCTTGGAATCGAGGATACGCAGCGGATTGCGTTCCAGCCGGTCCTGGCTGTCTTCCGAAAGCTCGGCCTTGTGCGCGCGGAAATAGTCGACCAGCGCGCTGCGCCAGGCCTCGCGGCTATCCGCGTCGCCCAGCGTGTTGAGCTGCAGCGTCACCCCGTCCGCGATGCCCAGTTCCTTGAGCAGCTGGTCCGCCATCGCCAGCAGCTCCACGTCGGCCTGCGGCTCGGCCGCGCCGATGATCTCCGCGTCGATCTGGTGGAACTGGCGATAGCGGCCTTTCTGCGGCCGTTCGTAGCGGAACAGGGGCCCGTGCGTCGCGACCTTGAGCGGCGCATATTGCTGCCACCCGTCGGTGAGGTAGGCGCGCGCGATGCCGGCGGTGAATTCGGGGCGCAGCGTCAGGCTTTCCCCGCCGCGATCCTCGAAGGAATACATCTCCTTGGAGACCACGTCGGTCGTCTCGCCCAGCGAGCGGGAAAACACTTCGGTCTTTTCGAACACCGGCATCTCCACCCGCCGGAAGCGGTAGAGCTTGCGCACGCGCTCGAAGGTTTCGACCACGAAGGCGAAAGCCTCGGCCTCGGCACCGAAAATGTCTTGCGTGCCCCTTATGGGGCGGGGGGTTTCTATCCTGGCCATTGCGCCGTTGCCTTTAACGGCATTGGCGCAATTTGGAAGCTGTCGAGGCCAATGGCGCCTATTCCACGGCCTCCAGCTCGGCGAAACGCTCGTCGATCGAGACTTCAGCTTCCCAGCTCTTGAGTTCGGGCAGGACCTTTTCGGCGAACAGATGCATGTTCTTCAGCGCCTCTTCCTGCGGCATGCCGCCGAAATAGACATGCGGGAAGAAGCCCTGCGGCCGGTATATCTCCTTCAGCTCCCGCAGCCGGTCGAGGTTCATCTGCGGCGTGCCGGTTACGGCGGCATCCCCGAACTTGGTCACGTAGGGCTCGATCGCGTCGGGCTCCATCGTCATTTTCTCGTAGTGCTCGTAGCCCTGGATGGTGGAGAAGATGCCCGGCTTGTCGAGGCTGTAGTTCCTGATCGCCGCGCGCATCGTGTTGGCGAGATATTTCCGCCCTTGGGCTTCGGCATAGTCGGCGCTTTCGTCGATATAGTAATTGCCGCTCACCATCGGCGCGGGCGGGCTGGTATTGACCCCGTGCACTTCCTGCCACACCTGCGTATAGAGATCGGGCGGGGTTTCCTGGCCGCGCTGGGGCAGCATCAGCACCATGTTGCCGAAGCCGTGCTGCGCGGCCGAGCGCATCGAAGTGCCGGAAAGGCTGCCGCAGAACTTGCGGCCCGCGAAGCTCTTGATCGGCCGCGGGCGCAGCTCCACGCGCGGCTGGACACCGAAGGCCCCTTCGCCTTCGAGGATGCCGCTCTCAAGCCCGGGGATCAGCACGTCGAGGATATCGGTGTAGAGCGCGCGCGACTTGTTCTGGTCGATCCCCAGTCCGCGGAACTCGTGCGGCGCCAGCCCGCCGCCGAAACCGAGGATCGCCCGCCCGCCGGACATGATGTCGAGATTGACGATCTTCTCCGCCAGCCGCGCGGGATTGTGCCACGGCACGATGATGCATTGCGTGCCCAGCTTCACCCGCTTCGTTCGCCCGGCGATATAGGTCAGCAGCTGGAGCGGATCGTTGGACAGCGAATAGTCGGAAAAGTGATGCTCGGTGATCCACACCGAATCGAAGCCGAGCTCTTCGGCGAGGACGAGATTGTCCAGCTCCTCGCGGATGAATTGCGCATCCAGATAGGCATCGCCGCGCTGGTGGGCGAAGCCCGTTGCAAGTCCTACATGCATCCTCGGTTCTCCTGAGGCAGCCGCTTCGTTCCCGGCGCGGCCGTTCGCCGCGCGCGGGACTCGCCCCGCCGTTCGTTGATTTTATCCAGTCTGCCAATTTCACGCGGCGGCGGCAATTGTTCTCGCCAACCGGGCCGCGCTGCGCTACCCGCCGCCGCGCGTGGAAGCGGGCGCAAGACCCCTCTGCCTGGAGAAGGATGCCGCACAGTCCGGCCCCTGGGCGGGGGTCACAGGAAAATTGCGGAAGACCTTATGCGAATCGACCTTATCCCCACCGGCGACAATCCGCCCGAAAGCCTCAACGTCATCATCGAGGTTCCCGTCGGCGGCGAACCGGTGAAGTACGAATTCGACAAGGAATCGGGCGCGCTGTTCGTTGACCGCATCCTGCATACGCCGATGCGCTATCCGGCCAATTACGGCTTCGTGCCGCATACGCTTTCACCCGACGGCGACCCGCTGGACGCGCTGGTGGTGGCGCGCAGCCCGTTCATCCCCGGCTGCGTGGTGCGCGCCCGCCCGATCGGCGTGCTCAAGCTGGAAGACGAGCATGGCGGCGACGAGAAGCTCGTCTGCGTGCCGGTGGACACCACCTTCCCCTATTATTCCGATGTCGGCGAACGGCAGGACCTGCCTTCGATCGTGCTCCAGCAGATCGAGCACTTCTTCAAGCATTACAAGGATCTGGAAGAGGAGAAGTGGGTCCGCATCGGCGAATGGGGCGATGCGGCCGACGCGCGCAAGATCGTGATCGAAGCAATCGAACGGGCCAAGCAGGCCAAGAGCTGAACGAGCCGCGGAACCGGCAAGGGCCCGACCGATCAGTCCCCCGCCACTGTCATCCCGTCGATCCGCAAGGTTGGCACGTCGACCGAGCGGTGGATGTCGAGATCGCTGGCGGCGGTCATCCGGGTGAACATGTCCAGCAGGTTGCCGGCCACGGTGAATTCCGCCACCGGCCCGGCGATCTCGCCATTGACGATGCGGAAGCCCGAGGCGCCCCGGCTGTAATCGCCGGTCACGCCGTTGACGCCCTGGCCGATCAGTTCGGTGACCAGCACGCCTTCGGCGATGTCCGCGATCAGCTCTTCGCGCGTCACCGCCCCGGCGGCGAGCACGACGTTCGAGGTGGACACGCCCGGCGCGCCGCCCGATCCGCGCGCGGCATGGCCGGTGAGGCCGATGCCCAGCTGGCGCGCGGAGGAAGCATTGGTGAGCCAGCCGGTGATCCGCCCGTCTTCCACCAGGGCGCGCGGGGCAGTCGCCAGCCCTTCGCCGTCGAACGGCCGCGAGCGCAGGCCGCGCAGGCGGTGCGGTTCCTCCAGGATGCGGATTGCGGCGGGAAAAAGCGCCCCGTCCCGCCCGTCGAGCAGGAAGCTCGCCCGGCGGGCGGTGGCCGCGCCGGACATCGCCCCCCGCAGAGGGCCGACCAGCGAGGGGCCGACCCCCGGGGCGGACACCACCCGCACCTCCCCGCCGGGCCTCCCCCCCGGGTCGAGCCGCGCCCCCCCCCGCTCGCCCGCCGTCCGCCCCGTCTGAGCCGGCCACCGCCGGGCCCGCGCGTGGCGCGTGGTGCGGTATTCGTAATCGCGCTGCATCTGCCCGCCGGCGCCGGCGACGACGCTGGCCGAAATGCTGATGCTGGTGGCGCGATAGGCCCCGGAAAAGCCATGGCTGGTGACGAGCGCGACCGAGGAATGGCCGAAGCCCACGCCCCCGCCTTCGCTGTTGGTGACGCCCGGGACCGCCCGGGCGGCATCTTCCGCCTCTTCGGCCAGGCGGCGCAGTGCCTCGGGCGCAGGCTCGACGGCATCCTCCAGCTCGAGATCGGGGAAAGGCCCGTGCGCCAGCAGCTCTTCCGGCGCCAGCCCGGCATATTCGTCCTCCGGCGCGGCGCGGGCCATCGCCACCGCTCGTTCGGCGAGCTCGGCCAGCGCGGCGTCACTCATGTCGGTGGCGTGGATCGAGGCGGAGCGCTTGCCGGCAAAGACGCGGAGCGAAATCTCCTCGCTTTCCGAGCGGCCGACATCCTCCAGCTTGCCGAGGCGGACCTGGACTTCTTCGGAGGAGGAGCCGATCGCCACCGCATCGGCGGCATCGGCGCCGGCCTTCAGGGCAAGGTCGATCGCCGCGGCGCAACGGGCGCGGGCCTGTTCAGCATCGAGCATGGGATTGTCCGGCAAGCATTACCGGCCCGCCCTAGCGGCAGGCCGGCAGGGACGCCAGCCCGCAAAGCGTCAGAGCAGCAGCGTCAGCGCCTTGAGCAGGCCGGTGACGATGAACGGCAGGCCGATCGCGGCCAGCCACACGAACGCCCGGTCGCGGCGGAACAGCGGCGCCAGATCGGGGTCGGCCGCCTGCTCGTCACTCAACCCTCCCCACCGCCGCTCGAACATGCGGCAACCGGGAATGATCGCCGCCACCAGCACCACCAGCGCGAAATAGGGCAGGATGGAACCGGTGCCGCTCTTGAGCGCGGTCATGGTCACGAAAATCTGCAGGCCGGTATAGGCAAGCAGCGCATAGGCGATGTGATCGCTCATCCTGCGCCGCCAGTCGAGGCCATGGCGGCCCGCGCCCTGCGTTTCCTTGCCGGCGTTGCGGCCCGTATGCGGAAGCGCCTTCTCCATAGCGCCTTCTCCTTCTCCCGTTTGGATGAAGTATTCCACTACTCGGCGGCGCGATCAAGCATGCATGCGGTTCCTTCACGGACCCGAAGCGTTCAGGAACGGGAAGGACATGCAGGAATCTTGCCAAATTAGGAATGATGGGGGTTTTCTGCCTGAAAAGCCGTGTTAAAAGCCCGCCGGATGACCGAACTCGACGAAACGCTGCCCGACAGCCGCAAGCTGGCCGAGGCGATCGCAGAAGCTCCGATCAACGCCGCTCCGCCGATTCCCCAGGGCGGACTCGAGGTGGTTTCGATCGCCAAGAGCTATGACAAGCGCGCGGTGCTGACCGACATATCGCTCTCGGTAGGCAAGGGCGAAGTGGTGGGCCTGCTCGGCCCCAACGGCGCGGGCAAGACCACCTGCTTCTATTCCGTGATGGGGCTGGTCCGGCCCGACAGCGGCCGCATCCTGATGGACGGGGTCGACGTCACCAAGCTGCCCATGTACCGCCGCGCGATCCTGGGCCTGGGCTACCTGCCGCAGGAAACCTCCATCTTTCGCGGGCTGACGGTGGAGCAGAACATCAGCTGCGTGCTCGAGATGATCGAGCCGGACGCTCAGACCCGGGCGGACGAGCTGGAGCGGCTGCTCGAGGAATTCGGCCTCACCCGCCTGCGGGCCAGCCCCGCCATGGCGCTTTCGGGCGGCGAGAGGCGGCGCTGCGAAATCGCCCGCGCGCTGGCCGCCAAGCCTTCGATCATGCTGCTGGACGAGCCCTTCGCCGGGATCGATCCGATCTCCATCCAGGACATCCGCCATCTGGTGATCGACCTCAAGCAGCGCGGCATCGGCGTGCTGATCACAGACCACAACGTGCGCGAGACGCTCGACATCGTGGATCGCGCCTGCATCATCTATGGCGGGCAGGTGCTGTTCGCCGGCAGCCCGCAGGACCTCGTCGGGGACGAGAACGTGCGCCGGCTCTATCTGGGCGAGAGCTTCACGCTGTGACATGCGCCTAGAACCTGCACTGACGCGTTGGATGGCAGCGTAGCCCATGGCCCTGGGCCCCCGCCTCGACCTCAGGCAAACCCAGTCGCTGGTGATGACGCCGCAGCTCCAGCAGGCGATCAAGCTGCTGGCGCTGTCGAACCTCGAGCTGGAAACCTTCGTCGGCGAAGCGCTGGAGGCGAACCCGCTGCTCGATCTGGGGGAAGGCCCGGCCGACACGTTCGAGCCCGCCGAGGCGCCGGCGGCGGAACCCGCGGACGTCCCTGCGGGCGCCGAGGCGGGCGAGACATCCGCCGACGAGCTGATCCGCGAAGGCCATGGCGAAGCCGACGCGCCGTTCGATCTCGATCCCGAAGCACTGGATCACGATCGGGAAACGGGCGATGGCGCCTTTCCCGATGCGGGCAGCGCATTTGCGGCATCGGGCGCGGAAGGCCCCTCGATCGACGAGCGCGGCGGCGGCGAGGAGACGCTGGCGGAGCATCTCGCGGCGCAGGTCGGCGCGGCGACGAGCGATCCGGCCACCGCCTTCCTCGCGCATCACCTGATCGGCCTGCTGGACGAGGCCGGCTATCTGCAGCCCCCCTTGCGCGAAATCGCGGGCGACCTGGGCGTGCTGCCGGGCGAGGTCGAACGCGCGCTGGAGCTGGTCCAGTCGCTCGATCCCACCGGCGTCGGCGCGCGCAGCCTGTCCGAATGCCTCGCGCTGCAGGCGAAGGAAGCGGATCGCTACGATCCCTGCATGGCCCGGCTGATCGACAATCTCGACCTGCTGGCCAAGGGCGGCTTTTCCCAGCTCAAGCGCATGTGCGGCGTGGACGACGAGGATTTCGCCGACATGCTGGCGGAGCTGCGCGGCTACGATCCGAAGCCGGGGCTGCGCTTCGGCGGCGGGGCGGGCGAGCCGGTAGTGCCCGACATCCTGATCCGCTCCGCCGGCAAGGACGGCTGGGACATCGCGCTCAACCAGGCCACACTGCCGCGGCTGATCGTCAACCGATCCTATTATCTGGAGCTGCGCAAGGGTTGCCAGGACAAGGCATCGAAAACATGGCTCAGCGAGAAGCTGGCCGACGCCAACTGGCTGATCAAGGCGCTCGACCAGCGGCAGAAGACGATCCTCAAGGTCACCGCCGAAATCGTGAAGCAGCAGGAAGGCTTCTTCCGCAAGGGCGTGTCCGAACTACGCCCGCTGACGCTGCGGACGATAGCCGAAGCCATCGATATGCACGAATCGACCGTCAGCCGGGTGACCAGCAACAAATATCTCAATTGCGAGCGCGGAACGTTCGAGCTGAAATATTTCTTCACCTCCGGCGTTGCCTCCGCCGATGGGGACGGCGCGGTTTCGGCCGAGGCAGTGAAGGCGCAGATCCGCGCGCTGGTGGATGCGGAAAATCCGAAAAACATCCTTTCCGACGATACTTTGGTGGACCTGCTGAAAGAGAAGGGATTCGATCTCGCCCGGCGGACGGTCGCCAAATATCGCGAGGCGATCGGCATCGGGTCTTCGGTACAGCGCCGCCGCCAGAAAAAGCTGGAAGGTGTGGGCTAAGGACGCCGCCGGCGCAAAAAGCCCGCAAATCCGCGCTCAGCTGCACGCCTGCCACTCCTTGGGCAAGCCTGTGCCATCCGCGCCAGACGCAAAAGGGAACGTGCTCGGAAAGACTCACCCGGAAATGCCAATTTCATTTCACGATAAATTAACCTTTTTCATTGAGACCTTGCGTGGTTAATAACCGTCAACTTCCCTCTAGGGGCGAGTTAACGGAAGGAAACGGGGCGACTAAAGGGGGCTCCCATGCGTGTGCTGCTGATCGAGGACGAGCCGACGACCGCTAAGGCCATCGAGCTCATGCTGACCACCGAAGGCTTCAACGTCTATTCGACCGACTTGGGCGAAGAGGGTTTGGATCTGGCCAAGCTGTATGATTACGACATCATCCTGCTCGACCTGAACCTGCCGGACATGCACGGTTATGACGTGCTGAAGAAAGTTCGCGTCGCCAAGGTACAGACGCCGGTT
>Ga0066256_1003602_pt1 | contig 14732 bp, 15 predicted proteins | sample ThiBio_1000_biof_FD_87107 | JGI IMG/M metagenome (GOLD analysis project Ga0066256, IMG submission 87107) | Wastewater bioreactor microbial communities from Cape Town, South Africa - Thiocy_expt_1000_biof (version 2) | ecosystem: Engineered > Bioreactor > Thiocyanate-remediating >...
CCTGCTTAACCTGAACTTAGGTTGAGGTTGTAGCTGCTCGCGACATGGCATCCAACCGGAAAGGAAATCCATGTCCCAACCCTATATCGAGCATGTGAACGTGACGGTGCGCAGCCCCGAGCGCGCGGCGAAGCTGCTCGGCGACCTGTTCGACTGGCACATCCGCTGGGAAGGCCCGGCGCGCGACGGCGGCCGTACCATCCATGTCGGCGACGATCGCACCTATCTCGCGGTCTACACTCCGCCCGAGACGCCCGATCAGGCAACCTTCGAGAAGGGCCGTCCGCTCAATCATGTCGGCATCCTGGTCGACGATCTCGACGAGATCGAGCGCCGCGTCGTCGCGGCCGGGCTGATCCCGTTCAACCATGCCGATTACGATCCCGGCCGGCGCTTCTATTTCCTCGACCATGACGGGACCGAATTCGAGATCGTCAGCTACGCCTGAATATCTGACTAACCATCAATTTTCGGCAACCTGCCGCGGCCGTGCCGGGTTCTTCCAGCGAATTCCGATCGCAGGGAGAACCCGCATGTCCACCAATCACGACGTGTCCAAGCTGGACGACCTGATCGTCACCACCATCGACAGCGTGCGCGGCTACGAACATTCGGCCAGGCACGCCGATGCCGGCCGCTTCCGCGCCTTTTTCGACGATATGGCCGACGAACGCCGCCGCGTGATCGACGCGCTCTCGGCCAAGAGCCGTGAGCTGGGCGGCACGCCGGCGGAATATGGCTCGACCGCCGCGACCATCCATCGCCGCGTGGAGGATCTGCGCCGAGTGCTGGGTGGCGGCGACGAAGCGATCCTGAGCGAAATCGAGCGCGGCGAGGATTATCTGAAGGAAGAGTTCGATCGCGTGCTGCACGACGAGCGGATGTCGACGGGCGCGCTCGGCGTAGTTCGGGAATGCTATGCATCGGTGCTCAAGGGGCACGATACGGCGAAGAAGCTGCGGGACCTGCTCCAGGCGGCGGGCTGACGCGCCGGGCCGCGGCGACGACTAGCGGCGTCCGTCCTCCGCCGCCAGCCGCTGCCGCACCGCCGCCAGCACCGGCGCGAGTTGGGGCAAGCTGGCACAGGCAAGGCGCGGCTCGTTGAACGCCGCCACCGCCTTGCGCGCCTGCACGATGCTCTGCGCGTTGTTCAACAACAGGTTATAGTCCCCGCCATAGACGCTGTAGGCTGCGTTCGGACCATTGCCCCAGCGCTTCGCCTCCGCATCCACCTGCCCCGCCTCGTACAACGCCTGTATCGCCTTGCGCACGGCCTGGCGCATCTGCAACTCGGCCGGGGATGCGGGCTCCGGCTCCGGGAAGCCCGCGGCGCGGGACCAGTGGCTCTGCTTCCCGGCCGGGGCCCGGAACCAGTCCTTCTCGACGACGCGCCAATTATAGGCGGCATGGACGAGCGCCGAACAGAACATCGGGCGAAACGCCGCGTCATCGGCCAGATAGCCGACGCGGCGATCGGGCCAGGAGCGTATCCCGACCGGACCGCTCGCTATCGTGGCCGAGGCGGCAGGGGCGAGTATCTCCTTCACGCCGGCAAAGCCGGAGCACCCCATCGCCGGATCGCGCAACTTCTCCTCGGCCACGCCCTTCTGCGCCAACCCCGAGACTCGAACCGCCGCAAAGCTGTAGCTCTGCTGCCATGCCTGCCTGTCCGCGGGAGTGACGGCGCCGACGGCGCCCATCCCCGCCTGATGGATTGCCCGGGCGGTGCGAACGTGCAGGCTGCGGAACGCCGCCGCTTGCGACGACAGACGCGCCGTAGCGCCGGTTTCCCAACCCTGCGGGGTGGGCTCGCCGGCGCCCGGCACATGGCCGAAACGCTGATTGGCGATGCTTTCGACGAGCGATGCGCAGACGATGTACCGATATCCTTCGGGCTGATAGAGATAGCCCGGCAGGCGCATCGGCAGCCCCTGCATGAAGCTCACTCCCGCCATCGTGGGAAGGCCGCGGATCGGCTTGGCCAGCAAGGCCTGGACCTGTTGTGCGAGCGGAGCCGCGGCGGGATCGGCCAGGCATTGGGACGAACGGGCGTTCAGCGCCTGCGCGCCTCGTCCCCCGGCCAGATGAAGTCCGGCGTGATATCGGACTCCGTTGTAGAGTTTCAGATAGTTCTTGTAGGAAGATGCCGGCCATTGCTTCGCGGCGTTCCAGGCGCGATCGGCCGGCGCCAGCGCGGCATTGCGAAGCGCGGCGCTCAACCGCTCCTCCTCGGCGGAGATCCGGGGCTTCAGCGCGCCCCATTTGAGCGTGTCCACGCCCTGAATGCGCATGCTCGGCAGGTTCTCGGTGCCGAAATACATCCAGGCGATCTCTTCGAGCAGAGCCTGGCAACGCAGATCGCGCGCTACCTGCGGGTAGCGCTGATATTCTTCGAGCTGAATGAACCAATTTTCGACATTCGCCTCGGGATTCCTGCGCTCCCCGAGCGGCAGGCTCCGCGATCGCTGCGCGGCGGCCGGCAATGCCTGGAGGAGGCCGAGCAACAGCAGGAACACCAGCATGGCGATACGGAACCGGGATTGCATCGATCGTCCCCAAATGCCGGCATGGCTTCGGAAGCATGGTTCCCGGCCCGGGACCGAGTCTCAATCGGTGCTGCGACGAACCAGCCGCCCGGCTCGACGAAGCTCGCGATGGCGCACAAACGAAGCGGGGCGCGGAAGCCGTCTGCCTCCGCGCCCCGCGCTCGTTCGAATGCAGCCGGGCTTATTCGGCGGCAACTGCCTCGGTGCGGACCTCGCGACGCTCGGCGATACGCGCCGACTTGCCGGTGCGGCCACGCAGATAATAGAGCTTCGCGCGACGCACGACACCGCGGCGGACCACTTCGATGCTGTCGATGTTCGGCGAATAGAGCGGGAAGACGCGCTCGACGCCCTCGCCGAAGGAAATCTTGCGGACAGTGAACGAGGAACCCATGCCCTTGTTCGAGCGGGCGATGCACACGCCCTCATAGTTCTGCACGCGGGTGCGCTCGCCTTCGACGACCTTCACGCCGACCTTGAGGGTGTCGCCCGGGCGAAACTCCGGAATCTTCTTCGCCGCGTTGAACTTGGCGATCTGCTCGGCTTCGAGCGTCTGGATCAGGTTCATTTCACATCGTCCTGTTTTCGTCGCCGCGCGCCAGAGGGAGGTTGGACCCGAGCCCCCTCGTGGCGCTCCCAAAGGTCCGGCCTCCGTAGCCGTGTATCGCTCTCGGCACGGGCGCGTCGCCAGGCCTCGATCTACGCATGATCCCCCGATCGCAGCACTTCGGGGATCGTGCGCCCTTCCCATTCGACAGGTCGGGTATATTGCGGATATTCGAGCAGCCCCGTTTCGAAGCTCTCGTCCATGCCGCTGGAAGGCGCGCCCATTACTCCGGGAATGAGGCGAATGCAAGCGTCGAGAAGCGTGAGCGCCGCCATCTCGCCGCCCGAGAGGATATAGTCGCCGATCGAGACCTGCTCGATGTCGCGCGCCTCGAACAATCGCTCGTCGATCCCCTCGAACCGGCCGCACAGGATCACCGCGCCGGGGCCGTCGGCCAGCGCGCGGACCCGATCCTGCGTCAGCGGCTTGCCGCGGGGCGTCATCGCGAGGATCGGGCGCGCGGGCCCCTGGCCCGGCACGACGCTGTCGAGCGCGGCGGCGATCACGTCGGCGCGCATCACCATCCCCGCTCCGCCGCCGGCCGGCGTGTCGTCGACCGAGCGATGCCTGTCGGTCGCGAAGTCGCGGATCTGGACGGCCTCCATGCTCCACAGCCCCTCGCGCAGCCCCCTGCCCGCGAGCGAGATGCCGAGCGGACCGGGAAACATCTCCGGGTAGAGCGTGAGGATGGTGGCGACGAAGGGCATGGGAGCCTTTCCCCCCCGGGAACGCGATTGGCAAGGGGCGGATTGCGACATCATCGACGCGGCTCCCGCCTGCAGCGATCGATCGGGGGATGCCGATCGACGGCGTGCTCGCCTATCGGGGCGACAAGGTGATCGACGTCAGGTCGGGCGCCTCCCTGCCCTGACATGAAGAGGCCGGACGATCCCGCGGATCGCCCGGCCTCCATCCTGCGCGGTCGCTAGCTCCCGCAACCGCCGCAGCCACCGCCGCCGCAGCCACCGCCGCCGCAGCCCCCTCCGCCGCTACCGCAACCGCTGCCGCCGCTCCCGCCATCGCTGCCCGAGCTTGTAGCGCGCATCTGGTGGAAGCCGCCCCAGTCCGAGCCGACCAGCACCACGGTACCGAACAGGGCCACCGCGAGATCGGTCTCGCCGCCGGCAGGAGCCCGGCGAAGCCTTTCGCTCCGCGCACGCGCCTCGGCGAGCGCCTCCTGTCCTGCGCGGGTCCGCCGGTCGAGCGCGGCGAAGCGGATCAGCGCGAGGATCCCGGTGACCACCAGCAGCGCGGTGAGATAGCCGACCGGCTTCTCCCGCGCCTCGCCGATCAGCAGCTTGGCATAGCCGAAGCCAAGGAGCAGGACATAGGGCAGCGTCTGGAAGAAGCGCATCTGCAGCGCATTCCACCCGTCCATCAGCAGCCCGGCATCTATCAGCCGTTCGCGGATGCGCTCGCCATGCCTGCCCACTGCGCCGGCGACCCGGTCCCAACTTGCCCCGTCGGGCAGCGCGAGCACGCTGCGTTCCACCGGGGTGCCTCCGCCGAGCTGGCTGGGCGTGAACTTGTTCTTGCCCGCCATCGCCAGCTGCCGGGTGGCGAGCAGGCGGGCGGCGACGGTTTCGGCAAGGCGGGGGGCGCCGGCCGCCTGCCGGGCGGGCTCTTCCGGAACGACGCGGCGCGGCGGGCCGCCCTCGGGCCCTGCCCCGGGCGGGCTGGGGGAAGCCGCGCGGAGCGCGGGGGACACCAGCCCCGCACGGCGGAGGGCAGACAGCCCGCCCGGGAGAACGAAGGGACCCAGCGACAAAAGGCGCAGCCCCCCCCCAGATACCCCAGGACCAGGACGGAGAGCACCGCGAACAAGATCGGCAGCGCGATCCGGAATGGCCTCCGGGGCACGATGAATGCGTCGCGCGGATGCACGCGGCGCGCCTTGTGGTCCTCCAGAAGCCGCCGCCCCGCGTCGGGCCACAGATCCGCGGGCGGCGCGCCGAAGACGCGCTCGTAGCTGCGCAGCGTCTCGGCATATTGGGTGAAATAGCGATGCCCCTCCGTTCGCCCGCCGGCCGTGGGCCCGTGATGGAGCGCGCGGCCGAGCACCTGGGGGCAGAAGCGCTCCCAATAGTCGCGGGTATAGGTGAGGTGCAGGTGCCAGGCCTGGTCGACCTGGTCCGAGGGCGTGACGGGATGATCGGCCGTCACCGCGAGGAAGCAGAAGCGCCTATACTCCTCGATCACGCGCTCGGCCTCGGCGCCGGTCCAGCCATTCTCGCGCGCCAGCCGCGCCGCGAAGCTCAGCTCCGCATCCTCGGGACCGATGGTGTAATGGGAAAGCGCCATCCAGACCGGGTGGCCGGTGGGGGTTCGAGACAGACCGGGGGCCTTGCTCATCTAAATTCCCACTAACTCAGTAGGTTTAAAATGTCAAGCCCCCGGATCGCCTCGCTCGCTCAAGGCTTGGCGGCGGGTTTCGGCCGGAAGCGCAATGCCTGGATGGTCGCCGGACGAGTCGGGGCCAGCAGCACCGTGCCGTCGAGCAGCCCCTTGTCGCAGTGCCAGCGAAAGGCGACGGAGAGCGCGCCGCTCGGGAAGAGCGGCTCGACCTTGCCCGTGCACGCCCCAAGCTGCGCGCGCAGGGCCGCCAGATCGCCGCGCCACCCCTCGGCCGAGCGATCCATCAGGAAATTCATCGCGAGGGCGGAACCCGCGACGGAGACGTCGCCCGCCGCATAGATGGCCCGCGCGGTCTGCTGGGCCGCAACCAGTTCCGGAGTCGCCGGCGGCTCGGCGAACTGGAGCGCACCGGCCTTGTCGAGCGCGAACATCGCATCCCAGGCCGTGCCCGCGGCACCGGTATAGGTGCGGTTGGTGAAGACGAAGATGCCCACGCCCGCCCCGGGCAGCAGGAGCATGTGCGAGCCATAGCCGGGATAGCCGCCGCCATGATGGAGCATCAGCCCGAGCTGGCAGTCCTGCGACACGCGCAGGCCCTTGCCATAGGCGGCGGCCTGCGTGCAGCCGTCCTTGGCCGTGCCGCCCATGCGCGGAGTGGCCCGCACGAAGTTCAGCCCCTGCGCCAGTTCGCGCACCGTGGCGCGCTTGACCGGCCCCGTGTCCGGCCCGTCGCGAGGCGGCCATGCGGAGAGCAGGAAGGCGATCCACTTGCCATAGTCGTTGGCGCTCACCTGCAGCCCGCCCATCGGGCCGAAGGCGCCGTCGCGCATGGTCGGCTCCTCGCGCCAGACGCCATCCTCGAAGCGATAGCCGATGGCGCGGCGCGCGATCGGCCATTCGGACACTTCGAATCCGCTCGAACCCATGCCCAGCGGCGCGAGGATCGTGCGCTCGACATAGGTGCGATAGGGCATGCCCGACGCCTTGGCGACGATCCGCCCGAGCAGCGCATAGCCGAAGTTCGAATATTCGTGCTCGGTCTCGGGCACGCGGCTGAAGGGAACGCCGGCCCGGAGCAGCTTCGCGAACTCGGCCTCGGGCATCGGCGTCTGGCGATCTCCCCAGGGGTCATCGGTGACGAAGCCGGCCACATGGGAGAGCAGGTCCCGGATCCGGATATGGGGGCTGTCCGTCGTCGGATATTTCCAGCCGCGCATTTCGGGGACGTATTTCTCGGCGAAATCGTCGAGCGAGAGCTTGCCGGCATCGCGAAGCGACAGGATCGACAGCGCAGTGAAGGCCTTGGTCATCGAGGCGATGCGGAACAGCGTGTCGGCCGTGACCGGGCGCTTCTCGGCCAGATCCTGCACGCCGACGCCGCGGACATGGACGAGACGCCCCTCCGCGACGATGCCGTAAACCAGGCCCGGCACAGGCGTATCGCGCTGGAAGGTCTCGAATTGGCGGTCGATCGCCTCGAACTGCGATTGGAGCGCCGCTTCCGTCGTCTGCGCGACGGCCGGCATGGCCGGGCAGCAGAGCGCCACGGCGAGCGCGGTACGGTGCCAGTTCATTGCGCATATCCCCCGATGTTCGCGGGGAGGATAACCGGCCCCTAGCGGGCGCGCCAGCCGAACCATGCCTCGGATATGAACCAGGCCATCAGCGCATCCGCCCCGTGGCCAGCGCGATCGCCCAGTCCGGGCGCCCTTCCGCCTCCGCCTTTCGCGCAGCGGCGCGATGGTCATAGGCGACGGCATGGAGCCCGATCTCCTCCCCGTCGATCACCGCATAGCGGGCAAGCGGATCGCCATTCTCGACCCGATAGGGCCGGGGATGATCGTCGTCATAGGCCTGGAGCCCGACGCTGCCGGGATTGAGCACGCGGCGCCCGCCGGGGAGCGTCAGCAGGCGCGGAACATGGGTGTGGCCGCACAGGATGCGCCCCTCCCCGCGCCCCGCCAGCCGCTCGGCAAGCTCGGCCTCGCTCGCGGCGCGCAGGCTCGCGCCCGCCAGCGTCTCGGTGAGCGGCGCGACGTCGCTGTCTGGCGTACCATGGCACAGGAACATGTCCTCCAGCGCCAGCGTCGCCGGCAGGCCCGCCAGCCAGGCCAGCGCCTCCGGACCCAGCACGGCATTGGCAAAGCCATCGGAGGCGTTCATCCGCGCCGGTGGATCGGTGAGTACCTGCCGCTCGTGATTGCCCGCGATGGTCGGCCAGTCGCGCGCCATCAGCCAGGCGGCGGTCTCGGCCGGCCAGAGCGGGCCCGAGAGGATGTCGCCCAGGTTGACGAAGCGGGTGCAGCCCCGCGCCCGGGCATCGGCGACGACTGCGATCAGGGCCGGAAGATTGCCGTGGATGTCGGAAAGGACCGCGATGCGCGTCATTCGACGAAGGCGGCGCTCACCACCAGCCGTTCGGCATCCCATTCGGGCACGGCGGCGGGGATCATCGGCACCATGAAGCGCTTGGCCTTGCCGCTTTCGTCAGCCGGCCGCTCGATCTCGAGCACGTCGCCCGCACCGAAATTGTCGATCGCCACGACCTTGCCCAGCGCCGCGCCCTCATCGGAGACGGCGGGGAGACCCAACAGGTCGACATGATAATATTCGCCCTCGCCGAGCGAGGGCAGCGCCGAGCGCGGGACGCTGAGTTCGGTCCCGCGCAGGGCCTCGGCCGCATTGCGGTCGGCCACTTCGGCGAAGCGCGCGATCGTGCCGTTCGGCCCGCCGCGCACCGATTTCAGCGTCAGCGCACCGCCATTGAACCGGCGGTGCGTCGACAGGTCCTCGGCGAAGACCTTCAGGCGGACCTCGCCCGTCACGCCGTGCGCGCCGATCACGACGGCGAGCGTAACGGGCTGATCGCTGGACAAGGCTTACGCCTCGGCCGGCGGGGTCTCTTCGGCGGTCGCCTCGGCGACCTGCTCGGCTTCCGCCGTCGGCTCTTCGGTCGCCGCTTCGACTTCGGCGGCCATCACAGCCTCGGTTTCCTCGTTCGAGCCCTCGGCCGGGGCTTCCTCGGCGGCCGGAGCCGGCGCGGCGGCAGCGGCGGCGGCCTCGGCCTTCGCCTCGGCGGCGGCTTCCTCGGCGGCCTTCAGCTTCTCGGCACGCTCCTCGGCACGCTCGACGGCCTTCTCGCCCGGCTTGCCCTTGTTCGGGTTGTTCTTGGCGGTGCGCTCCTTGAGGCCGGCGGCGTCGAGGAAACGGGCGACGCGGTCGGTCGGCTGCGCGCCGACGCCCAGCCAGTAGGTGGCGCGATCATTGTCGAGCACGACGCGCTTGGCATCGTCCTTGGCGAGGAGCGGGTTGTAGGTGCCGATCTTCTCGATGAACTTGCCGTCGCGGGGCGAGCGGGCATCGGCAACGACGATGCGATAGTACGGACGCTTCTTCGAGCCGCCGCGCGACAGACGCAGGGAAATAGCCATTACAATCTTCCTTCTTCGTATTCGTCAGCCCGGCATGCACCGGGTCTGGTCTGGTTGTTGCCCCGCCGCCTGACGGCTGGGCGGGGGATCACTTCTTCTTCAGAAAATTCTCGAAACCGGGCGGGAGCTGCGGGGCGCCGGGGCCGCCGAGACCGGGAAGCCCGCCGGCGCCACCGGGGCCGTCCAGCTTGCCCATCATGTCGCCCAGGCCGGCGCCGCCCAGCGCGTTGCCGACGCCGCCCATGCCGCCGCCCGGACCGCCCTTGCCGAGCATGCCCATCAGGCCCTTGAGCCCGCCCATCTTCTTCAGCCGCTTCATCGCGGTCTGCATCTCGAGGTGCATCTTCAGCAGCTTGTTGACGTCCTGCACGGTCGTTCCCGAGCCCTTGGCGATGCGGATCTTGCGCTTGGCGTTGATCAGGTCGGGCTTGGCGCGCTCCTTCGGCGTCATCGAGGTGATCATCGCGTCCATGCGGATCAGCACCTTGTCGCCGCCGACCTGGTCGACCGCCGCCTGCGCCTTCTTCATGCCCGGCATCATGCCGGCGAGCGCGCCCAGGCCGCCCATGCGGCGCATCTGGGCAAGCTGGCCGCGCAGGTCGTTCATGTCGAACTGGCCCTTGGCCAGCCGCGCCGCCATCTTCTCGGCGTCTTCCTCCTGGATCGCCGCCGCCGCCTTCTCGACCAGGCTGACGACGTCGCCCATGCCCAGGATACGGCCGGCGACACGCTTGGGATGGAAGGGCTCGAGCGCATCGAGCTTCTCGCCCATGCCGGCGAACTTGATCGGCTTGCCGGTGACCGCGCGCATCGACAGCGCCGCGCCGCCGCGCGCATCGCCGTCCATGCGGGTGAGGATCACGCCGGTGAGCGGCACCTGCTCGGAGAAGCTGGTCGCGACATTCACCGCGTCCTGGCCGGTAAGCGAGTCGACGACGAGCAGGATCTCGTTCGGCCGGGCGATGTCCGCCACCGCCTTCATCTCGTCCATCAGCGCCTGGTCGACGTGCAGGCGGCCGGCGGTGTCGAGCATCAGGACGTCATAGCCCTGAAGCCTGGCGGCATTCAGCGCGCGCCTGGCGATCTCCACCGGCTGCTGGCCGGCGACGATCGGCAGCGTCTGCACCTCGGTCTGGGTGCCGAGCACGGCGAGCTGCTCCTGCGCGGCGGGACGATTCACGTCCAGCGACGCCATCATCACCTTCTTGCCCTGGCTCTTGAGCAGGCGCGAGAGCTTGGCAGTGGTGGTCGTCTTGCCCGAGCCCTGGAGGCCGACAAGCATGATCACGGCCGGCGGCGTCACGTCGATCGAAAGCTCGGCCGTGTCCGGACCCAGCATGTCCACGAGCGCGTCGTGGACGATCTTCACCACTTGCTGGCCCGGCGTGACCGAGCGCAGCACCTCGTGGCCAATGGCCTTCTCGGTCACCTTCTCGACGAAGTCGCGCGCCACCGGAAGCGCGACATCGGCCTCCAGCAGGGCGATCCGCACTTCGCGCATGGCGGTGCGGACATCGGCCTCGGTCAGCGCGCCACGACCACGCAGGCGCTCGAATACGCCACCCAGCCGTTCGCTCAGACTTTCGAACATCGACCAAAAAACTCCAAATCCGACCATGGCCCGTCAAAACGCAAAACACGCCGGCGGACGAAACCTCGTCAGCCAGCGTCGCCCCTCGGGGCGGCAAATGTTTCGCGTTCGAAGAGAACGGTCGCGGCGGCCCCTACTCCATCGGAGCGTGGGAGGCAAGTGCATCAAACGCCTCGCCGCGCCTGCCGGGGGAATGAGCGAACTGCATTTATTGCGCGAACATGCCGTCGGCTTAACCCGTTCTATACCGAGTGCGTGAGAAACGAACCCGGTTGCAGTTGGGGGATCGTTCCCGGCATGTCGCTGGACCACGAAGAACAAGCCTTATCGCGAAGCGCCCCGCGCCCGGCCCTGTTGTCGGGTGCGATCAGCGTTGCCGCGATTCTGCTCTTCATCGGCACCGGCAGCGCCGTGCTCTCCAAGACGCTGCAATATTATTTCGAAGGCGGCGCCCCCGCCGACCGCACGCTCGTCATCGCATTGCTGCTCAACGTCGCGCTGATCCTGTTCGGCTGGCGCCGGCATTCGGAGCTGAGCCACGAGGTGCAGGTCCGCGCCGCCGCCGAGGAGCGCGCCCAGCAACTCGCCAATCGCGATCCGCTGACCGGCTTCTACAACCGCCGCAGCCTTGCCGAGGAAGGCGCGGCGATGTTCGTCCGCGCCCAGCGCCGCCGCAAGGCCATGGCGATGATCATGCTCGACCTCGATCATTTCAAGACGATCAACGACATGCACGGCCATGCCGTGGGCGACGCGCTGCTGCGTGCCGTCGCCGCCGAGATCGCGCATGTCATGCCGCCGATCGCGCTCACCGCGCGGCTGGGCGGCGACGAGTTCGCCTGCGGCTTCCTGTTCGATCCCACCGAACCGGCCGTGGTGGAGCGCATCGCCGAGCGGCTGGTCAGCCGCATGGCCCAGCCCTTCGAGGCGGAGGGCTTGCGCCTGCACATCTCCTGCTCGCTCGGCATCGCGCGCTCGGACTTCGACTGCGCGAGCATCGACGCGCTGATGCGCTCGGCCGACATCGCGATGTACGCGGCCAAGAAATCGGGCCGAAACCGCTATGCCTGGTTCGATCATTCGATGGAGCGCGAACTCCAGATCCGCAACGAGCTGGAGAGCGGGCTGCGCACCGCGATCCCGCGCGGCGAGATCGTCCCCTATTTCGAGCAGCAGGTGGACCTGACCACCAACCGGTTGCACGGCTTCGAAGTGCTGGCGCGCTGGGAGCACCCCACGCGCGGGCTGATTTCCCCCGAGCTGTTCATTCCGATCGCGGAAGAGACGGGAATGATCGCCGACCTGTCGCTCTCGATCATGCGCCAGGCCTTCGTCGCCGCGCGCGACTGGGATCCCGCACTCACGCTTTCGATCAACATCTCGCCCTGGCAGCTGCGCGACGCCTGGCTGGCGCAGAAGATCATCAAGGTGCTGGCCGAGACCGGCTTCCCAGCGAGCCGGCTCGAAGTGGAAATCACCGAAAGTTCGCTGTTCGACAATCTGGCGCTGGCGCAGTCGATCGTCGGCAGCCTGAAGAATCAGGGCGCCCGGCTGGCGCTCGACGATTTCGGCACCGGCTATTCGTCGCTGGCGCATCTGCGCGCGCTGCCCTTCGACCGGATCAAGATCGACAAGAGCTTCGTCATGTCGCTCAACACCAGCGCCGACTCGGCCGCGATCGTCAATGCGATCATCAGCCTGGGCGAGAGCCTCAACCTGCCGATCACTGCCGAGGGCGTGGAGGACGGCGCGATCGAGGAGCGACTGCGCGCCGCGGGCTGCGCCAAGGCGCAGGGCTGGCATTATGGCAAGCCGCTGTCGGTGAGCGGCGTGCGCCGCCTGCTTGCCGAGCGACGGCTGATCCTGACCGGATCGAGCGCACAGGCAGCGCCCGCAGCGCCTTCGGACGATCGGCGGCTGGCGGGCTGAACTTCCGCCCGGGCCCGACATCGTCTATCCTTCGCAGCCGGCACATATGGCAGGCGGAGAAATCGGCATGCTCGATCGTCGAACGACTCTGGTCCTATTGGGCGGTGCGGCGGGCGGCCTGGCCAGCGCGAGCGTGTTGCTGCCATCCGGCGGCGGCGCCCATGCCGAAGCCCGGCCCGACCTCTATGACTGCGAAGGATGCCAGGCGGTAGGCGAGCGCGCGCCGGACATGCTTTCCGCAAGGGTATCGCTCGCCCCGCCCGAGGAGCCCGGCGCGCGGATGCGCCTGACCGGCCGCATATTCGCGGCGGACGGGAGGACTCCGGCGCCCGGCGTGATCGTCTATGCGCATCACACCAATGCGCGCGGCCTCTATGCCGATGGCACCGGCGAGACCGAATGGAGCCGCCGCCACGGCCGGCTGCGCGGCTGGGCAAGGACCGGCGCGGACGGGACCTATGCCTTCGACACGATCAAGCCGGCGCCCTATCCGGACATGACGATGCCCGCGCACGTCCATCTCTTCATCGGCGAGCCGGGCCGGCGACCCTATTATGTCGACGACCTGGTGTTCGACGGCGAGTTCGGCGTCACGCCCGCCTATCGCGCCCGACAGGAACTGCGCGGCGGCAGCGGGATCGTGCGGCTTGGCCAGGGCGAAGGCGGCGTCCTGCTCGCACGACGCGACATAAGGCTGGAACGCCATCCGGATGCCGCGGGCGGGCGGCCTGGAGCGGCCTGACGCCTTCTCATGCGCTCGCGGGAGGGCGGGCGCCAGCAACAGGCTACCACCCCGCCCCTTCCTCGTTGAGGAACGCCGCCTCCGCCGCCGTCGATTCCCGACCCAGCGCCGCGTTCCGGCTGGGGAAGCGCCCGAAGCGCGCGATCACCTCGGCATGTTTCCGGGCGAAATCGAGCACATGGGCATCGCCCATCGCGCCAAACTTCTCCACGCTCAGCTTCTGCATCGCCGGGTCCTCGGCATGCTCCAACGGCAGATAGAGGAACTGGCGCCGGTCATTGCCCATTCCGGCATCCCAGCCCTTGCCGATCGCCTCCAGCGCCAGCTGCAGCGCGAGCGGATCGGCGGCGAAGGCCTGGGCCGTGCCGCGATGGATGTTGCGACTGAACTGGTCGAGCAGGATGATCGCCGCGAGCAGGGTCTCGGGATCGTCGCGCCAGCTCCTGGCCCCCGAGCCCAGCACCAGATCGCGCAGTGGCCCGAAGCGCGACCTGATCTCCGCATCGAGCTTCGCCGAGCTGGCGAAATGCTGCTCGGGCGTGAGCGCGAACCAGAAGCCCAGTATTTCGCGGGTCTTCGCGTGGACATCGCGTGTAGCTGCGCCTAGATCACCGGCCAAATGTCATCCCCTCACGTCATCAGTCTGGGTTGCCGGCTCAACCTCGCGGAGAGCGAGACGATCCGCACTTTACTGTCCGATCGCGACACGATCGTGATCAACAGTTGCGCGGTGACCAACGAGGCCGTCAAGCAGACCCGCCAGGCGATCCGCCGCGCTCGGCGCGAACGGCCGGGCGCCGAGCTGGTGGTGACCGGCTGCGCGGCGCAGATCGACCCAAGAGCGTTCGCGGCGATGCCCGAGGTGGACCGGGTGATCGGCAATGCCGAGAAGCTGCGGCCCGACGCCTGGCTCTCGCCCGAGCCGGTGGCGGTGCAGGACATCATGGCCGTGCGCGAAACCGCGCCCCATCTCGCCGCCAGCTTCTCGACGCATGCCCGGGCGTTCGTGGAAGTGCAGAATGGCTGCGACCATCGCTGCACCTTCTGTGCGATCCCCTATGGCCGCGGCAACAGCCGCTCCGTCCCGGCAGGTGCCGTGATCGACCGCGTCGCCCAGCTTGCCGAGAGCCATGCCGAAGTGGTGCTGACCGGCGTCGACCTGACCAGCTATGGCCCCGACCTGCCCGGCGCACCGAGCCTGGGCCAGCTGGTCGAGCGCATATTGGCGCATGTGCCGGAGCTTCGGCGGCTCAGGCTTTCCTCGCTCGACGGGATCGAAGTCGACGACCGGCTGTTCGCCCTGCTCACCGGGGAGCCGCGCCTGATGCCGCACGTCCATCTCTCGCTCCAGGCGGGGGACGACATGGTGCTGAAGCGCATGAAGCGCCGGCACGACCGCGCCCAATCGGTTGCGCTGGTCGAGCGGCTGCGCGCGGCGCGCCCCGAAATCGCGATCGGCGCCGACCTGATCGCCGGCTTCCCCACCGAGAGCGAAGCCATGTTCGAGAACACGCTGGCGCTGATCGGGGAA
>Ga0066256_1003603_pt1 | contig 14730 bp, 11 predicted proteins | sample ThiBio_1000_biof_FD_87107 | JGI IMG/M metagenome (GOLD analysis project Ga0066256, IMG submission 87107) | Wastewater bioreactor microbial communities from Cape Town, South Africa - Thiocy_expt_1000_biof (version 2) | ecosystem: Engineered > Bioreactor > Thiocyanate-remediating >...
GGAAGGGCTGGAAGTGGACGAACACTCTATCACCGTCTGCCGCTATGCGACGGGCCTGTCGAAATTCGAGACGCGCTGGGGCACCTTCACCGATCCGTGGACGCTGCAGCCGCAACCGAAGTGCGGCTTCGTGGTGGTCGGCACCGAAGGCACAATCTCGAGCTACGACTACGACGACCATGTCGGCTTGCAGACCAGGGCACACCCGCAGGTGCGCGACATCCCCGTCGACGTGCTGAAGGCGCCATTCCGCAAGCCGGTCGAATATGTCCTTCACTGCATCGACGCGGGCACGCCGATCGAGGGACCACTCGATCCGCGGCTCTGCCGCACCGCGCAGCGCATCATCGACACGGCGGCCTTGTCGGCGCGGGAAGGGCGCACGCTGGAGCTGCTGCCGTGAGCGCCGGGGATACGGCCGCGCCGGCGCCGGACTCCTATGCGCTGGTCGCCACGGATGCCAAGCCCGTCGAAGCGCCCGTGCTCGACTACGCACCGCCCATGCCCAGGGACAGGTCGACGCCGATCGGGTTGATCGGTGCCGGCGGCATCAGCTTCGCGCATCTCGAGGCCTACAAGAAATACGGACTGAATGTCGTCGCCATCGCCGACCGCCATCTCGACCGGGCCGAGGGGCGGCGCGATCAGTTCTTCCCCAAGGCCATCGCCACCGATCGTGTCGACGCGCTGATCCGCGATCCCGCCATCAAGGTCCTCGACCTCACGCTGCATCCGCGCGACCGTGCGCCATTGATGCGCCGCGCGCTCGAAGCGGGGCAGCATGTCCTGTCGCAGAAGCCGTTCGTGCACGAACTCTCGGTTGGGCGCGAACTGGTCGAACTGGCGGAGGCGAACGGGTTGCAGCTTGCGGTCAACCAGAACGGTCGCTGGGCGCCGCATCTTTCCTACATGCGCGAGGCCGTGGCCGCCGGCCTTGTCGGCCAGGTCACCGGAGTGCATGTCTCCATCCAATGGGACCATTCCTGGATAGCCGGTACGCCGTTCGAGAAGATCGACCAGATCGTGCTCGAGGATTTCGCCATCCACTGGTTCGACTTCCTCGCCTCCGTGATCGGCGACACGGCGCGCACCGTCTACGCGACGGGAACGCGGGCAGAGGACCAGAAGGTTGCCTCCAGGCTTCTGGCGCAGGCGCTGGTCGATTATCCCGGCGGCCAGGCCTCGCTCGTCTTCGACGGCCACACGCGTTTCGGCGCGCAGGATTCGACCGTGGTCGTCGGCACGTCGGGCACGCTGCGCAGCACCGGGCCCGATCTCGGGCGCCAGGAGGTCAGCCTGGTGACATCGGAAGGCATCGCCCGGCCGACGTTGGCTGGCCAGTGGTTCAATGACGGCTTCGCCGGGGCCATGGGGGCGCTGCTGGTGGCGATCGAGACCGGCAAGTCGCCGATCAACGCGGCGCGGGGCAATCTCGCCTCGCTGCGCCTCCTGGAGGCGGCGATCACCAGCGCCAGGACCGGCGGCCCCGTAGGGTTGAGATAGCCGCTGTTTCTTGGATCCGGGGCTCGAGCCGTCGCGCGCGCCGGGCCTTTTCGTCAGCCTGGGGCGGCCGCTCAGCGGTCCTCGGTGATCCGCAGATAGGCCGCGGTGACGAGCAGGACGATGGCGCCGAACAGCATGCGGCGCGCGCCTTCCGGCATCTGCAGGATGGTGAGCAGCGTCGTCAGCACGGTCAGGATCAGCGCGCCGACGATGGTGCCGGCATAGCCGCCTCGACCGCCGAAGATCGATGTTCCGCCGATGACGGCGGCCGCCACCGAAGGCAGCACCAGCGGTTCCGCGAGCGACAGCGAAGGCGCCTTGATCAGGCCGATATAGAGTAGCCCGGTGATGCCGGCGAGCAGGCTCGACAGGATGTAGAGCGCAAGGATCACCTGCCAGTAACGCACGCCGGAAAGGCGGGTCGCGCGCTCGTTGTCGCCGACGGCGTAAAGCAGCCGGCCGAAGCCGGTGCGGTTGAGTGTGAAGACGATGAACACCGCCACCGGGATGAACAGCAGCAGCGCGTTGGGAAAGCCGAAGCTGACGCCGGTTCCCAGCCAGTTCAGGAAATCGGGGATCTTGGCGCCGGAGGCGATCACCGTGCGCTGGTAGACCTGCAGGAAGCCGGTGCCGATCAGGCTGGTACCCAGCGTCATGATCAGCGGGTGGACACGGAAGACGCCGACGCCGATGCCGTTGACCAGGCCGATGAGGACCGCCGGCGTCATCGCCAGCAGGAAGGCCACCGTCGGGTCCTGGTTGACGATCTGGGTCGCCATGATGAAGGCGCTCATCGTCGCCACCGTTCCGACGGAAAGGTCGATGCCGCCGGTCAGCATGGTCATGGTCTGACAGCCGGCCAGGATCGCCAGCGGTATGGCGAATTTCACCGTGTTCGCGATCCAGCGTTCGTTGACGATGCCGGGGCGCAGGATCTGCAGGATGACGACCAGCGCGACCAGCAGGATGACTAGCGGCACGATAGGCCTATCGGCCATGAAGCGCTTGAGGCGGCGTCCGAAGGAGGGCGCCTGTGGGACAGTGGCGGCACTGCTCATGATTGCCGGCTCCGCATGGTGATGAAGGCGCCGAACATGACCACGGCGACCATGATGACGCCCTCGATGATGGCGGTGACGTTGGGGTCGATGGCGAGCAGGGTGAGGTCCGTGCGCACCAGCCGCAGCACGAAGACGGCGACGATCGGGCCAAGCAGCCCGCCCTTGCCGCCGCCGAGCGCGACGCCGCCGAGCACCACGGCCGCGACGCTGGCCAGCAGGTAAGGGCCCGGGATCGGCGCGCCGATGCCGGTGCTCATGGTGAGGGCCAGCCCGCCCATGGCCGCGAACAGCCCCGAGAAGGCATAGGCCGCGATGCGGGTGCGGGCCACGGGCACGCCGCTGCGGAAGGCGGCCAGCTCGCTCGAGCCGATGGCGTAGATGGACAGGCCGAGCCGCGAGCGCCGAAGCGGTATCCAGATGATGCAGAGGCAGACGACGAGCAGCAGCAGCGCCTTGGGCAGCCAGGCCTCCACGGTGTCCGGCAGGCCCGGTATCGGCACGGTGCCGACGATGGTCGCCTTCAGCCATTCGGCGGCGGCGCCGCCCGGCGCGTCGAGCACAAGCAGGGCGGCGCCCTGCAACACGAACAGCATGGCGAGCGTCACCACGATGTCGGGCACGCGGGTGACGACGATCAGCACGCCGTTGAGGGCGCCGAGCACCAGCCCCATGGCGAGCACGAAAGGCACAACGAACAGCGCGTACTCCTCGGAGGCTCCCGCCATCATCGAGGCGGCGGTGACGCTGGTCAACGCCATCATCGCGGCCACCGAAAGATCGATGCCGCCGGCGATGACGACGATGGTCTGCGCGGCCACCGCGAAGGCATAGGGCAGGACAGCGCGCGCCAGCGAGCCGAAGTCGCCGCTGCCGTAGCCGGGCTGGATCAGCTTGGTGACGATGAACAGGATGATGAGAAGGGCAAACAGGCCGGCGACCCAGCCCTGGCGACGCAGGATATGGCTCATGGCGCCGTCCCCCCGGCCGGCGATGGGGAGGATGGCTGGGTCGGGTCGGCCAGGATGCCGACATCCTCCTTGGCGTCGCGCGGCAGGCCGTAGGCGGCGCGCATCAGCGCCGGCTCGTCGGCGAGTTCGACTGGGAAGACATCCACGACGCGGCCGCCGAAGATGACGATGACGCGGTCGCAGACACGCTGCACTTCCTCCAGTTCCGATGTGTAGAACAGCACCGACTTGCCCTGGCCGGCCAGTTCGCGCAGCAGCTTGTAGATCTCCTGCTTGGTGCCGACATCGATGCCGCGCGTCGGATCGAAGCACAGGATGGTGCGGGCGTCCGCCGCGATCCAGCGGGCGATGGTCACCTTCTGCTGGTTGCCGCCGGACAGTCTTTGCACCTCGCCCTGGGCGCGCGTGTCGATCTGCAGCCGCTTGATGGCGTCCAGCACGGTCGCGCGCTCTCGGCCCATGGCGATCGGGCCCCAGTGGCGCAGCGCCGCGCTGAAGGGCAGTGCGATGTTCTCGCGCACCGACCGCTGCATGGCGAGCGCCTCGGCGCGGTCGCCCGGCACGTAGGCGATGCCGGCGCGGATGGCATCGAGCGGATGGCCGAACCTGGCCGGCTGGCCGCCGACCTCGATCGTGCCGCCGGACGGGCGGATCGAACCGGCAAGCGCCGCGAACAGTTCGTCCTGGCCTTGGCCTTCGAGAGCGATGACGCCGGCGACCTCGCCATCGGCGAGATCGAAGGAGACGTCGTTGAGCTTGGTGCCGACACGCAGGTTGCGAACGCCGAGGCGCGGCCGGGCAGGGGCCGCGGCGGCCTGGCCGGCGGCGCGGGTCGCCACCTTGGTCTTTTCGATGCGGGCGCCGAGCATGAGCTCGACGATCTTTTCCTCGACGCCAGGCTCGATGTCGACGACGCCGACCGTCTGTCCGTCGCGCAGCACCGTGGCGCGGTCGCACAGCGCGGAGATCTCGACGAAGCGATGCGAAATGAAGATCACCGCCCGGCCGCTGTCGCCCTGGCGGCGCACCACCTCGAGCACCTTTTCGGCGAGGTTGGCGGGAAGCGCCGCCGTCATCTCGTCGAGCAGCAGTACGTCGGGCTCGACGGCAAGCGCGCGGGCAAGGTCGAGCACGCGCAGCACGGCCAGCGGTATGTCGCGCGCCATCTCGCGGATATCGAGGTCGGGAATACCGAGTTCGCGCACCCAGGCGCGGAAAGGCTCGACCGGCGTGCCGGTGAGGCGAAGATTCGAAAGAACGTCCAGGTCGGGGATGAGCGCCGGTTCCTGGTAAACCGGCAGCAGGCCGGCGCGGCGGGCGGCGGCCGGCGAGCGCACGTCGCGCGCCTCGCCGCGGATCAGGATGCGCCCGGCATCGGCCCGTATGGCGCCGGTCAGGATCTTCACCAGCGTCGACTTGCCGGCGCCGTTGGCGCCCATCAGCGCATGCACTTCGCCCGGCAGAACCGATAGTGAAGCGTTACGCAGCGCCGCCACGGCGCCGTAATTCTTGGCGACGCCCGTGGCGTCGAGGAGTGGTTTGGTCGTCAAGGCGTGCGGCTTCTCGCTTGTGCGGCCAGTCTCGGGTCTTGCGGCGTCGGTCTTGCGGCCATGGCACAAGGACGGCAGGCGGTCACCCACCGTCCTTGCATAGGCTGGTCAGATGCTTACTCGCCCGGACCCTTGCAGGCGACGATCTGTTCCTTGGTGTAGGTCGTCCAGTCCGGGATCGAGATCGAGACCGGCCATTCCGGGCTGAGCGACGGATCGGCCGCTGACTTCAGCTTGGCCTTGCCTTCGTCGGTCGCGTTTTCCCAGAGCTGCGGTTCGACCAGCACGGTCTGCTGCGCCGGCTTCTTGCCGTCGAGGATCTGCAGGGCCAGCGTCACGCCGGCGCCACCGATCGAGCCTGGGTTTGTCACGGCGGCGCCCACCAGGCCCTTGACCGTGTTCAACTGGCCGACGAAGCCGGCATTGTCCGCGCCGACGACCGGCACCAGCGGCGCCTGGGATTCGACCAGCGCGTCGACGATTACGTTGTCGATGCCCGAGGTCCAGATGCCGTTGAACGGCGTGCCCGTGGCCAGGAAGGACAGGATCTGCTGCTTGGCCTGGTCCTGCTGCCAGCCGGTGAACACTTCCTGCGCCACCTTCACGTTGGGGAATTCGGCGAGTGCCTTCTTGAAGCCCTTGTCACGATCGCTGTCGGCGGAAGCACCGGCGGCGCCGCGCATGTAGACCACCTCGCCCTTGCCACCCATCTGCTGGAACAGCCACTTGGCGCCGAGATAGGCGTACTGCTCCTGGTTGTTCGAGATGATGTAGGCCGACGGCTCGGTGACCGCCTGGTCGACGGCGACGACGACGATGCCCGCCTTGGTGGCTTCCTCCAGGCCCGCCTTGATGCCGGCGGGATCGGCCGGGGTGACGACGATGGCGTCGACCTTGGCGCTGATCAGGGTGCGGATGTCCTCGAGCTGGCCGGCGGCATCGGTGTTGCGGTGGGCGATGTTGAGCTTGGCGACCTCACCGGAAGCCAGAGCCTGCGCCTTCATCGCGCAGATCATCTCCTCGCGCCAGCCATTGCCCTGGACGGTGTTGGAGATGCCGATCGTGTAGCTCTTGCCGGCCGCCATGGCGACGCCGGACGACAGGCTTGCCGCCAGGACGGCGAGGCCGATTTTCGTAATCATTTTCATTTTTGAACTCCTCCAATGTTCGTTTTTTGCATTACCACACGGGTGCTCATGCAGCGAGCGTCGTCCATGTTCCTCCATTTTCATGGGAATCCACGGCTGCCTCGATGAAACGCATGCCGGCGAGGCCATCATGGATGCTTGGCACAGCCGCGACAAGGGCAGGATCGGGCGTCCTGCCGGCGCGGCGGGCGACGATCAGCGCGGCTGCGTCGCGATAGAGATTGGCGAAACCCTCGACATAGCCTTCCGGGTGCTCGGCCGGCATGCGCGACACCGAAGCCGCAGCGGCGCCGACGCCGGGGCCGCCCCGCGTGAGGATCCGGGTCGGCTCGCCGAAGGGTGAAAAGCGCAGGACTTCAGGCTCGTGCGCGAACCATTCCAGGCCGGCTTTCTCGCCGTAGACCTTGAGGGAAAGGCGATTGTAATTGCCCGGCGACACCTGGCTGGCCACCAGCACGCCGCGCGCGCCTCCGGCATAGCGCATCATGACATGGGCATTGTCGTCCAGCCGGCGGCCCGGCACGAAGGTCGTCAGGTCCGCCGCCACCTCGTTGGGCACCATGTCGGTGACGAAACGCGCAAGGTTGAAGGCATGGACGCCGATGTCGGCCAGGCAGGCGGAGCGCCCGGCCCGTTCGGGATCGGTGCGCCATTCGGCCTGCTTCTGGCCGTCGGCGTCGATCGGCAGGGTCAGCCAGTCCTGGATGTAGTCGGCGCGGATGATGCGGATCTTGCCGAGCGCTCCGGAAGCGATGAGGGAACGCGCCTCGCGCACCATCGCATAGCCGGTGTTGTTGAAGGTGACGGCAAACACCAGGCCGCTCTTCGCGGCCACGGCCGCCAACTCCTCGGCTTGCGCCAGGGTCGCCGACAACGGCGTGTGCAGATGGTTGGGCGTGACGATGACGACTGCCTCGATGCCGTCGGCGCGCGCCGCCTCGGCCCTGGCCATCTGTTGGTAGCTTGAATAGGCGCGGTCGGCGGCGATGCCGATATCGGCCGCTGAAAGACGCGCGCGTTCGGGATCGGACGAAAGCGCGCCAGCCACGAGCTGGATACGGTCGTCGAGCCTTATCGCCAGCCGGTGCACTGCGCCGATAAAGGCATCGCGCCCGCCGCCGACCATGCCGACCCGCAGCCGTCGGCCGCCGATACTGTCGTCAGTCGCATGCACCATGGTTCAGCCCTTCGCCGCCTGAGATGGAAAATGCCGGAGAGCGGATTGCGTCAGGGCCGCGCGCTTCATGACGCGTATGGTCTTAGCCGCTGATCCGACCATCCTTTTTCCTCCCGTGAAGCTGCTTTTTTGATCGAAGTACTGCATGCGCATTTCCAAAAGTCAAATTCTGAAATTCTCGTTCCCTGCCTTGTTTTCAGCCGGCTTCCGAAGCCAGGAAGTCACGCACGACCAGCCGCGCCGGCCGTTGCATCAGTCTTGCCACGGCATCGCTCAGACGGGCCTTTATTGCAGCGTCGGCGCTGAGGTCGAAACCGAAGATTCCATCAATTTCCAGCATCTTGCCGACCAAAGTCGCGGCATCGCCGCCACTGGCTTCGCCAATCGCCAGCGTGCGCTGGGCGAACGGTTCGTCGACCGGGAGTTTCCGGCCTGAGCTGTCGCGGCCGCTGGCATATTGCATCCAGCCGGCGATGCCGATCAGCAGGCCGTCGCAAGGCGTGCCCGCGCGCAAGGCCGCGCGCAGCGGCTCCAGCAGGCGCTGCTTGATCTTCTGCGAGCCGTCGGTCGATATCTGCAGCGTGCGATGCTTCAGCGCCGGATTGGTCAGGCGCTTGATCGTCTCCGTCAGATAGGCGGGCACGTCGATGCCATGCACCGCGGGCAGGTTGGGCATCACCTCGCGCTCGATCGTGCGGCGCGCGAAGGCGCGGAAGATCCCGTCGGCCATCACGTCCGACATGAACTCCAGGCCGGACAGCACCCCGAGCTGGCAGAGATTGGACTGGATGCCGTTGACCACGCGCATCTTCAGGATCTCGTACGGCGCGACGTCGTCGACGAAGAGAGCGCCGGCCTTTTCCCAGGCCGGCATCGGTCCGCCGAAACGGTTCTCGATGACCCACATGAGGAACGGCTCGCCGACGACGAGGCCCATGTCCAGGACGCCGGTCTGGCTCGCGAAGCCGTCGATGTCCTCCGGCCGCGTCGCCGGCACGATGCGATCGACCATGGTGTTGAGGAAACATGCTCCGCGGGCGAGCCGGTCGCCGAGCGCCGGGTCGATTGCCCGGGCAAGCCCCAGCACGGAGCGACGCAGGGTCGAGCCGTTGTCGGGAACGTTGTCGCAACTGATCAGCGCGGGCAGGGGCGTACCCGCCCCCAGCCGCCGCGCCATCATGCGCAGGACGAAGCCCGGCACCGATGACGGAGCCGAAGGGTTGGCGATGTCGTGCCTTATGTCGGGGTGATCGAGATCGAGCTCACCGGTCGCCGGTATGTGGCAATAGCCCTTCTCGGTGACCGTCAGCGTCACCACGCCGATGGAAGCCCGGCTGGCGGCAGCCAGCGCGCGTTCCAGCGTGGCGGCGTGCGAGGCATCGTTCGCGCCGGGGACGGAAATGGTCTCGACCATCGATCCGATCAGCCGGCGCTCGACCTGTTCGCCCTCGCGCAGTTCGCGGCAATAGTAGCCGCCCTGCGCGCCGAGGCTGGCGGAAAGATCCGGCGCGCGCAGATTGACGCCGAGGATGCCCCATGGGCCGAAAGCCGCCTCCAGCGCGTCGTCGGTGTATTCGGCCTGGTGGCAACGATGAAACGCGCCGACACCGAGATGCAGGATGCCGGGCGTGAGCCTTGCCCTGTCGTAGCCGGGCCTGCGAATGGCGGCCGGCAGGCGGTCGAGGGTCGCCGGGCCTAGGCGAGGGGGTGTCGGGTTTGTCATCGTTCAGCCGATGTTGCGCGGTGGCGCGCCGAACACGGTTTGCTCCATGTCGATCTGCGTTCCCGTCATCAGTCCGGACGCGTCACTGAGCAGGAACAGGGTGAGACGCGCCACCTCGTCCATTGTCAGCAGGCGCCCGAGCGGCAGGCCGGCCGCGGCGATCTTCTCCCAGTCCTCGCCCTTGCCGAGCGTGCGGGCCTGCATCGCCTGTTCGTTGGGCGTGGCGACCCAGCCCATATTGATGCCGTTGACCCTTATGCGGTCGGAAAGATGCGCATTGGCGACGTTCCTGGTCAGCGTCGAAAGCGCGCCCTTGCTTGCCGAATAGACGGCGAGGTCCGGCGCTCCGCAATGCGCGTTCACCGACAGGATGTTGACGATGGAGCCGGAGGCGTGTCGCGCCTTCATGTCGGCGACAGCCGCCTGCATGGTGAAGAAAGGCGCACGCGCGTTGACGGAAAAGATGCGCTCCCAGTCCGCGATCGTGCCCGCTTCGAGCGAGGCGCGGTCGGTAAGTGCCGCGCCATTGACCAGGCAGTCGACGCGGCCGAGCTTTTCGATCGCTTGCGCCATGGCGCTGGCGGGGGCCGTCGGCTCCGCGAGATCGGCCTGGATGAAGAAGCACGGCCGCCCACTTGCGGAAAGATCGCCGGCGACCCGCGCGCCGCGCTCGGCATTGCGGCCGACAATGGCGATGGCCTCGACATTGCTGGCTAGCGCCAGCCTCGCGACGGTCTCGCCGAGCCCTTGCGTTCCACCGGTTACAACGAGGGTCTTGCCCTCCAGGGCGACATCCAAGGGAACCTCCCGATTCTTGTCGTCAACGCTGGATTTCTAAAAGTTATATTACAGAAAATTATTTCCAAAAAAGAGTCAAGCCGCTACCGGTCGATGACGCTGCCCAGGCTGACGATGATCGACTGGCACAGCACCATCGCCGGCACCTGCGAGCGGAAATGGCCGAGCCTCGCTTCCTTGACGAACAGCGTGTGCGCGCCGAGCGCCGCGATGGGGCTCAGTTCATTGTCCGTCACGACGAGCAGCTTGCGCCCCCTGCGGTGCGCGGCTTTCGCCAGTTCGATGGTTTCAGGGGTGTAGTCGTCGAAGGTCAGCACGAACAGCACGTCATCGGGCGCCATCGCGGCCAGTTGCTGCTCGCGCATGGCGCCGAGGTTGTCGATGAGATGCGCCCGTTTTCCGACGCGCGAAAAACCGTAGTAGCAGTAGGCGCCGACGCCGAAAGCGCCGCGCGCCGCGGTGATGTGAACCGCCCCGGCCTGGCGCAGCGTCTCGACGAAACCGCGCAGCGCGGCCCCGTCTATGTCCTCGCGCAGCCTGAGCAACGCGTCCATCGCCGCCAGCACGAAGGTGTCGAACACGACATGCGGCTCATCGAGCTCGAGTTCCGCCGACAGCGGCTTGCCCGGGCCCTCCGACAGTGCCTTCATGCGGTCGGCATAGGTCATCTTCGGGCCGACGAGGCGCTGCCTGAAGACGCTTTGCAGGCTGCTGAAGCCATCGAAGCCCATTTCCTTGGCAAAGCGCGAAATGGTCGAGGGGTGCGTGCCGGCCTGCCGTGCGAGCTCGACGATGGTGTAGATGGCAACGTCCTCGGGATTGTTGAGGAAGAACTGCGCGACCTGCTGCAGCCTCTTGCTCAGCTTCGACTTGCCCGCCGAAAGCGCCTCGACAAGGCTGCCGTAGTCGTCCGCCGCCCGTTGTTCGGACGCCATTGGCCTTCCTCCCTGGCGCATGTCTCCGGCCGGAGCGGCGGATCAGGACAAGCACCATTTTCAGAAAGATAATTCCATATTCCTCGTTGTGGAAAATTCAATGGTCTTGTGCGCGGCGGCAAAGACTTGTCCACGCCGATGCGCCGGGCACCTAGCCTTTATCAGGATCAGGGCTCGACCGGCAGCAGGTTGGAGCGCTTGATCTGGACGAGCGCGAAACTGGATTCGATCGAGGCGACGCCGTCGAGGCGCGTGAGCTTTTCCTTGAGGAAACGCTCATAGGCGTGCAGGTCGCGCACCACAACGCGCAGCAGATAGTCGCGCTGGCCGGTCATCAGGTAGCAGTCGACCACTTCGGGCCAGCGCGCGATCGCCGCGTTGAAGCGCTCCAGCTCGTTCTCGCGCTGGCGCTCCAGCTTGATCGACGCGAACACCGAGATCGGCAGGTCGACGAGGTCCTGGTCTATAACGGCGGCATAGCCGGTGATGACGCCCATGTCTTCCATCAGCCGGACGCGCCGGGCGCATGGCGAGGCCGAAAGGCCCACTTTGTCGGCCAGTTGCTGCGCCGTCATGCGGCCGTCCACCTGGAGCGCGGCGATGATCTTGCGGTCGATCTCGTCAAGTCGGCTTTTTGGCATGATGAACCACTTTGTATGTCGAGATTGACAGAGATAGCCAAATTCAAATGAAAATCCACGTCATTTTGACAGAAAGCAGCGCACCGATTGTCCTATCCTGCGGCTGTAAGCGAGCAGGGAGGATGGCGCTTGGAAGAGACGAAACTGCGGGCGCTTTCCGCGCTGGAAAAGAAGGTGCTGTGGCTGTCGGCATGGACGATCCACAATGCCAATCATCTGCGCGAGAACAGCGATGGCCTGAAGGTGGGCGGGCATCAGGCCTCCTCCGCTTCCTTGGCGACGATCATGACCGCGCTTTATTTTTCGGTGCTGCGTCCGCAGGATCGCGTCGCGGTGAAGCCGCATGCCTCGCCGGTCTTCCATGCCATCCAGTACCTGCTTGGCAACCAGACGCGCGACAAGCTGGAGCATTTCCGCTCCTTCGGCGGCGCGCAGAGTTATCCCTCGCGCACGAAGGACATAGACGACGTCGACTTCTCGACCGGCTCGGTCGGGCTTGGCGTGGCGCAGACGCTGTTCGCCTCGCTGGTGCAGGACTATCTGCGCGCCCGTGACGAGAACTTCGCCGAGGGCCGCATGGTGGCGCTCATCGGCGACGCCGAGATGGACGAGGGCAACATCTTCGAGGCGCTTCTCGAAGGCTGGAAGCATGGCCTGCGCAATTGCTGGTGGATCGTCGACTACAATCGCCAGAGCCTCGACGCCGTCGTGCGCGAGGGCCTGTGGGAGCGCTTCGAGAGCATCTTCCGCAACTTCGGCTGGGATGTCGTTATCCTGAAATACGGCTCGCTGCAGCGGGCCGCCTTCGCCGAGGAAGGCGGTGAGGCGCTGCGCGACTGGATCGACGCTTGCCCGAACCAGCTCTACTCCGCGCTGACCTTCCAGGGTGGAGCCGCCTGGCGCAAGCGCCTGCAGGCCGACATCGGTGAACGGCCGGGCATGGCGGGGCTGCTCGACAGGCGTTCGGACGACGATCTCGCCGCGCTGATGACCAATCTCGGCGGCCACGACCTGCCGAGCCTGCTCGAGGCCTTCGAGGCCGCCAGGGGCAACGATCGCCCTACCTGCTTCATCGCTTACACGATCAAGGGCTACGGCTTGCCGCTTGCCGGCCACAAGGACAACCACGCCGGCCTGATGACCAAGGACCAGATGGCGATGCTGCGCGTCGCCATGGCCATTGGCGAAGGCCGGGAATGGGACGCTTTCGAGGGCCTCGATATCGATGCATCCGAACTCGGCCGCTTTCTGGCTGCCGTGCCCTTCGCCGCCGAGGGCACGCGCCGCCGTCACGCCCAGCGCGTGCTGGTGCCTGAGAAGCTTGCCGTCGAGGCCAAGGGGGTCATGTCCACGCAGGTCGGCTTCGGCAGGGTCATGGACGAGATTGCGCGCGCCGGCGGCGCGCTGGCCGATGCCATCGTCACGACCTCGCCCGATGTCACGGTCTCGACCAATCTCGGTCCCTGGGTCAATCGGCGCGGCCTGTTCGCCCGGCAATCCATGGCGGACACCTTCCGCAACGAACGCATCGCCTCGGCGCAGAAATGGGAGTTCGGAAGCTCCGGCCAGCACATCGAGCTCGGCATCGCGGAGAACAACCTGTTTATCCTCCTGTCGGCGCTCGGCCTCTCGCACACCATCTTTGGCAAGCGGCTGTTGCCCGTCGGCACGCTCTACGACCCGTTCATTCAGCGCGGCCTCGATGCGCTCAACTATGCCTGCTACCAGGACGCCCGCTTCCTGCTTGTCGCCACGCCCTCGGGCGTCACGCTGGCGCCGGAAGGCGGCGCGCACCAGTCGATCGCCACCCAGTTGATCGGCATGGCGCAGGATGGGCTTGCCGCCTACGAGCCGGCCTTCGTCGACGAGCTTGCCGTCATCATGCGCTTTGCGCTCGACTACATGCAGCGTGACGGCGACGCGGTGCAGTCGGAACGGACGTGGCTGCGCGACGAGACCGGCGGCTCCGTCTACCTGCGCCTGTCGACGCGGCCAGTGGAGCAGGTCTCGCGCCCGATGACGCCCGACCTCGAACAGGACATTGTCGACGGCGCTTACTGGCTGCGGCGGCCCGGTCCCAATGCGGAGGTGGTGGTCGCCTATACAGGGGCGGTCGCGCCGGAAGCCATCGACGCGGTCGGCCTGATGGCGCAGGACCGCCGTGACGTCGGCCTGCTGGCGGTGACGTCGGCCGACAGGCTCAACGCCGGCTGGACGGCGGCAAGCCGCGCCCGCGAGCGCGGCCTGGTCCATGCCCGGAGCCATGTCGAACGCCTGCTGGCAGACCTGCCCGGCCATTGCACCATCGTCACCGTGACGGACGGGCATCCGGCCGCGCTCGGATGGCTAGGTTCGGTCCAGGGCCATCGTACGCGCAGCCTCGGCGTCGAGCATTTCGGCCAATCCGGAACTATCGACGACCTCTACCGGCACTTCGGCATCGACGCCAACTCCATTGTCGCCGCCGGCAACGCCATGTCCGCCGGCCGGCCGATGCGCTATCTGCGCGCGCTGGACTGAAGCCGTCAGCCAGGCCGGCTGGCGACCCATGGCGGGTCGCGGAAATTGTCCCAGGTGGCGCCAATCCCGGCGTCCGCCGGGATCGCCGCGCCCGTGATGCCGTTGGCGATCGACGAGCCGACGAAGGCGATTGCCGAAGCGATGTCGCGCGGCGTCAGCACCCTGCCGAGCGGATGCCGTTCGGCATAGGAGGCAAGCACGGCGTCGCCATTGGGCAGGGTCGCGAGACGCCCGGCGAGCAAGGGCGTGTGCGTCACGCTCGGGCACACGCAGTTGACGGTGACCCGGTCGCGCGCCAGGTCCAGCGCCGCGGCGCGGGCGAGATTGAGCAGCGCTCCCTTGGAGACGCAGTAGGAGAACATGCCGTGCTCGGCCTGCAGCCCGTCGAGGCTGGACAGGAGCACGATGGCGCCGCTCTTGCGTTTGCGCATGCCCTTGGCCGCCTCGCGCACGACCAGGAACGAGCCGCGCACGTTGACGCCCATCACCTGCTCGAAATCCGCCACCGATGTCTCGAAGACAGGCCCGCCGTCGCCGAGCACGCCGGCGCAGGCGACCGCGAGATCGATCTCGCCGAGGGCCTTGCGCGTCGTGGCGAAAGCCCCGATCACCGTCCGCTCGTCGCCGGCGTCGCCCTGGAGGCGCAAGGCCCTGCGCCCGATCTTGCGAACTTCCCGCGCCGTTTCCTCGGCGGAACCCCCCGTCC
>Ga0066256_1003607_pt1 | contig 14717 bp, 20 predicted proteins | sample ThiBio_1000_biof_FD_87107 | JGI IMG/M metagenome (GOLD analysis project Ga0066256, IMG submission 87107) | Wastewater bioreactor microbial communities from Cape Town, South Africa - Thiocy_expt_1000_biof (version 2) | ecosystem: Engineered > Bioreactor > Thiocyanate-remediating >...
ATCCAGACCGGCAAGCCCGGCACCCGCACCCGTGCGGCGCAGCCAGTCGCCGAACGCATCCGTGCTGGGTCGGGCGCCCAGCTTGAGCAAAGCCGCCAGCGCGCTATCGCCCCTGAGCGTGCGCAGGTCTTCCAGCGAACGTCCGCCGCCCGCGAGCATTAGCACCAGAGGCTTCACATAGGCCACGGCGTCGTAGCCGCGCCCGCTGCCGGGCAGCGGCATCTCCTGCGCGATCCAGCGATGCAGCCCCAATCCCTGCGCAAACTCGCCAAACAGCGCCAGCCCCGCATTCGCCGTCAGCAGCTCTTCCGTCGCTTCGACCTTGAACGGAAGTACAGTCTGTGTCAAAGTTCCCATCGCCCCGTCTCCTTTCGTCACCCGATAGGTGAGTGTCTCGATAACCTCAACTCTACCGGATCGCAGGACAGGCGGGGCTTCTAATTCATCTGGGGAAATTCAATCGCGGGATTTGGGGAAAACACTGCTATTGATGAAATTGAGTGTACCGCCTAAAATTCACCCATCCCTTCGGGGGTGGGCTTTTCAAAGCGCATCGGAAGTGCGCTTCGATAAGCAGGCTTCACACCCGGCGCTTATGCGCTGAGTTGATACTGGTAGTCGGCCAGTCAAAACAAACGGAAGACGCGCAAGCGTCAAGATTCACCAAAAGCAGCACCCCACCGGGGACATCGTTCCCCCTGGGGCATGGTGTCCCCTTTTTTTATCAAAAAAGGAGACACCAAATGAGTTATCAAAGCACCACAGCACAAAGCCTGAGCACTCCCGATCTGCTAGCCATGCTAGTTGGAGAAGAGAGGGCTACGGCCTTCTCGCAAACTCCGCTCTCCGTAATTTTTGGGCTGCGCGCAGATCGTCAAACATCAACTGTTTGCGAAGACAAACCTCAATACGCGCCCGCCGCAATCCTCTCCGCAGCAAAGGAGCTGGTAAAGCGTGCGCTATGCGAGGAGATGAGCCAGAACGCAATCAATTTCCAATCCCCGCAAGCAACTAAGGATTATCTGAAGTTGTTGTTGGGTGGGCGGCAGCAAGAGGTGTTTGTGGCATTGTTTCTTGATGCGCAGCACCGGCTGATTGCCTCGGAAGAGATGTTCCATGGGACGTTGACGCAAACCAGCGTGTATCCGCGTGAGGTGGTAAAGCGCGCGTTGATGCACAACGCGGCGGCAGTCATGCTGGCTCACAACCACCCGTCAGGGATGGCAGAGCCAAGCCAGGCGGATCGCTTATTAACCGATGCTCTCAAGCAAGCCCTTGCTTTGGTGGATGTGCGAGTTCTCGATCATTTCATCATCGGGGACGAAGTCGCATTGTCTTTTGCCGAAAGGGGGTTGATATGAGTGCGATTGAAATTAAAACGCTTCGGTACTTCATCAACCTTGACGAACGCGGCGAGTTTTATGCTGATGTTCGCGACGACAGCAATAACACCATTTTTGAGATCAGAGGCTTTGATATTTTTGAAGATGGATGGATGCGAAACAAGAACGACCTTAAAGGGTTGAAATGCTATTTGGCCGATCTTGGCGTGATGAAGGACTCCGATAATTTAATCGTCGAAGTTTGAATTTTTAATTAAACCCAACCGGGGACATCATTCCCCGTTGGGGCATGGTGTCCCTTTTTTTCACTTAAAAGGAGAACACCATGAAGGAAAAATCCAACAATCTCGACTGGAATTCGCTGTTCGAGCAGGCGCTGACACTGCCAGGAGTGATGTCGAAGGCGTATTCGGCCTTTTACGAGTACAGCATTGGCAATGCATTCCTGGCCGCAAGCCAGTTGCTTGATCGCCAGTTGCCTATTTCGCCCATCGCCAGCTACAAAAAGTGGGTGGAGCTTGGCCGTCAGGTCAAGAAGGGCGAGAAGGCAATCGCGCTTGTCATGCCGGTTACCGTCAAGTCCAAGTCGAAAGATGAGGGCAAAGAAGGTGAAAGCAGCAATGAGGCGTGCGCTCAACCGAAAGGTTCAGGAAGAACGATCTTCATCCTGAAAAACAACTGGTTCGCACTGTGTCAGACCGATGGCGCGGAATATGCGCAAGAGGCTGTTACCCCCAAGTGGGACAAGGCGAGAGCCTTGGATGCACTGGGAATCACAGAGCAGGACTTCAGCAGCATGAGCGGCAATGCTCAGGGCTATGCCATTCCGAACGAGAAGAAGTTGGCCATCAACCCGCTTGCGGCGTTGCCATGGAAAACGACTTTTCACGAGATGGCACACTGCTTGTTGCACTCGGCAGAGGCTCAAATGGCTGACGGTGAGATGTTGCAGCGATGCATCAAGGAAGCTGAGGCCGAGAGCGTTGCATATCTGTGTTGCGCGACGTTGGAGTTGCCGGGGCTGGAACAGAGCCGCGCGTATATCCAACACTGGCTGGGTTCGGAGGAGCAATCCGAGGAATTCAAAAAGAAGAGCGCAATGCGGGTATTTTCAGCGGCTAACAAGATTCTCAAAGCCGGTGCTGAAGCTGCGAAAGCAGGGGAGGTGGGCAATGAGTAATCCCAACTTGGTAAGGCTGTTCACTGCGCACGGTGCCGTTTATATCGACACTAACCAGTTGGCACGCGGCAGGAAACTGCTGACGGTCTATACGTCGCACGGTAATCGGCTGGCTGATGTGGGGTCAACGCAGAAAATCAGGGAGTGTGCTAGTTGGGGCATTCACGTAGATAACCTGTATGCCTCACAAAAGCTGGCTGATGCCGCGTCTGACGCTATCTGGCGTGAAATATATGGCGACAGTGCATTGCCCACGAGACAACTTCGTGAGCAATGCGTCCTGCGGTGAGTAAGCTTGTGAATTGAACTACCAACCCTGACGGGGCATCGCTCCGTTAGGGGGGTGATGTCTCGTTATTCATTAAGGAGACACAAATGCAATTTGATACCAATGGTCTGGATGCAATAGATCAGGAAGTCATCCGTAAACTAATCATCGCTCGCGATCAAATCGGAAAGCCGCGCATAGGTGACTATGTGCGCTTTCCGACAGGTCAACTGGAGCGTTTTAGCCATGACTGGGGCGATGGTCTTCAGACATCTCCGGGCGGTTCGTTTTTCCTGTGCAACAACGGGGGAGCCAGTTTCAGTGGCGGATTGAATCCTTGTACACCGGCGGACAAACTGGAGCTGACAAACGCAACGCTGCCAGGCTCGTTTTGGATTTTCCATCACAATGTTGCTGGCGCAGGCCGCGGGGTGTATTTCAAAATCCCGTGTCGGGTTTTCATCACGACAGCCTCGTATGATGGATTTCTTGGCAAAGATTTTTGTTCTCATGAAATCGACGCCCTGAAAAAACAACTCGAAAGCGATCTGGCATCAATAGATTCACCATCAGTCTGCTGATCAGCGGATAACTTAAACCACCCATCGGGGATGTCTCTATCCCCTATGGGGTAGGGCATCCCCTTTTTTTCATTAAAAAGGAGATACCAAATGCAACAAGCAATCACTCAAATGCGCGCTGGAGATATCCGCCAAGGGAGAAACCCACGCACGTACTTCGATCCTGTCGAAATGGCCGAAATGGAAGCATCAGTCTCTGCAAAGGGAGTGATTCAACCGATCTTGATTCGTCCTGTTGAAGACTGGTATGAAATCGTTGCCGGCGAACGCCGCTGGCGCGCAGCGATGAAGACTCGTGGTGAAGACTACGAGATTCCAGTCCTGGTCAAAATCCTCAGCGATGAGGAAGCTGACGAACTGGCACTCATCGAGAACGTGTCTCGGGCCAACATGTCGCCAACCGAGGAAGCCGTAGCAGCAGCCAAGATTCTTGGTCGCTGTGATGGCAACCGCGATGAAGCGGCGAAACGTCTGGGCTGGTCGCGCACTACGCTGGATAAGCGACTTGCCCTGATGAATTGCTCGCCGTCCGTGATGGCCGCCCTCAATGAACGCAAGATCCAACTGGGTCACGCCGAATTGTTGGCAGCCGTACCGAAGGACCGGCAGGAAAAAACGATTGTGAATCTGCTTGCTCAAGCAACACTTCCAGGTGTTGCCGTGTTCAAAGCAGGGTTGGAACAAATCTCACAGTCGCTGGCCTCTGCCATCTTTGATAAAGCGGACTGTACCGGCTGCGATCACAACAGCGGGAACCAGCAAGCTTTGTTCGCCGAGGCTGTTTCAGACGGGCATTGCACCAACAGCGAGTGTTTCCACAAAAAGACCGAGGAAGTGTTGGAGGCCAAGAAAAAATCCTTGGAGGAAAACTATCCGAAGGTTGTAATCGTGCGTCAGGGCGAGAACAACACGGTCGTCAAGCTGGCGGCAGACGGCGCGACTGGCGTTGGTGCAGAACAGGCATCAGCGTGTCGTAGCTGCAAATCATTCGGGGCGGCTGTCAGCGCGATACCAGGCAAGATTGGTAACGTGTATGAGTCGCAATGCTTTGATCCTGCATGCCACACAAAGAAAGTGGGTGAACGCCTGTTGGCGGAAAAGAAAGCGGCTGCAAAGCCTGCGACTGCTCCAACAACGGCCAAACCTGCCGGTTCAACGCCTGCAACCGGGAAGGGCGCGGAGAAATCCACTGCCGCTTCCAAGGCTATCGTGACATCGGTTCAAGACACACAGCGTGTCGTGGACTACCGCATCGAGGTCTGGCGCAAGGCTTTAAAGAAGGAGTTGTACGCGGATTCACACAAGAACCTTTGCATGCTCATCGGCGTAATGATGACGCGCGGCGGATCGAGTGTGTCTTCGACGAAAATGGCTTCCGGTTTCGAGGCGATGACATCGCTGAAGACTTCCTCCGGTAATGTGGGGGAGGCTGCGGAGATGGTGGCGCAAGCAGAAGAGGAGGTGCGCTTGAAGATGTTGTCCGGAATCGTCATTTCGATCACGGACGGTATCGAAAAGAATTACCTGCCCGGGATGCTCAAGTTCATGGAAGTGGACCTGTCGAAGCATTGGAAGCTGAATGCGGACTTTCTCGATCTGCTCACCAAGAGCGAGATCGAGGTGATCGCGGAAGAACTCGGACTGAAGGCCGCGCTTGGCGAGCAGTATGCCAAGGCAAAAGGCGGCAAGAAGGGCGAGTTCATCAAGGCACTTTTGGGATGCAAAAACTTCGATTTTGAAGGTAAGATTCCCAAGGTGTTGCAGTATAGTGTTGCCTAAGATTCACCCACCCCTTCGGGGGTGGTTTCCCAAAGCGCAATGCAGGTGTGCTTTGGAAAACCAGACTTCACACCCAACGCTTATTGCGTTGAGTTGAGATTGGCCTCCGACCAATTCAAACAAACGGAAGACGAGTAATCGTCAATGATTCACCCAAAGCAGCACCCACCCAACGGGGACACGTCCCCTCGGGGCATGGTGTCCCTTTTTTTGTGAAAAAAGGAGAGCACCATGGATCGTGAAGACGTATTGGGATTTTTGAGATTTCTCTCGGAGGCAACTATCGAAGAGATCAAAAACAGCAAAACAAAAGTGCAAGACTCTCTTGTGGATGTAGACCCAGAAGGCAACGTAGCGGCAGACCTTAAGTTTCTTCTTCGGAAGTGTGATGAGGAATTGCTTGCGCGTGCTGAATATTACAAGTTGGTGTCACAACAGAGAGGTTGACGGCAGGGTGTAGGGTGCGACGAAGTTTGTTGTACTCTGTATCGTTCCGTTTCAGAATTGCAGTAACGATCTGGCGGCCAATAGTTTCTCTGAACTCATTGCCACCACCATCAATAACCGTGAGTTGTGCACATGGATTTTTCATGCGCGCAGTCTAACACGGCAGTTTTATTAACCCAACGGGGACACGCCCCCCTGGGGTTGTGTCCCCTTTTTCATTTAAGGAGACGCAACATGCAAAAGGTTTTCAATTTCTATGCAGACCCCGGCCATGGCTGGATGGCAGTCAAGAAGCAGCAGCTTGCCGAACTCGGCATCGCTGCTCAAATTACGCCGTACAGCTACCAACGTGGTGACACTGCATACCTCGAAGAGGATTCCGATTTAGACCGCTTCTTTGAGGCATTCATCAAAAAGACCGGCAAAAAACCGGTCTTGAAGCAGCATCACTGTGATCGACGTTCAAAGATTCGCAACTATGATTCCTATCGTTGTGACTCGGCGACATACCGTGTTGTTGCAACTGTTCATGATCCTCGGACTGATGAGGGCGCAAATCCCGCAATGGTGTGGAATACGGATTCCCGCGAGGCAGCAACACGCCAAGCGGAAAGCTGGACCCGCAATGGATACTGGTCGGCCGTATATGACCAGCGATCCGGTGAGGCGATTCACGACTTCACGCCGGAAGCGAGTTTGCAATGAACGGCATGCCGAAATACTCGATAGCTCAAAAGTCAGGTGGTTCTCATGAAGATGATGAGACACCGCTTTACAGCCTGTCGATTGAACACGACGACGAGACAAGCGAGACAATTTGCAGGGAGGTTAGTTACGAATCTGCATTGGGAATCGCTCTCGATCACGCGAAATATAGCGGGTACAGCAAGTACCTTCTAAACGATCGAATCCGTACCGTTTAACGTTTTCAAAACCCAAGCGGGGACACTATCCCGCAAGGGCATGGTGTCCCCTTTTTTTGTTTCACTCGAAAAGGAGATTCACCATGTTCCAAGAGCTTCAACCTTTACTGGCCACAGTCGCCAGCCTGACCATCTCGATGGTCGAAAACACTGACGGCACCATCACGCTGACCGTTCTCCCTGTTGGGGTGAAGAAGGGCAGCAAGCTGGATAGTCAGATGCAATTGGTTGGCACGGCTGCTGAATTGGATGAGGGGTTCGCCGCTCACCTGAACAGCTACACAACCATGCGTCAATCCCTGGCAGACCAACTGGCCGCCACAGAAGCGATTCTGGAGGCGCAAAAGAAGGAGGCCACAGAAAAAGCGAGGAAGACGATTGCGAAATCTTCGAAGCCGGAATCTGGAAACACTCAGGATTCTGACGATGATGAGCAGTCTGGCGATGATGAAAATGGTGATGGCAACATCGCACCGGCTTCATCTGAAACCACCGCTTCAACCACTCCCGCAGCGCAGGCACCTGCCTCGCTGTGGGATTAAGGGGAGGATGACGACATGGCTATCCAAACTACCGTCCTGACACGTACTTTTTCGTACAGCGGCTTGACCCTTCCCGATCCTGGGAAAGGCCTGTCACTCGAAGAGGTGCGCGATGTCTACGCAGCCACATACCCGGAACTGATCTCTGCCTCCATCGAGGGGCCGGAAAAGAAGGGGAATAACTTGGTCTACACGTTCAAAAAGGGCGTGGGGACAAAGGGCTGATCATGGGGGCATCTCTTAAGGCAAGGCTCAAAGCCTTATCCAAGGATGCTTCCTCAACCAAGCAGACGGGGCTGGTCATCGCCCCGGCTGAATCTCAAGAGGAGCAATTATGCGTAACGGCATTGGTTCTGCTCGTGCGCTCGTCCAAGAGTGCGCAGAAGGAAGACCAGTTGCTGCCTCCTCCGGGGGCTTTGCCGCTGGTTTTCTGACGCTTCCAAGTATTCCTCAACACCTGCCGGTTACATCGGTGGTGGACGAGAATGAAGGGAAGTGGCTACAGACCGCCAGGTTGTGCGCCGAGCTGGTTGAGGATGACGAACTCGTTATCAATGACCGGACATCGGCGCGCGACATCATTGGTCAATCACTGTCCGCGTGGGCCTCAAAGCATTGCGCGGATATTCAGGTGCTGGATAAGTTCGAGCTGATCGCCAGTCTGGATCGAGATGCATTCGGTCTGGATTACGAAGGTGAACCGGAAAAGAATTGCCTGTACATCGGCATTCAATCCCAGCAAACAACGCCATACATCAACGTCAAGGCGAAAGTCGAGATGTTGGAGTCGGTGCATCCTGGGCTTGGTCGAACCGCAATCAGCATCGCGGAGATGGCCAGCTATAGGACATTCACAGCGTTCACGCCGCAGGTTGCACTTCATCACGCCTCATACCTGTATTGGTATGGGATGGATAACGATGAGGACTTCAAGGAAGAGTTTGGAGAATGCGGCGGCGAGGAGGAGCTTGACGACGAAACATTGTTGCCGAGCCAGTTCCTGGCCTCATTTCCCAGCTACCTCACCAGCGGTGAATGTCTTGAGCGTGAAGTGATTCAACGCATCGCAACCAGCACGGAAGCGGCTGGCGAAACGGCACGGGTCATCTTGTCCATCTTGGACTTGATCGATCAGGATGCCCGATTGCCTTACCTCAATGAGTTCTACGGGGAGCCGGTCTACTTTTCCTGCTACATGGGGACTGGGGACGACATGCTGGGCCGTGTGATTGATGATTTCTATCAAAGCACGAGCGATGGCGGCGAGTACACCGATATGTATGGCGTGGCCGAAGTCGATTTCAACAAGAGGGCTTTCTGTAAATGGAAGTCCGAAATGGAGAAAGGCTTTGCGCTCTATACACAACTTGATCGCCTGATGCGCTGCATCGGCGAAGTTCAATAAAGGAGACATCATGCAAGTTCCTGCAGCATGCGTGTCAGGCTCACAGAAGGTGTACGGAATGTCCCATGCGATCCTGTTGTATAGCGAGCGCGGCGGGCAAACGGTATTTGCTTCGATCCATGATGTGAGCATGAGCAAAGAGGGGGGCGCAAGAATCGAAGCGGGAACCCCGGTCTCCAAGACCGGCCTCGTGAAGATGATGCAAACCCTCTTGCCGGAAGATTACGCGCCGGCAGAGTTGTTGGGGAATCACATCCTCGCCAAAGGAAGCGACCACCTTGTGTGGTACTGCAAACCCCAGAAGCGTCGTGTGTGGTTCAAGAACGATGAGATCGGCCACGATGTCAGCGCAGCAACCCATCAACCTGGTCTGGTGTTCGTCATCAGCAAGGAAGATTGGTCTGTGTTCGCCGTCAAAGGCAACAGGCGTCCGACATCGAGCACGCCACTGTATGTGGCCCCATACCTCAATGTGTGGGCAGGTGGCCGCATCTGTACTGGCAACATCGAAACGCCGAAGGGCGCGATGCGATTCAGTACGGAAGCATGGGAAGAGGCTTTTTTCAGGAGCTACTTCACTCATCCCAACCAGCACGAGAAGGGTGCGCTGACAACGTTCAAAGGCGGGATTTTCTCGCTGTGGAAGGCATTGATGAAAGGTCGGGATTTCCCGACAGAGACATTGGTGCCAACCAAAGAGACGTTGGGTCAGGCTTTCGAAAGGACGGTGCTGCATGGACGCCCGTGACGTTACGCTGCAAAGCGTGATGCCGACGGTGATGGTGCCACGTTTTTCCGAACCGGAAGAAGTGGACACGGCTGGCAATCGAATTCTGATGGCCTCGAATGGTGTCTGGCTGGAAGTTTGCCGTGCGTGGCTGTATATGCGCACGCCGATCGCGCCACCGGTAACCGTGCCGGTTCCCTATGGGAAGGTGCGAACGGAGGTGCGATTCGGGTTTGGCAGACTGCCCAGGAATTTGGTCGCTCAATTCATCGAGTTGGCCAAGGAGCGTTGTCCGAATGAGTGCGCTGCGTGGGTGGTCTGGAATCAACAGACTGACCAGTGGCGGCTGATGATGCTTGAAGAGCGTTCTGCCGGTCCCGACCATGTGATCGTCAACCTGCCAAGTCTGGAGGAAGGCGAGCACATGGTGATGGATCTGCATTCGCACGGATGGCTGGATGCGTTCTTTTCCAGTACGGACGACTACGATGATGGCCGAGGCGAAGTCAAAATCGCCGGAGTCGTTGGAAATCTCAATAAGCCAGAGGTGACAGCATCTTTTCGCCTCTGTGCGAATGGGGTGTTTGTTCCTCTTCAAAGCCCGATTGGGCAGGAAGGAATCAAATGATCCATAACATCGAATCGCGCCTGCTCACGCGGGCGGTGAAGGTGGTGCTGGTCGGCGCAGGGGGCACAGGTTCGCACGTCTTGCGACGGCTGGCCAATATGCACCTTGCGATGGTAGAGCTGGGGCATCCTGAAGGTTTGGATGTTCTGGTAGTCGATCCGGACACTGTGTCGAAAACAAACGTCGGGCGGCAGAACTTCTGGCCGTCCGATGTTGGGCAGCCCAAGGCCGAGTTACTGGTCAACCGCTGCAATATGCTGATGCAAACGAGCTGGAAAGCTGAAGTCGCGAAGGTCAGTGATGATTCGCGGTTTAACTCTCATCCGGATATCGTGATCGGATGTGTCGATAACAGGAAGGGCAGGGGGGCGATACTCAAAGCGCTTAGGCGTAGCGTGTATCACAGCTCCGCATACTACCTGGACATCGGCAACAGGGAGCATGACGGCCAGGTGGTGCTAGGCGAGGTCTTTGGTGAGCAATTCAAGCGGGAACATCGCTTGCCTCATATTGCCGATCTCTATCCTGACATCATCGACGGGTCGTTGGATGCGGCAGACGAAACGCCAAGCTGCAGTCTGGCTGAGGCGTTGGAGAAACAGTCGCTGTTCATCAATGACACGATGGCCAATGCTGCATGCAACCTGATGTGGGAGCTGTTCCGTTATGGACGGCTCACGCACCATGGCCAGTTCGTCAACATCAAGTCGGGGAGGGTGACCCCCCTGACCATCGATCCCGAGACGTGGAAGCGCCTTGGCTACGACGAGAATGCAAAACCCAAGCGGCGCCGTAAGGCCGCAAAGATGTAGGTAGATAGCAACAGGTCTCGATCTGCGACGTTTGCGGAGAGGGACACGATGAATCCCCTTGGTGGCAATAGCCATTAGGGGGCTTCCTTAAGTCTGACAAGGCTCTTGCGGACTTAAGGAAGCCCCTTTCTGGCTTCCTTTCCAACCAACCACAAGGAGATTCACCATGTTGACAGTCATTTTGGCTTGCTGCGTTTCTGGTTACATTCTGAGCCGCCCAGTTGTTCGGGCACTCGGTCTGTGAGGAGATTCATCATGTCGCTTTCTGCCGAAACGAAGACGTTTTTTGAAAAGGTGGCCAACAAGAACTTCCGCTTGGCCTGCAACGTGTATCACGCACTCGTATCCGGGCAGGACATCACGCCCGAGGTGAGGGGGCAGATACGTGAAGCATTACGCATCGCCGGTTGATGGGTGATGCGTAATGAAAAAAGAGACAAGCCAGCACATTCGTGTGCTGGCTTTTTTCTTGTCCGGAATCTTGCGCGGCCTCATAACGTAGCGTAGCATATCATTCGTAACATAACATAACGAGCGCGACGAAATGAATAATCAAACAGCGAAGTACGTGGCCCGGCCCCCTACATCAATCGGGGATAAGGAGCAGCTTGCCGGGGTGGATGACCGCAATGCGTTCTGGAAGGATCTGATCCCAGTGTTCAAACAACACGGCGATGAGGCGGGGATGCAGGCATGGCGCGACAAAGTGGGTAAGGCCATCCGCGAACGGGTGAAGAAAGGCCGACTGACGCTGCTGTCCCCGCTCCCCGCTGCAAAACGCAAGCGCAAGCCTGCACAGGCTTCCGCCGCACATCATTAAACAACTCCCAGGAGAACCCCATGGCACGAGAATCGACAATCACCTATGAGCAGGTTGCAGAGGCTGCAGACAACCTGAAAACGCAGAACCTGAAGCCTACAAGTCGCGCAGTGCGCGAGGCACTGGGTTCTGGAAGCATGGCCACTGTCTGTAAGCTTCTCCAGCAATGGCAGGCCGGTCAAACGCGGCAGAGTCAAGCCACAGACGACACGATCGACCCAGCCGTTGCGCGCGCGATTAGTCTTCATATCGCCACCAAGATACAAGCGGCCACCAGCGAGGCAACGGCGCGGTTGGCAGACATGCAGGGCGAACTGGCATCCGTGATCCAGGAGAACGAGCGGCAATCCAAGGAAATTTCCGACCTGACGGAAGAGGCGGCCCATCACAAGGAGGAGGGTGCAAGGCTGGCTGGGCAGATAGAGCAGCTTGCTGCCGACCTCGCCCGCGCAACATCCGAGTTAGAGGTGGAGCGCCAGGCTGCAGAGAACGCGCGAATTCAACTGGCCAAGGCAGAATTGAGACTTGAGGCGGTGCCGCGCATCGAGGCGGAGATTGAAAAGGTTCGAGCAGAGCTGGCGGTAGAGCGCAAAGCATCTGCTACAGCAAGGGAGGAGGCCGCCGAGCTGCGCGGAAACATTGCCGTGTTGCGGGAGAAAAAGTGAGCGTATTCGACACCTTCGTGGCCAAGCGCCAGACGTTGGTGGATTTCTGCAATCACCGCGCCGGCATCGTCAAGCTGCTTGCTGAGCATGATGCGCATTTCCAGCTGATCCAGGCTGAAATGAAAAAGTTCTACCAGTATGGGATGCCCAGAAGCGCCGAACCATTCGGGCAGCTTGATGACTCCATCAAGGAGCTGGATCGCATGTACTGGCGGCAGTCGTTTGATCACACCGGCCTGATGCAACTACTGGATGCTCAGTCGAAAAAGAAATTCGACCAGGACCTGCAAGCGAACCCACCGGCGTTCACCATCGAGAATGTGCAGTCGAGCTTTGTTGACCTAGCTCAGAATGCCGGGAAGATGTTTGATGATGGTGTAATCAACGTATTTCGTCGGCTGCCCGGGTGCTACAAGAGCAACGACGACTTCAAGATCGGCCCAAAGATCGTGATGAGCTGGATGGTTGAGTCAAGATGGTCGCGAGGGCTGCAGTTGCGCTATGGCGCTGGCGAGGATGAAATCAACGACGTCGACCGCGTGTTCAAGACACTGGACGGGAAGAAGTATGTGGAACGGTCATTGTCCTGCGCCATGAATACAGCAATCCAGGACGGCGGGTTCTACGAGGACGAATATTTTGCGGCCAAGGCGTACAAGAACGGCAATCTGCACCTGAGGTTCAAGCGTGCCGACCTGGTAGAGAAGGTAAATTTGATTATTGCCAAGCGATATGGATCAGTGATTGGGAACAGAGCATAAATTGTAGTAATTCAGACTTGATCTGACAGGGCGAGGATGTGACGGACAGAAATTCGGCCTGAGCCGACCTTGCTCACTAGCTGGATCATTGTCTGCTTCCGAAATAACTTCGGACAATTCAAGTTTCATGAGCTACTGAAAGCGGGGCGGCGTCGTCGCTCCCCAGAAGGGCTTACCGAATTCATAACTCACGGAACCTGAATCCGTGAAGGGCCTTATTTTTGCGCTACTATAAGCCAGTGAAAGTGCAAACAAGATTACGTTAATTCAGAAAGTAGCCTCATGATGACTGCCAAGCCAAGCCAAGCCAATGTAAACGCGGCTTCTGAAGATAGTTCCACACTCTCCCCCGATGTTTTCGAGGTTCCGGGCGCAACACCTCACTTTCGCACGGAACTTGCCGCACAGCTCGCCGAGCTGGTGCCCGAAGCTGTTGCCGACGGCAAGCTGGATATTGAAAAACTGCGCGAATTGCTGGCCGATGATGTGGCCGACGGCAACGAGCGTTTCGGCCTGTTCTGGCCGGGCAAGAAGCGCGCCCTGCGCGCCGCACAAGCACCGACCACGGCGACACTGAAACCGGACTTCACCCACTCGAAAGACTGGGACACGACGCAAAACGTGTTCATCGAGGGCGACAATCTGGAAGTGCTGAAAACGCTGCAAAGGCACTACCACAACAAGATCAAGCTGATCTACATCGACCCGCCCTATAACACCGGCAAGGATTTTGTTTACCCGGACAACTTCAAGGAGGGCTTGGATACCTACCTTGAGTGGACGCGACAGGTGAACGAAGAAGGCAAAAAAGTTTCGACCAACAGCGAGACCGAAGGCCGCTATCACTCGAACTGGTTGAACATGATGTATCCGCGCCTGAAGCTGGCGCGGAATCTGCTCACCGACGATGGCGTGATTTTTATTTCGATTGATGACACGGAAGTCGCCAATCTGCGGCGACTTTGCGATGAAGTGTTTGGTGAGGGTAACTTTATTGCGAATCTGATTTGGCACAAGAAGTTTTCTCGTGCAAATGATGCGACATATTTTTCGACAATGCACGACCATATTCTTTGCTATGCAAGAAGCAACATTTTGTCCAATGAAAATGGATGGAAGATTGGTTTGTTGCCTCGTGGAAACGAAACACCACAAGGATATGGCAACCCAGACAACGACCCTCGTGGCGCATGGGCTTCTGTTGCATTACAGGCTAAATCTGGCTCGCGCAGCTTACTCTATGAAATAGTCACGCCAAGTGGGCGGAAATGTATTCCACCAAATGGAAGATTTTGGAGCGTAAATAAGGAAAAGTATGAGCGTCTTTTGGCAGACAATCGAATTTGGTTTGGCAAGGATGGAGATGGGATTCCACGACAAAAAACGTTCTTAAGTGAAGTTCAACAAGGACTTCGACCCAACACCATTTTTTTCCATAACGAAGCTGGACATAACCAAGAAGCAAAACAAGAAACTAAAGAACTCTTTGGCGACGTTGGTGTTTTCGATGGGCCAAAGCCTGTCAGACTTCTAAGCCTGCTTTGCACGATAGCCAACCTTAAATCGGATAGCATCATCCTCGACTTCTTCGCAGGCAGCTCCACAAGCGCACACGCGGTGATGACTCAGAATGCCGAAGACGGCCGCAATCGCGGTTTCGTCATGGTGCAATTGCCAGAACCACCGCCCGAAGTCTCCGAAGCGGGCAAGGCAGGCTACAAGACCATTGCCGACATCGCGCGCAAACGCATAGAACTGGAGCGATCGGAAGAGCGTCGTGGAAGGAGTGGGGAGAGACTGGGACGTACGCCGTACGGCTTGAGTAACGCTAGAGGG
>Ga0066256_1003608_pt1 | contig 14715 bp, 7 predicted proteins | sample ThiBio_1000_biof_FD_87107 | JGI IMG/M metagenome (GOLD analysis project Ga0066256, IMG submission 87107) | Wastewater bioreactor microbial communities from Cape Town, South Africa - Thiocy_expt_1000_biof (version 2) | ecosystem: Engineered > Bioreactor > Thiocyanate-remediating >...
GCCCGCGCGCACCGCCGCCACCCCGCGGGGGGGGGGCGGGGGGGGGGGGGCGGGTGGGTGGGGGGGGGGGGGGGGGGGGGGGGGGGGGGGGGGGGGGGGGGGGGGGGGAGGGGGGCAAGAGAAGGCAAGAATGGCGACAGAGGGCGTGGCGGACCACAACCGCGGCAACGCCCCCTAGAGGGACACGGCACGACCGGTCTGGGCGATGTGCACTCCAAGGTGTTGGAAGGAGCAAGGCGCAGCAGGGAGCGCAACTACTGTACTCAAGGGTGTGTGCGTGTGCGTGCCCGCGCTGTCGCGGCAGTCCAGTAATGCGCCCTGCCGACTTGCCCTACAAGTGAGAATGCGCGCCACGCGCGGCGGCAACGAGACACAGCGACTGCCACTGTCGCCGCCAACGCAGTGGCGCAGCCACCCGTGTTATGGCGCGTCGGCGCAGCAGCGTTCCGACAGCAGGAGGAGGGAGGAGGGGCGAGTGAAAGTGTGTATGCGTGTGTTGGTGTGTGTGAGTTCGGGGCCCGGGGGCAAGTGAGGAAGGGCGCCAACGACTTCTGTGGCAGCCGCGGCGGCAGCGGCACGCTAGTGGTCAAGCAGCAGCAGCAGCAGGAGGTGTCTAGGCCCTAGTGGCCAGCGAACGCGGCAGCGACAATTGTGGGGCAGCAGAAATCGCGGCAGCAGCGGCAGCAATTGGCAGCGCAGCGCGCCGCTTCAACACACAGCTGTTGTCACTGTTGAGTGCGTCGCCGCCACGCACCGCGCATGCGTATCCAGCACCACCACAGCACCTACAACAAAAATGGCGCCGCCCCACGATGCTGCGCCGCTGCAGCACGCGCGACCGCCGCGCCGTTGACGGCGACGACGAGCTTGCCCGGTCCCCCCCTCGCCGACCGCGTGCCGCCTGGACGGGCCCCAAGGGGGGGCGCCCTTTCAAGCTCCGGGCCTCCTCCGCCTCCGCGTCGGCGCGAGTCTGCTTGGCTGGCGGGGGACGGGTGCCGCTGCTGCACAGCTACACTGTTGCTGCTGCTGTTGCTAGGACTGCTGCTGTCGCATACACGACGGCATGCTGCTGCAGTGCTTCGCGCCTCCACGACCACTGGGCAAGTAGTGTTGACAGCAACGAGCAACCAGTCACACGTGCGATCGGTGGCGCACCGCGCACCGCGGCGCCATACGGCGCGCGACAGCGAGCCAACCAACTCCCAGGTTGGCGTTGTTGCACTGTGTGCAGCAGCACAGCTGCCAGGCGGCCGCTAGGCGGCGCCCTCGACGCAAGTAGCTAAAGCTGGCAGAACGGACCAGCCAGTACCGCCGCCACTGTACTCGCTGCAAGCCGCGCAGCAGCCGCTGCCGCTGCCGGCAGCCACAGCTGCCTGCAAGAGTTGCTGCCCGCCGGTTAGTGCTTTGTGCCTGCTGGGCCGGCCCAGCTGCTGCTGCTGGCCAGCTGCCAGCCAGCTATCAGGTAGTTGTTGACAGCAGCGGACCGGTACGGCGGCCGCTGCTGCCGCTGCTGCCGATTCAAAATGGTGCGCCGCGGGCGCGGCGGGTGCGGCGGCGACGCCGGCACAGCGTCCCGGGTGGTACGTAGAATAAAAGAACTGCCGCCGCGCACCGTGGCCGCGTGTGCCTTGTCGGCGCCGCGTGTGCGGGATGCTGACACCTTGGATGTGCGTGGTCTGATTTGAAGATGCGCAGGCTGCTGCTCGTGGGCCGTGGCTGCTGCAGCGTGGTGCAAACACCGTGACACACACAAACTCGAACAACCAAGAGGGCAAGTGCAACCCGGTCACCCCTGCGACGGCGTGCGAGTGCGAGCAACGAGGTCGTGGCACGCAGCGGCGGCGGCGGCGTCGGCGCCGTCGGTGTCAGTGGAGGTACTACTACTTCGGTGACGCGGCGGCAGACCAAGTGACGCCGCCAAGATGCGGCACAGGCCGTCGAGGTCGGCGTCAAAGTCGCCCTTCCACGACGCCGTGGGCGACGGCAGCATCCAGTACTCATGCTCCAGCAGCGTGGCCTGCGTGTACATCATGGTGGCATGGTGTGGCACGCCCGCCGGCTTGACGCCAGCCAGCAACGGCATGAGCTCCACCACCAGCGAGTTGCAGGGCATGAACACGACGTTGGTGAGGCAGCCGCCATGTGGACCCACCAGGCCGCGCGCGTCCGCCCAGAACTCAATCAGCGCGTCCAGGGTGGGGTAGCGCGTGTGATCAAACTCCACCAGCTCCAGCGGCGCCGCCGCGGTGGACCCTTCGCCTGCGTCGCCGCCTGTCGTCCACGCGCGCAGGACGCGCAACAGGTGGTCCTCATTCAGCACGCGCCGCGCCGCGTTCTCAATCTTGCCGCCGTGGGTGCGGCCGCAGTATACAAGCTTGCGCCGCTCCTCCAGTGGTTTAGGTGGCGGCAGGCGGAGGACAGCTGTTGTGGCGAGCTGCCACAGGAGTGGGTGCAGCGGCGGCGTGTTGCAAGGGTACAGCAGCGTGTCGGCAGCCAGCGCCTCGTACCGGATGTCCACCGGCGGCAGCCAGCCGAGGCGGTCGTAGAAGGCGTTGATGATGGGGAAGCGGCCCAACAGCAGCTCCTGGTTGGCAACCACGCCAAACCGTGGCCCGTCGGCCGCAGCAGACGGGCCGGGGGTGGCGCGGCGCCCTGCCGCAGCAACATCCGCCACCGTAAGTGGAAACAGGTGTGGATGCGTGAGCGCCAATGCGGCAAGCTTGGGCAGGGCGTTCTGCACAAAGTGCTGCACAAAGGGTGTGGCAGGGATCACGCCCCACACCAGCGTGGGCACGTGCAACAGCGAGGCGTTGCCGCTGGCGGCTACTGCCGCGGCGCCATTGGCGAGCAGCACCTCCAGGTTGCCGGACTGGTCGCACACATGAGACTGCGCCGCCACGTCGCCACGCGGCTCTGCCACCACAGCGTCGTCTACGCTGCGTATGCTACCGGCCACAAATGACGGCTCACAATACCCCAGCCAGCCGTCATGCGATGGCCGACGCGCGCGCCCCGCCGCTGATGCTTCCTGCACGGCGACGCCCTTGGGTTGCGCGCGCGCCGCCGCGGGGTGCCGTGTGGTGCTGGCACAGCCCGCCGCCTGCCGGTCCAACACAACCGCAAAGTTATTCCACCACGCCACGTGCGCCGCGTCAATGAAGCGCGGGTGCTTCATGGCCCACGGCCCGTACTCAGCCTGCGTGGCACTGGCACTCGGCTTTGTTGTTAATGTTGGATACAGCTGGAAGTCCAGCTGACCCAGCGCGCGGCACTGGTACGCAGCACCCGGCCGGCGGTGGTAGTAGGAGTAGGCGGTTGGAAGGGCGCCGGGCGGCGCTGCCCAATCGCTTTCTGGCTTGCTTTCTGGCAGGCGTGCCGCCACGCGGGCCAGGTCGCTATCGGCGCGCGCTGCCGCACGAGGCGGCTTGGCGTCGCGCCGCGGCGGCAACGCGGCGGACATTGGCGGCAGGGGCAACAGCACGCGCCGATTTGATGCGACCGCGGCGTCTACAAGTTTCAGCCAGGCTGCCACGGTGGGTGGCGGTGTGGCCATTCCGGTCGCGTTTGCTAGCCATGCAGCTACAACCCGGTTCTGCGCCAGCGACGCCGCATCCGTGAATGCCAGCTGCGGCAGCTGTGCTGCAGCGTTGGCGACCGCCTCCCCGGCGTTGTTAGAAGCCTCCCTCGCACCGGGCCGCTGCTCACTACTGCTAATGCCATCGCCCGGCGGTGCCGCGGTACCACCTGACCCCGCCTCTGCCACCGCCTGCCGCAGCCGCTCCACCTCCTGCGCCGCCGTCTCCATGCGGCGCGCTAACAGGTTTGCCTCTGCCAGCTGCTCGCGATGCAGCAGCCCTGCGTACACGGCTTGCATGCGGCGCAGGTTGAGGGACGCGCTGTCCAGCGCCGCCTGCTGCGCGCTGGGCACTACTTTTGTCGTCGACACGGCGCCTGGCACGACGCCCCGCGGTGATGGCGCCGCGCCATTGCTATGTGGTACTACTGGTGTTCCATTGTCGTCATTCTGCGCCCCCGCGTCGGACGGTTGTTGCAGCTGCTTGCGTAGCGCGCTGGGGGTTGCGTTGCCGCTGCCAGGAGCGGTGATGGCAATTGTCACCGACAGGTATATGTACCAGCCACATGCCCCCGCGGCAATCAGGCCGGCTGTCAGCAGCAGCCAAAAGCTCCCCCGCTGCCACCGCCACCCACGCCGTCTTGCTGTACTACTCCATACCGCCCTGCTGCCGCCGCCGCCGCCTCCTGGCAGGTGTCGCGGCACTGATGTCTGCCGCGTGGTGTGCATGGTGGCACCACCATCAGGCTGTTGGTTGTGTTGCGGCTGGCGGCAGCTGCCCGTGCTCTGCAGCTCACGGAAAGGTGGCAGAGGCAGCAGCTACCGGATGGTGACACCGCGGTGCCGTGGTACCGAGCTGGTAAGCGTGGCGCGGGGCTGTCGATGCCGTGCCGCCGCGGTGGTGCAGCTGAACGCACCCACGTTTCGTACTGCTGTTTCAGGCGACCAGGCAAGGCCGACTGGCCGCAGCTTCGATACAACTGCAGCAGCAGAGGGGCACGCGCCGTCGGCACCACACTGCACGACCGGGCTGCGTCGGACACGGTACGCAACGACGTTGATTGGTGCTGCGTGCTGCAGCCGCGTTCAGTGCGTTGCGTGTTGTCGGATGGAGCAGTGGCGTAACAGCCGCGTCGGCTGCTTTGTACCGGTACGTGAACGTGTTGAAGGCGACGGCCACCCGCATACCCAACACACCACCACACGCGCCGCGGAGGGTACACTACTGCACAGCGACTGACCGCACACTCCTTGTAACCACAGTCCAGTGTGCGTTGTTTACGTGCCGTGCTACCGCCGGCAGCCGTCAACATTTGCGTTGGATACGCCTGCTGGCTGCTGGCCACGGCGGACCTGGACAAGCGGCAAAACGGGCGGCCGGCTGGCAAGGCTTCGCTGAACACTGTGGCAGCTGCGCGCCACGCGTGGGGTGGCAAGTAGTGAATAATAATATTTTAAGCGGCACAGCGGCACAGGTGGGTCGTCGGACGTCGTGCGGGCAGGGCGGCAGCAGCGGGACGGCGGCAGCATGCGTGGGTTGGGAACAGTGGTCATGCGGCCCCCACGCACCGCGAAGGTGCGCGGGGGCGGCATGACAATGACCGCGCGCGTCCGCCGCCGTCCAGCGAGGGTGCGTGCCGCAGGGGTGGAAGTTGCACCGCAACACGGAGGACCAACCGTATGAGTAAGGCATGCAGCGACGCGCTTAGGACATGGAGGGGGTGGGAACACCAGCGGGTGGGCATGAATGATGACATGCAAGCTGGGGCGCGTCGAGAACGAGGGGGGTGGCGGGCGCACACGCGGCACGGCCGCCATCCTCGCCGCCGACGCTGCCGCAGCTGAGTAGTCTAGGAGATGAGGATGGGTAGCAGGGTGGCGCAGTCGTCGCGAAGGTAGGCTGGCGCGGAGCGTGGCGGCCCCAGCGACTCAAACAAGATGCGGCACAGGCCATCCAAGTCGGCGACAAAGTCGCCCTTCGTGGACGTGGTGGTGGAGGGCAGCATCCAGTACTCGTGCTCTAGGAAGGTGGCCTGCGTGTACATCATGCTGGCGTGGTGCGGCACGCCCGCCGGCTTACGGCCGTACAGCAGCGGCATGAGCTCCACCACCAGCGAGTTGCAGGGCATGAATACAACGTTGGTAAGGCAGCCGCCGTGCGGGCCCACCAGGCCGCGCACGTCGGACCAGAACGCCACCAGCTTGTCAATGGTGTCGTAGGCGGCGTGGTCAAACTCCACCAGCTCCAGCGGCGCCGCCGTGGTGCCGTCACCGTTGACGTCACCCGGCGCGCCTCCCTCTGGCGCCCACGCACGTAGTAGCCTCAACACATGGTCCTCGTTCAGCACGCGCCGCGCCGCGTTCTCAATCTTGCCGCCGCGGCTGCGGCCGCAGTACACCAGCTTGTGGCGCTCCTCCAGCGGCTTGGGCGGCGGCAGGCGCAGGACGACAGAGGAGGCGAGCTGCCACAGCAGTGGGTGCAGCGGCGGCGTGTTGCAGGGGTACACCGTCGAGTCGCCCTGCACCGACTCGCTCCGGATGTCCACCGGCGGCAGCCAGCCAAGGCGGTCGTAGAAGGCGTTGATGATGGGGAAGCGGTCCAGCAGCAGCTCTTGCACCGCCACGATGGGGTAGCGCGCCGAGTCATTGACAGCGCCGGCCGCCCCGGGCGTCGGCGGCAGGGAGCGCGGGAAGAGGTGCGGCTGCACCAGCGAGATGGCGGCAAACTTGGGCAGGCTGTTTTGCACAAAGTGCTGAAAGAAGGGCACGGCGGGGATGACGTTCCACACCGCGTGCGGCACGCGCACTGCTGCCGGCATGATGGCGCCCGCTGCCAACGCGGCGGCAATGTTGCCCTCCTGCCCGCACGTGTCCGTCCCCACCGCCAGCCTGGCGCCCGTCGCGGTGTCAATGTGGCCGGCGCGGAATGCCGGCTCGCAGTAGCCCATCCAGCCAGAATGCGACGGCGCCGCCTTGGGGCTGCCGGACGCCAGCACCTCCGCGTGCGCCAGGTCGTACGCCTGTATGCGCTTGGCCAGCGGGTGCGGCTGCGAGCGGGGGCAGCCGCGCCCCCGCCGGTCATTCACCAGCGCAAACCCGTCCCACCACAGCGCGTGCGCCAGTGAGATGAAGCGTGGGTACTTCATGGCCCACTCGCCGTACACAATGTCGCCGGTGGCGGGAGCAATGGTGGGAAACAGGTTGAACGACAGCTGGCCCAGCGCGCGGCACCGGTACCGCCCACCTGGCGGCATGCTGTAATACGTGGTGGCGGCGGGGTACGGCGTGGTGTCGGGCGGCAACTGCCTCGCCGCGTCACCCACTGGCGGCGGCGCGTCGCCCGCGTGCCGTGCAATGTGCGACAACAGGTGCATCCCCGGCATTGGCGTCAGCTCATCCAGCCGCCCGCGGGCGGCCTCCGCAATGGCGGTGCGTGCCGCAGCAACGGCCTCTGACTGCGGCATGGGCGCAAATGGCACGCCGTCCCACTGCCCCGCCGCCAGCGCCGCTTTCACCGCCTCCCGCTGCTCGTCCGCCAGCACGCTGGAGGGCAGCGGCCGAGGTGACACGCCGGGCGGCGGTAAGCCAAACATCTGCTGGAGGTTATACTGGGGCGGGTTCGTGTCGACCGCCTCCTGCGGTGGCACAAATGCTGCGCCGCCCGACGCGGTGCCTCGCCCGCCGTCCAACGCGCGCATCATGGCCGCCACCTCGCGCTGCCGCTCCGCCAACTCCGATTCCAGCGCCTCCTGCGCCGCCGCTACCATCAGTGTCGACGGCGGTGGCGGCGGCGGCATCGGCGGCAGCGCGTCACGATGCGCGTTGACGGCATTCTCGTCGATGTCGCGGAGGACGGGGGCAGCGCGGCGCAGGAAGGCGATTTGACGTGGCGGCGGCGCGGCGTCATCGGCGGACGGCGGCACGAGGTGTACGCTGGACGCGACGTGCAGGCCGCGCGGCGCGACGGTGAGCGTGGGCGGCGCGTCATCACAGCCGCCGGGCGCGCCAGCGCAGCCAGCGGAGCGCGACGCCGTCAGGAACAGTGTCGCCCACACCGTGCCCATGCCCATCAGCGCCAGTGTGGCGGCCAGCGCGACCACAGTGCCGCGTTGCGCGCGCCCAGCCTGCAGCCGGCTACCGGTACTGGTATGGTGGTGTGTAATTGGAGCAGCCGGACACGGCAGCGGTGCAGCTGAGCATGCCGGGACCGGCGATGACCCCGCCGGTGACGTGGTGCCGCTGTGCGCCCGGTGCATGGTGGATGTTTGATTTGGAGGGCGCGAAGGGAGAGGGACAAGCTGGGGCAGGCGGTGGCACAGCAGTGTAGTCAGACGAGGGCAAGCAACACAAGAGGAACGGGGCAAGGCACAAACATGCAACTTAGGGGGGTGACGCGCGGGCAGGGGGATACGGGATACTTGGTACTCGCTGATGGGACACGATGGTACGGCAACCGCGCGCGCCTCAAACTGGCACGGGGTGGGTGGCGATGATACAGTACAAACGCAGGTCCTACACACGCCGCATATCGAAGCAGGGGGCGCTCCAAGCAAACAACGTCCAAGCAAGAGAATAAATAAGAGGCGTGGGGCCGCTGCCTCCCTCATGGCGCCCTGCCACCGCCGCTGTTGTGCTGTGCGTCTGCAGCACCGCTGGCTGCTGTTGTGACGGGCGACGCGGCAAGGTGGCCGCGCACCCGGGGCGGCAACGACGGGGACGAACGACGCCGCAGCGATGCAGCAGCGGCGGTTGTGATACACTCTCACTCGATGCCGCTGCAGTGGCACCCGCTGTGGGCGGCGGCGTTGGCGCCGCGCTTCCACGGCCGTCGAAGCGTCGAATCAATCGGCGTCGAAGCGAATCGAACCGTCGATGATGGCGTTGTTGGGGTGGTGCACGTGACACGCAGCACATGCGTGGCGGTCACCGTCACGACGCACCGTCACCGTGCCACACGACGGCAAGCACCAACCGACCACGCCGACTTGTGCCCTGCGGTGCTGCGGTGCTGCGCGCGGGAGGCGCAGCTCCTCCGCCTCCGCGCCGTCGCGGCCTGGCCCCAACTTGAAAACCACGGTTCCACGGTTGCTGCAGTAGTGGCGTTCGCCGTTCGCGCCTCGCCTCCCAGGCCGTCACAGTGTCACTCACTCTGGCGCGGCGCGGCGCGGCGCGAGCGGCGACAACGCCCACCGTAGGAGCAGCAAGGGTCCACCAACACAACTGGCACCCCGTGGACGCCACACCGACGTCACAACTGTTGCGGGAGGCAAAGTCGCGGATGGTCCGCCACCACTGACCACTCCACTTGCCTGCCCCTTCCGTCACACGGTCACACCGCCGCGCGTCACTCACTATGTTCGTGTCTCACGATCAACGCACAGCACCACACTGCACCACACTGCACCGCGAGACGGGTAAGGGCACACTCGCCGCTGTGGCACACGATATGTGCCGCTGCCGCCACGCGCCAGAGCGCCAGAGCGCGCGTGGTTGCGCATGGCGCACGCCCCGCATGCGGCTCCGCACCTGCCGCCGCACGCTGCTGCGATCGATGGGTCCGCAGGCAGCGTCCGTTATCGCAGCCAGAAGCAGTTTTATGCGTATTTCTTGTTAACGCGGACAGTGGGTTGGATACCACGCGGCGAGGCGCGTGGATTGTGGTAATGTGTGTTGCTTTGATGGCGTGGATACTTAATGTGTGTGGATTTTGACAATGAATAAGTGATGCAAAGGTTGCGTTTTGGGCTTGGATCCTTGGATACGGTCGTGGCCGTGGACCGTGGTCGTTCGCCGCTCCTACTCTCGCCAGCTCCAGCTGCCACAATGGAGTAAGCGGCGCATCAATAACGCAGCGATGCTACTGTAAGTGGTAGCACACGCATATCTTGCGCACGTTGCGTCGCCCGTCGCCGTCGTCGTGGAACTGCAGACCAAGTTAGAAGCAGCCCAGAACCACAGCCCCCCCCCCCCCCCCCCATCGTATCCCCTTCCTCCTCGCCCCCCCCCCCCCCAACCCAACCAACGCCATGGAGACGCCGATGGAGGCGCGGCCGGTGGGCACGGTGCCGGTCAAGACGGTGACGGTGTTTGGCGCCAGTTGGTGCCGGCCGGGCGACGGCAGCGGGCTGTACGAGGAGTCGGTGGCGCTGGGCGGCGGCATCGCGGGCGCGGGCTTCCGGCTGGTGAATGGCGGGTACCTGGGCACCATGGAGGGCACCGCCAAGGGGGCGGCGGGGGTGGCAGGGTCAGAGCGTGTGGGTGTGACGGTGCCGGGCCTCTTCCGCCACCGGTCGCCCACCGGCAATGACTACCTGTCGTCCGCCGTGCCCACGCCGTCGCTGCTGGACCGCATCCACGCCATGATCAAGATGTCGTCCTACTTTGTGGTCATGAACGGCACGCTGGGCACGCTGACGGAGCTGGCCATCATCTGGAACATTGCGGCGCTGGGCCCCGACGGCGGCTACGACGCGCCCCTCATCCTGCTGTACCGCAAGCCGTGGGAGGGCGTCATCACGAGTTTGGCGGCCACCCTCAACCTGCCGCCCGCGCACACCGCGCGCCTGCGCTTCATTGACACCGCCGACGAGGCCGTCGCGCTCATTGCTGCCGACTACGCCGCCCGCACTGCCGCCTCGCCCCTGCCGTCGACCCCTGCGGCTGGTGGCGGCGCTGCTGCTGGTGGCGCTGGTGGCGCGCCGGCTTAGTTGAGTTTAGGGCTGGGCAGGTGGTGCGCGTCTGGCAACTAGTTGTGAGTGATTGAAGCGAGCCCTGACGCGAACGCGCTGCTACCGGAATGTGTGCAATTGCAAGGTGTCCTTGTTGATGTGGACAGTACAGCGCCTTCACCGCCGTCACTGAACTACACAGCCAGATTCATTGCCTGACGCAAGGTACTGCACCACAGCATTGGCAGCCCGCGCCACCTCCGCGTCGCCGGCGTGGACCCGTGCCACCGCCATCACCGCGGTGTGCACACCGTCGCGCAACAGCGGCACGTGGTTGTCGGCTGCAACTGCCAGGTTCCACAGCGTCGCGCAAGCTGGCCGCGCCACCTCCACGTCGTCGATGTGGGCCCGCGCAGCTGCTATCACCGCGGTGTGTGCACCGTCACGCACAAGCGGCACGCGATTGTCGGTTGCAACCGCCAAGTTCCACAGCGTGACGCATGCAGCCCACGCCACGTCCGCGTCGTCGGCGTGGACCCGCGCCGCCGCCATCACCGCTGTGTGCGCGCCGGCCCGCATCAGCGGCACCTCGATGTCGTCTGCAATTGACAGGCTCTGTAGCGCGCCACACGCGTACCGCGCCACCTCCACGTCGTCGATGTGGGCTCGCGCCGCCGCCATCACCGCTATGTGCGCGCCAGCCTGCATCAGTGGCACCGCGTTGTCGACTGCAACCGATAGATCCATTAGGACGCCACATGCAGCCTGTGCCACCTCCACGTCACCGACGTGGGCCCGCGCCACCGCCATCACCGCTGTGTGTGCGCCGGTCCGCATCAGCGGCACCGCGTTGTCGGCTGCAATTGACATGTTCCACAGTGCGGCACACGCACGCCGTGCTACCCCCACGTTGCCGCTGTGGGCCCGCGCCGCCGCCATCACAGCCGTGTGCGCGCCGTCGCGCACCAGCGGCACGCAGTTGTCGGCTACAAACGCAAGATTCCTTAGCACTCCGCACAAGCGCCGAGCCACCTCCACGTCGCCGGCGTGGGCCCGCGCCGCTGCCATCACAGCCGTGTGCGCACCGTCATGCAACAGCTGCACCACCTCAATGTCATCTGCAATTGTCAGGTTCTGCAGCGCGCCGCATGCAGCCTGTGCAACCTCCACGTCGTCGTCGTGGGCGCGCGCCGCTGCCATTACAGCCGTGTGCGCACCGTCGCGCACCAGCGACACGTGGTTGTCGTCTGTAGTCGCCAGGTTACTCAGCGTGACACACGCGTGGCGCGCCACCTCCACATCGCCGGCATGGGCCCGCGCCGCCCCCATCACCGCGGCGTGTGTGCTGTCACGCATCAGCGGCACATGGTTGTCGGCTGCACGCGTGAGGTACCGCAGCGCGCCGCACGCAGCCCGCGTCACCTCCACGTCGCCGGCGTGGGCTCTCGCCGCCGCCATCACCGCCGTGTGCGCACCGTCGCGCACTAGCTGCCCTCGGGCATCGGTTGCTAGCGCCAGGTTGGCCAGCGCACGACAACCGGCGCGGGACACCTCCATATCGTCGACAAATCTAGCAAGTGCATCCTGTGCCGCTTTACCAGCTCCATTCTGCGTGCACACTACACGGAGCGCATCTGAGTCCAATCGTGCAAGAGCAATCAGCGCCGCTACAACTCGTGCCTTGTGTGCGGTCAGTGCAGCTTGCAATTCAGCAGTAAGACGCTCCACAGGCGGAGGCTCCGCCACCGCCGGCACAGTCTCCGACGGTATAAGTAGCGTAGGAGCACTTGCGGGTACCGGCGGCTCTGGGGGCCCACCAACGCAACCCGATGTCTGCGCAGCCGCCAGCACAGCCGCCACCTCTGCCATGGGTGGCCGCGCGGCAGGTTCCGCCGCCCAGCACCGCTGGATCACGTCAATCACGGCGCCTGAAGTATTGCAGCCGGGCTAGCGAGACGACAGAAAGGAGGCCAGGGCTGCCGCGATCCTACTAGTGCTGCGCCTCGTTGTTTGCAGCAGCGACAGCAGTACCTGAACGAGCACGACGTCGTGACAGCGAGCGACACTACGTCGCTGCAACTGACGAAGTCCGCGCACAGGAGGATGAACAGCAGTCAGTTTCGTTATCCCATTCGCAATGTGCCGTCCTACTATTGCCGCGTTGGGGGCTTCTTGCTGCGATCCCATTCGACCGTTGTCCCACTGCCACGTCATCAGTAGCGAGGGCCCGAGGGGAGAGGAGAGGAGAGGAGTCGAGAGGAGAGGAGAGGACGCGAGAGGAGAGGAGGCGAGAGGAGAGGGCCGAGAGGGCCGGAGAGGCACTGCCTGGTGTCTGGCACAGTCTGGGCATCGATTGGACTGGTACCGAATTGAAGTGCGTGTGGACACACACACACACGCATACAGCCACTACCGCCCAGCCGCGAGGGCGATGCAGTTACTCTTCCTTTGGTACCACGTCCAAGACGACGCAGCCACGGGCACGGCACGCCGCCAGCACGGCCGGCGGCAGACTCGTATGCGCATGCTGCAACTCGCGAAGCAGCGGCAGGTGGTCAAGGCTGATGAGTTCGCCGTCCAACCGATAGCAGGAGTTGATGCGCAGCTTCACCAGGCTGGGAGGGAGGCTTGCCACCAGTGGCGCGCCAATGGAATTGTTGCTGACGTCAAGCTCTCGCAGCGCGGGCAGGTGGGGCAGAACGGAAGCGTGTGTAAGACCCTCGCACCCCTGGGCAGACAGCGACTCTAACGACGGCGGCAGGCTGTCAAGCGATGCCTTGCCAAAACAGGTGGTGCGGTTGACGCCCAGGAACTTCAGGCTGCCCAGGTGTGCAAAGGTTGCGGCGCGCGTCATGTTGTCACAGGCCCCCAACTCCAGCACCTGCAGGCTGGGCGGCAGCGCCGCCAGTGTGGCGTTGTCAAGGGTGCTGTACGTTGCGCGCAGCACCCGCAGCTGCGTCAGGTGCGCCAGCGACACGCCGGCGGACAGGTAGCTGCGCATGAAACTAACATCCAGCTCCTCCAGCGTCGGTGGCAGGGTGGCGATCGTGGCACGACTCAGCGGCGCCTGCTGGCATGACAGCTCCCGCAGCGAGCGGAGGTGGCGGAAGGAAGCCGTCGCTGCCACTTCACAACTGTCTATGCACAGCTGCCGCAGCGAGCGCGGCAGGCGGCCCGCTCCAACGTCCTTCAGCACCGCCGTGAAGCTGCAATCCAGCGTCTCCAGGCACGCCAGGTGTAGAAAGCTGGCGTCGTCGGTCAGGCGGGAACCGCCTTTCATTATGCCACTCACATTCAGGTCGCGCAGGCTCCGCGGCAGGCGCAACAGCATCGCGTCGGTGGTGCCAGAGCACATGCGGAGGTCAAGATGCGTGACGCCCTGCAATGCTGCCACCGCCGCTGCCACCTGTTCACGCTGCGACGGTAGCCTGCCCAACCATGCACTTACCGCGGCTGGCAGCGCTGCACGCCACCGCACCACATCCATTATCCGCGCCATGCCGTCGTTCCACGGCACGCCCGCCACCGTGGCCGCCACCGCCGGGTGCAGCCGCCGCAGAGCCCGCGTGTCTTTGCTGATAATGCAGCCCATGATGGCGGCCGCTGTGGCTGGGTTGCCAGCCAGCAGCACCACCAGCAGCGGGACGGCCGCGTCCCCCGCCACCGCATTGTTGCCGCTGCCGTCGCCGCCGCTGCTACCGCCACTGCCATCGTCACAGCGCGGCCGCACCCGTCGCGGGCTGTCGTCGCCGGCGGCTGCCATGGTCGTTGGGGCGATGCCACCACACAGAGCAGAGTCGCGTGGCAGGCAGCAGAACGTCCGTCGGGCAAGTTGGAGCTGCTGCAGAAAGCAATTAGTTACACCAACGAGCTCCGCACAAAGGAAGAAGAGCAGCAGCAGTCAGTTCCTTGACCCCCCCCTCACGGCGCTTCCTTTTTTTTGCCGCCGCGCGCCGTGTGTTGGCGGCGCACTGCCGTACCGTTGGCACCCCTTACCAGTAGTACCAGTAGAGAAGGAGAGGAGGAGAGGAGGGGCAGTAGGCGGCGAGAGAGATGCTAGAGGGGTAGAGAGAGAGAGAGGGGCGTAAATCGACAAATCAATAATGCGGTGGAGACGCAAACACACAAAAATAAAGGTGTAGGGCGGCGGGTTTGATACGTATTGTGTTGCCCATCGTTGTACCATAGCGATTTATTACGCCATATTATTTATCTATGCACACCAATCGGAGCACCAATCGCGCTCCTCACCTACCGGTACCTCCACGCTGCCACGTAAGCTGCAGCTGGCTAACCAACTACTTGCTGTCAGCTGGCCACGTATCACCGACGTGCTGTCCCTATTGCGGCTGCTGCTGATGTAGTGCTGCCGGTACTGATATCACGCCTGGAAGCGCTGGTCTCTGCCAGCTCCCTGTTTCTGTCCTCACTCCCCCGCCCCCTCCCCCCCCCCCCCCCCCCCCGCCCCCCCCC
>Ga0066256_1003609_pt1 | contig 14712 bp, 15 predicted proteins | sample ThiBio_1000_biof_FD_87107 | JGI IMG/M metagenome (GOLD analysis project Ga0066256, IMG submission 87107) | Wastewater bioreactor microbial communities from Cape Town, South Africa - Thiocy_expt_1000_biof (version 2) | ecosystem: Engineered > Bioreactor > Thiocyanate-remediating >...
GACCGGAGTGGACGTGCCTCTGGTGTACCGGTTATGACGCCAGTCGTATCGCCGGGTAGCTAAGCACGGAAGAGATAAACGCTGAAAGCATCTAAGCGTGAAACTTGCCTGAAGATAAGATATCCCTTGCACCTTGAGTGCACTGAAGGGTCGTTGAAGACCACAACGTTGATAGGCGGGGTGTGGAAGCGCAGTAATGCGTTAAGCTAACCCGTACTAATTGCCCGTGAGGCTTGATCCTATAATTTTGAGAAGCATGCAGTGTGTGTATGCGATGCAGTAACAACCCATAACCTTCTTCCAGACACGCCGGTGAAAACCTGCGTGATCAAACAGTCGGCCCAAGATCGCAAGATCGACGGCACCCAGACAATCCGAATGCGGGGTCAAGACCACCGCCTTTAATTAAAGGCAGCCTTGATCCCCACCCCTTTGTCTGACGACCATAGCAGAGTGGAACCACCCCTTCCCATCCCGAACAGGACGGTGAAACGCTCCCGCGCCAATGATAGTAGGCACCTCGCCTGTGAAAGTAGGTCATCGTCAGACTCCTTATCCGTATCCCCCATCCGGGGGATACCTCAAAACCCCCTCAACTCTTGAGGGGGTTTTTTATTGGGCGGGAATCCGTTTCATTTGCGGGTGTCTCCAATTATTTATCTATTAAAATCAATAAACTAAACCTCATCTACAACTTTAGTTGTATGGCACATCCTCATTGTTGAAGGTAAGTTTGCCGCGTGGGAATTGGCCCACGTTAAAAAACTTCAGGAGGATGTATGAACAAGCTTGTTATGGTTGCATTGGTTCTGGGTGGTCTGATGGGGCTTCCCGCTTATGCGGCAGTGAATATCAATACGGCTACCCAGTCGGAGCTTGAGGCGGTCAAGGGGCTGGGGCCGGCCAAGGCGAAGGCAATCATCACGTATCGCGAAGCGCATGGCAGTTTCAAGAGCCTGGACGAACTGGATAATGTCAAAGGTTTTGGCAGTACCAGCGTCGAGAAACTGAAGGGTGAGTTGTCGGTCGGGCCGGAGAAAGCCAAGAAATAGCCGCGCTACTTTAGACCGGAGCCGTTTTGGCTTCGACATGTTGTTGGCGTATTCCGTAGCCCGCTGGGGCTGCGGAACACGCGACGAATTGACCCGCAAGGGGGAGGACAGGCCCGCACCCCCGTTCGTGAGGTAATCCGGGAGGCGGATTTGCTCTCGGCCACCAGTCTCGATGCCTTCCACCGGTATAATCCCTTCCTTTCTTGGTGGTTTGTCATTCCATGTCTACCCTTGCAGTCATTCTGATCGCAACTGCCGCGGGCAGCGTGCTGAGTTTGTTGCTGGCTGCACTATTGGCCTTTTCTGCACGCCCCAGTTGGGTGCCTGTGCTGGTGAGCTATGCCATTGGCGCCTTGCTGGGTGCCTCCTTGCTGGAAGTCCTGCCGGAAGCAGTTGAAATGGGCGGGGACGTCAAGACGGTTGCCAATGCCGTACTAGGCGGCATTCTGTTGTTCTTCCTGCTGGAAAAGCTGGTGTTGTGGCGCCATTGCCACGACGAGATATGCGAAGCCCACAGCAGCCATGATCATGGCCATGATCATGGGCGATCGGGCATGATGATCACGGTAGGCGACACCTTCCATAATTTTGTCGACGGCATCATCATTGCCGGCGCCTTCCTGGTGGATTTCCGCTTGGGGGCAATCACGGCGCTGGCCATCATCGCGCACGAAATCCCGCAGGAGATCGGCGATTTTCTGATTCTTCTGCATTCAGGCTATACCCGCACACAGGCGTTGGCGCTCAATTTCCTGACCGGTGTGGCGACCATGGTGGGTGCGTTGGTTGGGTATTACGCCCTGTCGATGCTGCAGGGATGGATGCCGGTGCTGCTCGGGTTGGCAGGGGCCAGCATGCTGTATGTGGCCTTGTCGGATCTGATTCCCGGTTTGCACAAGCGTGCGGAAATCGGTGCAACCCTGCAGCAGCTCACGCTAATCGGACTGGGTGTCGCGACCGTCGCCCTGGCGGGCTACTTCATCGGCGAGAGCCATTGAACGCCGGCGCCGCCGTGGCCCATCCGCGACATAGATGAACAAGGCCAGCGGCAATACGCCCAGGAAAAACAGGATGGCCAAGGCCTTGCCGATACTGCTGGCGGTGATCGCCATCATCAGAATCACGTAGGCCCAGCCAATCGCTACGATATACATCTTATTGCTCCATCAGGACTGAACGTCATGGTAACCAAAGCCAAACCCGCCCGCACGCCGACTGTCGGATTCGTTTCCCTCGGCTGTCCGAAGGCGACGGTCGATTCCGAGCGGATTCTTACCCAGCTGCGCGCCGAAGGCTACGGCATTGTAGGGAGCTATGACGACGCCGACGTGGTCGTGGTCAATACCTGCGGCTTCATCGATGCGGCGGTACAGGAATCGCTCGAGGCGATCGGCGAAGCGCTGGCGGAAAACGGCAAGGTCATTGTCACCGGCTGCCTCGGTGCCAGGAGTGAGGTGATACGTGAAGCGCATCCCAAGGTGCTGGCGGTGTCCGGCCCTCATGCGCTGGACGAGGTGATGGAGGCGGTACACACGGCACTTCCCAAACCGCACGACCCGTTCGAAGACCTGATTCCGCCGGGCGGCATCAAGCTGACGCCGCGCCATTATGCCTATCTGAAGATTTCCGAGGGCTGCAACCACCGTTGTACCTTCTGCATCATTCCGTCGATGCGCGGCGATCTGGTGAGCCGCCCGATCGGCGACGTGATGCACGAGGCGGAAGCCCTGGTCAAGGCAGGGGTGCAGGAGTTGCTGGTAGTGTCGCAGGACACCAGCGCCTATGGGGTCGACGTGAAGTATCGCCCCGGGTTCTGGAATGGCCGCCCACTGAAAACGCGCATGACCGAACTCGCCGCGGGGCTCGGCAGCCTCGGTGCATGGGTACGCCTGCATTACGTCTATCCATATCCCAGCGTCGACGACGTGATCCCATTGATGGCCGACGGCATCATCCTGCCTTATCTCGATATTCCGTTTCAGCATGCCAGCCCGCGCATTCTGAAACTGATGAAGCGCCCTGGTGCGGTCGAGAAGACACTGGACCGCATCCAGTCATGGCGTGCCGCCGTGCCCGATCTCACGTTGCGGTCGACCTTCATCGTCGGTTTTCCCGGCGAGACGGAGGCCGAGTTCGAGGAACTGCTGGCTTTTCTCAAGGAGGCGCAGCTCGACCGCGTCGGCTGTTTCAAGTATTCGCCGGTGGAAGGGGCTGCGGCGAACGCGCTGCCCGACGCTGTTCCGGAGGACCTGAAAGAGGAGCGCCTGGAGCGCTTCATGGACGTGCAGGCCGAAATCTCGGCGGCACGGCTCGACGCCAAGATCGGCCGCGAAATCGAGGTCATCGTCGACGAGGAAGACGAAGTGGGGACGCTCGCGCGCAGTCATGCCGATGCGCCGGAAATCGACGGGGTGGTGTATCTCGAAGGCGTGTTCGATCTGAAGCCGGGGACACGCCTCAAGGTACGCGTGGAAGAAGCCGACGAACACGATTTATGGGCGACGCCGCTCTGACGGCGCCCGCGGAACGCGGCCGCTGAATCAGGCGAGCATCGAGCCCAGGTCCCGGGGGCGTCGCCAGAATTTCCATGCGTCACTGGCGTGAAGCTGCAGGGTCTTTCCATTGACCGGATCATTCAGGATCAGTCCCCGCGGACCACTCCTGCGCAGTGCGCCCTGCAAGGGAATGAACCAGTCGCGTTCCAGGCCGCGCAAGGCCTCGCGCCAGCCATAGGCATCGCCGTATTGTCCCGCGTGCGTCAAATTGTCCAACAGCACCACTCCAGCAATTTCGAGCAGGGAGATGTCCATCTGCTCAGGAAGAGGCAGTACGCGCGTGGCGCAGAACGCGCCAAGTGCACGTGCATCGGCGTTCCGGGCATACAGCGGAGCGGTCGGGGTGGGAGGGACAGGCAGGTATCCGCCCCCCCATAGCCACAGCGCATTGATCGGCAACTCGCCGCGCGCCTCGCGTGCCAGATTGACCGGATGGTCGTGCAGCAGCATTTGCACTTCGTTCAGCCACGCGCGGAATTGCATGGCATCGTCGCCCTGCGGCAGCAAGGGATCGATATCGCAGCCGACTGCGACAGACCTTGCGTGAGTAGTCAGGCGTGGCGCAGCGGCGAGCCGCAGGTACCAGCGCTCGGGGTGGCATGCTATCGGGCTTAGATTCGCACCAAAATGCCGGGCGATTGTGGCGGCCAACGCATCGGCCTCGGGTTGTGTCAGTTCCAAGTTATCGCTGTCGGCCAGCACGATGCGGTCGCGCATGACCCGCAGATGCACCGGGTCGGCACGCAGCCAGTAGGCTTCACCGGCCACGCCGCCATCCGCCTCAAGGCTGATCGGCGCCACTGGCCAGTCCTGCTGGCGGGCGATACCCAGCGCCTCGCACAGGGCCGCTTCCACGCCCTCGGCCGGACTGGACTGGCGACGGCCGCGCGCCAGCAGGGTCTGCAATGCAGGCAGGCGCAGATCCTGCGCCGCGGCTTCCAGCAGCCGGGCAGAGGGGAAGAGATGGGGGATGACGAACAGCATGCGCCGAGTGTAGCAAAGCCGATTCGTTAGAATAGCGGCCCATGCGCCAGGCCTTTCATGAAATCGCCCTACCCACCCGCGGCAAGGGGCTGTATGCGTTCACGCCGCAGGTGCGTGACTGGGTAAAAACCTGCGGCATCCGGCAAGGCCTGCTTACCCTGTATATCCGCCACACTTCGGCCAGCCTGCTGATCCAGGAAAATTACGACCCGACGGTACAGACCGACCTGGAAAGCTTCCTGTCGCGGCTGGTGCCGGAGGACGATCCGATTTACGAGCACACGCTGGAAGGCGCTGATGACATGCCGGCACATGTGCGCGCGGCGCTGACGCAGACGCACCTGGCTATCCCGGTCGGGGAAGGCAGTCCACTGCTCGGCACCTGGCAGGGAATCTACGTTTTCGAACACCGGCGTGCGCCGCAGATGCGAAGCGTGATACTGCACCTGATAGGCGAGTAGGCGGCTGTGGCATACTCGCGGAATTCAATCAGCGAGCCCCGTTTTGCTTCCCTTCGAACTTCAGATCGGCCTGCGCTATACCCACGCCAAGCGCCGCAACCATTTCATCTCCTTCATTTCCATCGTGTCCATGGCCGGGATCGCACTGGGCGTGATGGCTCTGATCGTGGTGCTCTCCGTGATGAACGGCTTTCAGGAAGAATTGCGCACGCGCATTCTCGGTGTGGCGGCGCATCTGGAGATCAGCGGTCCGGCCGATCGCCTGGCCGACTGGCGCAACGTGCTGGAACAGGCCCGACAGAACAAGGAGGTCGTCTCCGCCGCCCCCTATGTCAACGCGCAGGGTATGCTGGCCAATGGCGACATGGTGCGGGGCGCCATCATCCGCGGCGTGCTGCCGGAGCTAGAAAGCCAGGTGGCTGACTTTTCCCAGCACATGAAGGCGGGCAAGCTGACCGATCTCAAGCCGGGCGGATTCGGCATCATTCTCGGCGCCGAGCTGGCACGTGCACTGGATGTGGCACCCGGCGACAAGCTCGTGCTGCTAACGCCGCAGGGCAACATCACGCCGGCAGGCGTGATGCCGCGCGTCAAGCAGTTTACCGTCACCGGCATCTTCGAGGCCGGCATGTTCGAATACGATTCGGGACTTGCCCTGATCAACCTGCAGGACGCGCAAAAGCTGCTTCGGCTGGGCGACGACGTCTCGGGCGTTCGGCTGAAGCTCGACGACATGTTCCGCGCCCCGTTCGTGACGCGCGAACTGGCGAACAGCCTCGCCGGACATTACTACCTGACCGACTGGACGCAGAGCCACGCCAACTTTTTTCGCGCCGTATCGATCGAGAAACGCATGATGTTCCTGATCCTGCTGCTGATCGTCGCGGTGGCCGCGTTTAATATCGTCTCCACCCTGGTGATGGCCGTGACCGACAAGCAGTCGGATATCGCCATTCTGCGCACGCTGGGGGCCAAGCCTTCGTCGATCATGACCATCTTCATCGTGCAGGGGGCGTTCATCGGCGTGTTCGGCACGCTGCTGGGGGTGGCGAGCGGCGTGCTGCTCGCGCTCAATGTCGAGACCGTCGTGCCTTTCATCGAGCAAATGGTCGGCATGGACCTGTTCCCGGCCGACGTGTACTACATCAGCAAACTGCCGTCCAAGCTGGTATGGAGCGACGTGGGCATCATCGCCGGCGTCTCGCTCTTCATCAGCCTGGCCGCGACGCTGTATCCGAGCTGGCGCGCTTCGCGCATCAATCCGGCGGAGGCGTTGCGCTATGAGTGAGATCGTGCTGCGCTGTAGCGGGTTGGGCAAGACCTTCCGGCAGGGCAAGACCGACGTACAGGTACTGGATGATGTCGATTTCGAGGTGAATGCCGGAGAGTCGGTCGCCATCGTCGGTGCCTCGGGCTCGGGCAAGAGCACGCTGCTGCATCTGCTGGGCGGCCTTGATGTGCCGACGCGTGGCCGCGTGGCGCTGCTGGGGCAGGACCCGTTCGCCATTTCCGAAGCGGCACGGTGTCAACTGCGCAATACCGCGTTGGGGTTCGTCTACCAGTTTCATCACCTGTTGCCGGAATTTTCCGCGCTGGAAAACGCGGCCATGCCGCTGACCATCCGCCGTATGGAGCATGACCAGGCCATGGCACGCGCAACCGAGGTGCTGAACGAGGTGGGCCTGGGGCATCGGCTTGTCCATCGTCCCGGCGAATTGTCCGGCGGCGAGCGCCAGCGCGTGGCCATCGCGCGTGCACTGGTCACGCAGCCCGCCTGCATCCTGGCCGACGAACCGACCGGCAACCTCGACCGTCACACCGCCAATGCCGTCTTCGACCTGATGCGCGAACTCAACCACAAACACGAGACCAGCCTGGTCGTCGTGACCCACGACGTCGAACTTGCCGCACGCATGGACCGTCAGATCAGGCTGGTGGACGGGATGTTGCAAACCCTCTGATCGGGCGACGCGATGCGAATCACGCTCATCGCGTTCTGTTTCGGTGTCTGGCTGCTGCAACAACAGGCCGTGCTGCCCTCGGCACGCTGGCTGTGGCTGCTTCCGTTGTTGTCTGCAGCGTTGTGGCTTCCACGTTTCTCCAGAGATGTACCTGAAACGCTGCGCCGTCTGGCAGTGGTGTTGCTGGGGGTTGCGTTGGGATTTGCATGGGCCGCATGGCGGGCCGACCTGCGCCTCGCCGATCGTCTGCCGGACCACTGGCAGGGGGTGGACCTTGCCGTGGTGGGTGTGGTGAGCGATCTGCCTCAGGTTGACGCGCGAGGCGAGCGCTTCGTGCTGGATATCGAGCGCACCCTCACGCCCCATGGTCCTGTCCTGCATCGCATCCAGCTTGCGCGCTACTGGCCCCGCGAGGGGGCGCGCAATCCGACCGTGAAGGCGGGCGAGCGCTGGCAATTCACGGTACGGTTGAAGCGGCCCTATGGTACGCACAACCCGCACGGCTTCGACCTCGAGGCCTGGATGCTGGAACGCGACATCGCGGCCTCGGGATATGTACGCGAAAATCCCTCTCCCCGGCGTCTGGATGCGCAGGCAGCGACGCCTGCCGCGTGGATTGCCGCTACGCGCGCCGCCATTCGCGAGCGGATCGCTGCCACCTTGGGCGACGCGCCCTACGCCGGCGTCATCGCAGCCCTGGTGGTTGGCGACCAGCGCAGCATTCCGCATGACCAATGGCGCGCCTTCACGCGGACCGGGGTAAACCACCTGCTTTCCATCTCCGGCTTGCACGTCACCATGATTGCCGCACTGGCGGGTTGGGCGGTGGCGTTTGGTTGGCGGCGCTGGCCGCGCGCGGCAGAACGTCTTCCGGCCCGGCAGGCGGGGCTGCTGGCTGCCGTGTTGGCGGCGTATGGCTATGCCTTGCTCGCGGGCTTTCAGGTACCGGCACAGCGTACCCTGTTCATGCTCGGCGTGCTGGCGCTGGCATTCTGGGGACGACGCGAGCCGCGACCGTTCTCGGCGCTGACGTGGGCCTTGTTCATCGTGCTGGTCATCGATCCATGGGCAGTGCTGTCGGCGGGTTTCTGGCTGTCGTTCGGCGCCATGGCAGCCATCCTGTGGGCGACGTTCGGCCGCGTGGGGCAAGCGGACAAGCTGCGTGCCTGGGTGACGGTGCAGGGCGCAGTCACACTGGCGCTGGCACCAGCCCTGCTGTTGCTGTTCCAGCAGGTGTCGTTGATTTCCCCGCTTGCCAATGCCGTCGCCATACCGGTCGTCAGCTGGCTGGTGACGCCGCTGGCCTTGCTGGGGGTGATCGTGCCACCGCTGTGGCATGTGGCCGTCTGGTTGATGGCCTGGCTTGGCCAAGGGCTGATCTGGGCCAGCGAACTGCCCTGGGCAGTGGTGTCGCGACCTGCGCCGGAAGGGTGGGCGCTGTTGCTGGCGGTGACGGGTACGCTGTGGCTGTTGTTGCCGCGCGGGTTCCCGATGCGGGCGATGGGCGGGCTGTTGTGGTTGCCGCTGATCTTCCCGCTGCGAACGAGCATCGCACCCGATAGCTTTCAGGCTGACGTAATCGACGTGGGCCAGGGTACGGCCATCCTGATCCGTACGGCTGAGCATGCGCTGCTCTACGATACGGGCCCGGCGTTTGCCGGCAGCGACGCAGGCGAACGCATCGTCGTGCCGTATTTGCGTACATTGGGCATCGGGAAATTGTCCGGTGTCATCGTTTCGCATGACGACACCGATCACAGCGGCGGCTTGCGATCGGTGTTGCGCGATATTCCAACAGGCTGGTTGCTGCATGGTTTGCCGGCGGCGAGCCCGCTTTTGACGGCAGCTCCATCGCCGCGCCATTGCCACCGCGGCCAGCACTGGCAATGGGATGGGGTGCGCTTCGACATCCTGAACCCGCCTGTTACGGCGTATACCGAGTCCGGCCGCCGGGACAATGATTACAGTTGCGTGCTGAAAGTCAGCCTGGGCGGACAAAGCCTGCTGATCACCGGGGACGCCGAACGGCGTGGCGAACTCGAGCTGCTGGAGTCCGGCACGGATATGTCGGCGACGGTATTGGTGGCCGGCCATCATGGCAGCCGCACCTCGTCGCTGGCCGAGTTCGTCGAGCAGGTGCATCCGCGCTATGGGGTCTTCACAGTAGGCTATCGCAATCGTTTCGGCCACCCTCACCCGCAGGTCGTGGCGCGATTTCGCGCGCTGGATTCAAATATTCTGCGCAGCGACTCAGGGGGCCGCGTCAGCCTGACGTTTGGCGAAGGCGGGGTGGTGGCCTCAGAATATCGACCATCCCATCGCCGCTACTGGCATACCGCTTTGTTTGATGAATGACACTGTCCGCCCCCGCTGTTATGAAGCCACCGATCTGGAATCGGCCCGGCAGGCGCTGGCGCGCGTGCTGCCGGTGGCGGAAAACGATCTGCCCTGGCGCGCGCTGGCGTATGCCCATGCCCAATTGGGCAGTACCCCGGCATTTGCACACAGTGTAGGGGCGGCCTTGATCGTGGCTGAGTTGCGGGTTGGGGCCGATGCCGTCGCCGCCGCTTTGTTGCATGCCTGTCTGGGCGACACATCCGATTTCGATGCCACTTTCGGCACGGCCGCCCGGCTGGCCCGCGGCGTGGCTGCGATGGCCCGCATCGAGACCTTGGCCGCCAGCGCGACCGACAAGCGCGTCGATCCGCATGCCCAGCTTGAGGCCTTGCGGCAGATGGTGCTGGCGATGGTGGAAGATATTCGTGTCGTACTGGTCAAGCTGGCAGAGCGCACGCATGCCCTGCGTTGCGCGGCCAACCAGGATGCCGCCACGCGCGATGCACTGGGCCAGCAGGCGCGCGAACTGTTCGCGCCGCTGGCCAACCGGCTCGGCGTGTGGCAGATCAAATGGGAAATGGAAGACTGGGCGTTCCGCTATCTGGAGCCCGATACCTACAAGACCATCGCCGCGCAGCTCGACGAAAAGCGTGCCGACCGCGAGGCCTACATCAAGGGCATCATCGAGCGCTTGCAGGCCGAGCTCGCGTTGCACGGCATCGAGGCCGAAGTCAGCGGTCGGCCCAAGCATATCGCCAGCATCGTCAACAAGATGCGGCGCAAACGACTGTCCTTCGAGCAGTTGTATGACATCCGCGCGGTGCGCGTGCTGGTGAAGCACGAGATCGACTGCTACACGGTATTGGGGCTGGTCCACAACCTGTGGCAGCCGATCCCGGGCGAGTTCGACGACTACATCTCGCAGCCGAAGAGCAACGACTACCGCTCGCTGCATACGGCTGTGATCGGGCCGGAGGATCGCGCACTCGAAGTGCAGATCCGCACGTTCGACATGCACCGCCATGCCGAACTCGGCGTCGCCGCACACTGGCGTTACAAGGAAGGCGGCCGTCAGGACGCCCTGTACGAGGAAAAGATTGCCTGGCTGCGGCGCATCCTGGAATGGAAGGACGACGTCGCCGACAGCAGCGAGTTTACCGAACAGTTCAAGACCGAGTTGTTCCAGGACCAGGTCTATGTGCTGACGCCGCAGGGCAGGGTGGTGGCGCTCGACCGCGGCGCCACGCCGGTGGATTTCGCCTATGCGTTGCACACCGACCTGGGGCATCGTTGCCGCGGCGCCAAGATCAACGGTTCGATGGTGCCGCTTAATACCGCACTCGAAAACGGCCAGCGCGTCGAGATCATCACGGTGAAGGAAGGCGAACCGAGTCGCGACTGGCTCAATCCGGCGCTGGGCTATTTGGTCACCCACCGCGCACGCTCCAAGGTGCGCACCTGGTTTCGCCAGCGCGATGTCGGCGAACAAGTGAGCCTCGGTCGCAGCCTGCTGGAAAAGGAACTCAAGCGTCTGGGCGTGGGCGATACGAACCAGGAGAAGCTCGCGCAGCGGCTCAAGTTCGGCAAGGTGGACGAGTTCCTCGCTGCACTCGGGCGGGGCGATGTCGGTCAGCGTGATCTGGTCAACGCCCTGCAGGAGCCGGGCAAACCTTCGCTGGCGCTGACGCCCACCGCCAAACCGCGTGCGCGCGCCCGATCGGGCAATCCCGTTACGATTCCTGGCCTGGGCGACGTGCCGCTGACGCTGGCCCGTTGCTGCAAGCCGCAGCCGCCCGACGACATTGTCGCCTACACCACGGTCGGGCGCGGACTGACCGTGCATCGTCACGACTGCGCCTCGCTCAAGCGTGCCAATCCTGCCCGCATGCTGCCGGCGGAATGGGTGCTCGATGCAAATGCCGCCTTCGAAGTGGATATCCGCCTCAAGGCCTTCGACCGGCAAGGCCTGCTGCGTGACGTGTCCGACGTCATCGCCAAGGACAGGCTCGACGTGCTGCGCGTGAATACCGACAGCCGCGGTGAATATGCCTATATGCAACTCACGGTGCGGATCAGGGAACTGCAGCAGTTGTCGCGTTTGCTGGCGCGCCTGCAACATGTGCAGAACGTAATCGAGGTGGCGCGTGGCTGAGCGCTCATTGTTGGCCTGGAAACACGGGTATGTCTGAACCGCTCGATGAAGCAGTTCACATGCAGGCGCGAACTCCCTGGTGGCGCAACTGGAAGGTGATGCTGCCTTTGTGGTGCGCGATCGGCGGACTGGTGTGGGTGGGGCTGCATTTCAATGTCGACCGCAGCGTGATCGCCGCCAGCGTAGTGGCCGTGGGGCTGATCTCCAATGCCTTTGTCTGGCTGCTGGGCGTCATCGCGCTGGTACCGGTGATTGGGCCGGTCATCGTCAAGATACTGTCGATCGGCTTTATCTGGCTGCTCAACGCGATCGGCTATCTGGTGTCCTACGTTGCCATCCGGCGCGGCTATTCGAAGGACGTCCTGACCTATCGCGGGCTGACCATCGCGATCATCATCGGCATCGTGATCGGTTTCGTGCTCGGGAAGCTGCTCTAGGGCGGAGGAAGATGCCTAGGCGGCGGCCAGAATCGTGCGCGCCAGTTGCTGCAGCCCACTGGCCGACAGGTCGTCCGTGTGGAAGAGCTGATCAGAAGGCGAAGCTGCGTAGTTTTTCGCGAGCGATTTGAGATAGCTCGGGTCGTAATGCTGGTCGAGCAGGGCTGTCACCAGTTCGGGCCACGCCCGTTCATTGGCCAGTGTCTGCCACGTCGCCACAGTCTCGTTGCCGCGCAAAGGAGTGAGGTAGGCGAGTTGGCGATTGATCGTCCCAGGGTCGTGCAGGAAATGCATGTAATCCTCGGTCAGCAACCGGACCCGTGCTGGCAGGGGCACCTCCAGCCGCAGGCAGGTACTGGCGCGCATGGCGGTGATCAGCGCGTCGGGGACGCGCAGCGCGCCGATCTTCTTGCTTTCCGATTCGACGAATACGGGGCGCGCCAAGTCGAAGCGGCTCAACGCGAACCAGATCGCGCTTTCGAAGCTTTTTTGCGATGGCTGAGGCTGATCCGGGAGCGCGCCCAGCAGCGAACCCCGATGTGCAGCCAGCGCCTCGAGATCGAGTACCTGGGCGCCTGCGTCAGCCAGGGCTTGTAGCAGGCGACTTTTGCCGCTGCCAGTCGGGCCGCATACCACGCGATAGGTCAACAGCGCCGGCAGGCGGTCGAGCTCGGCCACCACATGACGCCGATAGGCCTTGTAGCCCCCTTCGAGCTGCACGGCGCCAAAGCCGATTTTCTGCAGGACATGCGTCAGCGAACCGCTGCGGCTGCCGCCGCGCCAGCAATAGACGAGCGGGCGATACGATTTGGGCTTGTCGATGAACCAGGCGTCCAGATGGTTCGCGATGTTGCGCGAAACCAGCGCCGCGCCGACCTTCTTGGCCTCGAACGACGATATCTGCTTGTACAGCGTGCCCACACGCTCGCGCTCGGCGTCGTCCAGTACCGGCAAATTGACTGCGCCAGGAATATGGTCCTCGGAAAATTCGCCGGGGGAACGGACGTCGATGATGTCAGTGTAGGCGGGAAGGTCAGCTACGGTGACAGGCAAACTGGACTCAACTTTCGGGGAAAAACGAGGGAACGGGCTGGATGGTCGCCATTGTCACATGGCTGTCGCTGCGGTGGCAAAGCCTGATCCGTCCACGGCCAGGAAGGGGAGGCCACGAATCGATCGTGAGAGGGACGATATGGGAGAAAACGCGGGAGAGGCCTCGGCTATAACCGGGGACAGGATAAACGTCTTGACGCGTAGCGCGCCAAGACGTCGGATCAGACGGATTTCAGTGTTGCGGGTTTGCGATCTTCGGCACGCCGGCTCGTCGTCTTGCGGCGATCGGCCATGATCTGGGGCGGCAATGCAGCGTCACGCGGGGCAACCCGACGGTCGCCCAAACGGCGTTCCAGCGGGATGAACTCGACGTCGTAAACGGGAAGAGCCGACATGGGATTTCCTTGGTTGTCGATATGTTGACAATTGTAGTCGACAATTCGACAGGAGCACAAGGGAAGTCCCGACCGATAAGCGGATTATTTCATCCGTTGGTCGGCGCTATATCCCGTATCGACGTTAGCTGGCGCGAATGAGGCGCTGCTTCTCGCGTTGCCATTCGCGCTCTTTTTCCGCCGCACGCTTGTCGTGTTGCTTCTTGCCCTTGGCCAGCCCGATTTCCAGCTTGATGCGGCCTTTCGAGTAATGCATGTCGAGCGGCACGAGCGTGAAGCCGGCGCGTTCGGTCTTGCCGATCAGCTTGTTGATTTCCGCCGCGTGCAGCAGCAGTTTGCGCGAGCGCGTGGGGTCGGGGTGGATATGGGTGGAGGCGGTGGGCAACGGACTGATGTGGCAGCCGATCAGATACACCGCGCCGTTCTTGACGACGACATAGGCCTCCTTCAGTTGCACCCGGCCGGCACGGATGGCTTTCACTTCCCAGCCTTCGAGCACGAGGCCGGCCTCGAATTTTTCCTCGATGAAGTAGTCGTGAAAGGCTTTTTTGTTGTCGGCGATGCTCATGGCGGACCGGGTTGCGTACAATTCTCGATTTTACAAGGCTTTAGGTATCCATGGCGCGTGTGGAAAAAAGTGTGCTGGTGGCGCACAGCCCGGAACGCATGTTCGAACTGGTTGATCGAGTCGAGGATTACCCCGATTTTCTGCCTTGGTGCGGCGGCACCGAGTTGAAGGTCCGCGACGAACACCGCACCGTGGCGACGATCCATATCGCCTACCTGGGCATCCGCCAGAGTTTCACGACCGAAAATACCAAGACACATCCGCGCGAAATGCGCATCAGGCTGCAGGATGGCCCGTTTTCCGAACTGGAGGGTGCCTGGTCGTTTCTGCCGCTGGGGGACGATGCCTGCAAGGTGGAATTTCGCCTGCATTATGTCTTCTCCAGCCGTATGCTGGAAACCATCCTGGCACCCGTTTTCAGCCACATCACCAACACTTTTGTCGATGCTTTCGTGCGTCGCGCCGACGAGGTGTATGCCGTATGAATACCGCCACGATCAATGTCGAGGTCGTTTATGCCTTGCCCGAGCAGCAAACGCTGCTGCAGGTCCAGCTTGCCGAAGGTGCGACCGTGGAAGAGGCGGTACGCCAATCCGGCGTACTGGAGGCCTTTCCCGAGATCGATCTCGCCAAGAACAAGATCGGGATTTTCAGCAAGCTGGTCAAGTTGGACGAGCCACTTCGCGACAAGGACCGGGTGGAAATCTATCGTCCCCTGATCGCTGATCCCAAAGAAGTGCGCCGCAAGCGCGCGGAA
>Ga0066256_1003610_pt1 | contig 14707 bp, 7 predicted proteins | sample ThiBio_1000_biof_FD_87107 | JGI IMG/M metagenome (GOLD analysis project Ga0066256, IMG submission 87107) | Wastewater bioreactor microbial communities from Cape Town, South Africa - Thiocy_expt_1000_biof (version 2) | ecosystem: Engineered > Bioreactor > Thiocyanate-remediating >...
CGTCGGCGCCCCGCTGCACCCCCCGCCTCACCGCACCGCCGCCCGCTTCGGTCCCGATGCGGTGGGGGTGGAGGCGGCGGCGGGGGGGGGGGGTGTGGGGTGGGGGGGGGGGGGTGGGGGGACACGAGTCGAGGAGAGTGGAGCAGAAGGCGAGGAGAGAGAAGGGTAGGTGGGAGGAGGGAGAGGACAGAAAGCAGAGGGCAAAGAAGGCAGAGGTGGGTGGGCAGAGGAGGAGACTGGCGGTAATGGGTGTGGGGAAGCGAGTGGACAACGAGATAAGTAGAGGAGGAGAGAAGGAGAGGAGAGAGGGACCCACACACACACACACACGCAGATAACATAAAAAGAAGCCAGCCGGAAGGCAACAAAAAGAGGGACGCCGCACACGTACAAGAGGGGCGCACCCGTGCCAGCACCTGAACATTGCGCCGCCTGCTACGGTGGTGCGCCAACGCGGTGTCGCAGCGGATCGTGGTGGTGGGGGCGCGACGATTTGGAAAAAATCTCCCACCGTAGTTAAAAAGTTCAAAGTTCCAAACCGATTGGTGTCAAGTTGAAGTTCCAACTGCTGACACCAGCTGTACACATGACAAACCGCGGCGGCGGCAGGCGGCGGCGGGCACGCAGTCTTGGTCTGGTGAGTAGCAATGTGCATGGCGGCATGTGCCTGTCCACTTAATTTTGGCGCCCGGTTGGTGGGTGTGTCGCTGTTTTATACGGCGTCCGCCCTCTCTGTCCCCCTCCCCCCGCCGCCCCTGGCGTGTAAAAGTGGGGAGAGAGGGAAGGGAGGGTGGGTTGCAGTGCCGACTGCCAAGGTGCCGTGCAGGCGACAGCCGTATGAGTTGGTAGCAGGCAACCCGACCTATGCTACGCGATTGATTGAGCGGCGATTGTGGCGGCAGCGGCGCTGGTGGACGCAACTTGTGGCTCGATGCCGCGTACTGGCTGGCTAGCAGTGGGTAGTGGCAGAGGGAGAGAGACCCCAACCGACTACTTGGCTGCTGTGCTGCCGCTGTTAAACTGTGATGATGATAATGACGCTGGCGTTGGCGGCTGGCGCTAGTAATGGTATCAATGGTGGTGCTGACAATGACGGCAGTGGTGCTGGCAATGTGTTGTTGACAGACAGTGGTCTGCAGGTAGACCTACTCTACTGACTGCTGGCCTCCTGACCTCCTCGTACTTCAACCCCTCCCCAACCGCCCACCGCCCCACGCCCACCTCCACCCACACCATCGCCCCGCACCCATTCAGGCACGTGGCAGCCCCTTTGCGCGCCCCCACCACCATCGACATGGCGGTCGGCAAGAACAAGAAGCTGGGCAAGAAGGTGAAGGCGGGCAAGAAGAAGGCGGTGGACCCCTTCACGCGCAAGGAGTGGTACGACATCAAGGCGCCGGCCATGTTCACGACGCGCGTGGCGGGCAAGACGCCGGTGACGAAGACGACGGGCACGAAGGTGGCGTCGGAGGCGATCAAGGGCCGCGTGTTCACGGTGTCGCTGGCGGACCTGAACTCGGCGGAGGACCTGGACTTCCGCAAGATCAAGCTGGTGGGCCAGGAGGTGCAGGGCAAGACGCTGCTGACCAACTTCTACGGCATGGACATGACGCGCGACAAGATGTGCTCGCTCATCCGCAAGTGGCAGACGCTGATTGAGGCGTCGGCGGACGTGAAGACGACGGACGGCTACACGCTGCGCATGTTCGCCATCGCGTTCACCAAGAAGCGCCAGAACCAGATCCGCAAGACGTCGTACGCACAGACGGCGCAGGTGCGCGCGATCCGCCGCAAGATGGTGGAGATCATGACCGCGGAGGCGTCCAAGTCGGACCTGAAGGGCCTGGTCAACAAGTTTATCCCGGAGGCCATTGCCAAGGACATTGAGAAGGCGTGCGCCGGCATCTACCCCCTGCAGAACGTCTTCATCCGCAAGGTGAAGACCATCAAGCAGCCCCGCTTCGACCTCACCAAGCTCATCGAGATCCACGGTGACGCGGGTGGCGAGGACGCCGGCAAGGCGGTGAAGGTGGAGGCGCCCCTCGTGGAGGCGCTGCCCACCACCGGCGGCCGCCTGTAAGAGGGTGGACGCCGTCCCGGCGGGGGCGGGGGGCGTGAGCGCGCCAGCTGCGTGCGCGGCGCGCGCCCGCGCCGCCCGGCCCCGCTGGAACACCTAGCTGTCGTGTGCGCGTGGCGGGGGGCTCGTTGGCGTGGCGGCGCAGCCGCGCGCCGTCGTTTCAATTGGTGCTTCGTTGCATATTGTTGTTGGGGGGATTAAGGGGGGGGGGGGGGGGGGGGGGGGGGGGGGGGGGAAACACAGCGCCAGCGCCGCCGCGCCGCCCCGCGCGCGCCCGGTCGCGCGTCGCGGACCCGCTGTGCTGGCGACAGGTGACAGGTAGCAGGCAGGAGCAGCAGCCTGACGACGGTGCGTGACGTGTGCAACAACGGCAGGCCGCACAGCTTGTTGGGTTATAATGTATCCACCCAGTGGCACACCGCAATTTCAGCTGCAATTGCACATATATGTTAACACCGCGCGTGTGCTGTGCGCTGTAACTGAACACAACGTGGCAGGCGTGTGTATTTCTTATGCAACGTTGCGGACACTTGCCCCCCTTGCGCAGGCTGCACAGCAACATTACAGTGTCACTGTGACGGGGTACTGCACAGCCAGCAGGAACCGCCTCTGCCCACGGCACCAGCAACCGACACAAACACAATGGCGGCGACCGCGCGGGCTGGGCCGTCACGGTCACCAGCGGCGGCGGCGCCTCCAGCTTCCCCAGCGCCTGCGCCACCCCTGCTGCTGCCCGTTAGTCGGTCACCGGTACCGCTGTTGTCACTGCTGCCGCCAAGTTTCAGTGCGAGCGGCGGCGGCGGCGGGGGCGGGGGCGGCGCAGCGCGGGAGCTGGCAGCGGCACTGGATGCACTGGATGAGGCACACGCGGCCGCTGACGCGGCGGCGACAGCGTCACGGAGGCCTGGCGGCATTGCGTGGCTGGATGCCGCCATGCGCAGCGCCGCGTTTAACGTGCGCGGGGGGGAGGGAGGGGCGCCAGGATCGCCGCCGGCAACAACAGCGCGGCTGCCGCCAGGAGGCGCGACCGCACCGCCGTCGCCGTCGTTGACTGGCCGGCCCGGTACACAAGGCACAATGGGGCGGCGCGCCAGCGTGGAGCTGCTGGATGACGCAGAGGTTGCCCGGCTGATGGCGGCGGTGGCACATGACCGACCCAGCACCAGTGGTAGCGGCGCGAGTGCGCCGGCTGTTGACACCCTCATCCCACCCGGGTATTGGAGTTACAACTATCGGCCCGTGCGGCCAGAGGACCCATCACTGGCGCGCGCGTGCACCTACGATGCCAGCCGCAAAGCGTGGGCTATGCGTCGGTGGCCGCCGCTGCCAGGCGTGCCGACCGAGGTGCGTGCCCGCCATTACTCATGTACAGTGCACTTTGGATGTTGGCGCCCACAACCACCCACGCACTCCACTCCACCCGGCTGCAGCGGCAAGACATCCTGGCGCTGCTGGCATGGTACCAGCAGTGCCGGTCAGAGTTGACGGCGCTGGAGGGGACAGACGCACCACCTGCCGGCACGGCACCCGGTGGAGCGGCGCCGTGGCTGACATCTCCCGTGCAGGCGGCGCGTATGCACGCGCTGGATGACATCACGTTCCGCGAGTTTGGCCGCCTGCTGCGTGGCCGGTCGCACGCCGGCGACTCGGGCGACACGCTGCTGCTGCTGTGGCGCGAGTACGCCGCGCTGTCGCGGCACCTGGTGGAGGAGTCAGAGGTGCTGCGCAAGTACTGGGAGCGGCAGCAGGCGCGCGTGGCCAAGATGCACGCCACCATGGAGGGCAGCCTGGCAAACGAGCGGCGGTTGGCGGAGCAGATGATGGGCGTCATCAAGGCGCTGCGCACGCTGACGGGGGTGGCGGGGCATGCCGCGGCGCGGGCAGCAAAAGAGGCGGCAGAGGGGGCGCGCTCGCCAGCGCCACCGCCCGGCCTGACGGTGGACACCTCCATTGCGCAGTCGCCGTCGATACACAGCAACACCAACGCCTCCGCCTTTGCACCCACCAGCCGCACCTCCGCGCCGCTCATCGTGGAGGAGCCGTACAAGTCCGCGCGCGACCGCCCGCCCACGCCACGTTACGACCCAGAGGCGGCAGCAGGTGGGAGTGGGGTTGGTGGCGGTAGCGGCGGCGTCGGTGGCGGCGGCGTTGGGGGGAAGGCGGCCGCCGATGCTGTTGCAGTGTCGGCGGTGGGGCGCGGCCTGCAGAAGCGTAAAGTGATGACGGGCGGCCTGTCGCGCAAGACGTACAGCACGCAAGACATCAATGTGCTGTTGCGTGGCAGCCCGACGAGCGACGACGGCGTGCCGCTGCAGCCGCTGGCTGACGGCAGCGGGAACGAGAGCGCGAGTGGCAGTGATGATGGCAGCGGCAGCGGCAGCGGTAGTGGCAGTGATGATGGCAGCGGGAGCGGCAGCGGGGGGGATGGTAGGAGGGGGAGGGGGAGTGGCGGCGGCCGTGGCGGCGGGGCTGCCCGCGCCAAGGCGGGTAACGGCGGGGAGGAGGGGCGCACCCCCCGCCGGAGCGGCGAAGTACGCAGTAGCGCCGCCGCCGCGCCGCTGCGCTCCCCGCCGTCGTCGCTGCCGCCAAGCACGCGGCGTCGGCCAGAGGCGCCCGTCGCGTCACCACACTTGCTGCCTGGCGGGTCGCCGTCACACGGCGGTGCCGCTGCTGCCGCTGCCGCAGCTGCTGCCGCTGCCACGGTGGCCACCGCGCGCCGACCGGCAGTGCACCGCCCACCGCTGCCGTCGCAGGCTGACCTGCCGTCCGTGCTGCAGGTGGTGACGTCAGAGGACGACACGACGCAGGTGATGGTAGTTGCGCCGGTGGGCGACGTGCTGCCCTCCCTGGACGACGGTGATGAGGAGGTGGCAGACAGCGAGCCTGAGCCATCATCTAGTGAGGATGAGGCCGCCGTGGCGGCGGCACGCCTAGTTCTAGGGAAGCCGCTATCACCGCTGGCTGCCGGCCGCGGCCGCCCCAAGTCTGGTGGCGGTGGTGGTAAGCGCGAGCGCAAGACGGGAGAGGCCGCTGACGGCGGCGCCGCGCCGGCCTCCACCACCGCAGCCGCCGCGGGCACGGCCGCTAGTGACGGCGGCGCCGCAGGTGCTGCCGCCACAGCCGCCGCCGCAACTAAGCCGGTGCTCACATCGCGGCGTCTGTCGTACCGCGCCATCTTTGGTGGCGCCGCAAAGGCGCTCATGTCGTTTGCACCGGAGGCGGCGGCGGCGCTGGAGGTGCACAGCGCACGCAGGGCCGCCACGGCACGACGTGGCAGCGGCAGCGGGCGCGGCGGCGGCGACGAGGAGGAGGACGACGTGCCGCCGGTGGCAGCGGATGTGGCCGCTATGGAAGATGAGGATCTGAAGAAGGAAGTGCTGCGCTTGCATGCGCAACTGCAGCTGTACGACAGCCTGCTGTGCCAGCTGCATCATAAGCCGCCCTCCGTCATACGCGCGGGGGTCGCGGCCCGCGCCACGTCGCAGCTGTCGACCGCCCCAGCCCCCACGCCGCAGGCCATGGCAGCCGCGTATGCGGCGGCGGCGCGCGACGCGCACGCCAGCAGCACCGAGGCGGTGGAGACGCAGACAGAGTGGGCAGAGGAGCTGCCGTTGCCGCCCGCCTCCTCCCCTGGCGGCGGCCCAGCGTCACCCGGCCCTGCCTCCCCATCTCACCGCGCCCGCACGGGTGCCACTCGCGGCGGCGGCGGCGGCGGCGGCGGCGGGTTTGCCGGCCCCCCACGTGGTGGCGCTGGTGGTGCTGCACGTCCCGCAGCCAAGGGCACCTAATTAACGTAAGTTGTTGTTGTTTGATAATGTGTGGCGCGCGATTGAATATGGGCATGACGCATTGCGCCGCGCTGCCTCAGACCACCTGAGGCGGGCGGCGGGTATGGAGGGGTCAACTAGCTACCGGTGCTGCATGATGATACACTGTGTGGGGCGGGTGGCGGGGGCAACGAAACAATCAATACAGTAGTTAACTTACGACGCAGGGGCGAACCAGGCAGGCACGTCTGCCAGCAGCTCCGCCTTCAGGCGCAGGTACTCGGCGGCGCGCGTGGCGCCGTAGTGGCCGTAGCTGAACACGGAGTGGCCGGTGGCAACCTGCGGCGGCGGCGGCGTGCCAGCGGCGGGGCGGTCAAAGGTTGCGGGCGAGGGTGGCATGGCTGCCGCAGCGGCGGCGGCGGCATCCACCACCGCGGGCGGGAGGCGTGGCACAATGCCCAGCTTGCCGGCGCCCATGACAATGGACCACAGCGCCCAATACAGGTGCGACGCCAGGATGCCCACCCGCGCCTCGCTCGCCAGGCTCCGTACATCGTCGTCGTCGTCGCCTGGGAACGCGGCAGCCAGCGCGTCGGGTGCGAGGGTCGTGCGCAGGCGCGCCTCTGCCGCATCCGCCGGCACGTCTGGCCCGCGGCTCGCCTCGTCACCCGTGCCCAGCGCCGCTGGGTCGGGCACGGAGGAGCGGCGCGTGGCGTGCACGGGGTGATGCGCCGCCGCGTGCGCCAGCCTTGACGCCTGCGCCGCGTACTGCGCCAGGATGGCGCGCTGCCAGGCGAGGGAGGGGTACGCCAGCTCGTGCGTGTAGCCGGGCGGCGTGTCGCACGTGTAGTCAAAGGTGTGCTCGCAGTACAGGTTGCCCAGGTCAAAGGCGCGGAAGTTGTAGCAGGCGTACTCGTAGTCAATCATGTACAGCTTGCCGGTGGAGGTGCACTGCATCCAGTTGCCCTCCTGCAGGTCGCAGTGCGCCAGCACCGTGGGTCCGCCGTGCGCCTCCAGCAGCGCCACCAGCCACTCCACCTCCGCCAGCCATGGCAGGGCAGCGAGGAGGGCGCGCAGCTCCGCCGCGGCGGCAGGCGACGCGGCGGACGACACGGGCGCGTCGGCAATGGCGCCCGCCAGCAGCACGTACCGCCGCAGCGTCCCCTCCAGCGTGTTGTCCAGGCGGACGGAGGCGGGCAGCGGCACAGGTACCGGGAACTCGGCAGGCTCCACTCCCGGGTACGACTCATGCCGCCGCAGCGCCGGCCGCTGCGCGTGCAGGCGTGCCACCTTGCGCGCCATGCTCTCGCCCGCCGCCAGGTTGTGCCGCAGGTCGCCCACCGTCAGCGTGCGGCCCTCAATGAACTCCTCAATGCGCAGCAGCAGGGAGGGCCCGCCCGCCGGCGGCCGGATGGCGGCGGTACCAAACAGCCGCGGCCCAATGCCCGTGGTGGACAGGTACGACACGATCTGGTGCTCGCGCATGCGGTCAATGATAGCATCCAGCTGCGGGCTCAGAATGCGTGCCACCACGCGTGTCACCACCGGCGTGCGGGTCGGCGCGCCGGGCGACGCCGCCAGCACCTCCGTCTCCACCGCCGCCTCGGCCGACGGCGCGGCAGCGCCCGCCCACGGCGCCAGCCCACCACAACACTCGCCGCCGCTGCCACTGCCGCCTGCCGCCGGCGCCGCGGCCGGCGCTGACACGGCGAACATGAGGTTGGACATGCCGCCCGACAGCGGGCGCGCCGACAGCGCCGTCAGCGGCAGCGCCGCAAACCCATCCACGCGCTCCCGCACCGCCGCCAACACGTCCCGCATGCTGACGCCAAACGCCGCCAGGCTGGCGGGCGTCTCAATGCCGTCCTCCTCCATGTTGTTTGCTGCCTTGTGGGTAGTTGTGAGTAGTGGGAGGAAGGCAGGAGGAGGCAATGAAGGGGGGCAAGTTGCTACGAGATATTGTGTAAACTGCACGTACACACAATGATACAAGCGGCCGGTGTGCAACAATCTGGTATGTGGTATTGTCCCGCCTTGGTTTCTACGCGTATAATTGCAAATTGCGCATTATCGCTTGTTGGCATGCTGCTGTTTTCGGTTGTGAGGGAGGAACTCCGCCCCTTTCCTACCTGTCGTCGACGTCATCATCATGATGGTTGCGCATGTGCGGTGTGTCCGCCCCTGGCTGCCATCACGACATTGCGACGGTCGCGCTTACGAGGGGCAAACCAGAACGGTCTGACGGAGGCACTCAACCAGTGGGCGGTTGCTTCGCCGCAGCGGCGCAGCCTACACATCGTAGCATTCAACCAAAACGCAGCACCGTCGCAACGCCACGCAGCCCCACACCGCCGCCACCAAGGCTTTACTCGAACTTGATGGAGTTCACGGCGTTCATCTCAATGACGCCGCCGCGGTACGACCCGCGCTTCTTCTTGGTCTTCTCGTGCCGGAAGTCCTTGCCGCGCACCTGCGACAGCACCGCGTTCGCCTTGGCGCCCCACCCCTTGTCGCCAAACGTGCCCACGTACGTGTTGTCCGCCAGTCTGCAGTGAGTGTGTGGGTATAAAATGGGTGTGTGCTTGTGTGCGTGCAGATGTGGAGACGCGACGTAGTTCAGCAAAAATGCACGTACCCAGTGCCCGCAATCTTGCCCCACTCCTCCTCCGCCTTCACGCGCTGGAACGGCACGCCACCACGCGCGCCGCTGCCGCCGCCGCCACCCGCACCGCCAGCCACTGGCGACGGTGACGCCGCGTCCAGCTTGGCCAAGCTCACCACTTCCCGGTGCCGCAGCGCCGGCGGCGGTGCCGGTGCAGGTGCCGCCGCCGCCACCTCGCGTGACCGCTTGTGCCCTGCCAGCGGCGCTGGCGCAGGTGCACTGTCGCTGCTGTCGCTGTCACTGTCGCTGTCATCATCGCTGCTGCTGCTGAACCCGTCGCCATGGCGCGCCAGCGCATCGTGGCCCGGCAGGTCCACGCTGTCATCATCGCTGCTGGAGTCGTCGGACGACGACGACGACGACGAGGATGAGCTGGAGGAGGCGGAGGAGGAGGAAGTCGACGACGCCGAGCTGGACGATGACGACGACAACGAGCTGTCGCTGCTGTCACTGCTGTCGTCACTGTCGCTGTCACTGCTGCTGCTGCCACTGTCGCTGTCGCTGTCACTGCTGCTGCTGCTGTCGCTGTCAGGGACCGGCACCTTCTTGGGCGCCGGTGCCTTGGGTGCAGCCGCCTTGGGTGCCGCCGCCGGCGCGGTCGCCACCAGGCTGGCGCGCAGCGCCGCCACCTGCGCCTCCGTCACGCCGTTCGCCAGCTTCGTCTCGCCGGGCGCCACCGCCGCCGCGGCGGCAGCCATGCCCGTCGCCCGCAGCAGCGCCGCCAGCAGCGACCGCTGCGGCGCAGTGAGAGGCGCAGCCATGGTGTAGTTGCTGTAAAATGAGGTTTGTAAGGGGGGCACGCGCGGACAAGGGAAGGGCGGCAATCGGTGGGTATTGACACTACACGCGGGTTTGTGGCGGTAATTTGCGTGATACGCGCGCGCGTGACACGTACCCCGTGTGGGTAGTGGGACACCATGTGGTAGTGGTGTCTGCACTGGCGTGTGTTTTTTCCAATGGAGGAGCAACGTAACGGCGACTTGTGCACACCTGAAAATTATAAAATCCAACGGCACACACACATTGTTGCACCCAGCAGTGTGTGCGTTTACAATAAGGGGGTGCAAGCGTTGCGTTGCCGCCGCACAGTTAAATCAATATCTACTAGAAGGCAGCCGCAGGCGGCGCCGCCTCAAGCCAATGCCAATGCCAATGGCAGTCATCACAGCAACAACACACACCACCTATCATAGTCTTCTAAAAGGCCCTATTCCGCGTCAGACACGTGCACCGGGTGCGCCGACTTGCTGTCCTCCAGCACCTTGCGCGTCACCGCGTCCGAGTAGTTGAACGCCACCTTGAACACGTCGTCGTACACGCCTGCGCGGCATGGGTTGGTGGGGTAGTTGTGTGTGAAATACATGTGTGGTGTGTGATATGATAAACAAAGAGACACAGCCGCAACAAACAAAAACGGAAACGTACGCGCAAAGTGCACCTCCATGCCGTCCTTCAGGTGGCCCGGCAGCTCCTCCCAGTCCTTCACGTTGCCGTGCGGCAGGACGAGGCAGGACACGTGCGCGCGGCGCGCCGCCATCACCTTCTCCTTGATGCCGCCCACCGGCAGCACAAGGCCGGTGAGCGACACCTCACCCGTCATGGCGAGGTCGGGCCGCGCGGCACGGTTCATGGCCAGCGACAGCAGCGCGGTGGTCATAGTCACACCCGCTGACGGGCCGTCCTTGGGCGTCGCGCCCTCCGGCACGTGCATGTGCAGCGGCAGCGTGTCCAGGAAGCCGTTGGCACCGTGGCCAGGCACGCGGTGCAGCACGCGGCGCGCCACCGTGTACGCAATCTGCGCGCTCTCCTGCATTACGTCACCCAGCTTGCCGGTCAGCCGCAGGCCGCCTGCTGTCGGCACCGGCGCGTCCGCATCCACCGTGCCGTCCTCCTCCGCCGCCGCGCCGCTGGACGGCAGCGTGACCGTCACACTGCCGGCCTCGCTAACACTACCAGTACCGGCGCCGCCAGCAGCCTTGGCGCGCCGCCGCTTCACCGGCGACACCACCTCAATGTACAGCGCCGCGCCGCCCATGGCAGACCAGCCCAGGCCCATGACGACGCCGGGCGGCGGCACCTCGTACATGCGGTCAGACGTGAACTTGGGCTTGCCCACATAGTCCTCCAGCCGCTCCTTCGTTACCGTCCACTTGTCGTTCTCCACCTCCACCAGCGGCTCTGCCTCGCGCTTCTCCCACAGCGCCGCCTCCTCCGCCTTCCGCGCCGCCTCCACCTCCGCCAGCGTCTGCGAGTGGGTGAGCGTCTCGCGCCCCGCCGCCTTCGCCTTGGGGGCGGGCGGCACCACAGCCGCCGCCGCCGCAGCAGCAGCCGCCTCTGCCACCGGCACTGGCTCGCCAGAGTCATGCTCAGCTGCCGGCGGCGCAGGCTCGGCGGCCGGTGCAGCGGTGGGCGGTGCATCAGTCGCGGCGGCAGCAGCGGCGGCGGCAGGCGGCGCAGCAGGAGGCCACGCGCCGGCGGCCTTCAGCTCCGCCACGCGCGCCTCGCGCGCCTCCACGATCTGGATGGCGGCCTTGCGGTACACCGTGCCCACCAGCTTCTCCAGGTTGCGCACGCCCGCCTCGCGCGCGTACCACCGGATGAGCTCCTCCAGCGCGTCGTCGGTGAGGCGCAGCGACTTGGGCGTGTGCTTGGAGGCGGGGTCCAGGCCCATCTCCTTGCGCGTGCGCGGGTCCAGGTACTGCTTCGCGATGGCCACCTTCTCGGGCGCGTCGTAGCCCGACAGCTGGATGACCTCCATGCGGTCCAGCAGCGGGCCGGGGATGGTGTCCAGCGTGTTGGCGGTGCAGATGAACAGCACCTTGGAGGCGTCCACGGGCGTGTCCAGGTAGTGGTCCATGAACGTGCCGTTCTGGTTGGGGTCCAGCATCTCCAGCAGTGCGGCGGTGGGGTCGCCCGAGTGGCCGCGGCCCACGCCGATCTTGTCAATCTCGTCGATGAGCACCAGCGGGTTGGACACGCCCGTCAGCTTCAGCGCCTGGATGAGCTTGCCCGGCATGGCGCCCACGTAGGTGCGGCGGTGGCCCTTGATCTCCGCCACGTCGCTGAGGCCGCCCACCGAGAAGCGGTAGAACTGGCGGTCCAGCGCGCGCGCGATGGACTTGCCGATGGACGTCTTGCCCACGCCGGGCGGGCCCACCATGCAGATGATCTTGCCCTGCACCGACCCGCGCAGCTTGCCCACCGCGATGAACTCCAGGATGCGGTCCTTCACCGACTTCATGCCGTAGTGGTCCTCGTCCAGGATGCGGCGCGCCGCCGCCAGGTCAAAGTTGTCCTCGCTCGTCTTGCCCCACGGCAGCGTCGTCATCCAGTCCAGGTACGTGCGCGTGACGTTGAACTCGGAGGAGTTGCGCTCCAGCACCTGCAGCTTCTCCAGCTCCTCCTCCACCACCACGCGCGCCGTGGCGGGCAGCTTGAGCTTGGACACGCGGTCCTGGTACTTGGTCACCAGCGCGTCCTTGTCGTCCTTCTCCATGCCCAGCTCCTTCTTGATGGAGCGCAGCTGCTCCATCAGGAAGTACTGCCGCTGCTGCTTGTCCACCCGCTTCTCCACGTCCGCCTTGATGGACGCCTGCAGCTGCGACAGCTGCAGCTCCTTCTTCAGCAGCACCAGCGCCTTGCGCAGCCGCTCGCCCAGGTCCAGCGCCTCCAGCACGTCCTGCAGCTCGCGTGGGTCCGCCGTCGTCAGCGACGCCGCAAAGTCCGCCAGCGCGTACGGGTTGGTGACGTCGATGCGGCGCGCAAAGTACGACACGTGCTGCTGGAACAGCGGGTTCGTCTTGATGATGTCGCGCAGCGTGGCCAGGATCTCGTTGCTCGTCGCCTTCACGTCGTCGCCCACCGCGCCCGCCAGCGGCGGCTGCCGCAGGTGCTCCACGCGCACCACCAGCGGCGGCGCGCGCACCGGCATGACGTCGCGCACCAGCACGCGCCGGTGCGCCATCAGCATCGCAATCGCGCCGCCCTGCCCCGCCTCCAGCTGCTGGATGTGTGCCAGCGTGCCCATGCGGTGCACCTGGTCCACGCTCGTCAGGCTGAACTTGTCCACCGTCAGGTCCACCCCCGGGTCCTTCACCATGAACACGCCCACAAACGGCGCCGGCGTCTTCTTCAACTCAATCATCGCCTGCACCAGCGCCTCGTCCGTGATCACCAGCGGCGCCATGAACCCCGGGAACAGCGGCCGCCGCTGGTTGGGCACCGCCAGCAGGTTAGGCGGCATGGGCGCATTCTCGCCAATCCCAATGCGCGCCAGCGCGCTGCCGCCACCACCACTGCTGGAACCGCTGCTGCTGGAGCCGCCGCTGCTGCTGGAGGAGCCACCGCCGCCGCCGCTGGAAGTGCTACCGCCACTGCCACCCTCTGCGGCCTCCTCACCTGCGCCCTCGCCCTCCCCACGGCCTTCACGGCCCTCCCCTGACCGGCCCTCCTTCTCGCCATCCTTCCCGCGCCGCCACCAGAGCCGCCCGCCGCCCTCGCCGCGCCCGCCGCGGTCATCGCCACCGCCGCTGCCACTACCATCGCCGCCACTACCGCCGCCGCCGCCACTACTGCCGCCGCTGGCGCCACGTGCAAACGACACACTGTACGCGCGGGTACCGGCCGCCGCTGCTGCCGCTGCTGCATATGCAGCGCTGGCAGGCAACCCCGCGCCGCCTGCTGCCGCTGCCGCTGCCGCCACCATTGCATTGACCGCCGCTGCCGCCGCCAAGCTGCTGCGCCCCGCGCGCGTCCCTCCCCGCGGCGCGCCCGCCGCCACCGCCGCTCTCAGCATGGCCGCCATCCCCCTAATCGATGTGGTTCCAGTACCAGTAGCAGCAGCGAGTAGAGAGTCAGTAGTAGTGAGTAGAGAGTAGAGGCAGGGGAGTAGAGAGCAGAGAGAGGTCAAGTTTACTAACAAACTAAAATCCACTGTCAACCCAAATGACCAACTACCACGCCCAGCAACACACGTCCATACGGCGTGTGTTGACCCGCTCTCTAAAAATTACGCCGTCGCGTCGTTCACAATACCGGTGTTATAGAACTTGGCCTCCGAATGCCCCTCTCTCTCCTCTAGGGCCTCTCTTCTCTCTACTCTCTACTGCTGCCTTCTCTCTTCACTCCTACTGCTTCTCTCTTCACGCCTACTGGCCACGTGGCAGCCGTAGTAATGAAACCGTCAGACTCATGGAATCAGATTAACAAGAATCGGAGATGGATCCGTGACGGAGACGCGTGGGGGTCATGTCTGCTAACGAGAGCAAGGTAACGAGCATAACACCGAGGGCGCCGGAGTTGAAGTTCAAGTTGTTCAACGCCAGACTTGTTTCCAAGAAATGAAACCGTCGAGCTCTCCCTACTACCATGCGGTGCTGACATTCAACCATAACAGGTGGGGCTGCAAGAAAGATGTCGCCGGGCGAAAGGGGGGTGGTGGGGTGGTGGTCAGCAGGTGGACGACACGCCATTCGGTGGTAGGGGTCATGATTTGTGTGTTGCGCCGCAGTATTTTGTTGGGAGTTCCTGCATCCGATATTTATTGCAAGTGGGGTGTCGACTTCCCGGTGCTACCCCTCGCCAACGGCTACTTCTCTCTACTCGCCCCCTCACTCACTACCCCCTCTCTAGTGTCCCTCTCTCTGACACCTTGCGCTTGTGGCGGTGCGCCTACGGTGGTGGCCTGTGCCCTCGCGACTGCCTACGACGACGATGGATGTCGCTGCTGCCAAGGCGCGGCTGAGGTGCGTCGGGACGCGGCATCGGGCACGCCGCCAACCCTGTCGACCGTACGCCCACACTCAACCCACACTTGGAACCCACACCGACACACACACTGCAGCGCCAAGAAGCAAGCCAGCCAAAGCTTGAAGGTGCTGTCCACCAGCCATGTGCGTACCCTGCGATCCTGCTGGCAGGCTGGCTCATGAACCACAAGCACCCGCCGCACTGACTCACAACCCACCCACCCACACGTGCAGCCCATGGCGGAGCCGGCAGCAGCGCTGCCACCCCCGCGCCTCTCCTCGCCTGCGTACGTGCTTGCCAACGCCCAGTGGCACGCACGTGTACAAACCACCTCCCCCGCTGCACCCCCCCCCCCCTCCCCCCCCAACCCCCCCGGCCCCTCCTCCCCCCCCCCTCGCCGCCCACACCCCCCCCGCCCAACACCACGCCGCCATCCCGCCCCGTCGACGCCAC
>Ga0066256_1003611_pt1 | contig 14707 bp, 12 predicted proteins | sample ThiBio_1000_biof_FD_87107 | JGI IMG/M metagenome (GOLD analysis project Ga0066256, IMG submission 87107) | Wastewater bioreactor microbial communities from Cape Town, South Africa - Thiocy_expt_1000_biof (version 2) | ecosystem: Engineered > Bioreactor > Thiocyanate-remediating >...
GGCATCGCGGCCCTGGATCGCATCGGCCGCATTGGTCGGGAGGCCTTCGCCCCAATCGTTGCGCGTCATCCGCAGATCCGGGCCATTCTCTGCGGTCATGTGCACCGCGCGGCCTTTGCGCGGGTCGGCGCTCGCACGGCCATGATCTGCCCAAGTCCCGCGCATCAGGTCGCGCTCGACCTGACTGAGAACGGGCCGAGCGCCTTTCGTCTCGAGCCGCCGGGGTACATGCTGCACCGCTGGCGGGATAACCAGCTTATCTCGCACGCCGCAGTTCTGGGCGACTGGCCGGGACCTTTCCCGTTTTTCGATGGCAGCGGCCAACTGATCGACTGACCCGGTCAAATCCTTTCTCAGCTTCGCCGCCGCTCGGGTCCGCCAACGATCGCTCCGTTCCGCTTGCGCTTGGTGGCAGCGGGCGCGGAGGCTGCTGCACGCCAGCTCTGAACCTCGTCGAGCAGGGCTACGGGGCGCGCGCTGATGACCTCGATGCGGCCCTGATAGATGTTTCCGGATGTGCCATCGATGGAAATGACATCGCCTTCATTCAGCGTGTGCGCGCCGAGCTTACCGTGGCGCCCGGAGGCATCGATCGTCAGCCCGGCGCAACCGACGATGCACGGCTTGCCGAGCTGGCGTGCCACAACCGCGGCATGAGAGGTGCGTGCGCCTTCCGCGGTGACGAGTGCGCTGGCTTCTGCAAGTGCGGAGATGTCCTTGGTCTCGGCTGTTTGGCGAAACAGGATGACCTCGCCGCCGTTGCGTTTGATGTGTGCCGCTCTGTCCGGCTCGAATACGACCGTGCCGACCGCGATGCCGATGCCGGCTGGCGTGCCCTGCGCGATCGGGGACAGGCTCGTGTCGGCGCGCAGCTCGAACTCCTCGATTTTGTCGAGATCGATGCGTTCCAGCATGGCCAGCGCCTCCGGTGGCGATGCAATCTCGTCATGCACGAGATCCCGCGCGATGCGCAGGGCGGCGAGCGGTGTGCGCTTGCCAGGTCGCGCCTGGAGCATGAGGAGGTGGCCTTCCTCCACCGTAAACTCGAAATCCATCATGTCGTGGAACTCGCGCTCAAGAAGATTCCGGGCCGCGAGAAGCTCGCGATAGGCGTCCGGCGTTCGGCGCTCGAGCTCGTCGATGCCCAGAGCCGCGCGCCGACCGGCCACGACATCCTCGCCTTGCGCGTTCGGCAGGTAGTCCACGTAGAGCTCGTTGTTGCCGCTCGATGGATTGCGCGTGAAGCCGACGCCAGCACCTGACGTAGGCCCGAGGTTGCCGAATGCCATGGCCTGAATGGTGATCGCGGTGCCGAGGCTCTCGGGTATGTCGTTCAGACGTCGATAGCTCTGGGCCCGCTCGCTCGACCAGGATTGCAGCACGGCTTCGATGGCCGCCCGCAACTGGGTGGCGGGGTCCTGAGGAAAGGACTTGCCCGTATCGACCTCGAAGATGTCCTCGAACATCTCGGCGAGCTGCCGCAATCCCCGAGAGGAGAGATCGCCGATCTCGCCGGATACTGATCCGGAGAGCTGAGCGGCAAGCGCTTCCTGAAAGCGGTTGGGAGCGATGTCGTGAACTACTTCGCCATACTGCTGCACGAGCCGGACGCGGCAATCCTGAACGAGGCGCGGATTGCCCGTGGTGCGGAGAAATCCGCGCAGCGTGGTCACGCAGAGGCCGATATTGAGCACCGTCTCCATCATGCCCGGCATGGACACGGCCGCACCGGATCGTACGGAGACCAGCAACGGTCGTCTGGCATCGCCGAAGTAGCGGCCAGTAAGGCTGCCAAGACGGCCGAGCTCGCGACCGACGACGGCGTCGAGGCTCGCGAGTGAGGCCGGGCCGTGCTCCAGATAGTCGCGGCAAACGGCCGTCGACAGGACGAAGCCGGGCGGCACAGGCAGACCTTGCCGCGCCATCCGCATGAGATTGTGGGCCTTGGATCCCACGATGTCCTTTGCGGGCAAGGCTTCGCCCGGCCCATCGAAGGGAATCCTGCAGACGCGATGGTCGAATGCCTCAGGCAATGGAGCTTTTGACATCAGGCAATCACCTCTTCCATGAGATAGGCTCTGAGCGCCTGGCCGGCGTGCGTGTAGGCATCGGTCGCGGTCTCGAATGCTTGCGACAGCTCGCGCAACACCATGATCTGGCGCTGATCGCACGGCTCTTCCAGCAACCACCGTCGGAATGCGCGCAGCGCGTCGTCTGCGTCGTGCTCGATGGCCATGAGCTTTTCGAGTGCCGTCATGAATTCATCGAGGTCGTCGCGGATATCGGACCGCGTAATGGTCGAGGCGCACTCGACACACTTGATGAGCTCCTGCGCGGATTGCAGGGCCAGTTCGGCGAGGTGCCGCAACCTGGAAATCGCGGGAGGTGGTGGGCTCGTCAATTGCGCGAGGTCGACCAGCGCCGCGGCCTCCTCCAGCTCATCGACGGCGTCGTCAGAAAACTCGAGAAACTCCAGAAGCGATCGCGGGCGTGCGAACCGCTTGATGTCGTCCCGCGCCTCGTTGAGCAATTGGTCGGCGTCCTTCTCCCAGCCGACGCCACGCGTGGCGAGCTTCGAAATCCACGCCCGGCCTTGCGCATTGCCAGTGCGGACGAGGGCTTCGACGAGCGCCGCTGCGAGATCGTGGCCGATCGCGGCGTGATCGGCGGCGATATCGAAGATGCGGAGCCTCTCATTCTCGAATGAGCTGCGCAGACGGGCTTTGATCTCGTCTTGGATGTTTCGGCGCGAGCGGCGCTGCTGAAGCCCGATGGATGCAAGCTGGAGCGCGTCCTTGAGGAAGGTGGCGGCGCGCTCCTCGCTGATCAGCTCGTCGAGGCGCTGGCCGTATCTGAGCTGAGTGCCCGCCGCGTATTCCACCGCATCGGCAAGGACCCGCTCGCCGCCGATCTCGAGAAGAGCGCGGTGGCCGTAGTCATGGTCGGCCGCCCACTTGAGCACGGCAATGGCCTCGTCCTTGCTGACGAAGAGGCGGAGCCGCTTGCGCATCCGGTTCCAGTCGATCAGAAAGACGATGCGCGAGCCGAGATGGGCGAGAAACGCGCGAAGATCATCCTCTTTCTCGGCCGTGTAGCGACCAGTCGCCAGCATGTACTGGCCGGTTGCCAGGCTGTCGCTATGGCGCTCCTCCGTGCCGGCCCATGTGACGTCGAACTTCTCGAACAGGCTCTTGAAGAACTTGAGGCGCGGCCGATGGATGTCCGTGTAGGTGATGGTAACTGCCAGATCCTCGACGCGCACGACAAGAACATGGGCGTCGGTCGTGCCGATATCGTTCTGGATCAGCAGTAGACCATCGTGCTCCGTCGCGGTCGTGCCGAGCCCCGGGTGATCGAACTTGAGGATTGCCGTGCGGTTGAGCCCGCGCATGAAGGCTTCGACGCGCGCCCGGCTCCGCTCCGAGAGCCCATGGACCTGCGCTCCGGCGATCGTCTCGACGGCAATCTCCGTTTGCAGGCGGTTGATCGCCCGATGCGCGTCCATGACGACGATATGAAGGCTGTCGCCGTCCCTGCGGTTGCCCGACGTGATGGCGGCGATCAACGCTCCGGGGATCGAGCCGTGCTCGGGTGATGGCAGCTCGAGCTTTCCGAGGCGTGACTCGAAGGATGAGCGTTGCTCGTTCGCTAGGCAATCCAGCATGCCGCCGATGCGCTCGCGGATACGGCGCAGGATCTCCGGCCCATGCGGAATGCGGTAGCATCCGGCGCGATCTTTGCGCGTGGCTGGCACGACGTCATCGAGCCACTCGTCGCCGAGGCGGCACGCCAGCCGCTCGGCTTTGAGGTCAGCGTGCGCGACATTCGGATGGTCTGCATGGTCCCGCGCTGCCTGCAGGAGCGCGAAGTAGTACTTGACCTGGTCATTGGCGACGAGCGACTTGGCGATCCTGTCGGGCGCAAGAATATCGTCGCCGCCGAGCTCCGTCACAATGGCTTGTTTGGAAGTCATGCGGCATCTCTCGAGAGCATGGCGGACACTTCGACCAAAGCGTCTGGGCCGTGACGGCGGCATGACACGGTCCTCGCGACCGGCCGCCTCGTATAGTTCATCAACCGAATCTTCCGGTGATGTAGGCCTGCGTGATCTCATGCTGCGGATTGACGAAGACCTCGGACGTGTCGCCTTGCTCGACGAGGCGTCCAAGATGGAAGACCGCGACCCGCTGCGCGACGCGCGCCGCCTGCTGCATGTTGTGCGTGATGATGACGATCGTATAGCGCTCGCGCAGCTCATGGATGAGCTGCTCGAGCTTTGCAGTGGCGATGGGATCGAGCGCCGATGCCGGCTCGTCCATCAGCAGGACCTCCGGATCGTAGGCGAGCGCGCGCGCCACGCAAAGCCGCTGCTGCTGGCCGCCGGAGAGATCCGTGCCGGCTTCCCGGAGGCGGTCCTTAACCTCGTCCCACAGACCGACGCGCCGCAGGCAATCCTCGACGAGCGCATCGGTCTCGGCGCGCGTCGACACGAGCCCGTGCAGCCGCGGCCCATAGGCGACGTTGAAGTAGACCGAGAACGGGAACGGATTGGGCTTCTGTGCAACCCAACCGAAGCGACGACGGACGAGGGGCGGATCGAGCCGCGGATCATTGATGTCGACGCCGTCGAGGAGAATGGATCCGTTCAAGCGGGCGCCGGCCGTGAGGTCGTGGCTGCGGTTGAGGCAGCGCAGAAGGGTCGTCTTGCCGCAGCCCGATGGACCGATGAGCGCCGTCACTTCTCGGCAATGGAACTTCAGGTTGATATCGAAGAGAGCCTGCTTGGTATCGTACCAGAAGTTCAGGCTTTTGATGTCGATCTTGACGCCGTTGTTGAGGTCGTGATGCGGTCGCTTGCCAAGGTGGATCTTGAAGTCAACGAAGTCCGAAGTGTTCTGAGCCAGCATTGCGGCATCTCCCGAGTGCGAGAGGTTGGATGCCGCCAGAACAGCGATTGTTTCTGTCACACGCCTTGACGGTTCGCAAACTGTGACGAGGACGTGACAAGGAAGTGGATGAGCTACGGAGCGTTGCGAGCTGGTTTCAGAGGCGCATGTTTCGTCGTGTCGACGTCCACGGCGATATTGAATTTCGCGCACACGTCTTCTCGTCATGAAACTGTAGCAAACCTTCGGACATGTTGAGCGCGAGCGTGGTCAATCAGCCTAGATCGGAGGAATGATGAGCAGCGATCGTTCAGGAGAAGCCTCGTTCAGGCAGAGGATCGAAGCCGAGGCGATCGATAGCTTCGACGAGGAGCTGGAGATGGAGCTCGACGACGATCGGCTGGACAAGCTGCTGTCCGATACTGTCGAGACCGATGTCGATGGGCAGATCGAACGCAAGACCTACTTCCGCGAGCTGTTCCGCTTGCAGAGTGAGCTGGTGAAGCTCCAGGACTGGATCGCGCACCAGAAACTCAAGGTCGTAGTTCTGTTCGAGGGGCGTGACGCTGCCGGCAAGGGCGGTGCCATCAAGCGCATCACCCAGCGGCTCAATCCGCGCGTCTGCCGCGTCGCCGCGCTGCCGGCGCCTAGCGAGCGCGAGCGGACGCAATGGTACTTCCAGCGCTACGTCTCGCATCTTCCGGCGGGCGGCGAGATCGTGCTGTTCGACCGCTCTTGGTACAATCGCGCGGGCGTCGAGCGCGTCATGGGTTTCTGCTCGGAGGATGATGTCGAGGAGTTCTTCCGCTCCGTTCCCGAGTTCGAACGGATGCTGGTCCGCTCGGGCACGATCCTGATCAAATACTGGTTCTCGATCACCGACGAGGAGCAGCATCTGCGCTTCCACGTGCGCAACGTGGATCCGATCAAGCAGTGGAAGCTCTCGCCGATGGATCTCGAGTCGCGGCAGCGGTGGGAGGATTACACCAAGGCCAAAGAGGAAATGCTGGAGCGCACCCACATCAACGAGGCGCCGTGGTGGATCGTCGAGGCCGTCGACAAGAAGCGGGCCCGTCTCAACTGCATATCGCATTTGCTGTCGCAGGTACCGTACGAGGAAGTGCGTCGACCGCCTGTGTCACTACCGGAGCGCATTCATCGCCCGGACTTCGCGCCTAAGGTCATTCCGAAGGAACTGCACGTCCCGGAACGGTACTAACGGTGTTGAAGAGATCGAGAAATTCGCTCGGCGCCGTGCCGCGAGATGTGGCGAATTTCTCGATCATCACACGAGGGATGCGCGCTCGGCCTGTTCTTATTTGACGCCGGCGCGCATGAAGCTCTGTACGAACTGGCGCTGGAAAAGCAGAAATCCGAGCATGAGCGGCGCGGACGTCATGAGTGTCGCCGCACAAATCACCGCCCAGTCGATGCCCTGATCGGTCGAGGAAAAGACCTGCAGACCGACCGTGAGCGGCCGCGCCTCGACTGAGCTCGTGATGATCAGCGGCCACAGGAAGTTGTTCCAGTGATAGCTGACCGAGACGAGCCCGTAGGCCAGATAGACGGGCTTGCCGAGCGGCACATAGACCTTGAGCAGCGTCTGAAGGCCGCTAGCCCCTTCGACGCGTGCAGCGTCGTCAAGCTCGCGCGGAACCTGCTTGAAGGTCTGTCGGAGCAGGAAGATGCCGAAGGCGGAGGCGACGTAGGGCAGCGCGATCGCCGGAATGGCATCGACGAGGCCCAGATTGCTCATGGTGCGATAGTTCTCGACCAGAAGCACGTCCGGCATGATCATGAGCTGGGCAAGGACGAGCGCAAAGACGATGCCGCGCCCGGGAAACTCGTAGCGCGCGAAGGCGAAGGCGGCGAGAGTGCACAGCACGAGCTGGCTGGCGAGCACGAGCGTGACCAGCAGAATGGTATTCAGGAAGTAGCGGGCGAACGGCGGCGCATCCCAGGCGCGCACGAAATTGTCGAGTGTCAGCGGCGCGAGCGGCGCAAAGCGCGTCGAGAACTCAGGGGGGTGAAAAGCAGCCCAGACGGCATAGAGCAGCGGCGCAATCCAGATGAGCGCGAGCGACCATGCGGCGACGGTTTCGAGCATGAGGCCGCGGCCGCGCGGCTGATACTGGTCCTCCCGCTGCTCGAATCTGCTGGCTCGTGTCGTTGTCATCGGCCCAGCCCAATCAGCGATAGTGGATGCGGCGCTCGAGCACGCCGTACTGTATGAGGGCGAGCGCGGCGAGGGCGAGCAGGAGCACGACGGTCAGGGCGGCCGCGTAGCCCGTATCCCAAAAGCCGAAGCCGACCGTGTAGATATGGAACAGCAGCAGCGTCGTTGCGTTGTCGGGGCCGCCGCGCGTGAGGACGAAGATGTGGTCGACCATGCGGAAGGCGTTGATCACGGCGTTGACGAGCACGAACAGTGTGGTCGGCATCAGAAGCGGCAACTGCACGCGGCGGAAGAAGTACCAGCGCGAGGCTCCTTCCAGCGATGCCGCCTCCGCCAGATTGGGCGGAATGGCCTGCAGGGCCGCCAGATAGAAGATCATGAAGAACCCGGCTTCCTTCCACACGGCAACGATCGTGACCGCGGCGAGAGCGGTATCGCGTGAGCCGAGCCAGTTGTGTGCCCGTCCGCCGAGCGCGCTCCTGATCTGTTCGAGCAGGCCGAGCTCGGGCGTGTAGAAGAAGAGCCAGATATTCGCGACCGCGATCATGGGCAGCACGGTCGGGGTGAAGAAGGCCATGCGCACGAACGTGCGACCGGGAAAGCGATCGTTCACCCAGACGGCCATGAGCAGCGCGAGCGCGATCGACGCAGGGATCGTGCCGATGGCAAACCAGAAATTGTTCGTGAGCGCCTGCCAGAAGATCGGATCGGCCAGCATCTGCTGGTAGTTGTCGGGGCCGACGAAGACCGAAGGGCGGCGCGCGCGAGGCGTGGAAAAAAAGCTGTCGATGATGGTCGCGAAGGCCGGCCAGTGCGTGAACAGAGCCAGGAGCGCCATGGCCGGCAGCAGGAGCAGCCAGGCGTTGATCCAGCCCCGTATGCGTTGATCGCCCATCAGGCCCCGAAGTTCTCAAACAAAGGTCGGGGCCGCGCATCGGGCGCGGCCCCGCTGGAAGTCGCGTGATCTTAGCCGCGCTGATAGGGCTTTAGAAGACGATCGGCCTCGGCCTGAGCGTCCTTGAGAGCCTGCGCCGGCTGCTTGGTGCCGGTCAGCGCGGCCTGCAGGCCGTCATTGAGGGCCTTGGTGACGCGCTGATTGTCGTACGTGGAGAGCTCGGCCACGGCGTGCGGAAGCTGATCGCGTGCGACGAGCGCCTGCGGGAAGCCGTCCGTGTAGCTCTTCAGCACAGGCGTATCGAACGAGTCCGGGCGCACGGCGACATAGCCCGTGTCGACGCACCACTGAGCTGCACGCTCCGAGCTCGTGATCCAGCGCGCGAACTTGAAGGCGGCCTCCTGCTGTTCCCGCGGGACCTTGCTGGAGATGTAGAAGTTGCCGCCGCCCGTCGGGCTGCCGCGGCGCTTGCCGGCCGGCAGCATCGCCACGCCGAACGGGAACTTGGCGTTGTTGCGCACGTTCGTGAGGTTGCCCGTCGTGGTCCACATCATCGCGCACTTGCGATCGAAGAAGGCGCGCGGTGTCGTACCCCATTCGACGACGCCCGTCGGATGCACCTTGTGCTTCTGCGAGAGATCCACCCAGTATTGCAGGGCTTCGATCACCTCAGGCGCGTCGTAGTTCGTCTTGTTGCCTTCCTGATTGGCGAGGATCGCGCCGGCCTGCGTCGAGAAGCCCTGGAAGAGCCAATAGGGAAAGCCGGAGGACGGCACCTGAAGGCCCCATTGCGTGACATTGCCCGAGGCATCGCGCTTCGTGAGCTTCTGAGCGAACTCGATCTGCTCATTCCAGTTGGAGGGTGCCTTCTCGGGATCGAGGCCGGCTTCCTTGAAGAGCTCCTTGTTCCAGTAGAGGACGACCGTCGAGCGCTGGAAGGGAATGCCCCAGGTCTTGCCGCCCGTCTGGCTGTTGAGCATGAAGGCCGGGAAGAAGCTTGCGAGCCACTTCTTGTCGTCGTCCGTCTTGACGAACTCGTCGATGGCGACGACGGCGCCTTCGTCGATCATCGTGAACATATCGGTCGAGAGGAGGACCGACGTCGCGGGCGGCGTGCCGGCCTTGTGCGCGGTCAGCGCCTTGACGATCGTCTCCTGGTAGGTGCCGGCGTAGATCGGCTTGACCTTGATGCCGGCGTTCTCCGCCTCGAAGTCCTGCGCGAACTTGTCGATCAGCTTGGTGATCGGGCCGCCGACGGCAACCGGGAAGAAGAACGAGAACTCCACTGCGGTCTGAGCCCGCAGGATCGCTGGCATGGCGAGAAAGCTTCCCGCTGCGAGCGCCGACCCCTTGATGAACTGACGTCTCCGCATATCGACACCTCCTGTCTGACGGATTATGGCCGGTGCGTCGTGTAGCCTACGATGTGCGACCACCGGATGACAGATCAAACCAGTGAGTTTCCGAGCTATCCCAAGCGAGCGAGATGTCCTCGCCGATACTGCTTGCGGCTCTGCCGGGCAGGCGCGCCACGATCCTGCAGCGCCCCGCGGATGCCTCGACGAGGCTGTCCGCGCCGAGATATTCGATTGCCGAGATCTTCGCCCGCAGTCCGCTCTCGGCGGGACGAATCGACTCTGGCCGGATGCCGAAGGCGAGTTGGTCCAACGCGCGCGTGCAAGGCTTTGAGGCCGGCAGCCAGTCGGGCGGCTCGGGGAGATCGGCAAAGGGAATCACATTCATCGGCGGGGTCCCGATGAAGCGCGCCGCGAAGATCGTCGCGGGCGCATTGTAGAGTTCTGCCGGCGTTGCGTCCTGCTCGATCCTGCCCGCATTCATGAGCACGACCTGATCGGCCATGGTCATGGCCTCGAGCTGATCGTGCGTGACGTAGATCATGGTGATGCCGAGCTTGCGCTGCAGGTCGCGGATTTCGCGGCGCATCTCCACGCGGAGCTGCGCATCGAGGTTCGACAGCGGCTCGTCCATCAGGCAGATGGGGGTCTCGGCGACAACGGCGCGGCCGAGGGCGGTGCGCTGTTGTTGACCGCCGGAAAGCTCGGAGGGCTTGCGATCGAGAAGCGCCGCAAGGCCGAGCATGTCTGCAGCCTTGGCCAGGCGGGCTTTCTGCTCGGCCGCGGGCACCTTGCGCACCTTGAGTCCGAACAGGATGTTCTCGGCAACCGTCAGGTGGGGAAAGAGCGCGTAGGATTGAAACACCATCGAGACGCCGCGCTTGGCGGGCGGCTCTCGCGTCACATCGCGTGCGCCGATGTGGATGGCCCCTGAAGTCGGGTTATCGAGACCTGCGATCAGACGCAACGTCGTGGATTTGCCGCATCCCGAGGGGCCGAGAAGGGCGACGAAACTGCCCTGGCGAATGCCGAAGCTGATGCCGTCGACCGCGACGCTGGGCCCCCAACGCTTGACGACCTCGGCGAGGCGGACGTCTGCCATTTCACCCGCCATGCCGACGAGCGATGGGGGCCGAAGTCTTCGGAACGACGCCGTCGATAAGGGAAATCGTAGTCGGTTTGACGGCCTCGGAGCCGTCAAGGGAGGGGATCGAGAGGTCTAGTTCCATGGCCTGCGACCGAGCCTCAAGAGCATTACAAGACGATGACATTTCGCACGTTTGTGGCTCGCCCGGCGGGAAATTACGGGCTTGTGGGCCGTCTGATCAACTGAATGTCACGGCTCCGATGTCGGATTGAGCCTTCGGCTGGAAGATCTGTATCTTACTATTTTGCCCGTTCTTGTCATTCAGGTAGCCCATTGCCACCTTCTTTTCAGGACCAGCGTCGCCGATCCGGCAGCGACCCTGCCCCAAGCCAGTGAGAACGACGTGACGGAGAAGCGGCCATCTGCGTTCCTCGGTCCGTATCGCGCGGTATCAATTCATGGTGCGGCGTGAGCCACGGGAGGCGCGCACTGGATCCGACTTCGACATCAGCGACCAGCCAGAAAGGAAAGACACCATGCCCAAGCCGTTTTATCTGGAAGTCCTGACCCCGCAGAACAGCCAGGTCCTGTTCATCGACCAGCAACCGCAGATGGCCTTCGGCGTCCAGTCGATCGATCGGCAGACACTGAAGAACAATGTCGTCGGTCTGGCCAAGGCGGCAAAGGTCTTCAATGTTCCGGCGACGATCACGACCGTCGAGACCGATGGTTTCTCCGGCAACACGTACCCTGAGCTGCTCGCCGTATTTCCGGAGAACAAGCTTCTCGAGCGCACCTCGATGAACTCCTGGGACGACCAGAACGTGCGCGACGCGCTCGCCGCCAACGTCGCCAAGGGCCACAAGAAGATCGTCGTATCGGGGCTGTGGACGGAGGTCTGCAATCTGACCTTCTCGCTCTCCTGTCTGCACGATACCGACTATGAGATCTACATGGTGGCCGATGCCTCGGGCGGCACGTCAGCCGATGCCCACAAGTACGCCATGGATCGGATGATCCAGGCCGGCGTGGTGCCCGTGACATGGCAGCAGGTCATGCTCGAGTGGCAGCGCGATTGGGCGCGCAAGGAGACCTATGATGCCGTTACCGGCGTCGTCAAAGAGCACTCGGGTGCCTACGGCATGGGTATCGACTACGCCGTTACGCACGTGCACAAGGGGCCGGAGCGGACCAAGCACGGGGCGCGAATCGGTCCGAATCCGGCCAAGATATAGGATCGACGGCTGAGACCGGTGGCCGCGAGGGCCATCGGTCTTCCATAAGGGATGGTGACGATGGCGACGTCCGACAGCACCAAGGCTCAATCCGAGGGCTCGGCGCTCGCCCCACTCAAGAACCCCGTCTTTGCCGCGCTGTGGATCGCGACCGTCGTGTCGAACATCGGCACGTGGATGCAGAATGCGGCGGCCGGCTGGCTCATGGCGGGCCTGACGCAGGACGCCTTCATCGTCTCGCTGGTCCAGGTCGCCACCATGCTACCGGTCGTTCTGCTCGGGCTGCCGGCAGGTGCGCTTGCGGATATCGTCGACCGGCGCTGGTTGCTCATCGCGGTCAACGCCGCGGTCATGATCGTTGTGGCGGTCCTCGGCGTGCTCGTCCGGTTCGATGCCGTCACGCCGTGGATCCTGCTCCTATTCACGTTCCTGGTCGGCGCCGGATCGGCGCTCATTGCTCCCGCGTGGCAGGCGATCGTGCCCTCGCTCGTCCCGCGCAATGACCTGCAGGCGGCTATTTCACTCAACAGCGTCGGCATCAATATCAGCCGTGCCATTGGCCCCGCGCTCGCAGGCATCGTCATCGGTCTGTGGGGCCTGGCAGCGCCCTTCTGGCTCAATGCCATCAGCACGCTCGGTGTGATCGGCGTGCTCGCATGGTGGCGTCCGACCTCGGACGCAGCGGGCGGCATGCCGCCGGAGCGCTTTCGCTCGGCGCTCGGCATTGGCTGGCGTCATGTGCGCAACAATCGCCACCTCACGGCGACGCTGATCCGTGCGGCCGGCTTCTTCGTCTTCGCGAGTGCCTATTGGGCCTTGTTGCCGCTCGTCGCGCGCGACCAGATCGCGACCGGTCCGCAGCTCTATGGCCTTCTGCTCGGCACGATCGGCATAGGGGCTGTCGGCGGCGCCTTCCTGCTTCCGCGCCTGAAGACGCTCCTCGGCCCCGACATGCTCGTCGCTGCTGCCACGGTCGGCACGGCGGTCGCGCTCGCGCTCTTCGGAATTGCGCGCTCGGCGGAGGTAGGCCTCGCTGCGGCACTTGTTGCGGGCTTCTCCTGGATCGCCGTTCTCGCGCCGCTGAACGTCTCGGCACAGGTGGCCCTGCCCGGCTGGGTGAAGGGACGCGGCCTCGCCGTCTTCGCCATCGTGCAGTTCGGCGCGATGACGATTGGCAGCGCGCTCTGGGGTAAGGTCGCCAACACCACGGGCCTTCCTGCCGCGCACATGTTCGCCGCCGTCGGCGCGCTGATCTTCATTCCGCTCCTGGCGCGCTGGAAGCTGCAGACCGGCGCCGATGCCGACCTGACGCCTTCCATGCACTGGGCTGATCCGATGGTGGTCGGCGAGGTCGAGCTCGATCGCGGTCCCGTGTTGATCGTGATCGAATACGATGTCGCCGCCCAGGATCGCGAGGCCTTCCTCGCAGCCATCGGCGAGCTGAGATTGGAGCGTCTTCGCGATGGCGCCTATGACTGGGACATCTTCGAGGACGCCGCTGTCCCCGGCCGCATGATCGAGACGTTCCTCGTCTCGTCGTGGCTCGAGCACCAGCGCCAGCATCACCGTGTGACGGCCGACGACCGGGATCTGCAGGAGCGGCTGCACAAGTTCCACAAAGGTGGAAAGCCACCGATCGTGCAGCACCTGATCGCCGCGCGGCCTCGCATCCGCTAGCGTAACGAAGGCTCAGGCTGCCGCAGAATTTCTCTCTGCACCTCGCTTCACACGGCCCAGCAGGCGCAGCCGAGTGCGCCCCAGAAGCTCTTGAGGTCGCCGACGGGCAGGTTGCTCGACCAAGCCGTCGCATGGTCGTGCCCGTGCACTGAGCAGGCGTGGACGCATCCGCAACTCGCCGCCGCGCGCCGCTCGACATTCTGGCCGCTGGCGGCATCAGCCCAGGCACCGTAGCCGCCGAAGGCGCGCACAGGAGACCAGTCCGGCATCGCCGGTGGCGGGCCGCCGTCATCGAGTTTGGCGAAGGCGTTGGCGCCATAGACGATCTTGCCGCCGACGATCGTCAGATCCGCCGTGATATCGGCGATCTCCAGCTCCGGGCATTTGAAATAGTCGCGATCCGGCACCGTGAGGTCGGCGAGCTGGCCGACGGCGATGCGGCCCTTCCGTCCTTCCTCATTGGAGAACCACGTGACCTTCTCCGTCCACATGCGCAGTGCCGTCTCGCGGTCGAGGCAGTTGTGCTGCGGATACATGCGCAGGCCACCGACCGTGCGGCCGGTCACCAGCCACGCGAGCGAGACCCAGGGATTGTAGGAGGCCACGCGCGTCGCATCGGTGCCAGCCGAGACCTTGATGCCCTTCTCGAGCATCCGCGCAATGGGCGGCGTCGCTTCTGCCGCGCGTGCGCCATAGCGCTCGACGAAGTACTCGCCCTGATAAGCCATGCGGTGCTGCACGGCGATGCCGCCGCCGAGCGCCGCCACGCGGTCGATCGAGCGCTCGGAGATCGTCTCGGCATGGTCGAAAAACCAGTTGAGACCGGCGAGCGGGATGTCGCGATTGACCTTCTCAAAGACATCGAGCGCACGCGAGATCGTCTCGTCGTACGTCGCGTGCAGGCGCCAGGGCCAGCGATTCTCGGCGAGAATGCGCACGACAGCCTCGAGCTCGCCCTCCATCTCCGGCGGCATGTCTGGGCGCGGCTGGCGGAAGTCCTCGAAGTCGGCAGCGGAGAAGACGAGCATCTCGCCGGCGCCGTTGTGGCGGAAGTAGTCGTCGCCCTGCTTGTACTTGGAGGTGCGCGTCCAGTTGAGGAAGTCGTCCTTCTCCTGCTTGGGTTTCTGCGTGAAGAGATTGTAGGCGAGCCGCACGGTCATGTGGCCGTCGTCGGCGAGCTTCTGGATGACGGCGTAGTCCTCGGGATAGTTCTGGAAGCCACCGCCCGCATCGATGACGCTCGTGATGCCAAGGCGATTGAGCTCGCGCAGGAAGTGGCGCGTCGAGTTCACCTGATAGTCGAACGGCAGCTTCGGCCCCTTCGCGAGTGTCGCATAGAGGATGGTGGCATTGGGCTTGGCGAGCAGAAGGCCCGTCGGGTTGCCGTTGGCATCGC
>Ga0066256_1001294_pt2 | contig 14700 bp, 13 predicted proteins | sample ThiBio_1000_biof_FD_87107 | JGI IMG/M metagenome (GOLD analysis project Ga0066256, IMG submission 87107) | Wastewater bioreactor microbial communities from Cape Town, South Africa - Thiocy_expt_1000_biof (version 2) | ecosystem: Engineered > Bioreactor > Thiocyanate-remediating >...
GATGTCGAAGAAGATGTAATGATGAAAATTGGGAAGAAAGAATGGAAACATTCTTACGAAGAAAGTGCCGCGGGAGTTGATATCTACAGGCCGGCCGATTATAAAATATTCACACCAAGTAAGTTCCGCCGGGTTTATAATTTTAAAGCAAATGGTAAATGTGAATACCTTGTTTTGCACCCGGCCGATGCGCATTATATGGCAAACGGAACCTGGAATTATAACCCCGAAACCCGCTATATTCAAATCAGGGATGAAAAAAGTGAACAGGTGGTGTTGCTTGAAGTTTTAGAAATCGGAAAAGATATTCTAAAGGTTCAAATAGTAAAATAGAACCAGGCCAATTAAAAATCGTTCTCCTGAAAATATAAAAGAGCATGGTCTTTTAAAAAATTCTCCTGGCCGATCGGGTCCATAACCGGCATGGGCTTTAGTTGTTTGTAATGGGGCCAGCCTTCATCATCGGTTGCTTCCAATTCGTAATAACCACTTGGCGATAATAACCGGCACACCGCAATGTGCATTAAATCCTGTTTTTGTTCTTTGGTGAATTTATTATCGGTTTTGCCCAGTTCCTGTACGCCGATCAAAAATAAAATCGTTTCCATATCAGGCTTTTTCCCGAAACGCTCTACCAGTTTGGCTTCCAGCGTCCACCACCTTGCCTGTAAATCATCGTTCATTTGCATGCGGCAAAAGTAGGGTTTTATTTTTCGATGGTAACCGGGCAGGGATGCGAAAGGCAGCGAGGAACGAGCTGGTGCGCAGCGAAGCGCAGCACGGAAGCGAAGCGTACCCGGTAGCAGCCCGGCTGCCCGCATAAAAATTTAAATGGTTGCCAGCCACGAAGGATGAGTAGTGCCCTAATCAATGAATTTTAAATAACACAACACCCGGCCTCACTATTATTTTATTATTTGCTTTAGAATTAACAGTCGCAATGCCTGTTTTTTTATCATACGAACTTTTTAGTTTTTTACCTGTGGTCGAAAAAAAGTCCATTCCTACTGCAAGTATTTTTAAAGTGCCGCTTTGTTTAGGAGTGATGATAGCCTGTACGAGCCTTCCGTTTTTCCAAATCATATCAACCGTGGCGTTGCCCCGCGCTGAAAGCCCTTTTATTGATCCCTCCTGCCAGTCTTTGTGTGATGGTAAAGCGGGTAAAAACCGAATGGCTTCATCTTTGCCGTGGCTTTGCAACAACATTTCTGCAATGCCTGCCGTGCCGCCAAAATTGCCATCGATTTGAAACGGCGGATGCGCATCAAACAAGTTGTTGTAGCTGCCGCCACCGCCCCGGCCCTGCGCCACCGGTTGCAATAATCCTTTAAACATGGTGAGCGCATGGTCGCCATCGCCAAGCCTTGCCCAAAAGCAGGTTTTCCAGGCTTTGCTCCAACCCGTGCCGCCGTCGCCGCGCATTTGCAGGGTTTTAAAAGCAGCATTCGAAAGTTCAGGAGTGTCCCAGGGGGTTATTTCATCGTAGGGATGCAAACCAAACAAATGTGATACATGCCGGTGCTGTGGTTCGGTGGTTTCCCAATCATCAAGCCATTCCTGAATACCGCCGTTGGTTGGGCTGACCTGGTTAGGCGCTAAATTATTTTTCATTTCAGCAAGGGCTGCTGCAAAAAGCTTATCGGTATTTAAAACTTTTGATGCTTCTATGGCTGCGCTAAAAATATTCCGGCAAATCTGCATATCCATTGTGGGGCCCATGCAGGTATAACCTTTAAAACCGTTTGGCATGATATAGCCGTTTTCAGGGGAATTAGAGGGAGCAGTTACATACCAGCCATTCTTTTTTTCCTTTATCAAAATTGAACGTAAAAACTGTGCACTGCCTTTGATTACGGGATAAAATTGTTTCAGAAATTCTTTATTGCGGTTGAACAAATAATGTTCCCAGATATGCGTTACCAGCCATGCGCCTCCGGTTAATGTGGAGCCCCAATTAGCGCCTTCGCCCGGCGATGTGTAAAACCACGGATTTGAAATAACGTGAGCCACCCAGCCATCGGCGTTGTAATATTTCTTTGCGGTAACCCGGCCATTTGGCACCAGGTTTTTTGTAAAAGCAAATAAAGGTTGGGCAAGGCTCGACAGATTTGTAGTTTCGGCCAGCCAATAATTCATTTGAATATTGATGTTGAGATGATAATCGCCATTCCAGGGGGTTTGATATTCAACTGCCCAAAGCCCCTGCAGGTTTGCAGGCAGCAAGCCCGGCCTTGACGACCCGATTAATAAATATCTGCCGTAATTAAAATATAGAACCGGCAACTGGTTATCACTGTTGCCGGCTGCATAGTTCACAAGCCTTTCGGCGGTTGTCATGTTGTCAATTGCTGATGGGGTGTATGGCATTTTCCAGCGGCATCGGTTAAAAAGTGCTTTGTATTTACCGGTTGATAAGGATTTTGCGCTGAAATAATTTTTGTTTACTGCCTGTGCATCAGCCTGAGCTGCATTTACAACGTTACAGGATAGGTTTAAACCTCCTTTCTCATAGTTATAATTGGTTCGCATAGCGATTGCAATAATGCATTGCGAAGCGCCACGAACTTGAATTACGCTGTCATTTGCCGTCATCGTTCCATCAACAATAACCGGCCTGGCCACCGTTGCGTATTGCATGCCCTTGTCTTCGCCGGATGGTAATTGCCCGTACAAAACAATTTGTTTGTTAGCGGTTGAATAACTCAAAACGTTCTGTTTCCGGTAAAGAGATAAGTCAAAATTCAGCCCCGCTTTTTTTGAACCGGTTATTTTCACGCGAATGATATCATCCACAAAATCAGTAAATACTTCCTGTGTAATCATATTGCCATCACGTTTGTAAACAGTGGTTACCAGTGCTTCTTCAATATTTAAAACCCTTTTGTAGTCAGATATATTTTTTGCTCCGTCCATCCAATTAATGAACATATCGCCCATGGTTTCGTAGCAGCCATATTTTTCCTTTGCGCCACGGCCAAAGCCACTGCCACTGCCTTTCGCAACAAAATGTTTCATTAATAAGGCCTGCGCTTTCTCGTTTTCATAGTTCAGCAAATCATCCTGTATTGTTTTAAGGTATTGATGGGCGTCGTCAAGATCCGCGTTCTGAGGGCCGCCGCTCCACAAAGAAATTTCATTTAAAGCAATGCGTTCTTTTTTTGTATCACCAAAGATCATGGCGCCAATACGGCCATTTCCCAGTGGCAGGGATTCGGTAAAATCTCTGGCCGCAGTGTTAAACTTTATTTCAACATCATTCTTTTGGGCGGCAACAAAAAGACAAAAGCATACAAAAACAAGCAGCAGAATATATTTACCCATAGCCAACGTTTCAAATTAAGTGATGGAATGAAGATACTTAACCAAACTTTTATCTGCAAACTTTGTAATACTTCGTAAGTAAACAATTTTGACTCATGTCATACAACAAAAAGCGATAAGCAATTATTTTTGCAAAAATTTTATACTATGAACTGGCAGGAATATTTAGAATATTTTAAAGAAATTGTAGAGTCTGCAAACCCAAAGCCTCCTTATGATAATGAAGAGTATTTTCAATACACTAAGCTGAACAAGAGCCGTACGAACCGCTGGTTGAAACAAAGCCCGCTTACAGAGGCCACAACAGCATTTATGAAAGACGGCATTACGGCAAAGCAACAATGGATCATTATTACGGAACCCTGGTGTGGTGACGCAGCGCATATTGTTCCCGTGCTGTATTTAATGAGTGAACTGAACGATAATATTCAGGTTTCAATACAATTGCGTGATACAGATTCTGAAATTGAAAATTATTTGACTAATGGAACAAAGTCAATTCCTATTTTAATCGTACGCGATGACAATGGAAATGATTTATTTCACTGGGGCCCGCGCAGCAAACAGGGAACAGGACTTTTTAATGAACTGAAAGAAAAGAACGCTGATTTTGAAGCGCAAAAAATTGCCCTGCAGGATTTTTATAATAAAGACAAAGGCAAGGGTGTGCAGGATGAAGTGGTAAAATTACTGAAGGAGCTGTATTGATTTTTGGCTTAAAGCTGGTTCGCTCGTAGTACCTACAGTTAAAGATTGAACAGCATTTTTGCGTATAATAAACCGGCTTACCCACCCTGTGTGCTCAAATCTTCGGGATCAACGGTTCCGTCCGCCAGTTTTTTTTCAAGCTCTTTATTAACGCCGCTGGTTTTATCTTTTACTTCTTCCCACTTGTCGTCGGCGCTTTCAACTTTTTGCTCTATCTTTTTATTCAGCGCTTTATCAGCGTCATTTGATTCGGGTTGGTTTTCAGTTTTTTGTTTATTTTGTTCTGTCATTGGTAGTAATTTCTTTGAAAGGTGCAAATAATATACCACGAACTTCGGGTTGCCCACCTTAAAATTTGCAAAGCTTAATTTCCTACTTTTGGCATCAATAAATGTTTGCTATGAACGAAAATTTTACCCAACGCATCTCAAAAGAAGTAGCAGAAGTTAAAGAATCCGGTTTGTACAAAACCGAAAGAGTCATTGAAAGCCCGCAAGGCGCAGAAATTACCGTGAACGAAAAAAACGTTTTAAATTTTTGCGCAAATAATTACCTGGGGCTCTCATCGCACCCCGAGGTGATTGCCGCCGCCCACAAAACCATTGACGAGCGCGGTTATGGAATGAGCAGCGTACGCTTCATTTGCGGAACGCAGGATATTCATAAAGAACTTGAAAAAAAAATCTCAGCATTTTTAGGAACAGAAGATACCATTTTGTATGCCGCCGCTTTTGACGCCAATGGCGGTGTGTTTGAGCCATTGTTCAACGAGCAGGATGCCATTATTTCTGATGCCTTGAACCATGCGAGCATTATTGATGGCGTTCGTTTGTGCAAAGCGCAACGCTTTCGTTACGAACATAATAATATGGCCGATCTTGAAGCAAAACTGGTTGAAGCTAAAGATTGCCGCAGCCGCATCATCGTTACCGATGGCTCTTTTAGCATGGACGGAACAATTGCCCAACTTGATATAATTGTGGGACTCGCTGAAAAATACGATGCGGTAGTGATGATTGATGAATGCCATTCCTCAGGCTTTTTAGGAAAAACCGGGCGCGGCACGCATGAATACCGTGGCGTGATGGGTAAAATTGACATCATCACAGGAACTTTAGGTAAGGCGCTGGGAGGCGCCTCCGGCGGATTTACATCCGGCAGAAAAGAAATAATTGATATGCTGCGCCAGAAATCGAGGCCCTATCTTTTCAGCAATACTTTAGCGCCTTCAATCGTTGGAGGCTCAATTGCAGTACTGGATATGCTTTCGGCCTCAACTCATCTTCGCGATAAACTGGAGTTTAACACAAAATATTTCCGCGAAAAAATGACGGCTGCCGGTTTTGATATTAAACCCGGCGATCACCCCATCGTTCCCATCATGTTGTACGATGCAGTGCTGGCCGCTGATTTTGCTGCGAAATTATTGGACGAAGGAATTTACGTCATCGGCTTCTTTTTTCCTGTGGTTCCCAAAGGCCAGGCGCGCATTCGTGTTCAATTGAGCGCTGCGCACGAGCAGGAGCATTTGGATAAAGCGATTGCTGCATTTACAAAAACCGGGAAGGAGTTGGGCGTGTTGAAATAAGAAAACTCATAAACTGAACCAACTGCCATGTAATATTTTTACATGGCAGTTTTATTTTATAATTACTTTTGCGAATTGTCAACATAAAAACATGCCGGAGTTAAAAGACCAGATAGATTTATCCAAACTTCCCACACACATCGCCGTGATCATGGATGGCAACGGCCGCTGGGCGCAGGAACAGGGCGAAGACCGGCTTTACGGCCACTACCACGGTGTGGAAAGTGTGCGTGCGGTTGTAGAAGGCTGCGCTGAGCTGGGGATTGGCTATCTCACGCTTTATGCGTTTAGCACCGAAAACTGGGACCGGCCGCAGGATGAGGTTTCGGGGCTGATGGAACTTCTCGTTTCCACCATTCGCAAAGAGGCCGAAGGATTAAACAAAAACAATATCCGCCTGCATATCATCGGGGATAAAAATATGTTGCCGCCTACTGCGCAAACCGAGCTGCAGGAGGCCCTGGACCTGATGAATGATAATACGGGCCTCAACCTGATTATGGCGCTCAGCTACAGCGGACGCTGGGACCTGGTGAACTCGGTGAAAAAAATCGCTGAAAAAGCTAAAACGGGAGAACTTGACGTTTCCGGTATTTCTGAAGAGGTATTGAAAGCAAATTTATCAACCGCCAACTTCCCCGACCCGGAATTAATGATTCGTACCAGCGGGGAGTTTCGCATTTCAAATTTTTTGTTGTACGAACTCGCTTATGCCGAGCTATATTTTACTGATGTTCGCTGGCCCGATTTCAGAAAAGAAAACCTGTATGAAGCTATTTTAGGTTATCAGAACCGCGAGCGGCGGTTTGGGAAAACCTCTGAACAAATGCAATAAGCCGGTTCGCAGCCGGTTTAAACGGCTCACGCTTAAAATACTGCGCCATTTTAACATACAGTTTCCAAATTTTACCGTTAATTTGCCGCCGCAACGGGTACGAAAGCCTTAAAAGTCACTTTCTTGCTTTGCAAAAACAAAAATTGATTACAGATATTCAACCTTATATGCGATTTTTTTTATACAGGTTTTGTGCTCTTCTCGTTTTTATAGCGGCGGTACATACTGTTTTTGCTCAAACTGACACGTTACCAACAACTTCTGTCGATCCCAAATTATTAGAATGGGAAAATGCCCGTTATCCTAAAGAATATATTATTAATGATGTGCGCGTGGTAGGAGTGGGCAGCCTGGATTCAACCATTGTTTTATCAGTTTCCGGCCTGCAAAAAGGGCAGAAGTTTGTACATCCCGGCTCTGATATTTTTTCAAGGGCGATTAATAATCTTTGGAAACAAAAGCTGTTTGCCGATGTAAAAATCTATATCACAAGAATTGTTGACGACAGGGTGAGTGTGGAAATAGAAGTTACAGAACGCCCGAGATTGGGTGATTTTAAATTTGAAGGGGTTAAAAAAACCGAGCAGGAGGAGATACTTAAAAAAGTAATCATACAAAAAGGCACCATCATCTCTGAAAACCTGAGGCGCAATATTGTGGAAACTATTAAATCTTTTTATGCCGAAAAGGGATTTAATGACGTGACAGTTGATTTAACTGAAAAACCAGACCCGGTTTATAAAAATTCCAATTCATTACTTATTAAAGTAGATAAGGGCGAGAAGATTAAAATAGACGGTGTGAATTTCTTTGGTAACGAAAACGTTAGCTCGGCCAAACTGCGCAAGCAAATGAAGGGCACCAAGGAAAAGGGTAAACTTACTTTATACAAATCAGATTATAAAAGCCCGTATGGCGAGTTGAAAGATTATTCTTTCGGCGAATATATGAGCGATTGGGGCTTTCTGCACGGGTCAAAAACGCTGGAGGTCTTAAACCCTTATTTCAGGCCCAATATTTTTGCATCGGCAAAATTCAACCCCAAAAAATACCCCGAGGATAAAGAAAAAGTTATTAAGTATTTCAACTCAAAAGGGTACCGGGATGCCCAGATTCTTGCAGATACGCAGGTTATTTACGATGGTAAAATGTATGTGGATCTGAAAGTAAATGAGGGCCACAAATATTATTTTGGTGATATTACCTGGAAGGGGAACTCAAAATATTCTGACACGATTTTAAACCGTATCATGGGTATTAATAAAGGCGATGTGTATGATGCCAGCGTATTGCATAAAAAATTGGGCATTGAGCCAAGCCAGGAAGGGAATGATTTGCAAACCCTGTATCAGGATGAGGGATATCTTTTCTTTCAGGCGATACCCGTTGAAACCGCAATTCATAACGATACCATTGACCATGAAATAAGGATTGTGGAAGGGCCCGTTGCACGCATTAAAAATGTTACCATTATGGGTAACGACCGTACCAAAGACCACGTGATCCGGCGCGAGTTGCGTACGAGGCCGGGTGAGCTTTTCAGCCGTTCGGATTTAATGCGCTCCATCCGCGAACTGAATAACCTCAACTATTTTGAGCAGGAATCCATCAACCCCAAACCGGTACCCAACCAGGCGGATGGAACGGTTGATATTAACTGGAGCCTTAAAGAAAAATCATCTGATCAGTTAGAACTTTCGGCCGGCTGGGGCGGCGGTATTGGCCTTACCGGAACTTTGGGCGTAACGTTTAATAACTTCTCCATCAAAAACATTTGGAAAAAATCGGCCTGGGATCCATTGCCCGTGGGGGATGGCCAAAAATTAAGCCTGCGGGTGCAATCTAACGGTAAAGCGTTCCGCTCCTACAACTTTTCGTTCACTGAGCCGTGGCTGGGTGGCAAAAGAAGAAACTCTTTGACTTTAGCATATAATAACTCCAAGTACCACAACTACGATCCGTCAAGTTATTATACAGGAAGAATAAAGGTTGTTGACTCTATTTATCTTTTGGTGAATGGGTTTAGCGTTGGTTTAGGAAAGCAATTAAGGTGGCCTGATGATTACTTCTCTATTGGTTATACAGTGGCGTTTACAAAGTATGACGTACAGAACATGGGTATTATGTATGGCCTGCCCAAAAACTCAATGATATCCAACAACCTCAGTTTCAAAATAGGGTTACAAAGGTCATCGGTGTTTGATCCTATTTTCCCGCGTAGCGGTAGCGATATATCGGCAAGCGTACAATTTACACCGCCCTATTCGGCCATCAGGGGCGCCACACCAACTGCGGAAGATCAGTACAAATTTGTGGAGTATCATAAATGGCGCTTCGGCTCTACCTGGTATGTACCGCTTGGCCAGCCTAAGGGCGCTGACAAAAACCGGCAGTTTGTGTTGAAACTGGCAGCTAAATACGGCTTCATGGGGCGTTATAACCGTGATATGGATTATTCTCCGTTTGAAAGGTTCCAGTTGGGAGATGCAGGTATGAATAATACTTACGCGCTGACGGGTTTTGACATTGTGGCGCATCGCGGGTACCCTATTTATACCACTTCTGACCCCACATTGAACCCCGAAAATACAAATACCAATAACCGGTTCATCATCTTTAATAAATACGTAACGGAACTTCGCTATCCGCTTGTTACCAATCCGGGAAGCACTATTTACGGCCTCGGTTTCTTTGAAGCTGCTAACGGTTGGCATAATTATAAAGATTATAACCCCTTCAAGCTGCGCCGCAGCGTGGGTTTGGGTATGAGGTTCTACCTGCCGATGTTTGGATTGCTGGGCTTTGATTACGGCGTTGGCCTTGACAGGCTTACCCCTGGCGGCGGGCTTAAAGGCGCCGGTAAATTTACCTTTATGTTAGGGTTTGAGCCTGAGTAAACCTTTTCGGTAGTTTTTGCATCTACTAAAAAATAAACATCTGATACAAATGAAGAAATTAATGATTGTTGCATGCCTGGTTTTGGTCAGCGCAGCAACCACTTTCGCCCAACGGTATGCAATTGTTGATACCCGTTATATTTTTGAAAAAATGCCTGAATACAAACAGGTTCAAAAAACAATCGACGAAACAGCGGCCACCTGGCAAAAGGAAATTGATACAAAGCAGGCCACGTTGGATAAATTATACAATGAATATGATTCCCAGGGTGCTATGATGACCGACGACCTGAAGCTCAAAAAAGAAGATGAGTTGTTCAAAAAAGAAAAAGAACTCCGCGACCTGCAAAAGAAACGTTTTGGTTTTGAAGGAGATTTGTTTAAAAAGCGCATGGAACTGATGAAACCCCTGCAGGATAAAATTGCGGCTGCCGTAAACAGGCTGGTTTCGGCTAACGGGTATGACCTTGTTTTTGATAAAAGTGAAGGCAAATCCATTATCTTTGCCGACCCAAAGCTGGACAAGAGCGATGAAATTTTAAGAGAATTAAGATTGAAGTAGCAACCAACTAAGGTTTTATAATATCATAAATTGACTATAACAAATAAAAAATGAAACAAATTAAATTAATTATTGCAGCATTTGCAGTTGTGTTAGCTACGGGTTTAAGCGCTAACGCGCAAAAAATTGGCCATGTTGACGGAGAGGCGCTGGTAACACTTTTGCCTGAATTTAAAACAGTACAGGATAAAATTCAGAAATATAATTCCGATACACTTGGCGGAGAATATACTAAGATGGTAAAGGAATACCAGGAAAAAGACAGTGTTCTGAAAAAGACAACGGTGCCTTCTGTAAAACAGGTTCTTGAAAAAGATCTTGGGGAATTAGGCGGCGCATTGCAAAACTGGCAGCAAATCGCCACCCAGGCATCTCAGGCTAAACAGGCACAATTATTAGGGCCATTATACGATAAAGTGCGTAAAGCGATTCAGGATGTAGCTAAAGAGAAAGGTTACGCCTATGTTTTGGCGCCGGACGTTATCATAGTTAGCCCGCCGTCTGATGACCTTACTCCTGCAGTTGCCGCTAAGCTCGGCGTAAAGTTACCGCCACAAACCGCCGCACCTGCTGCAAGAAATTAAAATCAAAAAATATTTATATCATGCCCGCGAAATGTCGCGGGCATTTTTGTTTAGAGAGCGTGGTTAATACCGGTGGCAATTTAATTGCACATTCCACCAATAAAATTTATTTTTGAAATGATATGCCACAACCAGCCCCAATTGGTGTTTTTGACTCCGGCTACGGCGGACTGACTGTTTTACGGGAGTTAGTAAACCGCCTGCCACAATATGATTATTTATACCTGGGTGATAATGCCCGTTCGCCATACGGCACCAGGTCGTTTGAAACCGTTTACCAGTACACGCTGGAATGTGTGAAGTGGTTTTTTGAAAAAGGTTGTTCGCTGGTGATCCTCGCCTGCAACACGGCTTCAGCAAAGGCTTTGCGCACTATTCAGCAAAACGACCTGCCAAAAATCGCGCCCGATAAAAAAGTTTTGGGCGTAATACGGCCCACCACTGAAGCGATCGGGAATTACTCGCAAACCAATGCCGTAGGTATTTTGGCAACCTCGGGCACTGTGGCGTCACAATCTTACCCAATTGAAATTGCAAAATTTTTTCCTGAGGTGGAAGTGTATCAGGAGGCTTGCCCAATATGGGTTCCGCTTATTGAGAATAATGAAATCAATAACCACGGCTCGGCGTTTTTTATCAGAAAGAACCTTCATTCTCTTTTTCAAAAAGGGAAAAATATTGATACGGTTTTGCTGGCCTGCACGCATTACCCCATTATGCAGGATCAGATACGGGAATATTTGCCGGTTGACGTAAAACTGCTGTCTCAGGGCGCTATTGTTGCAGAAAGCCTGGCTGATTACCTGCAGCGCCATCCCGAAATTGAAGCGCTTTGCAGTAAAACCAATAAACGTGAATTTTATACAACTGATGCTACCGAAGATTTTGACAACCACGCCACTTTGTTTTTTTGGGAACCGGTGCGAAGTAATCACGTAGATTTAGAAAACTCAGGCCAATAAGGTTTTAACACCTTACCGTTCTTATAAAAATGCAGCAACTTTTTAATTTAATAGAGCACACGCACCGCAACATTTTCCTTACAGGAAAGGCCGGTACCGGAAAAACAACTTTTCTGGGTGATTTTATTAAGCGAACCAAAAAGAAATATGTAGTTGTAGCGCCAACCGGAATCGCGGCCATCAACGCGGGCGGTGTTACGATTCACTCTATGTTTGGGCTGCCTTTAAAGACACATATCCCGAGTTTTGACGATGTAGATCCTAACGAGGCCAACAATATTCAGCACTTATTGCCGCACTTTAAATACCGCAGGGAAAAATTAAAGCTGCTGCGCAACCTTGATATTTTAATTGTGGATGAAGTTTCCATGTTGCGCTGCGATGTAATGGATATGATGGATCTCGCTTTGCGTAGCGCGAGGCGCAGTAGCCAAAAATTTGGCGGTGTGCAGCTTTTATTGATCGGTGATTTATACCAGTTGCCGCCGGTGGTAAAAGAAGAAAGCGAAAGAATTTTGTATCAATATTATGCATCGCCATTTTTCTTTGATGCAGCCGCAATTAAAGAAACAAACTTGTTGACCGTTGAACTGAAAAAAGTTTACCGCCAAACCGACGAGAAATTTTTGCAGTTGCTGAATGCCATTCGCGACAAAGATTTTGATGCCATTGATTTTGAATTGCTGAACAGCAGGTACGATCCTTCGTTTGAACCAAAGGAATCTTATGTATATCTCACTTCCCACAATTACATGGCCGACAATATTAACCGAAGCAGTCTTGAAAAAATAAAAGAAAAGCCCGTTGTTTACAAAGCTAAGATTGATGGCGATTTTAAGCCGCATCTTTACCCCAACGAAGAAGAATTGGTGCTGAAAATTGGCGCGCAGGTAATGTTCATCAGAAACGATACATCAGAAACTAAAAGATATTTTAATGGCAAGCTCGCTAAGGTTACTGCGCTGAACGATGACAGTATTACGGTACTGCCGCAGGATGAAACCCGTGAGTTGGACATTGAGCGGGAGCTTTGGGAGCATAAAAAATATCGTTTAAATCAGCAAAAGAACGTGGAAGAAGATGTGATCGGAAGCTATGAGCAATTCCCTTTCAGGCTGGCCTGGGCGGTTACCATTCATAAAAGCCAGGGCCTTACTTTTGATCGTGTAATTATTGATGCGGGCAGGTCTTTTACGGCAGGGCAGGTGTATGTGGCGTTGAGCCGGTGCCGCACGCTGGAGGGAATTGTACTGAAATCGAGCATTACGCCCGGCATTATTTTAACTGACGATCGCATTGCATTTTTTCAAAACGAAACCGACGCGGGTGAAAAAATTGAAGCCATTCTGGAAGATGAAAAATATAATTATGCGATAGAAAAGCTATTGCTGCGGCTCGACGTTAAATGGCTGAAAGATGAAATAGAAGCCTGGCGCGATGCGGTTGCCGAAAGTAAGTTTTTAAAAAGCGAGAAAGCAACAGAACTCGCCGAAAAATTGATCCCCCATTCGGGACATCTGGCTGAAGTTTTTGAAAAATTCCAGGTTTTTATACGCGCTAAAACAAGGCAGGCAGCATCGGATGCCCCGGCCTGGCAAATAGTGGAGGATAAATCAGTTGGCGCCGTAAATTATTTCTTCGAAAATATTAATACGAAATATTTTGAGCCTTTGAAATCAATGTACGCAACTACCAAAGGCAAAGTTGGGTTGAAGGGTTATAATGATGTTTTGAAAACTTTGCTGGAAGATTTGGAGGAGTATTTGAATGGGTTGAAACAGGTTACGCTTTTGGATAAACCCTTGTATGTTAAGAAAGAAGAAGATGTCATCAGTATGAAGGTTGAAAAGAAACCTTCGCATTTAATTAGTTTTGAAATGTTTGAGCAGGGCCGGGCAGTGATGGAAATAGCAGATGAAAGAGGCGTTACGGCAGGCACAGTTTTAGGCCATCTTTCAAAAATGGCGGCGGTGGGTGTTTTGGATATTGAACGGCTTTTTCCGAAAAAAATAATCGACAACTTTGAAAGGGTTTACAGTGAAAATAGTTTTGAAAGTGTAACGCAATGGAAGGCCGCACTGCCCGATGAGCTTGATTTTAATGAGATTAGGATTTTGCTGAATCATTTTAATTATCAGAAAAAGAAGAAAAAGCAAGGCGAATAATTCGATGCGGCCTTTTTAGTTTGAGTTATATAATCGAAATGCTGCATCGGCCAGGCAAGGTTGGTGGCCACTGATTCCTTACTTCAGGCAGGACGGATGAGTCTGGTTACTTGTTGAGCACGTATCGTTAGTTTATAAATGTTAATTTTAAAAATTCTATCCCTTTTTCATTAATAGTTCTTAAAAATTTCGCTACTTTTGAAACCCCAATTTATTGGGAGAACTAACAATTTTTTTTAACGCCTTAAATTTCTATTTAAAATGGCAGCAAAGATCAGATTGCAAAGACACGGGTCTAAAAAGAGGCCTTTTTACTTCATCGTGGTTGCAGACGCCAGAAGCCCTCGTGATGGTAAATTCATTCAAAAATTAGGTACTTACAACCCTTTGACTATTCCTGCTACAATTGAGCTGGATCGTCAGAAAGCGTTGGAATGGCTGAACAAAGGAGCAACTCCTACCGATACAGTTCGCCGCATCCTTAGCTTTAAAGGTGTATTGTACCTGAAACATTTACTTCGCGGTGTGAAACTGGGTTTGTTTGATGAAGCAACTGCAATGCAGAAGTTTACTACCTGGAGCGCTGAGCACGAAGTTCAAATGAAGAAACGCCAGCAAAAGGCAATCGAGGAGCGCAAAGCGAAACGCAGAGTAGGTAGTTATGCACCACGAAAAGTAGCTGAACCTAAAGCCGAAGAAACTACAGCGCCTGAAGCAAATGCTGAAGGCAGCGCAGAATAATTCTAAGCTCTATGGAACAAGAAAACTAAGGCAGCCGCAAGGCAGCCTTTTTTTGTTGGGCTCAGATTTTTATGTAGATTTTGTTCCTGTCCATCCACCAAGCCATCAGCCAGCAAAGAAACATAAAAAAGCAACAGTATAAAAAAGATGCAAGAAGGCCATCCCCAAAAGCCGGCGCGAAAATATTTCTGTAAATATGGCTCCACATCGGTTTCCCGTCAGGCGCAGGAATGAGATTGTATAAACCCGGCAGGCATGAACTGAATACATAAATGAACAATGGGTTTTTACCAAATACGTCAAAAAAGCGTGTCCATTTTTTATGTCCCAAAAAGTC
>Ga0066256_1003614_pt1 | contig 14693 bp, 5 predicted proteins | sample ThiBio_1000_biof_FD_87107 | JGI IMG/M metagenome (GOLD analysis project Ga0066256, IMG submission 87107) | Wastewater bioreactor microbial communities from Cape Town, South Africa - Thiocy_expt_1000_biof (version 2) | ecosystem: Engineered > Bioreactor > Thiocyanate-remediating >...
GGGGGGACCATCTGCGGCAGGTCGCCCGCCCGCCGCCCTCCTGGCCGCGGGCGCCCCGGGGGCCCTGCGCGGAGAGCCGCGCCCCCCCCCCCTTTTTGGGGGCGGGGGGGGGGGGGCCAGGGGAGAAGGAGCCCCCCCCCGCCGCCCCCCTTACATGCGCGGCGCGGGGGGCCATGCTCGCAGAGGCCCGCCCCGCCGCACTCTTTGCACTCGTGGCGCCGACGGCCGTGCTTGCAGATGCCAGCCCCACGACACACCGTACAGTAGCGGCACTGGCGGCCATGCTCGCATATGCCGGCTCCGCCACACTCCCTGCAGCCATCACGCCGGCGGCCATGTTCGCATATGCCGCCCCCGCCGCACTCCTTGCAATGATACCGCTGGCGACCATGCTCGCAGGGTCTCTTGGCAGCGAGGTGGCTGCGCGCCACAGGCACGGCGCCTGCACCGCCTGCGGGCGGCATGCTGCTGGCGGTAGTGGTGCCGCCGGCAGCAGGAGCGGCGACACACACGGTCCGACGGCGCTTCACACCTGCCACCGCCACGCCAGCATTGGTGGTTGCGTCACCCGCCTGCGTGGCGGGCGGTGCAACCACGGCAGCTGCGGCTGCGTCATGCTGCGGTGGTGGGCTTGGCGGTACCGCAGCATCTCCACCAGCAGCTGCTGCCAGCGCGCCATCCAGCGCGCACGCCACCGGTGGCGCTGCCGCCACCCCAGTGCCTCCCGCTGGCAGTGGTGTTGCGTCAGTCTCATGTGCTGGCGCCGCACGCGCCGCTGTCCCATGTGCCGCTGGTAGCGCAGCGGTTGTGTCAGCCGCCGCCCACCGCTGCAGCAGGGCAGCCGCGTTGGCGGCGCTGGCGGCCCACGTGGCAGTTGGCAGCGCTGCCAACCCAGTGGCGGTCGTGCTTGACGCCCTGATGCGCGTGTGTGCGTGTAAGCGGGGGGGCGCGCGCGGGTGTGAGGGTGGGCGGGGGCGTAGGGGTGGGTGTGGGTGTGTGTGTTCACTGTGTGTGAGTGTGGCAGTGCTGACACGGTAACAACTAGCAGCCACCAAGAAGGTTGCCCACAAGTTGGCACCAACGCGGTGGCAAGCGCGGCGCAACTTGGCAATGCCACACTTGTTGCGGACGTGGTGAGTGTGCGCACGATAATTGTGTGTTGCTGCAATCGCAGGAATAACGCGTTGGGCGTTGCGCCCTGCCGCCGCCAGCGTCATTGCGCAAGACATGTCGCAGGAGTAAAACTTCAAGGTGCCAACGTCGTGGCCGCAGGCGCGCCGCCGGACTCACAGTACATACAAGGCCGCAGTCAAACAGGCGAGTAACAAAAGGGGCAATCACAGTACTGCCTGTATACAATACACAACGCGAGAGTGAAAAACACAGCAACCGGACGGGGCTCAAAACAGTACAGCTCACAGATGCCACGCGGCACGACTTGCGCATGGCACACAACTGGAGGCGCGGCGGCGGCGAACAAGATGCAACACACACACACACACACATTGAACAAAATGAATCATGCAAACACCGCCAGAGCTCACAACGACAGCGGGTGGTCGGGCTCCACTGCTGTCAAAATGGGGGCGTCCGCAGCCGCGGGCGGCGTCACAAGCACAGTGGGGCGGTGTGCAAGCAACGGTGCCAGCGGCGATGCCACTGCACCACCACCGCCAGCAACAGGTGGCGTCGCGCCGAACCGGCGCGTGTAGTATGCGTGCCAGTCGGTGGTGGCGGGCGGCGTGTGGGTGTCCGGGCGCGCCACCGAGGTGGACCAGGGTGGGACAAGCGGCGGGGGCGGGGGGGGGGCGCCCCGGGCGGCCGGGGAGGCGGCGCGGGGGGGCCCCCGGGGCCAGAGTGGCGGCGGGGACCCTCCCCCTCCGCCCCCGCCCCCGCCACCGCCAGCGGATGCGTCACTGTCATCAACGGCGTCCAGCACCGGCCGGATGTCAATGCCCTGCTGCCGTGCCGCCGCCAATACGGCGGCCAGGCGCGCCTCCTGCCGCGTCACGGATGCGCGCTGGGCGTCAAACTCGGCAGCCAGCTGTTCCTTGCGCGCCGCCGCGCTGCGCTCGGCTGCCGCCAGTGCGCTCAGCCGCGCCTCCACGGCGGCAAGCTGCGCGGGGAGGGCGGCATGCAGGTCAGCGGCCACCGCCTCCGCATCCGCCACCAGCGCACCCAGCCGCGCGCGCTCCGTCGCCACCGCGGCTGCCACCTCGCTCTCCACCCCCGCCACGCGCGCCGCCAGCTCGCCCTCGCGCGCCGCCACCGCGCGCTCGCGGTCCTCCACCTGGCACCGCAGCAGCAGGGCAGCGCGCTGCCGACCCTCCGCCAGCTGGCACGCACCCTCACGCGCCGCCAGCAGCTCCTCCTGCCGCCGCAGGCGCGCCTCCCACGCTGCCAGCCGCGCCACCTCACGGTCCAGCAGCCGGCCGGGCGGACTGTTGGCAGACGGACCCATGCCGCCGCCGCCACCGCCACCGCCCTCACCGCCACCCACGCCGCTGCGTGCCGAATCACACACGGGCACGGCGGCAGGGTCCAATACAGGCACCCCACTACCACTGCCCCCCGTACCTCCGCCGCCACCGCCGACACCAGGTGGCAGCTCCTCATCAAAGTTTGCCAGCCTACCACCGCCGCCGCCCAGGTGGCTTGCCGGCGACGCCAGTAGCCACTCGCTGGACACGTCCGCCACCGACGCGGTGCCCACCTCGGTGGCGGCGCGACGGCGCGGTGAGTCGAGTGCGTCGGACGCGTGGTCTGTGCCTGGCGGCAGCGACGGCGTTGGCGGCGCCGCGGACGCCTCACTGTCATCCGCCACGCCGCCCACGGTGGCACGCCGTGACCGGCTCGGCGTGTCGCCCACACCAGGGGGCTCGGGCAGGGCGGACGGCTCCTTGGGAGACAGGATGTCACCTGGCAGCGGGCCCAGGTTGGCGCTGCTGCCAAATGACGCCAGAGTGGTACGTCCACGCCGGCGGCCACCACCAGCGCCGCCGTCGCTGGCGCGCGGCGCCGCATACGTTGTCAGCCCGTTGACCAGCTTGGAGAAGCGCGCCCGGTTGCCGGCATCCGCACGCACCAGCGCCTCCTCTTCTTCGTCGCCCTCCCCACTGCCGCCGCCGTCGCCATCTCCGCTGCCACCGCCGCCGGTGGTGTTTGACCGGCGGAGCCCGTGGAGACCACGCCGTGCAGCCCGTCGCCTGCCGCCACCACCGCCAGTTGTCAGCCGCCGAATGCCGCCACTGCCGCCGTCGCTACTGCTGTCGCTGCTGAGGCTGGTGCCGCTACCGCCGTAGGTGAGCACGCGGCGCGCGCCACCGCCAGCGCTGCCAGGGCCAGGCATGATCGCGGTGCTGCCGCTGGCGACACTGCTCAGACTGGTGCGTTGCTCTCCCCCAGCTGGCAGCACGGGCGGCACGGTTGTCCCACCACTAGCTGCCTTCCCTGCCACCACTCCGCCGCCACCTGCTTCTATTGAAGTGGCGCCACCGCCCGCTGCCACTCCTGCGGCGGTGGCCATTGGGTCTGCCGCTCCGACCGCCGCCATGGCGGCGGCAGCGGCCAACCAGAAGCGCACACCCACTTGCCACCGGAGCTGCTACGTGATTCTTGCTGCAGCCGCGGCGCCACCACGGCAGCTGCAGCAGCGGCGCTGGCCGGTTGCAGCGGTTGGACCTGTCAGAAGTGTAACAGCAGACTTGTCGACGCGACACACGCCAGCCGTGGATTTGAGTGCAGAAGAACACAGTTGTCAGCACGAGCGCACGCGTCACCACCCCGAATACACACTCCCTGCCGTGGTCTGCCCTGCAATTTTTGTACCTCCCCCTTCCACCCGTTCTTTTTGTGGTTTACCACTACCCCTCCGCTTCGCGTGCCCGTATCGTTTGTCAGGCTGTCTCCTCTCTCCTCCTCTCCTCTCGCCTCCTCTCACCTCCTCTCGCCTCCTCTCTCTCCCCTCGGCGTCGCCTAGTAGGGAACAAAAGCGTCGAAAATGGGGTAGGGGGTAAAGCAACCGCGCGGCGCAGCGCGTAGAAATTCACGTGGAGGTACGGAATTGGTGTCATAATTTGGTGTGGGCGGGTTAATACGTGCTTACGTTTTGTGGGGTACCGTGTATTTTTGTTTTTTGTGGCCCCCTCTCTCTCCCCCTCTCTCCTCCCCACTCGCTGCTGCTATTACGCTCCTTTCAGTGCTTCCCCCTACACTGCCACTGCCGACTCAGGTGGGCAGGCAGGCAGGCAGGAAGGTAGCATACGCTGTCACTCCTTGTTTCCCACCCCGCCCCCACCCGCTGTGCAGCTGTGACTGCAGCCGCGACGACAGGCAGGATGGCAGCCAAGAAGGAGGAGGGTGGTGCTGCGGCAGCAGCTGCAGCGGCGGCGGCGGCAGGAACGGCAGCAGCGGCAGCAGCAGCAAAGCCGGCGGTGCCAACAGTGGAGGCAGTGGAGGAGGACGACGAGTTTGAGGAGTTTGCCAACGAGAGTGCGTACACCACCGCGCCCATGACTGCACACACTGTATTGCCGTAATGCTGCTACTCACACCCACACACACATCCACCCACACCCACACAATCCAATGCAGCATGGGCGGAGGAGGCGGGCGACAAGGTGAAGGCGGAGGAGTGGACGGCAGACTGGGACGACAATGACACAGAGACGGCGTTTGACAAGCAGCTGCGCGCGGAACTGAGCAAGACGGTGGCGGGCGCGACGGCGGCGGCTGCGGCAGCCACTGCCGCAGCAGCTGGCGGGTCGAGTGGCCACTAGGGCCGCACGCCCGCACCGTCTTGTCTTCTTGAAACGATACCTGCTGTGCCCTCCACGGTGCGGATCGGCTGCTGCCAGCCAGTTGCCTGTGTTTTGGCAACGTGGCTGGCCGCCCGATAGCATGCTTGCTTGTGGCCTACGGTGCCGCAATTACAACTTGGGAAGCCGCTCGGGCCTTGCCAGCATAACGCATCGTCTTTCAGTCGCGCAGCGGTTGCCATTGCCATTGCGCCCGCAGCAGGTTTGGCCATCATATTCCATAAGCACGATGGGAAGTGGGGGCGTCACTCACCAGCTGCAGCAGCGCAGCAGCCGTTGGCACTCCAACTGACATCATCCTTTCCCACAGCTGCAGCCAGCGCCGCAACGGGGTGCAGGGTTATACGCAATTACCAACACAATACAAGAAATAAGTGTGCCCCCATGTGCCCCCTTATTGCTGGTTAGGTATGCATACCACTGTGCCCCCGCCATATCCTGTTATCATTGTGCTGCCTTCTTACCGGCATTGTGTGCCCCCCTGTGTGACTGTGCCCCCTCTCTTCTCTTCCTCCCTCTCCCTTGTGTCCCTCTCTTTGTTGCTGTGGCAGTGGCACTGTGCTGCCGCCGCCGCTGGCACTGCTGCTGACGCTGCTGCAGCAGCAGCACTGTGCTGGCGCTGGCGCCGCTGCTGTTGACGCTGCAAGTTGCTGCTGCTGCCTCTGGCGGACACAGCAGCCTGCTGCTTGTTGTGCAAGCTGCGTCCCTCAACAGTATCCACGTGTCGGACGCCGCTACTGGCTGCACACCATCCCCTAAGCAGCATGGCGGCGCCGCACGACGATGGCGGCGACCTGCTGGAGCACGTGCAGGCGGCGCTGGCGGAGCGCGATGCCGAGATTGCTGACCTGCGACACCAGCTGCAGGCGGTGCTATCCATGGTCAAGGGTGGCGGCGGCGGCGGGGGACGCGACAGCGGCGGCAGTGGCGGCGACATGGGTAAAGTGGGCGGCAGCGGCAGCGGGGCGGTAGCACGAGGGCGGCAGGCGGTCGCACAGCGGGGTGCGCCTGCTGCAGCACCGCCACCGCCTCGGACAGCGCACTCGGCTGACCCGCGGTCACGACGGGGTGCTTCGCTGGTGGGTCGGCCGTCTGTGCCAGTCGCACCGCCACGGCCGTCGCCAACGTCTGCCGCCGCCGCCAGCGGTGGCGCCGGTGCACCTGTTTTTGTACGGCCGCCACCAGGCATGCGAGCGCTGCCATCCGCCCATCATCGCAACGCCAGTGGCAGCCCAGCGCCGGCCCCCGCTCGCCGGGTTGCCAGCGCGTCACCGGCTGCCGGCCGCCGGCCGCGTGCAGGCGAAGGAGGTGGACGTGCTAACCTCCTGCCGCGCATTGCGGAGGTGGTGTTAACCCCGTCGCGGGGCGCCGCCGCCGTTGCACCACGGCCCCATCCGCCGATGACGCCTGCTGCACCACCACACCGTGCGGCAGCGACACCTCCTAGCAGCAGTGGCGGTGGCAGTGGTGGCGGGGGTGGGGGCGGGACCGGTGGCGGTGGGGGCGGAGGCATGACCGGTGGACTGCCAGGCGCGCTCCTGGCAAGCATGGTGTGGAGCGCGCATGCAGAGATGGCGCGCGCCACCAGTGGTGGCAGCAGTATGAGCGCGGCGCTGGCGGGGCGGGGGGGGGGGGGGGGCGGGCGGGGGGGCGGGGACCCGCCGGGTGATGGGCCGGGGGGGGGCGACCAGCCGGCGGCGGCGCGGGGCTCTCCCCCCCGGCGCGCCCCGGCGCCCCTGGCGCACGTGGCAGCCACCACGTCGGTGGCGCTGTCGGACGTGGAGGGTGACATGCTGTGGCGCCTGCCGCCTCTACGCTCCGCTATGGCGCCGCCCAGTGACGCCGCCGATCTGGTGGCGTCGGACGGCGAGGAGGTAGATGACAGCGACGGCGGCGGGCTGGACAGCAACCAGTGGTCGCCGGCGCGCGGCGGGGCTGGTGGTGGCACGCCAACCGGGCGGTCGCATCGCCGGTCCACCATCCTGCGGCGCAGTGCGGCGTTGGCAGACGTGATGGCGGGCGGCGACAAGGCCACCGCGGCTGCCATGCGTGACCTGCTGCGCCCCCGCCACCCGCCACGTCAAGCCCTCGTGCTGCGCCACGTGCACGGCTACGACGGCCGGCGCGTGGCTGGCGGCGGCCTGCAGTTGGTGGCCCCGATGAGCGCTGCCTCGCCGCGCGCCGCCGTGTCCAGCGGTCAGGAGGCGGTGTATGTGGTTGGGTGCGTGGCCGTGATCGTGGATGCCGTGCGGTACCCCGCTGCGCAGTCGTCGGAGCCATGGGGCGCGGGGCCGCCGTCTGCACCCACCTCGCCGTCGCCGTCACCTGTTGGGCGGTCGTCCGGCAGCGCGGCCGTCACGCCAAGCGCCAGCGCCACCGCCGCCTCCCGCCGCATGACACGCGGTGCCAGCCATGTGTCGTTTTCGTTGCCGTCTTCTCCTCGCCCCAGCATCGAGGGCGTCGGTGGTGACGCGACTTTCAGCACCCCTGGCGCGCCCGTCCTGCCGCCGCCACTCACAGAGCTGGCTGTCACCGCCGACAATCCGCTCTTCTCCCGCGTCTCGTCCAATGCTTCCACGCCCGCATCCAGCGACGGCGAGCGTGCCAGCATCGGCTCTGGTGTGTTTGCTTCCGGCAGCAGCAGCGGCGGTGGCAGCGGCGGTGCTGCCGGCAAGCTGCGGCCGTCCCTTGCAGTCACCATTGTATCGTCTGGCCTGGGCAGCGTCCTGCTGTCGCCTTCTGCTGCCGGCGTTGCCGCCGCCGCCGCTGCCGCCGCCTCCGGGCCTGCAGGTCGGTCTACTGCGCCCACGCGGCGGCAGCGGCTGTACACGGGGCACGATGCGGCAATCACTGCCGTCGTGTCACACCCCTTCCTGCCACTTGTTGCCACCGTGCAGCTCCCGCCGCCTGCACCTGCCGCTGCGCCTACCGCCGCCGCCGCTGCTGCTGCCGCCCCTACGCCCGCGCCAGGGCTGGTGCACGTGTGGGACGCACGCTCCATGACAGCGCTGTGTGCGCCCCTGGCACTGCCAGCGGCCGCAGCCGCGCCTACCGCGCCTGCCGTGGTGGTCAGCCTGGCGTTTTCCTCGTGTGGCCGCTTCCTCGCCGCGCTGGTGGACGTGGCGCATACCAGCCCCACGGCTTCAGCTGCCTCGCCGCCAGCAGCGGTGTCTGCCGCTGCCGCCACGCGTGCGCGCCTGGCCGCACAAGGCGCAGCAGCAGCGGGGGTGGTTCCGCCGCGTCGCACAGCGGCAGCGGCGGCAGCTGCAGCACTGCGCGTAACGCAGAGTGTGGTGTTGTGGGATGTGGCGTCCTTGGTGGCGAGTGACGACGACGCGACGGCGACACCAAGCACAGGCGGCGGCGGCGTTGCTGCCGACAGAGGTGCCAGTGCGGCAGCAGCTGCAGCTGTGTTTGGTGTTGCAGATCTGCTGCGTACACCCACACCGCAGTACTGCACCAGCCTGGAGGGCCGCACGGTGAGTGGCGACGCAGCGCGGTCACTGGCGGCGGTGGGCATGGCACCAGGCGAGGGTGGGCGCAACCGGGATGAGTTTATTTTGACGGCACGCGGGGGTGCCACCTCTGCCTGGCTGCTGACGCTGCGCGTGATGCCCACCGGCGCGGAGGCAGACGAGGTGGCAACGGTGGCGGCGCTGGTGGGCACCCGCGCGCCGCTGTACATCCGCAAGCTGGTGCTGCGTCCGGTGTCGTTAGGCCTTGCCGCCGCACCGTTGTGGAACGGCGGTGCTGCCGCCACCGCCGGCGGCGGCGCAGGTACGCCATCATTGCCACCGCCACCACCAACAACCCCGCTTGCGTCGCGTGCCGCGGGCCGCCGCCTCCCCGCGGCGGCGGCGCCGCCCACCTCGCCGGCATCTGGGCGGCCTATTACAGCGACAGCAGCGACTGCGACAGTTGCCGCACCTGCTAGCGTGACGCGGGCGCTGCTGGTCGATGCGCTGCCGGTGCCGGCTGCGCACCCGCCGCCACGCGCGGGCAGTCCTCGCAGCGTGGCGCACGCATGGCCTGCGCCGCCACCTGTACCGTCACCTGTACCGTCAGCAATTGTGGCAGGCCGGTCGGATGGCGTGGTGTTAGTGCATGACGGCGCTTCTGTGCGCCTGCTGCGCCCCGTGCTGTCGCCTGGCACCCCTGTTGCCGCCATGTGCATTGCGCGCCCCTCTGCGCCGTCGGTCGCCGCCGATGGGTCGGCAACGCTGGTGGTGGTTGTCGTGGGTGCCGACGGTGCCGTGCGTGCCCTGTCTGTGACGCGGCATGCCGATGGCGGGTGGGTTGCTAGCGCGCCACCGGTGGCAGCTGGGACCATCCCTGCAGCTCACCTGCCGCCGGCAGGCGCCACTGCCGCACTGGTGCCTGCGCCACCCGGCGGCGACGGCAGCGACGGCAGCCACGACTACAACCTGGTGGCGCTAGTGGGCACGCGCGCTGGCACGCTGCATCGTGTGACGGTGCCGTGGCCGTCATCACCTGACCCGTCGGCAGCAGCGGCGGCGGTGGCTAAGCCTGGCGCGCGGCCGTCGTTGGGGGTACAACCCACCCTGCTAGAGGCTGCAGGCGGCGGCAGCTGTACCGTGCTGGCGGCGCACCCGCGCCTGCCGCTGGCTGCGGTTGGCGGCGCGGACGGCACGGTTGCGCTAGTAGACCTTCTCTCGCGCCGCCTGCTAGGCCGGATTACCATTGCCAAGGCACGCGGCGCCGTCGCGGAGACGGGTGGCGAGAGCCAGTGTGGCATAACGGCAGCTGACTTTTCGTCGGACGGCGAGTTCCTGGTGGTGGGGTTTGCTGGCATGGCGCCGGTACTGTCCAGCTTGGTGTTGGACCGTCTGCGCCGAGGCGGCGCCGGCGACGCCTCGCCGCTTGGCAGCCCGCGTGACGCCTCCCCGCGTGCCTACCGGCTTGGCGGCGGGCGGGAGGCCGTGCGCCGCGGCGCGCCACGTGGCGCATCAGACACGGCGAGCGGCGGCCTGTGTGTGTTGCGGCTCAACGTCCCCATGGAGTGGCTCTTTGTCACAGCGCGCGACAACCCGGACTGCAGCTTGGTGGTGACGGCCCTGCGAGCCTACCAGCTGGCAGCCAGCAGCGGTGGTGGAGGCGGTGCCGGTGGCGGAGGTGGAGGTGCGGCTGCTTCTGCAGCGGCGACGGCTGCCAGCGCCACTGCCGCCGCCGCCGCTGCTGCCGCTGCTGGCTGGCGGCCTGAGGCACCCGCGCTGCTGCCGGTGCATTTTGTGGCACAGCCACAGCGTGCCGCCGGCATCACTTGCCTGCGCGTGGCGCCACCCGCAATTGAGGCGGGCGGCGCCACGCCGGCTAGTAGCGCACGGGCGGTGGCACGCAGTCACGATGGCTTGCCGACGCCCACCGGCAGCCCGCCAGGCGCCGCAGGCGCAGGTCGCGCGCAGGCCGCTACCGTTGACGCCACGCTCACGCGCGCGCTGGGCATGATGAAGGCAGCGAGTGCGCGGGCGGCAGCGGTGGCAACACCGCCTGGCAGCGGGCGCAAGCCGGCTGCTGTCGGTAGCTCGCCGGTGGGCGGCGCCGCGACGAGTGGCTACACCATTGCGGTGGGGTGCGTGGACGGCAGTGTAGAGCTGTACAGCTATGACCCAGCGGGGCCAGCGGACGGCGCACTGCGGCGGCGGCGGCAGTTGAAGCCGGGCGCAGCGCTGGGCACGCCCCCGCTGCGCTGCCTCCCGCCGTCGCCCTCCGTGCTGCGCCTGGATTGGGATGTTACGGGGCGGTACCTGCAGGGCGCGCTGGCGTCATACGAGCTGGTGCACTGGGACGCCAGCGCCGGCGCGGTGCTGCGCCACCCTGCCGTGCTGCGGGACGTATCGTGGGTGACGCAGTCATGCATGTTTGGGTGGCCGGTGTCGGGCGTGTGGCCCACCCTGCCGCTGCCTGCGCTGCACACCCTGTTCACGCGCCGCGCGCACAAGCCAGACACTGCGTACCTACCGTGCGACGCGTTTACGGAGGTGGCGTGTGTGGCACGCAATGCGGGCGGCTCCGACGTGCTTGCGGCGGGTGGCACGGACGGCCGCCTTGCGTTGTACGCCTACCCAGCGCACGCGCCGGGCGCCGGCGTGCGGTGGTATGCTGGGCAGGCGGGCAGCGTGTCCGACCTCGCCTTCTCAGCGGACGACGCGCACCTGCTGGCGGCATCCAGTGCCGATGGTAGCGTTTTCCAGTGGGCGCTCATTTGGAATGACGCCGTCACGCAACGCGTGAAGGGCCGGCTGTCCCGCAGTGACGTGGTAGCCGCCACCGCGCTGCGCACCGTCAGCTGCCGCGGCGCGGCAGACATGCTGGTGGCCGCCGTGCAGGCGCGCTTGGAAGTGACGGGCGGCATGGACGCGGGCGCGAGTGTCACCAGCCCACTGGGCCGCGCTGGCAGCGCGTCGCGGCCTGCCAGCCGGCTCCGCGCGGCGGCAACGGCAGCGGCGGCAGCAGGCATTGCACCGGTTGCAACTGGGGCAGCGGCGGTGGAGGTTGCATTACGCCACGCTACACCGCTGCGCACCTCCAGCACCATTTCTTCGCGTGCCACGACGTCCCCGCGGCCTACGGCGAGTGTTGACACCACTACCGTCGCTGCCGCCGCCGCCACTGCCGCCACGCCACCAGCACCGCTACCTGCGCCTCCGCCTCCGCCACGTGACTTGCGCTCGCCCCCGCGCCCTCCCGCGCGCGCGGAAGACGGCGCGTCACCAGTAGTTGCAGCAATTTCGCGATTGCCGTTGCCGGCCGCAGCTGGCCGTGGCCGCAGCGACAGCTCGGATGGGCTGCCTGGCGGGAAGACTGCCGCCGCCACAACAGCAGCTGCTGCACCACCCGGCGACGTCAGCTTGGTACGAAACGGAAGCGGTAGCTGGGGCAGACTCGATGACGACGACGAGGAGGACGACAGCGGGATGATGCACACGGTGGACACCCATGCCCCGGCGGGGGAGCAACCGCCGCAGCACGGCGGCGCGCGGCGGCGCCACAAAGAGTGGTGGCCGTCCTGGTGGCCGGCGGGCCAGCACCAGCAGCGACGCCCTCAGCAGCGACAGCAGTAGCAGCGGCGGCGCAGGTGCACGGCGCGGGAAGGTGCATAGCATTGACAAGGTGCCAGGCGTGCGTCGCGTTAGCACGTCGGGCAGCAGCGACAGCGACAGCAGCGGTGCCGCGGCACGCAGCAATGGGCGTGCGGCGCCGCTGCCAGCAGCAGCTGCACCCAGTAACTAAAATGTTGGAATAGTGCAACGATTTCAAATGCGAGTGGGCAAGTGGCAGCGAGTGTCCGTGTTCTTTGCAACCAAACAGTACTCACCGTGGCGGCCAGGGCCGCCGGTGTTGTTGTGCGTAGGTGGTGTGGTGTTCTATGAAATGGGTACCAGGGGCAGGAATGCAGGAATGAAGGTGGTAGGACGGGCGCAAATGTCGCTTACACGCTCAAGCTGCCCTCCCGGAAGTTGGTGCGGCCGATGAGGGCGTTGACGAGGGTGGGCACGCCCTTGGCGGCCTCCCCGCGCGCCCACGCAATGGCGCCGTCCACGGCGTCGGCGGTCTGCGTGCGCACCTCCACGCCGTCGCCGCCGTAGCCGCGCGCCACCGTCTCGTACGGCGTGTAGTCCAGCGCGCACGCCACGTTGTCGCCCAGCATGGGCACCTGCTCGCGCTCGATCTGCGACCACGCCGCGTCGTTGCCCACCAGCGCCAGGACCGGGATGCCGTGGCGGCGCGCGGTGTCAAACTCCGCGATGCTGTAGCCCACGGAGCCGTCGCCCCACAGCAGCCACACCTCCGCGTCGGGGCGCACCAGCTTGGCGCCCAGCGCAAAGCCCATGCCCACGCCCAGCGTGCCAAACGCGCCGGGGTCCAGCCACGACAGCGGCGCGCGGGGGCGCGTGACGTACGCGGCGGTGGCCACAAAGTCGCCGCCGTCGCCCACCATGATGGCGTTGGACGGCAGCGCCGCCTCCAGGCGCGACAGGAGGAAGAGGGGGTTCAGCAGCGCGGTGCCGGCAAAGCGGTCGTGCCCCTCCGCGCGCTCGTCAGCCGACGCGCCGTTCTTGGCCTCCTTGGCGTCGTCCTTGGCGCGCAGGCCGCCCAGCCACTCGGCGTAGCGCGCCGGCAGGCCGGCGCCGCCCGCCGCGGTGGCGAGCGCCAGCAGGAACTCGGCGGGGTCCGCCACCGCCGCCAGCGTGGGCGCCCAGAACATGTCGGTGTTGCGCGCCAGCGCGTCGGCGTTGCGGTTCACCGCCACAATCTTGCTGCGGCGCGACAGGGAGCGGCCGTAGTCGAGGCGGAAGTCGCACACCGTGCCCGCCAGGATGACGACGTCCGCCTCCGCCAGCGCGTCCTTGCGGCACTGGCGCAGGGACTCGGGGTGGCGGGAGCCCCGCAGGCCGCGCGCCATGCCGCCCAAGAAGGTGGGCACGCCCAGCGCCTCGATGGCCGCCACCAGCGACGTGGGATCGCGCACGCCAGCGCGGCCGGAGGGGTCAAACAGCAGTGCCTGCGACGCCACCAGCAGGACGGGGCGCTTGGCCGCCTTCAGCAGCGCCAGCGTGCCCGCCACCACACCGCGCCCCGCGTGCGGCACGCACACTGGCAGGGGGCCAAACACCTTGCCAGCCGCCGCCGCCACCGCCGCCGCGCCGCCGGGCGTGCCGCGCACCGACAGCAGGGTGTCAAACGCGTCGCCAAACACGTCGCGCAGCGTGTACTGCAGGTACGCACTGACGTACCACGGCAGCTTGCGCCGCACCTCCGCCTCCGGCTTGCGCAGGAAGATGGGCGCGTCCTTGGCGCGCCCCGCCAGGAACGCCGCCGGGTCCGTCACGCCCTCCGGCAGCATGATGCGGTCCTTCAGCGCGTCGGGCGCCGCGTCGTAGTCGCGCACGCGCTTGCGGTCCACCAGGCTCATGTTGGCGCGCACTGTTGGGGGTGTGGAGGTGCGGGGGTGGTGTGACGGGTGGTGTGGTGACAGGAAGTGGTGACAGCTTGGAACGCACCCTCAAACACGTTGTACAGCACGTCGATGGGCAGCTCCACAAACACGGGGCCGGGCACGCCGCTGACGGCCTCCTGGAAGGCGCGGCGCAGGGTGGGCACGATGTCGGCGGCGCGCGTGACGGTGGCGGCCCACTTGACGATGGGCTTCAGCACCGACATCTGGTCAATGTCCTGCAGCGAGCCGCGGCCCTTGGTGAGCGTGGCCGCCGCGCCGCCCAGCAGCACCAGCGGCGACTCTGCCATCTGCGCGTTCTTCACCGCCGTGATGGTGTTGGTCACGCCGGGCCCCGCCGTCACGCACGCCACGCCGGGCACGCCAGACAGGCGCGCCACCGCGTCCGCCGCAAACACGGCCGTCACCTCGTGCCGCACGTCAATGATGCGGATGCCGGCCGCCTTGGACGCCACAATGATGGGCGAGATGTGGCCGCCAATGAGCGTGAACAGGAATTGCACGCCTGCGGGGTGGGGTTGGGGGTGGGGGGGTGGGTGGGTGGGTATGGGGAGGAGAGGGGGGCAAGTCGGGGAGTGCGCGCGCAGCACCGCCACCGCAACGCACCGTGCGCCTTCAGCACCTCTGCAACCAGCTCGCCGCCGTTGGCCTCCGTCTCGCGCACGCGGCGGCGCGCATTGGATGCTACCTTGTACGCCACAATGGCGGCGCCCACCGCACCCACCGCCGCCACCGCAGCCCCCGCCACCGTGGCGGTGCGCTTGTTGAACACGGCGTCCATGGTTGCGACAGCAGCAGTCGTCCAGCTCTGCAGCGGCGGGTGGTTGGTGGTTGGGTGGGGTGTGGGTGTGGGTGGTGTGCGATCGTAGGGTTGGATGTGGTGTGCCTCGTTGCATCTT
>Ga0066256_1002752_pt1 | contig 14692 bp, 7 predicted proteins | sample ThiBio_1000_biof_FD_87107 | JGI IMG/M metagenome (GOLD analysis project Ga0066256, IMG submission 87107) | Wastewater bioreactor microbial communities from Cape Town, South Africa - Thiocy_expt_1000_biof (version 2) | ecosystem: Engineered > Bioreactor > Thiocyanate-remediating >...
GCCCCGAGCCGGCCCGCCCCCCCCCCCCCCCCCCCCCCCCCCCCCCCCGCGCGCCCGCCCCCGCCCCCCCGCCGCGCCGGCGGCGCCCCCCCCCGCGCGGGCCGGCGGGGCGGGGGGGGGGGGGGGTGTGGGGGGGGGGGGGGGGGGGGGGGGGGGGGGGGGGGGGGGGGGGGGGGGGGGGCACCGAGCAGCTGCGTGGAGTCACTATGTAGCGGTGCTAGCGTGAGTGCGGTGTCAGTTGATGCAGTGCGTCATCAATACGGGTCAGGCAGTGGTCGTCCCTGCGCGTCGCCAGTCGGGGACAGCCACACAGGAGGCGCTCGGGCCACACTGTTTGAACTGCCACACAATGCTGTGCTGCGAGAAGTTGTCACGAAGCCAGTAGGCGTCAAGCCACCGTCGTTAGGGTCGCCAGGGCCAGCAGTCAGCAGCAAGGGTTGCACTACCAACAGCAACAAAAGACCCAGAGCCAGGGGGCAGCACCAGCCTCGTAGCAGGCAGGAGACCCTACCAGCCTCGTAGCTGCGTAGCAGCCCACGTAGCAGCAGCAACCCCCAGTGCCAGCAGCCAGTAGCCGACAAGAGAGGACAAGCGAGAAGTCGATAAATGACTAGTAGGCGTCAAGAGAGGGCCGCTGCGGCAGCAAAGTAAAAATCAAAACTGACGCCCTTGCAACGCGACGACAAGCTTGTTAAGGAATTGGGTACCAGTGCGTGCCAGCCCGCACCGTATTTTGCTGCAGCGTCGGCGCCGTGGCCACGAAATATGTATGGATATTGACGCTTAAAAGATAGAAAAGAAAGAAAAGATAGAAGTCCCTCTCCCCTCTCCTAGTGCAACTCTCTACTAGAGTCTCTAGGGCGCTTCAATTGCAGCGCCGATCATGGATGGTCAGCAACAGTCAAGACTGTAAAGGTCAGAGTTCAGGCAGGCACAACCGCCGCCGCAGCCGCAGCCGCCGGCGCCGCCGCCGAGGGAGTGGCGCCCGAGGCGGTGTAGCCGGCGCGCGTGATGACGCCGTCCAGCTCCGCGATCTGGTCAGAGTGCACCATGAGGCCCACCTTGGCGCGGCCGCGCCACAGCGTGGCCACCACGCGCGCCAGCGGGTTGGAGCCGGGGAAGACGCGCACGGCGGGCGCGAGGTGGAGGCGGTCAGCGCCGACACCATCAGCAGCCGCCGCATCTGGGGTGACGTAGTGCACGCGGAAGGCGGGCGCCATGGCGTACGCGTCGGCGGCGGCGACGGTGGGGCGCGCCGCGATGCGCTTGGCAGCCACGTCAATGAGCAGCGTGCGGTAGAAGGCGAGGAGGGCGGGGGAGGGCGGCGGCACGCCGGGTGCGGGCGGCGGCGCGGCGGCGTCAGTCAGGTACGGCAGTGCGTCGGGGCTGGCCTCATAGCCGTCCAGCGCAGGCGCACACACAACCACCACGCTGCCAGGGTCCACCAGGTTGAGCGCGGCGGCGAGGCGCGGGCCGTAGCCAGCGCCCGGCAGCACCTGCTGGCCCTTGTACCGCAGCAGCAGCGCGCACTCGGCGCCGGACGCAAACAGCAGCTGGCGCGACTGGTACGGCACCAGGAACTGCACGCCCTCCTGGCACACGCGGAACGGCGTGGAGGCGCCGCCACCCGACATGATGGCCGCCACCGACGACGCCTTGGCGCGCAGCCGCTCATTCTCCACCGCCAGGTCCACCGTGCGCCCCGGCAGCGGCCGCGCCGCAATCAGCGCCGCGTTGGCCGCCAGCGTCGCCGCCGCCGCCACCGACAGCACCACGGCGCCCTCACCGTCGGCACCCGCCGCCACAACCTCACCCGCGGCGGCTGCGGCAGCAGCTGGCGCGTCGGACGCCGGCAGCAGCGCGCCGTAGTGTGCCAGGTCGCGCGTCTTCAGGCCGCACTCAAACACCTTCACGCCGGTGTGCACCACCTTCAGCGCGCCGCGCGCGTTGCCCGGCCGCTTGGCAATGGGGATGCAGTCGCTCACCACCACCTCCGACGCAATGCAGATGGCCTTGTTGGCGGCGCTGCGTGCCAGCAGCAGGCGCGAGGGGAAGCCCGGCCGCGCCGCCCACTCGTCACCACCCGCCGCTGCCGCGTCGGCGGCCGGCGCGTCGGCGTCACGCATGCCGTAGAACTGCAGCAGCGGCGCCACAATCGCGCGCTCCGCCGGCACAAACACCTCGCCGTAGCCGCCTGGCGCGCTCGTCTGCATGGCACGCTCCGCAGCTGGCACACTCCCAGCGGCCGCCGGCGCTGGATCTGCTGCCGCTTCCTCCGCCGCCGCCGCAGCAGCGTCGCCCTCACCCTCGCCCTCGCCATCAGCCGCGGCCGCGGCAGCGTCACCCTCCGCGGCGGCGTCACCCTCGCCACCCGCGGCGGCAGCTGCGCCGCCCTCGTCGGCGTCTGCCTCCGCAGCAGCCTCCACCGCCGCGGCGGCCGCGGTGGCGTCAGAGGTAGCGGCGGCGCGTGCGGCCAGCGCGGCGCGAGACGCGGGCTTCACCAGCTCCTCCTCCGGCGCGTACATGGGCGGCAGCGGCCAGGCAATGTCGTGGCTGAAGCGCATCCAGCGCTGCGGCTTGTTGCGCACGGCGAGGCGCGGCAGGGGCGCGGTGCGGTGCAGGAGGCAGATGAAGAAGCCGCCCGTGTTGGCGGCGTGCGGCAGCAGGCGGATGCAGCGGTCCAGGTGGTAGCGGTCGCGCGCGATGGCGAGCGGCGGCGCAAACATGGAGGCGGTGAGGCGCATGGAGGCGCGCGGCGCGTCGTCACCCAGCGTCTCCTCCAGCGTGTCGTACATGTGCAGGTCCGAGTCGGTGACGCGCCACGACATCAGGCCGGGCGAGCGGCGCAGGCCCGGCAGGTTGGCCGCCACGTCCACCAGCTCTACCGTGCCGCCGCACCGCCGCAGCACCTCCGCCACCACCGCCTCGTTCTCCACCGGGTTGAAGCTGCACGTGGAGTACGCCATGTAGCCGCCCACCTTCAGCAGCGCCAGGCCGCGCATGGCGATGCTGACCTGGATGGAGTGCAGCCCGTTGCCGTTGCCGGGCGTCCACTTGCGGAAGATGTCGGGGTTCTTGCGCGCCGTGCCGTCGCCGCTGCACGGCACGTCGCACAGCACGCGGTCAAAGTACCCAATGTTGGTGCCAAACAGGCCCAGCCCCATCTTGGTGGGCGGCAGCGCCGACGTGGTTGTTGTGACCGGCTCGCCGGTGGCAGTCGCGCCCGCGCCGCCGGCAGCAGCGCCGCCGGCAGCAGCGGTGGCAATGGCGTGCGAGTCCAGGATGCGCGGGAACTCGGTGGCGTCGTGGCACGTGATGAGCACGTTGGGGGAGCCGAGACGCGACGTCTGGTGCACCAGCATGTACGCCCGCCGCGCGTCCACGTCATTGGCCAACACAAAGCCGGTGGGCTTGGGCCCGCCGTCCACACCCGCGCCGCCCTCCGTCCCCACTACCGCCGCCGCCGCTGCGTCAGCCGCGGGCGCCTCCAGCAGCGCCGCGCGCACCGCCGGCGGCATCTCGCCCGCGTGCAGCGCCTCCAGCAGCTGCACCGTCTTGCTGCCGGGCGACGCGCACATGTCCAGCACCGTGTGGTGCGGCGCCACGTTCAGCAGCAGCGGCGGCACCATGGACACCAGCTCCTGCCGCGACACGCCGCCCGACGTGTTCAGCGCCGTCAGCCACTGGTGCAGCTCCTTCAGCGCGGGGTACCGGCGCAGCCCCTGCCGGCCCACGTCGCACTGGTACACGTGCGTGCTGGCGGGGAACCAGGGCACGCGCTTCAGCTCCGGCAGGTGCGCCGGCGCCGCCGCCGGGGCGGCAGCGGCAGCGGCGGCGGCGTCCGCGGGTGCAGTCGCGGGCGCATCCGTCATCTCAGTCGCCGTCGCTGCCGCCGCCTCCGTCGCCTCGGCAGCTGGCGCCGCCGGTGCAGCCACCGGCTCCGCCACCACGGCTGGTAGCTCGCCCAGGTGCGACCACTTGTCGCGGATGGCGGCCAGGATGCCGGGCGCGGAGGCGGACAGCGGGTTGACGCGGAAGGTGACGGGCAGGTCGGAGTTGAGTGAGGCGATGAAGGCCTCATACTCTGCCTCCGGCACGATGCCCTGCGCCTTGTAGTACGCGTCGAACTTGACGTTGCGCACCGCGCGCCCATCCGTGTCGTACGTCACCACGTCGTCCGACGTGCGCTCCCACCGCCGCGGCGCCCGCTCTGCCTCCCCGCCACCACCCTCGCCCTCCTCCAGTCGCGGCCGCTTGGCGTCTGACGGCCCGCCGCCGAACCCGCCCCGCCCGCCACCGCGCCCACCACCGCCGCCGCCGCGCCCGCCGCCACGCCGAGGTCCCTTGCCCATTGTAGATAGGTGGGTGGAGAGTGAGTAGGAGGAGAGAGAGAGAGAGTGGAGGGAGAGAGAGAGGGGGGAGTAGAGAGAGGGAGGGACTAGGAGGCGAGAGAAAGGGTGACTAAACTGAGTAAATCAAATGCTGTCGCAACTTATACACCAAAAATCCACCGCGTAATGCAACCAAATACTGCATATATCCAACTGCAGCACTTATGTCGCTGCGGGGACGTGCCGTTGTGTTTTGGGTTTGTGGCGAGAAGGTGAGTGGCGTGGCAGTGGAGGGGGGTTAGGCTCGCAACCGAAAATACCAGTCGCGTCAAAATTCGGTATCTCACCATCGCGCGCGTCTAAAATTGTAAAAAGTAGGGTGTGTTACTAAAGGTGTTGGTGGGTATACGGGTGGTGGGTGTTGGTGTAAATGGTTGGGGAGAATAGTGTGAAATACGGCCGTAAAGTTCTCTCTCTTGCTCTCTTGCTCCCGCCTTGACCGCTTGAACTCACCAGCGCCGTGGAACTGGACCTGCGGAAGGGCGCTGGTGAGTTCAACGCCGCGAAGTGACAGCAAGGTGGGCGGGGGCGCGACGCCAGCGACGCGCAATTGCCTGCACCGCTACGTGCGCCATAGCGCATCACTGGCGCACCTTGCGCGCGCGGCACGCCACCGTTTTTGCTCGGTTGCCAACTTGTAATCGTCTCCCAACTCCTCCTCCTCTCCCCTGCCCCCGGGCCACCACTCGCTTCCTCACGCACCACCGTACGCGTGCGTGCACGATGGCGGCGGCGGCTGTTGCGGCGCCGTCTACACTGGTGGCTGCCGCGCCTGCCCCACACACTGGCGTGAAGAGGACGCGGGCGGACTGGGAGGCGGCACTACAAACGGCGGCGGACGCAGTGAAGGTGGCAACAGCTGCAGCAGCGGCAGCGGCATCCGGCGTGGTGCGGGCGCCGGCAGAATGGGAGGCGGAGGCGGCAGCGGCAAGTGCGGCTGTGGCTGCCGCCAAGGCGGTGAAGGAAGGCGCGCGGGAGGACGCCATAGCAGCGATTGAGCGCAACGCAATCGCGGAGGGCATGGAGGTGTTGGAAACGTCTGACGCCGCAGCGCGCCTGGCAGATGTAGCAAGGGATGCAAAGGCGGCGCTGACTCTGGCAATGGGCGGTGCCAAGGCGATGCAAGAGGCACAAGAGAAGCAGGTGCGGCTGGATCTCAGTCGCCTGGCACAGCGTGCTGTCGGGCTCACGCGCGAGGAGGGGCGAGAGTCCAACTCAGTTCTGGTGGCCCGTTTGGGCCTGGGCGGCAACAATAATGATGTTGCAGGTCGCAGCGCTGCGGCAAGCGGGAGTGGCGCTTGTGTTGCGGCCCCGCACCCCGCCGGTGCCGCCACGGCTGCCGCTACCACCGCAGCCGCCGCTGCACCTATGGTGGAGGTCATGGCTGCTCTCTGCCGCGACACTGCCACATACGCGCGCGAGCTGGCAGCGTGCCCGCCCGAGAAGCGCGTGGAGCTGGAGGGCGGGAGCGAGCTGCCCACTGTGCAGGGGCTGGCCTGTCGTGTCATCAACACGACCCTTGGCGTCGTGGCACGCGACCGGCGGTGGGTGTCGGGGCTGGAACTGGGCACCGCCATGGAGGTGCCATCGGGGATGGGAGACACGAAGGGTTCCTTCTACACGCTTGCTGACGGCGCACTGTTGTTGGACACCGACCGCCGCGCAACCATGGTGACGGCGTTGGCAACCATGAAAGTGACGCGGGCCCTTTGGATGGGCGCACTGCAATGCGCGCTGCAGCAGGCCGCCATCCGACTCATCCATCTGGTAAACATCCGGCGTGGACAGCGAGGTGACGAGTGGTGGATTCCGAACAGCGCATGCCCTACTGACCACCCCCTGGCGGCGTATGCCATGGCCACAGACGGCTTCTCGCTGGGCGTCGCGTGTGTGGAGATTGAGGCGGAGGTGGGGGTGGGGCCGGTCGTGACGTACCGCATCAGCGACCCGCTCCCGCTGTGGTCACCAGAGTTCATGGCCGCCGCGCGGCAGTGGGAGGGCAGCGGTGCGTTCATGGGGCCCATGATGCCACCCACACCGCCTGCCGGCATCGTTGCGCTGGTCAAGCTGCTGACATCAGACCGCAGTTTCTTGGGCGCCGCTGCACATGTCCCGCCGGCCAGCTTGACGTTCTACCACGGTGACAGTTGTGGCGGCAGCAGCCCGTACGCCATGCCGCCACCTGCTGACTGGCGGCACTTGGGCAGCGGCGGCGCATCAGAGGCGTACGAGACGCGGGGTGCTGATGGCGGCTTCTTGGTGGTGAAGATGCCGCACGCGCCCACCGCAGAGTGGCAGGCGCTGGCGGACGAGGTGCGGTGGTACAAACTGCTTGGCGCCGCCTGCCCTGCTATTCCACGGCTGGCCGCGGTGTCCGCCGGTGCCCCGCTGTCAGCAATTGTGCTGTCGCCCGGCGATGGCGTATACGCCACGCTGCCGGTGCGTGACGTGCTGTCGACGTGCGACCGCACTCGGCGGGCGGTGTACGCACTGCAGGTCGTGTACAGCGCGGCAGTGGCACTTGCGTATGGGCACGCGGCGGGCGTTGCGCACAATGACGTGCGCGGCCCAAATCTGGTGTGGGTTGTGCGCGCGGATGTGGGGCTGCGGCCCGACGCGCCGGCGGATGCTGTGATGACAGCCGTCACTGCCGCTGGGGCGCCACTGCCTACCATCGCGGCTGTAGAAGCTGCACTCAACCACGTCCCCGAAGGCGCCGCCGGCGGCATCGACGTGCCAGTGGAGCACACCAGGCTACACGCCGCCCTGCCCGTGTGCGCGCAGCTGGTGGATTGGGGCATCGCCATGGCGTCGACACCTGAAGCTGTCACCCACGACATCCAGTCGTTGTGGCGGCTGCTGGCAGCGTTGGCTCCAAACGATGGAGAGGAGACGGGCGATGAGGTTACGCCTACGGTCCTGTTGCAACGGCTGTGGAGGTCGTTGCCGCCGCCACCTCCGCATCTGTTGTCGCTGCTGCAGTCGCTGCGGGCAGCCACCTCAACACGGGACGCCATACGTTGCGTGTTGGCCATTCTGGCTGGACTACTACGGACGGTGGAGGTGCCAGGCGCGGGCGTGGCGCGCGCAATGCCGGCAGCAGCGGCGGCGGAGATGCCGGCGGTGACGCCTGCCCATACCATTTTCACTACTCCGGGAGAGGTGATACCGGCAGCGCAAACGCACGGGCTGGCCTCCGGCGCTCACAGCGACACGCACGCGGCCGTGACGGGGGCATGCAAAATGAAGCTAGCCGTGAGCGCTGGTGTGGCAATCGAACCATCGGGAGCCGCCGATGGTGGTGCCGAATCATCACCCTCTGCCGCCCCGTCCGTTGCGACGGCGGCTGCCACGCCAAGAGCAGGCGCGCCGGCGGACGCCGCGGTCGCCCGCGTTGCGCTGGTCCTCGGCCTTGGCGACGTCGCGGTGGTGTGCGCCAATGACACAATCGCGCGCGCGGTGGCGGAGCATGGCACGGATGCGGCGCTGGCCAGCATTGAGGCCATGGCAGCCAAGGTGCAGATACTTCGCGCCGCCGTAATCGCGTTCAAGGCAGCCGGCGCGCCCGCCGTGCCGCCCCCTGCCGCTATGGCGCGTTGATCGCATGCCCGCTGCCACTCCGCCTGCACGTCGCAGTTGACACGCTGCGCTGGCGAGGTGCAGCCCAGCGCGGCGTGGCACGGTGCGGCAAAATACCATGGCGCACCACCTGCATATTTGAATTGCATTTTTATGGTACATCACCCTTCATGGGATACCCAGCCACCGCTGCCATCCATCACACAACAAGTTATCGGTACATCCCTCTCAGGCAGCCGACGTCAGCCGTCTGCAGTCAGGCAGGTCAAAGCTGCCAGCAGTCGCCGGGTACCACCCACGCAGCTACCCAGCAGCAGCAAACACCAGCAAACAAGGTGTGAGATGGGCTGCAACACTAATCGACTCACCAATTCCCCTGGGTTGCATTTACCAGCTGCCGGCGTTCCAGTACCGGTACAGCGCCAAGTTGACAGCTGCCTTTCCCTCGCTCCATCCAACAGTGTCGGTAAGCTACACATGGTATAACACGCAAACGAGAAGCTGCACCGCAATACCAATGGTGTAACCCAGCATAAATCAATAATAGGGTGCCGTGTATGTTAGAATTCCTGCGCGGCGCGCGTTGCCGCGCAATTTTCCTTACCGATACCCATTTTACCACCTTTCAGCTGCTGCTGCCTGACTACTCATGCCATGGCCTGGCCTAAAACATGGTATACACATATTTTGGAGCACGCGGTCAATTTAATTGCTCATGCATGCAAATGCACCGCATGCACCGCTAAAGCCGAACGCACATCATTTTCCTGCCGTCTATCTTGCGCATGACATTTTTCTTTGTGGGTGGACACATTGCTGCTGGAGCCACCCCGCGTCGGTCGGCCCCTCGAAGCTTCTGCAGCTTCTGGTACCGTAATACCCCTCCTTCGCTAGTTACTGCTGTCTCCCACGCAATCAGCGGGCGCCTCATCACCATTTCATCCTCACGAACTATCCCTTATCATCACGGACCATCCCTTGCTGTCACCGGCGAGTTACTTCATCCCCACCGCACCAACACAGCAGCCATGGCGGACCGCCAGGATGCGGCAGCGATGGAGCAGGCGGCCCGTGCCGCCATTGCGGAACTGATGGCCATTGCAGACCGCCCTGTCGCACCCGCCACACCTGCCGCCTTCCCCATCCCAGTTCCCGCTGGTGCCGCTGCTGCCGCTGCTGCAGCTGCAGCTGCCGCTGCGGAGGCGGCCGCTGCCGCTGCCGCTGCTGCCGCCGGCCTTCGTGCTCGGCTCGCCGCCCCACCTGCCGCTCCCGCGCCCATGACTTTCTTCCCGGGGATGTCCACGCCGGCGCAGTTTGCGTTCATGCGGGAGCTGGCAGTGCCGCTGGAATTGATGGTGCGCGGCGGGTCGGTGACTACCACCCAGTGGCAGCACGTGAAGTGCGCCGCATGCGGCGGGCATCGGCACAAGGACGGCGCACCGCCGCCGCCGCCACCCGGCGTGCCGACGGCGGCAGAGTGTGCGGCGCGGTGGGAGAGGCTGCCCATGCGGCCCATGTGGGGCGTACCACTGCCAGGACCACCCATGCCGCGGCCTGTGCCTGCAGCGGCTGGCGACATGTGGGAGCCATGCAAGACGTGCAAGGAGGCGGGCTGGCAGCCGACGGCCGGTGAGATGGCGGCGGCGTCGCGGTTGCGTGCCGTGTACGCGCCCATGTGCCCGGCCTGCCGTGGCATGCACTTTGTGCTAAAAGCAGAGGCGCGGTGTGTGGCATGTGACGGCATCGGCGCGGTGGCGCGACGGGTCACCTTCCCCGTGCGCGTGCCACCCGGCCTACGGCCGATGGACATGATCGTGATGGAGGAGGTGCCGTCCTACGCGCCGGCGTGGTTCCGGTACATGGAGGGTGGCGGGTGGACGGAGGCGGCGGAGCACCCGCTGGTGCTGTTTGTCTCGCTCGCCGTGCCTGACCGCTTTGCATTCATCGCGCGCTCGGCAGACAACCTGTTTGCGTCCGTCGCCGTGCCCGTTCTGGCCGCCATGCTGGGCGGTCACACCATCACCATCCCGCACCCCGGCGGCCACAACGTGCAGCTGGCCATCCCGCCTGGCAAGCAGTTGTGGCACGGCCAGGTGCTCCGTGTTGCGGGCGGTACGTTGACGCAACCTATGCATTGCATTGCAGGTATGGTGCGAGGTGCCGCATGCGTGTGACTTCCCTCCCACTCCCACCTCCCTTGCGCAGCTGGCATGCCGGTGCTGGCAGCACCAGACAATATTCTGGCTTCGGGAGCACGCTTGGCGATTGTGAGCGGCAGTGACGAGGGTGCGGGCCGGACGGCAGCGCAACTGGTGGAGGCAGTGGGCGACGCTGCATTCACCGGCTATTGCATGCGCAGGGTGCCGTCGGCGGTTGCTGAGGCAGCATCACGTGCCATCCCGGCAGCGGCAGACATGCTGGGGACGGTGTTTGTGTCGATGCCGCCGCCGGCAGCGTTGACCCCTGCGGTTGCTGCCACGATGCGCGCAGCGCTGGGTGGTGACGCAGCGACGGGCACAGTCCTGGGGCCCGTCACAGCATGGGGCGACGAGCCGGTTGTCGAGGCGGCGGGTGGCGGCGACGAACCCGTCACTGGCAAGGGCGTGCCGCCGTCATCAGCAGGCGACGCTGCTGCGGAAGGCGCTGCTGCGGAAGGCGCTGCTGCGGAGGGTGGCGACAGGGATGACGACGGCGATGTGGACATGGGCGATGATGACACGGCAGCGGCGGCGGGTGGCGCGGGTGGCGCAGGTGGCGAAGGTGGTGCGGCCGCAGATGCTGCCATTCGCACTGCTGCCGCTAAAGAGCGCACAATTGTGGAGGTGGACGGCTTCCTGTTCCGCTCACAGGTGGATGCCGTCACGCCGATGGACTTCATGTGGAAGTCCATTCGGTACGCGGACGCGATGAACGCGGCGAAAAGCTCTGGCGGCGACAGCGGCGGCGGCGGCGGCGGCGGCGGCGGCGATGGTGCTGAGTGCGAGTTTGGGGAGAGTGTACCGGTACCGGCCGATGTTGCCATCGCTTCGGTGCGCGCTGCCATGGCGACCGCCACGACGGAGTGGGAGTCGGTGCCAACCGAGTTTACCAGTCTCCGGGGCGCTGACACCATTGAGATAGCCATGAGGACAGCGGCCTCGTTTGCCGGTACCACAGACTACCGCGCGTTTGTGGCGCGGCCCGCAGATGATGCCGAGGGCGCCCGTCGCGCTGCGTTACTCCCAGCGCCGCGCCCTGCGCCGCGCCCTGCGCCGCACGGCCCGTACCATGCGCCACCGCGCCCGTACCCTGCGCTGCTGCGCCCTGCGCTGCGTCCTGGGGCACCACGCCAGGTGGAGCCGCGTCACAACCACCTGCCCCCTCCGGCACTGGAACGCCCATTGTTTCGGTAGTACCAGTTAGAGAGCCGCCGGGCTGCGTTTGCTTAAGATGCACTATACAACAACGACTTCAAGTACCGTGAATACGTGTCGCACGAGCAAATGAACAGGAATACCGGTACCGGTAGGGGCGCGCGGCGCAGCTTCAGGGCTGACCAGGTCCAGGGCGCGGCCTGGGCGCCTGCCATGCACATGTGCGTGCTCTTGCAACGCCCCGACACCGCGCCACCACCAATGTACCGCTTAGTCGTACACGTACTGATGCATGCACAATATTACTGCGCGAGCCAGTGGCACGCGTTCCCATTGGGCAGGCCGCCTAGCGCAAGACTTGCCGACCGGTAGACGACTGCCGCGCTGCCGCGGCAGTGCATCGACGGCGGGCAGGCCGCGTCGCCGCAGGCTGCAGCTGTCGGTACCGGTAGCATGGCTCAAAACATGGTATACGAATAATTGGATTCACGCAGTCAATTTAATCACTCATGCGTGCAATTGCACCGAATGCATTATTGAAGCCGAACGCACACCATTTTCCTGCTGTAATATTTGCTTTTGATTTTTAATTTCGTCGGCCAACTTGACGTGCCCGACGAAGTCTCTCGACGCGTTCCAGTTCCAGATCCTGTGCAGGTACCGACGCGTTCCAGATCCAGTGTGGATACCTGCAGGTACCGATACGGTGGTACCGGTATCTCCCCGAGCTGCCGCTGCTACCTTCCACCCAATAATTGGGCACCTCATCACCGCCTCGTCCCTCCAGCAAGTCACCCCAGCAAGCCTCCCCATCGCATCTTGCCGCGTACCGGTACCTCTCCACCTTCGCTAGCTGCTGCTGCCTTCCACCCCACCATCGGACAGCTCATCACCGCCTCATCCTCACAGTTCATCCCACACCCTCACGGGCCGAGTCACACCATCCTCGCCACACCAACACGGCAGCCATGGAGGACCGCCCGGGTGGAGCAGCGATGGCGGCAGCGGATTGTGCGGCCATTGCGGAAATGAAGGCGAAGTACGCCGCCGCTGACGACTATGAGTTGCTGCCACCTCCTCCCGACGCTGCAGCCCCTGTCGCTCCTGCCGCCCTACCCATTGCAGCGCGCGCTGCCGCCCTCCCCGTTCCAGTTCCCGCTGCCGCTGCCGCCGCCGCCGCCGCTGCCGCCGGCCTCCCCGCCCGGCCCGCCGCCCGGCCCGCCGTTCCTGCGGCCCCTGCCGCACCGGACCGCGCTGTCCCTGAAGGCAAGCCATCAATGCTTTGGTTGACGGCGCTGGCCACGCCGGCGCAGTTTGCGTTCATGCGGGAGCTGGCGGTGCCGCTGGAGGTGATGGCGCGCGGTGGGTCGGTGTCCACCACCCAGTGGCAGCATGTGAAGTGCGCCGCGTGCGGCGGCCACCGGCACAAGGATGGCGCGCCGCCGCCGCTGCCGCCCGGCGTGCCGTCGGCGGCAGAGTGGGCCGCGCGGCGGCGGGATAGGGTGGCCATGGGGGCCATGGTTCCGCCTGGCGGGCTGGGCGTACCACTGCCCCTGCCGCCCATGCCCCGGCTCGTGCCCGCGGCGGCTGGCGACACGTGGGAGGCGTGCAAGACGTGCAAGGAGGTGGGCTGGCAGCCGACGGCCGGTGAATTGGCAGCGGTGTCGCGGCTGCGTGGCATGTGCAAGCCCCTGTGCCCTGCCTGCCGTGGCATGCGCTTTGTACTGAAGCCGGACGCGCGGTGCTTGGCATGCGACGGCGCTGGCGCAGTGGCGCGTCACGTCACTTTCCCCGTGCGCGTGCCGCCTGGCCTGCGGCGGCTTGACATGATCGTGATGGAGGAGGTGCCGTCCTATGCGCCAGCGTGGTACACGGAGGGTGGCGGGTGGACGGAGGCGGCGGAGCACCCGCTGGTGCTGTTCGTCTCGCGCGCCGTGCCGGACCGCTTTGCCTTCATCACGCGCTCGGCAGACACCCTCTTTGCGTCCGTGGCCGTGCCCATCTTGGCCGCCATGCTGGGCGGCCACAACATCACCATTCCGCACCCAGACGGCTACAACGTGCAGCTGCCCATCCCGACGGGCAAGCAGCTGTGGCACGGCCAGGTGCTCCGTGTTGCGGGCGGTACGTTGGCGCAACACCTACTGTAGTGCCACCTGGTACCGCACCTGTGCGACACCCTCCCTATCCCCCCCACCACTGTGCAGCTGGCATGCCGGTGCTGGCTGCTCCAGACAACATTCTGGCTTTGGGTGCGCACACGGCGATTGTGAGCGGCAGTGACGAGGGTGCGGGCCGGACGGCAGCGCAACTGGTGGAGGCGGTGGGCGACGCTGCATTCACCGGCTATTGCATGCGCAGGTTGCTGGCTGCGTCCTCGAGCGCGGGCGAGGCAGCGGCGCGTGCCATCCCGGCAGCGGCAGACATGTTGGTGACGGTGTTGGTGTCGATGCCGCCGCCGACAGCGTTGACCCCTGCGGTTGTCGCTACGCTGCGCGCAGCGTTGGGTGGTGACGCAGCGACAGGCACGGTGCTGGGGCCAGCCACATCATGGGGTGATGACGACCTGGCCGCCGAGGGGGCAGAGGGTGGCGACGGCACCGACGACGGCGAGGGTGCGCCCCCGGCAGGCGATGCTGCCGCGGAAGGCGGTGGTAGGGATGACGACGACGATGTGGACATGGGCGATGATGACACGGCAGGGGCGGCGGGTGGCGCGGGTGGCGCAGGTGGTGCGGGTGCGGGCGCGGGTGCCGCTATTCGCACTGCCGGTGCCAAAGAGCGAACAATTGTTGAGGCGGGCGGCTTCCTGTTCCGCTCGCAGGTGGATATCGCCACGCCCATGGATTTTATGTGGAAGTCTATCCGGTACGCGGACGCGATGAACGCGGGTAGAAGCTCGGGCGGTGGCGGCGGTGGCGGCGGCGGCGGCAGTGATGGTGCCGAGTACGCGTTTGGAGGAAGTGTGCCGGCCGATGTTGCCATCGCTTCGGTGCGCGCTGCCATGGCGACCGCCACGACGGAGTGGGAGTCGGTCCCAACTGAGTTTGCCAGCTTCCGGGGCGCTGACACTATTGAGGCAGCCATGAGGGCAGGGGCCTCGCTTGCTGACACCACCGACTACCGCGCGTTTGTGGCGCGGCCCACGGATGACGCCGAGGGCGCCCGTCGCGCTGCGCTGCGCCCCGCGCCGCGCCCTTTGCCCCGCCCGGCCGTGGCCCCCGCCAACCGTGGGCCCGTGAGGCGGCCCATTATTCGGTAAGAGGGCAATCATTTTAACTGAATATCTGATAATTCGGCCCCGATGTGACACCGATGTCATAGGCGCCGGCAGCGGCGAATGCAGCAGGGCCAGTAGCCGGAAGTAGC
>Ga0066256_1003463_pt2 | contig 14685 bp, 17 predicted proteins | sample ThiBio_1000_biof_FD_87107 | JGI IMG/M metagenome (GOLD analysis project Ga0066256, IMG submission 87107) | Wastewater bioreactor microbial communities from Cape Town, South Africa - Thiocy_expt_1000_biof (version 2) | ecosystem: Engineered > Bioreactor > Thiocyanate-remediating >...
CGCATACGCCACGCGAGGCGATCCGGCGCGGCGGCGGGACGTGCGCTCCCCGCTCCAACTTCCTGTGATGTTGGCATAATCTTGCTCGAGCGTGGCGTTCGGTGACCTAGCCAGCGCGCGCGTTCCTTCCCAATCCCCCTTGGCCCCGGCCGGCAATCTCTCTTGCAAATCATTCGCAATTGCCTTATCAGATCTTCCTGCAAATGGTTTGCACTTGCGTCTGCCTCTAGGGGGCGGATGAGAGACGCGGGCAAGTTCAGGTCGGCGAGGCATGATGAAGAGGGCAATTGGGGGGTGGCGACGGGTAATAGCGGCGGGAGGGCTGCTTGCCGCGGCGCTCATTGCTGCCTCCGCAGCGTCCCCGGCGAATGCGCAGCAGAAGCTCAAGGTGGTTGCCACGACCAGCATGATCGCCGATGCCCTCAAGCAAGTCGGCGGCGATCGTGTTGAGGTTTCGGCGCTCATGGGCGCTGGCGTCGATCCACACACCTATCGCCAGACGCGATCCGACATCGTGGCCATGACCAAGGCCGATGTCGTCTTCTGGCATGGCCTGTATCTCGAAGCGCAGCTCGAGACCTTCTTCAAGGATCTCGCCAAGCGCAAGAAGGTCATCGCGCTCGCGGAGGCGCTGCCGAAGGAAAAGCTCCACAGCAGCGCTCAGTATCCCGGCCGATACGATCCGCACGTGTGGATGGACCCTCAACTGTGGAAGGGCGTGATTTCGGCGGCGTACAGCGAGCTGATCAAGCTCGATCCCGGCGGCGCGGCGCAATTCAAGGCGAACACCGAACGGCACTTGGCCGAAGTCGATGCGCTGACTGTCTACGCCAAGCGCGTTCTCGCCAATGTGCCGGAAAAGTCCCGCGTGCTGGTGACGGCTCACGATGCCTTCAGCTACTTCGGCCGGGCGTTTGGCTACGAGGTGCTGGGCATTCAGGGCATCTCGACGGAGAGCGAGGCCGGGCTGAAACAGATCGAGGATCTCGTCCAGGTCATCGTGGACAAGGAGATTCGCGCCATCTTCATCGAGTCGTCGGTGTCGGACCGCAACATCAAGGCTCTGGTCGAGGGGGCCGCTGCCAAAGGCCACAAGGTCATCATCGGCGGCGAGCTCTTTTCCGACGCCATGGGGGCGCCCGGCACGTACGAGGGCACTTACATCGGCATGATTGATCACAACACGACGGTGATCACCCGCGCGCTTGGTGGCGAAGCACCGGCAAAGGGCCTCAACAACAGACTGGCCGCAATGTGAGAGAGCGCATGACCGAAGCCACGCCGCAACTCATCGCGCAGAATGGCCGCACGCTTGCCCCGGCAATTTCAGATAGCCCGCTCGCGATCTCGGGGCTTACGGTTTCCTACGGCGAGAAGCCCGTTCTCTTCTCTGTCGACTTCGTTACGCCGCCGGGCAGCATGGTCGCAATCGTCGGGCCGAACGGCGCTGGCAAGTCGACCCTCATCAAGGCAGCGCTCGGCATCGTGCCGCGCATAAGCGGCGAGGTGACGGCATTCGGCCAGGCCTATGACAAGGTGCGCCATCGCATTGCCTATGTCCCACAGCGCGCGAGCGTCGACTGGGAGTTTCCGGCAACGGCACTCGATGTCGTGATCATGGGCCTCTATCGCGAGATCGGCTTCCTCGCGTGTTTCTTGCGCGAGCGCTGGCCCAGGACGCAGAGCTCTATGTGATGGACGAGCCATTTGCCGGCGTCGATGCCGCGACCGAGCGCGCGATCGTTTCCGTACTCAAGGAGCTGAATGCCCAGGGCAGGACAATCATCTGCGTCCACCACGACCTATCGACCGTCCGCGACTACTTCGATCATGTGCTGCTGCTCAATGTCCGCAGGATTGCGGCCGGTCCCGTCGCGACGACGTTCACAGCCGAGAACCTCCAGGCGACCTACGGCGGGCGGTTGGCGAGTACACAGGTGGAGGCACTTGCTGACGAAGCCGCATCGACCATAGCGTCCCGGCATTAGCGGCCGAAGCCAATGGACGCCTTTCTCAGCGCACTCCTTCTTCAAGCCGGCTACAACACCGCGCTAGTGACCATAGGCGCCGCGCTGCTCGGCGCGAGTGCGGGCGCCATCGGCACTTTCGTCCTACTGCGCAAACGCTCCCTGGTGAGCGACGCCATCAGCCACGCGACACTTCCTGGTCTCGCCCTCGCATTCATCATCATGGCACTTCTCACGGGCGACGGGCGTTGGATCGCCGGCCTCATGATCGGCGCCGGCGCGAGTGCAGGTCTCGGCCTCGTTCTCGTCGAATGGATCGGTCGGCGAACGCGGCTGACGGAGGACGCGGCCATCGGCTCCGTGCTCGCCGTGTTCTTCGGCTTCGGGATCGTCTTGCTCACGGTCATTCAATCGCTCGAAACCGGCCGGCAGGCGGGCATATCCAGCTATCTCGTCGGCTCGACAGCCGGAATGCTGCGCAGCGAAGCCGAGACGATCGCCATCGCGGCGCTGATTTCCGGCGCTGCCATTTTCGCCCTGCGTCGTCCGCTGACGCTCGTCTGCTTCGATCAGGAGTACGCCTCCGTTCGCGGGATCAACGTACGCGCGACGGATCTTGCGATGATGGGCCTCCTGCTGGTGATCACGGTGATCGGCCTCAAGGTTGCCGGTCTCGTGCTGATCGTCGCGCTGACGATCATCCCGCCGGCCGCGGCACGCTTCTGGACGGACCGGCCGGAGCCCATGGTGATCATCGCTGCCGCGCTCGGCGCAGTCGCCGCCTATCTCGGCGCCGTCATCTCGTCTCTCGACCGCGGCCTGCCGACGGGCGCGCTGATCGTGCTGGTCGCATTCGCGCTCTTCCTCGTCTCGCTTCTCCTTTCGCCGCGTCGCGGACTGCTCGCGAGCGCGTTGAAGCGGCTCTCATTCCAGAGAGAGGTGCATGAACGGCAAGGGCTCATGGCCCTCGCGCGCGGCGAGCCCATCTACGATACCTTCACGCTCCGGGTGCTGAAACGTAAGGGGTTCATCCGCGCCGATGGCGTCGCCACGCTCGCCGGGCGCGGCGCGGCGGCCGGCGTTATGCTGGACGAGGCCCGCTGGTCGCTTTACCAGAAGCTCTTTCCCGATGACGCCGCCAACGCCGCCCATCACGGCGTGACACCCATCGCCGAGGCCCTTCCAGCCGACATCGTTGCCGAGCTCGATCGGCACCTCACCGTGCAAAAGGCGCCATCATGAGCAGCGAGTTCGTCCAGCTCTCCCTGGCGCCGATGCTCATCGGAACGCTCGCGTCGGTGACATGCGCGCTCGTCGGCAATTTCCTCGTTCTGCGCCGCCAGAGCCTAATCGGCGACGCCGTGGCACACGTGGCGTTGCCTGGCATCGTCGTCGCATTCCTCATCACGGGAACCGTCGCGGCCGGTCCTATGCTGATCGGGGCCGCCGCTTCCGCCGTCGTTGCGGCACTGCTTATCGAGCTCATTCGCAAGGTCGGCAGAATCGAGCCCGGCGCGGCGATGGGCGTCGTGTTCACAACCCTGTTTGCTGCCGGCGTGCTGCTGCTCGAGCGCTCGGACACGAGCAAGGTGCACCTCGATGTCGAGCACGCACTTTACGGCAACCTCGAAAGCCTGATCTGGCTCGCCGGCGATGGCTGGGGTTCGCTGATCGACCCGGCGGCGCTTGCAGAGCTGCCCCCACAGCTCCCTCGCCTCGCGCTCGTTCTGCTCGTGGTCGCAGGCTTCATCACCATCTTCTGGAAGGAGCTGGTGATCGGCACATTCGACGCCGCCTTTGCCGAAAGCATTGGTGCGCGGCCGACCATCACGAGCTATGCGCTCATCGTCATGGTCGCCGTGGCCGCCGTCGCAGCGTTCGACGCCGTCGGCTCGATCATTGTCATCGCCATGTTCATCTGCCCGCCTGCCGCCGCACGGCTGATGACCGATCGCATGGGGCCACAGATCGCCTGGAGCGTCGTATTTGCCGTCCTCTCGGCCGTGCTCGGCTACGTTCTGGCCGGCTACGGACCGCTCTGGCTCGGCGCACGCTCGAGCGTCAGCGCCGCCGGCATGATCGCCACGGTGTCGGGCATCATCCTATTTCTGTGCTGCCTGTTCGGGCCACGGCGCCGCGGCGTCAAGGTGGCGGCGAACCGGATCTAGCCATCCCTTCAGGATCGCTTTGGATCACCCGCTGCCGGCGGATCGCGCTCGAGCGCGGCCTTGATGCGCTCGGGATCGACGGCGATCTCGACACCCGCACGCTCGATCTGCAGCTTCATTGCCGAGCGAGAATCCTGCGCTTCCCAACCGCGGCTCATGGCCTCGACCATGTCGGCGTACGCGAGATTGGATAGGCGCATTGGCACGCCGAGCTCGCGCCCGAGATCGGTCGCAAGTGTCATGTCCTTCAGTGCGAGCTTGAGCGCGAAGGCCGGGGGCTCGTACTTGCTCGGCAGGAACTGGTCGACGAGGCGATCGAACGCACGGCTGCGACCGACGGCGCCAGTGCGCACGGCTTCCCACAGGGCCAGCGGCTCGACTCCGCCCTTGACGCCCATGGTGAAGACCTCGGCGAGCGCGGTCTGGATCGCGTAGCCCGCGCAATTGTGGACGAGCTTGGCAACCGAGCCCGCGCCGATCGCGCCGATGTAGCGCGCCTGATCGGCAAAGGCGTCCAGGAGCACTTTGTACTCGTCGAAACTCGCCTTGTCGCCGCCGACCCAGATGGCGAGCCGGCCCGATCGTGCGCCGCTCGGGCCGCCGCTCACCGGCGCGTCGAGGAAGTGGCAGCCCTTCTCTGCGAACTGCGCGGCGATCTTGCGCACCATGCTCGGCGCGTTCGTCGAGAGGTCGAACACGGCGCCTCCCGCCTTGAGGCCGCCAATCAGGCCGTCGCCATCGGCCGTCGCGACGGCTTCGACCTCCTTCGGCCCGGGCAGCGACAGAAAGACGACGTCGCAGGCCTCAGCAACCGCCCGCGGGCTCGCGGCCCAAGCCGCCCCCTTGGCGAGGAAGGGCTCGGCTGCCTCGCGCCGCACGTCATGCACGACGAGCCCGTGGTTCGAGCTCTCGAGATACTTCGACAGATTGGCCGCCATGTACGCGCCCATCGTGCCGAGGCCGATGAAACCGACTTTCATTGATTGATCCTCCCGGATGCCGTCGAGCGACGGTGCCCCAGCTAAGCACGTCCGCCGAGCTTGAGCGACAGCGGACGCGCAGCCCGCATGGCGCGGTCGCGCGGATGGCACAGCTTGGAGAGGAACGCGCTCAGCGCCATACGGCGCGCAGGTCTAGAAGGCGGCGATCGGAAAGATGTAAATCCATGGGAACGGCACTCCGGGCGCAGGAAGTCATGCGCCCGGAGTTATCTCGACAAGGCGGCCGGACACAAGCCCGTCACATCCACCAGGGGGAGAGAGCGAGGCGCGCACGCTCTTCTTCCCAGGCCTCGCGATCGGCCTCGGAATCGCTGTCCGGCTCGATCGGCGCCCCAGGCCAGTCATAGGCCTGCAGCAGTTGCGCACCGATCTTCGTCAGGCCTTCCTGCCACCACGCCGCAAAGTTGCGGAGCGCATCGAGCAACCCACTCATGTGACCGCCTCCATTGTGCGTTGATCCGAACTCGAGATGGCGCGCCAGCCGCGCTTGCCGACCCGCTCGATATCGCGCGCGGCGCGCTGTGCCGCCTGAGCGCTGGCGAAAATGTGCCCGTCGAGTACATCGAATGCGCGCGCCGAAGAGAAGAAGCGGAATCCACGCCCGCCTTCCTTCCGCACGACAATGCCAATAGTCTCACCCTGCGTGTCTTCCACTGTGTAGCCTTCGGACATAGCTCTCCGTTCGCCGCGAATGCGCGACGCCTCTGCTGATCGAATTGTCGATGGGATGTTGCGGATCATGCCCCGCGCGAGGCGCGGGTCGGCATGCGTCTCAGCAACAACAGCAACGGCCGCAGCACATGCTGCGAACGGCGAAATCTTGTGCGTTCATCGCACCTGTCAGAATCGTCATCACAGAGCTCCTTTCGTCAGGAGTTCACGGGCGCTGCCCGCGAAACCTTAGCGTTTGATGACGCGGCGCAAGTCTCTTTGCCCCAAATCACCGCGGCCGGCCCCGCAAGGGCCGACACTGACAACATAAGGGGATTTTGTCCTCAGCCAACGAAGTGTTTCTCAGATGCTTATGAAGCATATTGCTCCATTGACCGAGGACAAGCGGCGGCGCTCAGGCCGGGAAATACTTGTTCGAGGGGCGCGGAAGACCGAGATTTTCGCGCAGGGTGCGCCCCTCGTACTCGCGGCGGAAAATGCCGCGCCGCTGCAGCTCCGGAACCACGCGATCGACGAAGTCGTCGAGCCCGGCGGGAAGGTACGGGAACATGATGTTGAAACCGTCGCTGCCGTCCTCGACAAGCCACTGCTCCATCTCGTCGGCGATCGTCTTTGGCGTACCGACGAAGGAAAGACCCGCGTAACCGCCGAAGCGCTGCGCGAGCTGACGCACAGTGAGGTTCTCGCGCCGCGCGAGCGCGATTGCGCGCTCGCGTCCGCTCTTGCTGGCGTTCGTCTCGGGAATATCGGGAAGCGGCCCATCAGGATCGAACTTCGAGGCATCGTGCCCGATGGCAATGGAAAGCGACGCGATCGCACTCTCGTAGTGCACGAGACTGTCGAGAAGCGCCCGTTTGGCGCGCGCCTCTTCGACCGTATCGCCGACCACCACCAGCGCACCGGGAAGGATCTTCAGGTGATCCCGCGGCCGGCCAAGCCTGGCCATACGCCCCTTGACGTCCGCGTAGAAGCTCTTGCCGCCCGCGAGATTGCCGGGCGCCGCGAAGATGACTTCGGCGGTCTCGGCTGCGAGCTGACGCCCGGCCTCGGAGGCGCCTGCTTGAACGATCACCGGCCAGCCCTGGATGGGACGCGCGACATTGAGCGGCCCGCGCACGGAGAAATGGGGCCCCTTGTGATCGAGCACGTGCATCTTATCGGGATCGAAGTAGATGCCGCTTTCGACATCGCGAATGAAAGCGTCGTCCGCCCAGCTATCCCAGAGTCCTTTGACGACATCGACGAACTCGCGGCCGCGCTTGTAGCGATCGCCATGCTCGACGTGCTCTTCGAGGCCGAAGTTCAAAGCCGCGTCCGGGTTCGAGGTCGTGACGACATTCCATCCGGCGCGGCCGCCACTCAGATGGTCGAGCGCCGCGAAGCGCCGGGCAACGTGATAGGGCTGATCGAACGTCGTCGATGCCGTCGCGATGAGGCCGAGCCGCTCGGTGACGACGGCAAGCGCAGGCAACAGCGTCGGCGGATCGAAGGATGTGACGGTCGCGCTGCGCTTCAGCGCCTCGGTCGGCATGTTGAGCACGGCAAGGTGGTCCGCCATGAAGAAGGCATCGAATTTCCCCTGCTCGAGCTTCTGCGCGAAGCGCTTCAGGTGCGTGAAGTTGAAGTTGGCGTCGGGCGTGCCGCCGGGATAGCGCCAGGCGGCCGTGTGAATGCTGACCGGACGCATGAACGCGCCGAGCCGCATTTGCCGTGATGTGCTCATGTTCGCCTCGTTGATTTCGGTACTTCTGGCGGGGCGGATCACCGATCGCGCTCACGCTGGTCGTCGGCAACTATCGAGAGACGAGAAACCAAATCAAATCACAAACAGTCGAAAGAAGAGCAGGGCATTCTCGGCGTGAAGGACGCGGATCTCATTCTCGGCCGATCGGTGAAAGTGCGTTTTGCGCAGTAAGCACCAAGGCGAATTTTGATCGCGATCTTCACGCTACGGCGGAATGCGCAGCAACGGGCCCGAGCATTAGACATTCTTTTCATATTTCTTTGCGAGGCGCGCCGGCAGCACTTCGTCAGGTCTCTGGATGTCGCCGTCCCGCCCTATCGAGAGCACGACGCCCGGATCATCGCGACACAGCCGGCGGGTCGTCGCTACCCGTGACTTGAGATCCTGCTTGTAGAGGCGCAGCAGGATGCGATCCCCGATCTGGGATGCCAGCCGCAGGAAAGTGTCTGAGACACAAAATATTGGATAGAGCCCGGGGGAAGAGATCCGCTCGCAGGGCAACGGATTGGCTATCGCGGGCGCGCCTGCCAAGGCCGCTGCGTCGCACAATCAGCACATCGTCCAAAGGACTGAGGACAGCCGGCCCAAACATGAAACGGCAGGTATTGCATATGGCATACCATGCGTGCCATGGTTCGCACCAATAACGAGCGTCGGCAAAGACCGACCAATTTGGAGGAAGCCCATGACTAACAATTCTGATTCCACGCGCGTAAACCGACGCCGCTTTCTTAAGGGCGGCGCGCTTGCTGCGGCCGCTGCGGCGGGCACGGTTACCATGCCGAACGTCTCGCGCGCCCAGACCGTGACCCTGAAAATGCAGGGTTCGTGGGGCGCGAAGGACGTCTTCAACGAGATGGCGATGGACTACGTCGACCGCGTCAACAAGATGGCGGGCGGTCGCCTCAAGATCGACTATCTCGTTGGCGGCGCAGTCGTTCATCCCTTCCAGGTGTTCGATGGCGTTCACGGCGGCCAGATCGACGGCGCCCATACCGTCACCGTCTACTGGTACGGCAAGCACAAGGCGGCCTCGCTGTTCGGCACCGGCCCCGTGTTCGGCTTCAATGCGAACGAAGGCCTCGGCTGGATCCACAATGGCGGCGGGCGCGAGCTCTTCCATGAGCTGCAGACGCAGATCATGAAAGTCAACATCGTCAGCTTCTTCGCGATGCCCATGCCGACCCAGCCGCTCGGCTGGTTCAAGAAGCCGATCACCTCCGCCGCGCAGATCAAGGGCCTCAAGTATCGCACGGTCGGCCTTGCCGCCGATCTCTTCCAGGCGATGGGCGCCTCGGTTGCCCAGCTTCCGGGCGGCGAGATCGTGCCGGCCATGGAGCGCGGCGTCATCGACGGCTTCGAGTTCAACAACCCCACGTCGGACCGCCGTTTCGGCGCCCAGGACGTCGCCAAGAACTACATGATGGGCAGCCACCATCAGGCGACCGAATACTTCGAGATCATGTTCAACAAGGGCAAGTTCGACGCCCTGCCGGCCGAGCACAAGGCCATCCTGCAGTACGCCGCCGAGGCCGTCTCCTCCGCCAACGAGTGGAAGGCGATGGACTACTACTCGAAGGACCTGCAGGAGCTGATGTCGAAGGACAAGGTCAGCGTGCTGCGCACGCCGAAGGACGTCTTCGACGCCCAGATCAAGGCGTGGGACGGCCTGATCGCCGGCCTCGAGAAAGATCCCTTCATGAAGAAGGTGATGGACTCGCAGAAGGCCTGGGTGCGCCGCGTCGTGTACTACAACATGTACAACGCCACCGACTACCGCGGCGCCTTCGAGCACCACTTCCCGGGCGTCCTGAAGATCTGATCGGGCCTCGGCATTTCATGCCATGACGAAGTATCGGGCGGCGTAGAGTTGCGCCGCCCGATATTTTGACGGCAGCCCCCTGGGCGGCATCCGCCGAAGATCGGTGCGCAAATGAAAAACTTCCTCTTCTTCATCGACTCCCTCAGCACGTGGACCGGCAAGGCCTTCGCTTGGCTCATCATGGTTCTCACGCTTGGCGTCAGCTACGAAGTCCTTGTGCGCTATGCCTTCCGAGCGCCGACCACCTGGGCCTTCGACTTCTGCTACATCAACTACGGCGCGATGTTCCTGATGGCCGGTGCCTATACGCTCTCACGCGGCGGCCACGTCCGCGCCGACGTCGTCTACCGCTTCCTCAAACCGCGAACGCAGGCCAGCGTAGACCTCATTCTCTACGTGATCTTCTTCCTGCCGGCGGTCGCCGCCCTGATCTATTCGGGCTGGAAGTACGCGGCGACCTCGATCCGCTTCAAGGAAGTGAGCATCTTCAGCCCGGCGGGCATTCCGATCTTTCCGCTGAAGACCTTGATCCCCGTGACCGGCGTGCTCCTGCTGCTGCAGGGCGCTGCCGAGATCATCCGCTGCATCATTTGCATCCGCGAAGGGAGCTGGCCGCAGCGGCTGCACGACGTGGAGGAGACCGAGAGCGTCATCATTCGAGAAAAACAACAGGAGCAACTGCTCCACGATCCGTCGAAGGGGGGCTAAGCATGTCCGACCCGGCAGTTGGCATGCTGATGTTGGGATTGTTCATCTTCATCATCATGCTGGGTTTTCCGATCGCCTTTACACTCATCGCCATGGGTGTCGGCTTCGGCTTCTACGCCTACTTCGATGCCACCCAGGCGTTCTTCGAGAATCGAATATTCACGCTGCTTGTTCAAAAGACGTTCGACGACGCGCTGATCGCGGTGCCGCTATTCCTGTTCATGGGCTACCTCATAGAACGGGCGAACATCCTCGATCGCCTCTTCCATGCCCTGCAGCTCTCGATGTCGCGCGTACCCGGGGCGCTCGCCGTCGCAACGATGATCACCTGCGCGATGTTCGCCACCGCGACCGGCATCGTCGGCGCCGTGGTGACGCTCATGGGGCTGCTCGCGCTGCCCGCCATGCTGCGCGCCGGCTATGACATCAAACTGTCGACGGGTGTCGTGTGCGCGGGCGGCTGCCTCGGCATCCTGATCCCGCCGAGCATTCTGCTGATCGTCTACGCGGCGACCGCAGGCGTGTCCGCGGTGAAGCTCTACGCAGCGGCCTTCTTTCCGGGCTTTCTGCTGGCAGCACTCTACATCTTCTACATCATCATCAGGGCGGTCATTAATCCGGCATTGTGCCCGAAGCTCCCGAAGGAGCAGACGGACGTGCCGATCGGCGAGGTGCTGCGGGCTCTCTTCACTTCCTTCCTGCCCCTCGCGATCCTGATCGTCTGTGTGCTCGGCGCGATCCTGTTTGGCCTGGCGACGCCGTCGGAAGCGGCGGCAGCCGGTGCGCTTGCGAGCCTCGTGCTCGCTGCAGCATATCGGGCACTCAACTACGAGATGCTGAGGGAATCCGTCTACCTGACGGCCCGCGCTTCGGCGATGGTCTGCTATCTCTTCATCGGCTCGTGGACATTCGCCTCGGTCTTCGCAATTCTTGGCGGCCAGAAAGTCGTCGAGGACTTCATCCTCGGCCTCAATCTGTCACCGATCCAGTTCCTGCTGCTTACCCAGACCATCATCTTCCTTCTGGGATGGCCGCTGGAGTGGACGGAGATCATCGTGATCTTCGTGCCGATCTTCCTGCCGCTCCTGGACAACTTCGGGATTGATCCGATCTTCTTCGGTATCCTGGTGGCGCTGAACACGCAGACGGCCTTCAACACGCCACCCGTGGCGATGGCGGCCTTCTACTTAAAAGGGGTGGCCCCACCACAAGTGGAACTCACGCACATCTTCCGTGGCGCCCTGCCGTTCGTCGGCATGGTGTTCCTGACGATGTTCCTGGTCTACATCTTCCCAGGCATTGCACTGTGGCTGCCGGACTACCTCTACACGTCACGTTAGGTGCCGACGAGGCAACAAGGCTCGGAAGATGACGCGATTGGCAGATCTGAGTGTGGCTGAGGCGGCGGCGACGATCCGTGAGGGTCGCGTCACCGCCGCCGAGCTGACCGAGGACTGCCTCAGCCGCGTGCGCGAGGTCGACGGACAGGTTCAGGCCTGGGCGTTCCTCGACCCCGATCACGCGCTGCGGCAGGCGCAGGCGGCCGACGATCAGCGCATGGCGGGCAGGGCGCTCGGGCCCCTGCACGGCGTGCCGCTCGGCATCAAGGACATCTTCGACACGTCGGACTATCCGACCGAGTTCGGCTCCGCCCTCTGGCGAGGTCGAACGCCGCGGCATGATGCGGCCGCCGTCGCGCGCCTGCGTGCGGCGGGCGCGGTCATTCTCGGCAAGACAGTGACGACCGAATACGCCTACTACCATCCAGGAAAGACGCGGAATCCACACGATCCGGCACGCACGCCCGGGGGCTCGTCGAGCGGATCCGCTGCTGCCGTTGCCGCCGGTATGGTACCGGCTGCCATCGGCTCGCAGACCAATGGCTCCGTGATCCGCCCCGCGGCGTTCTGCGGCGTCGTCGGCTACAAGCCGACGCACGGCCTCATCCCGCGCTCCGGCGCGTTGCTCCTCTCTCGCGCGCTCGATCATGTCGGCGTGTTTGCCCGCTCGGTCGTCGATGCGGCACTGATCGCCGATGTCCTCGCCGGCCATGACGAGGAGGATCCTGACACGCGGCCGATCGCGGCTCCGCAACTTGCGGCAACTGCGGCCGGCGAACCGCCCCTGCCGCCGCGTTTCGCGTTCGTCAAGGGGCCGGCATGGAAAGCCGCCGAGCCGGTTCTGGACGAGGCATTTGCCGAGCTCGTTGCCGCCCTCGGTGAGACCATCCAGCCCGTGGACCTCGGCACCGCATTCGATCGCGCGATCGACTTCCACGGCATCGTCATGGCCACCGACATGGCCCACAACTTCCGCCGGGATCTCGCGAAGGGCGGCGACGCTCTGAGCCCTCAGCTCCGCGAGCTGCTCACGCGCGGTCGGCAGCACACGGCATTCGACTACCTCGAGGCAACGACAGCGGCCGAGACCTTCAACCGCCTGCTGGACGACCTGTTCAACGAGTACGATGCCATCCTGACCGCGTCGGCGCCGGGCGAGGCTCCCATCGGGACTGCAACAGGCAACCCGATCTTCTGCTCGCTCTGGACGTACCTCGGCACGCCGGCCGTTTCCCTGCCGCTGCTCGAGGGCCCGAACGGGATGCCGATCGGCGTACAGCTCGTCGGGCGGCGTGGCAACGATGCCCGTCTTCTCAGGACCGCGCGCTGGCTTTCCCGCCATCTTGCCGAAGGCGGCAAGTCCCACCGCAAATCCACATCATCAAAAAGCTCCAGCCGCCGGACCAGCCAAAGGAGGGCCAAATGACCAACTTCATCACCGGCATCATCGGCATCACGTTGGTAATAGCCTTTCTGGCGTTCATGCTTATCTGGGTGCCCGCGCCGCCGCTGATCATCATCGTCTGTGCCGTCATGGCGATGCTGATCTACGACTTCGTGCAGTCGCTGCGCTCGAACGGCAACGGCCGCTGACCGGATATCGACGAAATAAAAAAGGGAGCCCCTGGCCGCGCCAAGGACTCCCTTCGTTTTTTGTCCGCCGCGATCTCTAGCGATCGTGGAATTCGCCGAGCAGGGGCGTGATACGGCGAAGCGCGACACGCCGGTTCTGCCGCTCCGGCGCCTGCGTATTGATCTTCAGATACTGCTCGCCATAGCCCTGCGTAACGAGGTTCTCGACCGGCACGCCGAACTCATTGACGAGGATATCGGCAACCGACTCGGCGCGACGATCGGACAGCGTCAGGTTGTCCTCGTCGGATCCGACGGCATCCGTATGCCCCTCGATGAGGAACATCTCGGCCTCATTGCGCTCGAGCATCCGCTGGATGATGCGCGCTAGGCGTGCGAGCTTCGGATACTGGTCCCGCGCCACCTCGAACGAGCCGAACTCGAAGTTGATCGTGTCGAGATCGATGCGGCGCATGTAGTCGCGCAGGGATGCGCTGTAGCGGATCTCGTCGAGCGAGTAGCCACGCTCGAGACGACCGACCGGCGGCGCCGAGAGTGCCTCATAGAGGTCGTCGTCGGAAGCCTGCTCGTAGTCGACGATGTAGCGATCGCGCGGGATGCTGATCGCCGGCGGTGCGAGCGCAAGGCCGACGCCGATCCCGAGCGCGCCGACGCCGATTCCGATCGCGACATTGCGATAGAAGCGGCGGTTGTCGATCAGGACGACCTCGCGACCTCCGCGATCGCGGCGCCAGCGGCGCAGGATGCGGCCGTTGCGGTCGACCTCGCTGTAGACGCGCGTGCCATCGGGGCGCTCGAACCAGGTCTCGCGCCGTCCTTCGCCTAGATCTCGGCTCCGGGCGTTCGGGCTGAAGCGCTCGAAGGCACGACCCTCGTCGCGGCGGATAACCATCCGATCCTTTTCGCGGATGATCACGCGGTTGCCCGGCTCCTCGATGACGCGACGGCCACCTTCATTGCGCTCGACACGGCCGCGTTTCACCTCATCGAGGCGCATCGGGCCGCGCTGAAACCGCTCGGCCGCTCTTCCATCCGGCGCCCCTGGACCGCGCGGCCCTTCCGCGGGACGCGCACCATCGGGACGTCCCCCATCAGGGCGCCCATCGGGCCTCCCCTCGCGCTGCGGCGGCTGGCCCGGGCGCCCGCGATCGCCATCGCCCCCGGGCTGCGTCGGACGCGCCTGCTCTGGGCCGCGACCACGGCGACCGTCATCACCTCCCGGCTGCGGCCCACGCGGCGGCATGACCTGACGCTGCTGCGGATCGCCAGTCGGTGCACCCGACGGCGGCGCGCGACCGAAGTCGGGACGCTGGGGCTGCTGTGGTTGGGGTTGTGGTGCTACCTGCTGCGGCGCACGCGGCTGCTGCGGCTGAGGCTGCGGTGCGACCTGCTGCGGTGCACGCGGCTGCTGTGGCGCAACCTGCTGAGGCGGGCGCTGCTGCGGCGGCATCTGCTGAGGCTGCGGCGCGGCGCGCTCGCGGCGCTCCTCGCGTCCGGGCCCGCGAGGCTGCTCCTGGCGCTGCGGCGCCGCTCGATCGCCCTGGCGCCCAGGATCGCCGCGCCCCTCTCCCCGCCCCCGGCCGCCCCGATCGCCCGGTCGCTCCTGCGGACGCTCCTGGCGCCGGCGCTGATCGCGCCGGCGCCCCTGATCGTCCCGGTCCTTCTCCTGC